>Ga0126378_10000052_pt1 | contig 83439 bp, 75 predicted proteins | sample PanSoiMetPlot_23_FD_92587 | JGI IMG/M metagenome (GOLD analysis project Ga0126378, IMG submission 92587) | Tropical forest soil microbial communities from Panama - MetaG Plot_23 | ecosystem: Environmental > Terrestrial > Soil > Tropical forest > Bulk soil | place: Panama | collected 2016-02-17 | reverse complement strand
TTCATTCGCCCAGGAAATTGTTTCAAAGTCAGGAGATGCGATGGGGAAGCAGCAGAAAAAGACTGTGACGGGGCGGGTGTTGCACGACCCCGTGAAAGATAAGCTCCGGCCGATCTTTCCCCTGGACTTATCGCGCTGTCGAACCATCGATCAGCTGGTTCGCGCAATGGGGAACACGGCGTTTACCGGGCGGCAGATAGGCGACGCGGCGGACGTTCTCGAGGCTATGGCGCGAGACAAAGATTGTTTTGTGGTGATGACGCTCTCCGGCGCGCTGACCGTTGGCAAGATGGGCTTGATTTTTTGCGACTTGATCGAGTCGGGCGTGGTGAACGCCATCGTATCGACGGGCGCGCTGATGGCGCACGGGTTGGTTGAGGCCACGGGCCACTCACATTTCCGCTATGACCCGAAAATGGACGACAAGGAGCTTTTTGAAGCTGGGTACAACCGCGTCTACGACTCGCTGGAACCCGAAGTCAATCTCGATCACGTTGAAGAGGTAATGCAACATCTGCTCAACGAATGGGACGCGGAGGAGACGGTGTCCAGTTGGAAAATTCACCGCCGTGTCGGCGAGTACCTGCACAAGAAATCGCCGGGGCGGGGAATTCTAAAATCGGCGTTCGAGCGCAACGTGCCGGTGTTTGTTCCGGCGTTCAGCGATTCCGAGCTAGGGATTGACTTTGCGTTGCATAAGATTGCGCGGCAAAGAGAAGGGCGGCCTGTGCTGCGATTCGATCCGTTCGAGGACTTCGAGAAGTTTGCGGATACTATGCTGGCGACAAAGCGGATGGGAATATTCACGATTGGCGGAGGGGTGCCGCGCAACTGGTCGCAGCAATTTGGCGTGTATGCGGAGCTGCTGGCACGCCGTGGCTACAAGAAGCTGCCGCTGAAACGATACAACTACGGTTTGCGCATTTGCCCGGAGCCGGTGAGCTGGGGCGGGTTGAGCGGCAGCACGTACACAGAAGCTGTTTCGTGGGGGAAGTTCGTACCGCCGGAAGAAGGCGGGCGGTTCGCGGAAGTATTTGACGATGCCACAGTGGCGTTGCCGTTGATTGCCGGGGCTGTCCTGGAGCGCCTAGGCCACTTTCAACACAACCAACACAACAAATAGGCAAGAAAAAAGCCGCTCTCGTGAACGTGCGAAAAATAGTGCTTGACATATAAGTGAATGCTTATTAGTGTGACGGCGTGATTTCGGGACCTACGCAGGGCAGGGCAGTGTTTCGGGCCGTGGCGGATCCCACACGGCGAGCGATGCTGGACCTTTTACTGGGTCGCGAGCACTCGGTGAATGAACTCCGCGTACGCTTCAAGATGTCTCAACCGGCTATCTCGCAACATTTGGGAGTTCTCCGGCGCGCTGGGCTGGTTCGCGCACGGCGTGAGGGCCGGCGGCGGCTCTATCAACTGGAGGCTAAACCGATCGAGAGCATTTATCGCTGGGCGGCTGCGTACAAAGTGTTCTTCGATCCGCAGGGGCATGCGTGGTCGTTTCGAGAGGCAAAGAAGTAAGGAAGTAAGGAAAGCCTAAGTAACGATTGAGCATTAGATTCGACAGTGAAGAGGAGGCGTCATGTCAATTCGTGGAGCGCAGGGTGAAAGGGATCGGATTGCGCCACATCTGATTGTGCGCAATGCGTCAGAAGCCATGGAGTTTTACAAGCGGGCGCTGGGAGCCGTCGAGCTGTATCGCTCGCCGCTGCCGGGCGGCATGGGGATGCACATCCACCTTCGCATCGGCAAATCGTTTGCAATGTTGACCGACGAGACTCCTCCTTCGCAGTCTCATGACATCAACTCGACCATCGCGCTGCTTTCGCCGCAGACGCTGGGTGGCACGACGACCGTTCACGAAATCCTGGTGGACGATGTCGATGCGGCTTATAAGCGGGCCGTAGACGTAGGTGCCACGCCGCTTCTGCCTGTTTCCGACTGTTTTTGGGGCGACCGTTATGGCTGGGTGCGGGATCCCTACGGACATATTTGGGCTTTGGCGATGGTGCTCGAGGAGTTGACGCCGGAGGAAGTGCAAAGGCGGATGGAGCAAGCCATGGCGGAAATGGGCGGCGGTTGACAGCACGCGAAGGACCGAGGAGTGAACGAGAATCAGTCGGGAAAGGAGAAGCGATGCTCAAGCGAGTGGTGATGGGTGGAATCCTCGGCGGGCTGACAATGTTCTTGTGGTTGTTCGTGGCGCATGAATTTACGCCACTGGGCGAAATGTCGGAAGGCGAAATCCCAAACGAAGCCCCTGTGCTCAGCGCCATGCAAGCGGCGATACCACAGGCGGGTTTTTACATTTATCCAGGGTTCGGCCTCGGACCAAACGCGACTTCGGCGCAACGTAACGCGGCGATGCCCGCATACATGAAAAAGTATGAGCAATCGCCACATGGAATCCTGATTTACAATCCGCCGTCCGGAGCGTTTAACTTTGGCAAGTTGTTAGGTAGAGAGTTTGGCTTGAACGTGTTGGAGGGACTGCTTGCGGCGTGGCTGCTTTCCTGGGCTGCAGCGGGGAAAGGATACTCGGCGCGCACGGGAGTCGTCGTGTTGGTGGGAGTTCTGGCGTCAATCACAACGAATGTTGAGTATTGGAACTGGTACGAGTTTCCGGGGACGTACGTAGCTGGCTACATGGTCACGCAAATTATCGGGTATGCGCTGGTGGGACTGGTCGTTGCTGCATTTGTCAAGAATGAAGATGCCGCCGCGAGGAGCTGAAAACATGGTTGCCGCGAAGACACAACCGCTTTATGACGTTCATCCGGGTGTTGCGATGGTGCAGAAGTGGGTCGCCGAACTGAAGAACAAGACGGGGCGCTCGCTTGAGGAGTGGATTGCGCTTGTGAAAAAGGATGGGCCAAAAGACGAGAAGGCGCGGCGCGAATGGCTGAAGAAGAAGCACAAGCTAGGCTCAAACAGCGCGTGGCATATCGCGGAGCGCGCCGATGGCAAGGGCGGCGAGGAGGATTCGCCGGAAGCATACTTGAAGGCCGCCGCGCAGTGCGTGGAAGATCAGTACGCCGGGCCGAAGGAAAAGCTTCGTCCGATTTATGACGCGTTACTCAATCTGGGCAGGTCGATGGGCGGCGACGTGAAAGTGTGCCCGTGCAAAACAATTGTGCCGCTTTATCGCGAGCACGTTTTTGCGCAGATCAAGCCGACGACCAATTCGCGCGTCGACTTTGGTCTTGCGCTGACGCATTACAAAGGAAAATTGCCGAAGCGGCTGATTGATACGGGCGGGCTCGCGAAAAAGGACCGCATCACCCATCGCATCGAGCTTACTTCAACCACGGAAATCGATGGGGAAGTAAAGAAGTGGCTGAAGACGGCGTACGACCTGGACGGCAAGCCAGGCGATTACGGGACATCCAAACGGCTGCCCGCACCAGCGTAATAATAATCATCACCGTACGCCTTCTGGAATCGAAGGAAGGCTGCTTCACCCGTACAGTGACCAGGAGCAATTTTCTGCAGTTTCCATTTGTTTTTCAAGTTTGAAACCAAGACGTCTATTTGATCTTCCGGCGTCGTTACCAGGTGCAACCCGCCAAATACAATGCGAAAGTGGGAATCGATCGGCGTGGCGGCCTGCAAGATTTCCTCGATACCCGGGTGAGAACAGCCGACGACTAACACTAATCCCTGAGGCCCTTTCATTGCCAAAGTCAGTTCGTGCAGTTCCAGCGTGCCGGGATTCTTCGAAATCGTGGGAATGAGAAAAATTCCTGGCGCAACTTCCGTTTGCGCGTCAATCAGCTCAAAAGTGCCGCCGTCGTAAAGCTGGCCCGCCGACATCTTATCGGGATAGTTGCCGTCGAAATAGCGCATCTTGGAAGGTAAAGAAGGGGCTGCGCGGAAGAATGTTTGCGGGTAGACTCCGCCGAATTGACTCGAACTCTCCCTAGGTGCATACACCGTGACGGTGGGATTCACTTTCAGCACATACTTTAAACCTGTGCTGTGGTCCGCGTGGCGATGTGAGATGACAACAAAATCGAGCTTGGTCAAATCCACGCCCAGCGCTTTGACGTTGTGCTCGAAGATTGCGGCATTATTTCCCGTATCAAAGAGGATGCGCTTCCCTTCGTGCTCCACGAGCGCGGAGAAACCCCAATCTTTGGTCACCTCTTTCGAATCGGAGAAAGCGTCATAGAGAATCGTGACGCGGTCTTTAGCGATCGCAGAAAAAGGGAAAGTGAATGAGAAACCTATGATTGCAAGCCGGAGCATCCATCGCGGAATCTGCATGGCTGCCTCTCAGTGAGTCAGAATTGGAGGGAAGTTCAGTCGTCTTCGCCGATTAAGATGGCTGCACCGAGAACTGTCGTCCACAGGCCGCGCTTGTCGCCGACCGCGGACTGCGTAATGTTCATGGTGCGGACGATCTTGTTGGAAATGCGGTAGACCTCTTTCTTCTCGTCGAACGACAAGTCCGGATCAAATTCCACATTCAAAGTAGTCGCAAGCATTTCCGCGGCGAGCTCTTCGGCGTATTCGCCGGCAACTTCCTCGGTTTCGCCGAAGGAGTGATGCTCGGAAAGATAGCCGTACATAGTCTTGTCGCTGGGAAGAGCGAGGCCGATACTTGCGGCGATGAGGCGGTGGGGTTCCTTGGTGGAATTTTCGCTGATGACCGTAAAGGCCACCTGTCCAGGCTTGAGATGCTTCAAGCCTTCGCTGCGTGAAATCAGTTTGCAGTTGGGAGGGAAGATCGAGGAGACGCGAACGATGTTGCACGCGGCGATGCCAGCGTTGCGGAGCGCCAGCTCGAAGCTCGAAAGCCTTTCGCGATGTTTACCGACACCTTTGGTGAGGAAGATCTTCTTCGCGACGAACGCCATGTGCCGGTTTTTCGGGCCTCCGTGAATGGATTGAGGGAAAAATTTTCTGAGCAACGCAAAAGTAACAAGAAGGTTTCTGAGTGTCAATTTATTTCAGCGGGCGCGACAGAGCGGAGAGCAGAATTATGAACGAGCGTTAACAGGACCGCCTTCATTTCCTATTTTCGCGTCAATGGCAGGGAATTTTTTGAAATTTTCAGGATGTTGTCGCACTGAAAAAACCGCACGTTGGGACAGGTCAACTTGCTTCGGCTCGCGCATGTCTCTATACTGACTTAGCCGCGAAATTCCACCTGCCTAGCGCAGGCAGGTCGCTCCTGTGAGTTTGCGGATTGCGACTCACCAGGGACTCGAGCGGCGGAGAGGGCATGTCTTCTACGGCAACCCGGCCTGGCACAGCTTTTTTCCCTCACTTCATTGATTATTTTTTGAAATCGGCGTTTTCTTGCCAAAGAACGTGGTGTCTGGAATGAGCGCCGCAGCCAATCTCCCGTTTGCCCAGTTACGCTTCTGGGAAACGACCATTGGGAAAAAGGCCATCATGGCAGTGACAGGAGTCATCCTGTTCGGCTTTGTTGTCGCCCATCTGCTCGGAAACCTGCAAATTTACCTGCCTCCGGAAAAAATCAATCATTACTCAGAAGCGCTGCGGGCCGTGCCGCTGCTGCTATGGGGCGCGCGGATCACGCTGCTCGTGTCGGTGACCCTTCACATCTGGGCCTCGTTCGCACTGTGGCAGCTGCAGCGCGCCGCGAGACCGATTCCCTACGTGAAAAAGAGCAACATGAATTCGACCTACGCTTCGCGCACCATGATGTGGAGCGGGCCTATCGTGCTGGCTTTCGTGATTTTCCACCTGCTGCACTTTACGTTCGGTGTGGTTCATCCGGGCGGTCCGTTCGACAAACACAACGTGTACAACAACGTGGTTACGGGGTTTCAGTTCTGGCCGGTTTCGCTGTTCTACATCATTGCGATGATTATGTTGTGCTACCACCTGTATCACGGGCTGTGGAGTATGTTTCAGTCGCTCGGATTCAGCCATCCGGTGTACACGCCATGGCTGCGAGGAGCGGCCAAGGTGGTGGCGATCTTGATTGCCGCCGGCAACATCTCGATCCCGGTCGCGGTGTTGGCCGGCTTCATCAAGCCGGTATGAGGAGAGGCTGACAGAATGGAGCTGGTTTCCAACACCCCCACCGGGCCTATTGAAAAGTCGTGGGAAACGCATAAGTTCGGTCTAAAGCTGGTCAATCCGGCAAACAAGCGCAAATTCAAAATCATTGTGGTGGGCTCAGGTCTTGCGGGCGGATCGGCTGCGGCGAGCCTTGGCGAGCTGGGCTACAACGTTGATTGTTTCTGCTTCCAGGATTCACCGCGGCGCGCGCATTCCATCGCCGCGCAGGGAGGCATCAACGCCGCGAAGAACTACCACAACGATGGCGACAGCGTTTACCGCCTGTTTTACGACACGGTGAAAGGCGGCGACTTCCGGTCGCGCGAAGCCAACGTCTACCGCCTGGCGCAGGTGAGCGTAAACATCATCGACCAGTGCGTGGCCCAGGGAGTGCCGTTCGCCAGAGAGTACGGCGGACTGCTGGACAACCGCTCGTTTGGCGGCGCACAGGTTTCGCGGACGTTCTACGCACGTGGCCAGACGGGGCAGCAGCTTCTGCTCGGCGCGTATCAGGCGCTGGAGCGGCAGGTTGGGCTGGGCGCCGTGAAGATGCATCCGCGCACGGAAATGCTGGACCTGATCGTGATTGACGGGCAGGCGCGCGGGATCATCACGCGGGACCTTTGCGACGGCAAAGTGGATGTGCACTTCGGCGACGCGGTGGTGCTCGCCACAGGTGGTTACGGCAACGTCTTCTATCTTTCCACGAACGCCAAAGGCTGCAACGCCACAGCGATCTGGCGGGCGTACAAGCGCGGGGCGCTGTTCGCAAATCCCTGCTTCACGCAAATCCATCCGACCTGCATTCCCGTATCCGGCGACTACCAGTCCAAGCTCACGCTGATGTCCGAATCCCTTCGCAACGACGGCCGCATCTGGGTGCCCAAAACGCCCGGCGACAAACGCAACCCAGCTTCGATTCCGGAAGCCGAGCGCGATTACTATCTGGAGCGCCGTTATCCCAGCTTCGGCAACCTCGTTCCGCGCGACATCGCTTCCCGCGCGGCGAAAGCCGAGTGCGACTCCGGCCATGGCGTTGGTGAAACCGGCTTGGGCGTCTATCTCGATTTCACAGACTGCATCAAACGCCTCGGCAGACACAAAATCACTGAGCGCTACGGCAACCTGTTTGAGATGTATGAGCGCATCACCGGCGAAAACCCGTACGCGGTGCCGATGCGCATCTATCCCGCGATTCACTACACCATGGGCGGGTTGTGGGTGGATTACAACCTGATGTCTACAATCCCCGGGTTGTTTGTGCTGGGCGAAGCGAATTTCTCCGATCATGGCGCGAACCGGCTGGGCGCGAGCGCGCTGATGCAGGGGCTCGCGGACGGCTATTTCATCATTCCGTACACCATTGGGAACTATCTGGCAAATATCAAGCCTGGACAATATTCCGAGAATACCCCGGCGGCAAAAGAAGCCGTCGCCAACGTGACCGCCATCACGAAGAAGCTTCTGAGTGCAAACGGCAAGCGCACGGTGGATTCTTACCATCGCGAACTGGGCAAAATCGTGTGGGAGCACTGCGGCATGGCGCGTAACGCCGAAGGTTTGAAAAAGGCTACGAGCATGATCACGGAGCTCCGCGAAGATTTTTGGAAAAACGTGCGAGTGCTTGGTGCGAACGAGGAGTTCAACCAGTCGCTCGAGAAGGCCGGCCGCGTAGCTGATTTCTTCGAGCTCGCCGAATTGATGTGCGCTGATGCGTTGCAGCGCAACGAATCCTGTGGCGGACATTTCCGAGAGGAATACCAGACTCCCGAGGGCGAAGCTCTGCGCGACGATACAAATTATTCTTACGTTGCGGCGTGGGGCTTCCAGGGTGAAGGACGCGCGGCTTCGCTGACCAAGGAACCTCTAGCTTTCAACTATGTGAAACCCTCGCAGCGGAGCTACAAGTAGATGAAGCTGATACTCCACGTCTGGCGACAGAAAAATGCACAGGACCGGGGACGCATGGTCCGCTACCAGGTTCCCGGTGTGAGCGAGCACATGTCGTTCCTCGAGATGCTTGACGTGCTGAACGAACAGTTGATCGAGAAGGGCGAAGATCCCATCGCGTTCGATCACGATTGCCGCGAAGGCATCTGCGGCATGTGCGGCATAATGATCAACGGCAAGGCGCACGGAGGCTTTAAAGGCACGACCGTTTGCCAGTTGCATATGCGCCACTTCAAGGATGGCGACGAACTCTACCTTGAGCCGTGGCGCGCGGCGGCGTTTCCGGTCATAAAAGACCTGGCAGTGAATCGGGGGGCATTCGACCGCATCATCGCGGCTGGCGGATTCATTTCCGTTCCCACCGGTAGCGCGCCAGATGGAAACGCCACGCCCGTTCGCAAACAGGACGCCGATCTGGCGATGGACGCTGCCGCGTGTATTGGCTGCGGGGCATGCGTGGCGGCTTGTCCGAACGCCGCAGCGGCATTGTTTGTTGGAGCGAAGATTTCGCACCTGGCGCATCTGCCCCAGGGGCAGGCGGAACGCAACCGTCGCGCGCTAGCCATGATCCGGCAAATGAATCGCGAAGGCTTTGCTAATTGCACGAACATCGGCGAATGTGAAGCGGCTTGCCCGAAAGAGATCAAGCTGGAAGTGATCGCGCAGAGCAACGCGGACTACATCAAGGCGGCCTTCACCGAACGCCCGGAGACTACATCTGGCGGCGCCGGCTAATCGCACACGAGGTGCGAGGGTCAAGGCATCAGCTTTCGGATGTGAATCGTAGTGTGTGAAAGTAGGCGCTCCTTGGCCAACTCATGCGGTAACACATCCGCAACAGAAGAGTCCCTCTCCAGAGCGGCGCGGCAATTACATCTGGCACAATCATTTCATGCACAGAAGGCAAGATTCGAGCGTGCCGGTAATGACGGCGGAATCGGAAATTGTCGAGACGGCTATGCTTCCGGCGCTTCGGCAGGAGCGTGATCTGCCTGCGAAATCTTCAGGAGCAAGCGGCCTCCCTCCAAAGATCGATGGCAAAGTGCTTCGCAACGCAGCAGCCGCAGGCTTGATTGGCCTCCTCGTTCTCCTCTTCGGTATCAGGACGCCACGGACGATCTTATTCGACGAGAACTACTATGTGCCGGCCGCCAAGGCCATCACCCACGGCTCGTTGAATATGGACCCTGGAGAGCCCCCGATGGGAAAAATGCTAATGGCCATCGGGATGAAGGTAGCGGGTGACAATCCGTTGGGTTGGCGGATTTCCAGCGCGATTTGTGGCGCTCTGGCGCTGGTTGCGATTTTTCTGTGGACGCAGCTTCTCTTTGGCGACCAAACAGTTTCCATGTACGCCGCGGCATTGACGCTGTTCAATAATTTTCTTTTTGTGATGTCACGAGTCGGCATGATGGACATCTTCCTGGTTTTCTTCCTGCTATGGGCGTTGGTGGCTTACACAGCGGCGTTTCAGTCGGACCTTAGCACGGCCAAACAGCGCTTCCTGCTGCTTGGCTCAGGTTTCTTGCTGGGATTGGCCGGCGCGTGCAAATGGAACGCGGTGGACACCCTGGCCGTACTGCTGGTGATGGGCTTAGCGTTGCCCTGGGTTTCGAAGCTTACCCTCGTTCCACCCTCTTCGACGCTTTCCCGGTTTTCGGAAAACCTGCGCCGTGTGGGGACTCCCAGTCTACTTTTTGCCATGATCGTTGTCCCGCTTTTTTCCTATTGGCTTGTGTATTGGGTTCTTTACCGCGCCGTGCATTTGCCTTTCGGATTTCAAGACTTTGTGCAATTGAATTATGGAATGTGGCGATACCACCGGCTGGACCCCAGCCACCCGACGATGACTCGGCCCTGGTACCAGTGGCCATTCGTAATGTCGCCCTCCCGCGTCTTCTCTTATCTGATGGGCAATCCCGTGGTGATGTTCGGGGGCTTCGCGAGCATGTTGTTTTGTCTTTGGAGAAGTTGGAAATCATTCGGCGTATCCGAAGCGTTAGTCGTCGCTTTGTACGCGGCAAATCTTCTGCAGTGGGCGGTGACGCCATCGGGCGCCGCCCACTATTATTACTATTTTCCAGCGGCGATGTTTCTCGGAGTAGCGCTGGGCATTGCGGTTCATCGTTTGCCCACGGTTTTTGGAATGCGCATCGGCGTCCTTGCGGTGACCGCAACGGTCGTCATTTTCATTTGGTGCTACCCGCGAATGGCCCACTTGGACGCGCCATGGGACTGCATGCTTGGGTGTTGGCCGTAAATCCCGAACGCCTCGCGCTCATTGCCCTGAATGAATCTATGGGAGATTTTTCTACCACCATTCCGGATGCTGCTAGACCGAATGCAAGTGGTTCGCTTGCCGTTGAAACCGGGAAACTGGCGTACAACGCGGAATCAGCGCCGAAAGTCCTCGCCCGAGCGAAAATCCTCGAGAATCCCACTGCAGTTGCAATTCTCTTTGGACTGATAGCCCTATTCCTATTCCTCATCGGCATTCGCAAGCCGGAGCAAGGCTATTACGACGAGGGCTTCTACATTCTCCCAGCCCGAGCGTTGCTAGCAAACGTCCCTGGTCCAAACAACGGATCTCCTCCCCTGGGTAAGCTATTGATCGCCGAAGGCATCCAGCTGCTTGGAGACAATTCGCTGGGTTGGCGTGTCCCTGGAGCAATTTTTGGCGCCCTAACGCTCACGGGGATATTTCTCTGGACCTTCCTTCTTACACTCGAGCTGCGAGTCGCGGCGCTGGCAGCCAGCCTGACGCTCTTCAATAATTTTCTCTTCGTGATGTCTCGCGTGGCGATGCTCGACGTTTTCCTGGGGTGCTTCATCGTGTGGGGCTTGGTGGCTTACACGGCGGCGCTGGAATTGGACGTCAGCGCGGCCAAGCGGAGGATTCTCTTCTATTGCTCGGGGATTTCGCTCGGTCTCGCAACCGCCGTCAAGTTAAACGGAGTAGATACGCTCGCAGTCTTGATCCTGTTGAGCGTCGCGTTGCTCTGGCTCGGCCAAAAACCGTTCATGTCGCTAAACCCCGCGCTTTCCTGCTATGCGCAACGCCTGCAGCAACCCGGAATCTTTCATCTGAGTGCCGCGTTCGTTCTTGCCCCCCTCATTTCTTACAGCCTCCCCTTTTGGCCGCTTTGCCGCAGCTTGCATGTGCCTTTCAACTTCCGGCAATTGGTGGACATTAGCCTTTATTTGTGGCGTTTTAAGGTGACGACTCAGGTCAACATGGCCATCGCTTCCAAGTGGTATACCTGGCCATTCCACCTATCGCCGCTGCGGGCGCTTTCCTATCTGCTTGGCAACCCCGTGGTCATGTGGGGAGGGATCGCCAGTCTTGTCTTCAGTCTTCGGCGCATTTGGAAATCCCTTGCTCTGCCGGAAACGCTCCTCCTTGTTCTGTATTTGGTTCACTGGCTGCAGTGGGCAATCACTCCCGTAAAGGCCACTTTTTACTATTACTATTTTCCTTCGGCCATGTTTCTCGGAGTAGCTCTGGCGCTCGCGCTCCGACATTTTCCGCGGACCTTCTTTGGTGTCCGTCTGGGGTTCGTGGTGCTAATCGCCGCGGCCGTCGTCTTTCTGTGGTGCGTTCCCAGAATGGCGCATTTGGGCCCACCCTGGGATTGCGCCCTAGGCTGCTGGATCTGACTCCTGAACCAATTCTCACGCATTTCCCAAAACCTCTAACCACAGGATAAAAAACGTATACAATCTCCCTTCGTTTTTCAGGGAGGCAAAATGCTTCGTAGCCGGTGCTTGGCCGTTTTGTGGATCGCTGCGGGAATGCTAGCGAGCTTTTCTGTGTCCGCGGACTCCATCTCGGACCGCGCGCAAAAGCTGCACTTTTCTTCGGTCGTGCTCGATACCCACGACGACACGACGCAGCGTTTCTTGTCCAAGGACTTCGATCTAGCCAAGCGCCATCCCGACGGCCACATCGATATTCCACGCATGCGCGAAGGCGGCATGAACGCGATCTTCTTTTCCATTTGGATTGACGGGCGAATCATGGGTCCGCCCGCCGTGCAAAAGGCGCTCGACCAGATCGATTTGGTTCACGAAAACGTCCGCAAGAATTCCAAGGACATGGTTTTCTGCCGAACTGCCGAAGAAGTTCGGCGCGCGCACGCGCAAGGGAAAATCGCCGCGCTCATCGGCGTCGAAGGTGGCCACATGATCGGCAACGATATTCACGTGTTGCGCATGTTTGACGACCTGGGCGTGCGCTACATGACGCTTTCGCATTTTTATAATGACGAGTGGGCGGACTCTTCAACCGATAAGCCCGTCCACAACGGACTTACCGACTTTGGCAAGGACATTGTCCGCGAAATGAACCGCCGGGGAATTATGGTGGACATTTCGCATGTCAGCGACAAAACGTTTTACGACGCGCTGGAGGTCAGCAAAGCTCCGCTAATGGCTTCCCACTCCTCCTGCCGCGCGCTCTGCAATCACCCTCGCGACATGTCCGACGACATGATCAAGGCCTTGGCCGCTAAAGGCGGCGTTATCCAGATTAACTACGAGCGGAGCTTCATCGATCAAGCCTACAAAGATGCCTTTGAAAAGGCCCGCGGTGGGGTTGTCGAGAGCGAGAAGCAAGTCATTGCGATGTGTGGTGATGATGCTCAATGCCAGTCACGAAAATCCGCCGAAATCACCAACCAACTCGTTGCCGAAGGGAAGTTGCCTCACGTCAGTTGGGAAAAAATCATCGACCATATCGACCACGTCGTGAAATTGGTCGGGCCAGACCACGTCGGCTTGGGATCGGATTTTGATGGAGCAGATATGCCCGACGGCATGGAAGATTGTTCGAAGCTGCCGAAAATCACCGAAGCGCTGATGCGCAAGGGCTACAGCGACGACGACATTCGCAAAATCCTCGGCGGCAACCTGCTCCGCGTCATGGAGCAAACGGAAAAAGTGAGCAAGGAACTCCAGGCGCAATAACTGCTCTTGATGTATCCACGGAGAGAGAATCTTGCAATGCTTCGAACAGTTGTCACGCTTGGAGTATGCATTTCTGCTGGCTGGTTTCTGGCGGCGGCCGTGAGAGCAGACGGTATTTCCGCCCGCGCCAGGAAGTTGCATTTCTCATCCATCGTTGTAGACACACACGACGACACCACGCAGCGCTTCCTTGATGGCAAGTTCGACATCGGCGCGCACAACGCCTTGGGCAGCATCGACATCCCGCGAATGCGCGACGGCGGCCTCAATGCGATCTTTTTCTCCATTTGGATGCCCAGCAAAATTACCGGACCGGAAGCAGTCCAGCGCGCCACGGCTCAGATTGAAGCCGTGCGAGAGCAGGTTCGCACGCATCCGAAAGACCTAGTCCTATGCACCACAGCCGCCGAAGTGCGCGCCGCAAAGAAGCAGGGCAAAATTGCCGCGCTCCTCGGCGTTGAGGGCGGCCACATGATCAATTCCGACCTCGATGTGCTGCGTAAATTTGCGGCCCTCGGCGCGCGGTATATGACGTTGACGCACAGCGGCAATTGCGAGTGGGCGGACGCCTCAACTGACAAGCCCGCGCACAACGGGCTCACCGGTTTCGGGAAAGAAGTCATCCGCGAAATGAATCGCCTGGGCATGATGGTCGACATTTCTCACGTCAGCGACAAGACGTTCTACGACGCGCTGGAGGTCAGCAAGGCTCCGATGATCGCTTCGCATTCCAACTGCCGCGCTCTCTGCGACACTCCGCGCAACATGACCGACCAGATGATCAGGGATCTCGCGGGCAAGGGGGGCGTTATCCAAATCAACTACCACGTGGGCTTCCTAAGCAAGGAATTCCGCGCTGCGGAGAAAGCTCACCCAGAGTGGGAGCGGGCAATCGCTGCCGCGGTGAAGAATCGTTGCGGGAACAATGAAGCGTGCCAGCTCATCGAAGGCGACCGCATCACGCGGGAATACGTCGAGCAGGGCAAGCTGCCACGCGTGGAATGGACGGCGATTCTCGACCACATCGACCACGCGGTAAAAGTCGCTGGCATCGACCACGTCGGCCTCGGCTCGGATTTTGACGGAGCGAACATGCCGTACGGGATGGAAGATGCCTCCAAGTTGCCGAAAATCACCGCCGCGCTCCTTAAGAAGGGCTATTCCGAAGGTGACGTGAAGAAGATTCTCGGCGAAAATACTCTGCGCGTTATGTCAGAGGTCGAACGCGTCAGCAGCGAGCTGAATGCTTCGCCGCGGAAGTGACGATTTCCGACACCCAGCTCAATTCAAGAGGAGAGAGAAAATGAAGAAGTTCGCAGGTTTGTTCCTGACCGCCATGCTTGGCTTCGTGTCCGGAGCCTTTGCTCAAGCCCCTGACCAGGCGCCCGCGCAGCCAAAACCATCTGCGCCGAAGGCTGGCACGGCCGGTTCCAAGACGGGAGGTGCCACGGCGCGCGCTGCGGGCCCTTATGACCGCGCTTTGCTGCGTCCCGCGATGCTCAAGGATCAGGCGCCGGAAACGTATCAGGTGAAATTCGTGACCACGCGCGGCGATTTTACTGTCACAGTGACTCGGGCGTGGGCTCCCATTGGCGCGGATCGCTTCTACAATTTGGTGAAGCATCATTTCTACGACAATGCCAGTGTCTTTCGCGTGGTTCCCGGCTTCGTAGCGCAATTCGGACTCAGCGCCTATCCGCCCGTTTCGGCGGCGTGGCAAAAAGCCACTGTGAAAGATGACCCCGTCACGCAGACCAACAGGCGTGGCTCTTTGACGTTTGCTACGGCTGGGCCAAACACGCGCACCACGCAAATTTTTATCAATCTTAAGGACAACGGCGGTCTCGACGGCCAGGGCTTTGCTCCGTTTGGCACAGTGGATGCCGAGGGAATGAAAGCTGTCGACATGTTTTACGACCAGTATGGCGATTCCACTCCTCAGGATTACCAGGACCTGATCAGCAAGCAGGGGAAAGCTTATCTCGACAAGAACTGGCCCAAGCTGGATTCCATTAAGAGCGCAACTTTGGTAGGTGCGGCGGCCGCTTCGCCGGCAAAACCCGCTGCGGCGAAGCCAAAGCCGAAGCCTGCTGCAGCAGCCCCTCCTACGAAGCCGCAATAGCGATGTGACGATGATTCATGGATTACCTTTTTGAATTTCATGCATCTAAAGTTTGCGAAGGCCTCCCTTTGACACCGGGAGGCCCTGGAAAGTATCCTGAAGCTTGATGAGGAACTGCTGCCAGATGATGTGTTGTCCCTGCGCGTGTAGCGCTGCGTGTCGGGGGACGCGCATATCTGGCCAGAGGAGTTTCCGGACTTAGGTTTAGCTTAATCAGCGAGTTCTGAAGCCCACGAGCCAGAAAAACTGGTAAGTGGGCTTTTTTGTTTTTGCGCGCGGGATTTTTGGGAAGCAGGGAACTGGGGGCCATGGATTATGACCGTCGCCACAACCATCGAAATCGAGGAAAGGCATAGCCGCGAAGCCATTGAGGCGGAGATCGCGCGTTTTGAAGAGCGGGCGCTTCAGCTTCGCAACGGAGGCATCACCGAAGAGCAGTTCCGCCCGTTTCGCCTGAAGCACGGCACCTACGGCCAGCGCCAGCCGGGTTTTCAAATGTTGCGCGTCAAGGTTGCCGCAGGCGTGCTGAAGGCCTCGCAACTTCGCGTTCTCGCTGATATCGGGGATGAGTACTCAACGGGTCGTGGTCATCTCACCACGCGGGAAAACGTCCAATTTCATTTCGTAAAGCTCGAAAACGTGCCTGCGGCCATGCGGCTGCTCGCGGATTGCGGGCTAACCACGCGCGAAGCTTGCGGTAACACGGTGCGCAACGTCACTGCCTGCCCGGTTGCCGGCATCTGCCCAGGAGAAGCGTTTGACGTTACTCCTTACGCGCTGGGAGTCTCGCGGTACTTGTTGCGGCATCCGGATTTTCACGATCTGCCGCGCAAATTCAAGATCGCTTTTTCTGGCTGCGAAGATGATGGTGCATGTGCCGTCGCCGGCATCCACGACATTGGCTTGATTGCGCAGGTACGCGGTTCGAATGGCACGGCCCATCGAGGGTTCAAGGTTCTTGTCGGCGGCGGGCTCGGCAGCCTGCCAACCGAAGCTGCTGTTCTTGTGGATTTTCTGCCAGAGGAAGAACTGCTCCCCACGGTCGAAGCGATTCTCCGCGTCTTCAGCGAAACCGGGAACCGAAAGAACAAATTGAAGGCGCGCCTGAAGTTCGTCCTTCGCGAAAAAGGCATCGACGAGCTTCGCCGCCTGGTTTTTGAAAAGCGAAAATCCTCGCAAGCTTCCGCTGAAGTTTTTGCCGTGCCTTCCCCAATTGGTCCGGCACTAGTGAACATCTCGAGGGAGCCGCTGACTCTTCCCTTGACCGATTCCGAATCAGATGCGGAGTACGACCGTTGGGCCGAGCATAATCTTATGCCGCAGCGCCAGGCGGGATACGGCGCGATTTGGATCAAGCTTTCCGCTGGAACCTTTTACAGCCAGCAAATGCGCGGCCTCGCAGAGGTTCTCGAGAAGAATGAGTTGTCCGGCGTGCGCATAGCCGTCAACCAGGACTTTGTCATTCCTTGGGTTCCGTTCGACCGCGTGCGTGCCATTTACAGCGATCTTCGCGCCCTCGACTTGGCGACTCCCGGCGCGCGTACCATCTCCGACGTCACCGGCTGCCCGGGAGCTACCACGTGCAACCTCGGCATCACGCGCTCGCTGACCTTGGCTGACGTTTTGTCGAGCGAACTCTCAGGTTACGACGACCCTGAAATCAAGAAGCTGCGCATCAAAATTAGCGGCTGCCCCAATTCCTGCGGCCACCATCACATCGCGGACATCGGTTTCTACGGAAACGTCCGTAAGGTCAGCGATCAACAGGCCCCCTACTACCAACTGCTGCTCGGCGGCCAGGTGAATTCCAAGGGTGTCCGCTTCGGCCGGCAAATCATGTCCGTTCCGGCGCGACCCATCCCCGCGATCCTTCGCGAGCTTCTGGCGTTCTATCAGGAGAGTCGCAACTCCACTGAATCGTTCTCGTCTTGGGTTGCGCGCACTCCCGACAGCGCGATCGTGGAACGGCTGCATCCGCTCACGGAAGTCACGAACTCCACCGAAGACATTTTTCTCGATTGGGGCGACACGGAAACCTATTCATTGAAACTCGGCCGCGGGGAGTGCGTGGCCTAAAGGAGCATTTTCATGAGTGCGGAAACGAATCCAGTGAAATCCGAAAAGCCCTGGAAATTATCGCTGGACTCCTGGGCTGTCTTGCTTGCGCTCCTGGCGGCCTTGTTGGTCCGCGCCGGGGTCCTCAAGCACATTCCGTGGTGAAGAATTTTTCAAAGGAGACAACGAAATTATGGCTGATACAGTTGCAGTTCCTCAGGTCCAGCCCGTACAGCCAATCCTGCGCTATTTGCGCGTGATTCCGGGCGTGCTGCTGCTCGCCGCCATCGGCTACGCCGGAAAACTGCTCGAACAAAACGTGGGCGCTTACGCAAGGGCGCACCACTGGACTTTCCCGAATATTGAATATGTCCTCTGGGCCATCGTTCTCGGCCTGGTGATTTCCAATACCGTAGGCGTGCCGGAAATCTTCCGCACCGGCGTGGCCACGTACGAATTCTGGCTGAAGGCCGGCATCGTCTTGCTCGGCTCGCGCTTTCTTCTCGGCGACATTCTCAAGCTCGGTGGCATCAGCCTCGTTCTGGTGGCTATTGAAATCACCGGCTCCATCGCGTTTATGACGTTACTTGGCCGCGCGTTCAAACTCAAACCCAAGCTCACTTCCTTGCTCGCCGTTGGCTCCGCCGTTTGCGGAGTCAGCGCCATCATTGCAACGAAGGGGGCCATCGAGGCCGACGACGAAGACTCTTCGTTTTCCATCGCCGCTATCCTTGCGCTTGGGGCTTTCGCTCTCTTCACCTTTCCCGTGATTGGACATTTCCTGCATTTGAGCGACAAAGCATACGGCCTGTGGGCCGGCCTCGGCGTGGACAACACAGCTGAAGCCACCGCGGCCGGCGCCCTCTATTCCGATGCCGCGGGCAAGCTTGCTGTGCTCGTCAAATCCACGCGCAACGCCATGATCGGTTTTGTCGTGCTCGCCTACGCGATTTATTGGGCCAGCAAAGGAAAAGCTCAGACGGTAGGGAACAAGGCTGCGTTCCTTTGGCAGAAATTTCCGAAGTTCGTCCTTGGTTTTCTGCTGATTTCAGTGCTTGCCACGTATAGCTTCTTTGACAAGGCTCAGGTTGGCGCGCTCGCGAATCTTTCTCGTTGGGCGTTTCTGCTGACCTTTGCGGGCGTCGGGCTGCGCACCAATTTTCAAGAGATGCGTAAGCAGGGGCTTCGACCATTCGCGGTTGGCGCGATCGGCGAAGTCGTTATCGCCGGTTTCACCCTCGGCCTCGTCTACGGCGCTTCAAAAATTTTCGGCTGGTAGTAGGGTTCCTGTCCGCCGGAGCGAAGGGATCTGCTTTTCACCTTTGCAGTCGCTGGTGGTTATTCGTTCTTCCGCTGCTGGACGCCCTTCACCGTGCCCAGGATTAGGTTGTACGCCGCCTTGCGCGAAATGCCCGTCTTGTCGTGTTCGTCGTAAGGCATAGCCGCCACGCCAAACGCACCCACCTTTTCGTACTTGAACATTTCGGTCAGCGCTGCCGACAGCTCCGCGCTCGATGGTCCGTTGGGAACGGGAAGCGCCACTCCCGGCACCTCACTCGGATCAAGCCCGTCCATATCCACATGAACGTAGATGACGTCAGTCAATTCCGACAGCCGCTTCATCTCGCGATGCAGATTGGCCGAGCGCGTGCGCACATCTTCCAGTGTCAATTGCTGGATGTCTGAGCGGTCGAGCAATTCCTGTTCGAGTGGATCGGTGTCGCGCACGCACATCTCCACAATGTGCTTCGTCGGAATCGCCGGCTCAAGTCCGGCCTTAATGCGCATTCGCGTGAGGCATTGCCCGGCTGCAATGGCTACCGGCATTCCGCCGAGCATCCCGCTCAGCGTTGTCTCAGGCGTGTTGAAGTCGCCATGGGCGTCGATAAAAACCATGCCCACGCGCAGCGGCTTCGCGTTAGGCCCGGAATGCTGCAGGCCGCTCAGCATTCCCAGCAGCCCGTTGCAATTTGCAAGCAGCCCGATGGGCAAGTATCCACTGCGCCGCTCGTCCGCAACCAACTTCGCCATGTCGCCAGCCGCCAGGGCTAAGTGGTTCCACTGCCCGTATGCTTTCTCTTCCTCAGCAGTCAGCGCCACCGTGTCCGTCGGTTTGACTTGCACCCCTTGCTGCTCGAGCAGCTTCCGAATCCCGCCTTCTTCCAGGTAGTCCGGGCCACGCGAAGTATCGGGAACATTCCGCTCGCCGACATAAGGCATCTTGACAAGCGCTACTCGCACCGGTTTGGTCTCACCCTCACCATTCTTTGCCAGCGTCATCGCTGCGAGCCCCATCAGGCCAGCAAGGAACAAAACCTTCAAGCGTTTCACTGCTCGCCTCGCCATTACAGTCCCAGCACCGTCACCAATTCTTTCACCGAGGCAGCTGATTTTTGCAGCGCCGCATTTTCTTCGGCCGTTAGTTTGATTTGTATGATTTCTTCCACGCCCTTAGCGCCGAGCTTCACCGGCACGCCCACGAACAATCCCTTGATTCCATACTCTCCGTCCAGGTACACGCAGCAGGGCAGAATCTTTTTCTTGTCTTTCAAGATCGCTTCGACCATCTCCACGGCTGCCGCCGACGGCGCATAGTACGCCGAACCAGTCTTGAGCAGGTTCACAATTTCCGCGCCGCCTTTGCGCGTGCGCTCGACGATCGCGTCGATCCGCTCCCTCGGCAGCAAATCTGGCAGCGGAATTCCCGCCACGGTCGAATAGCGCGGCAGCGGCACCATGTCGTCGCCATGTCCTCCCAGTACGAACGAATGCACATTCTCCACGCTGACTTTGCACTCCATCGCCACAAACGAGCTCATACGCGCCGAATCCAGCACGCCGGCCATGCCCATCACTCGGTTTTTCGGGAAGCCGCTCACTTTGAACGCCGCCTGCGCCATGGCGTCCAGAGGATTCGTCACCAACACAAGGATGCAGTTCTGCGAGTGCTTCACGATCTGCTCGACGACCCCCTTAACCACTTCATAGTTGGCCTTGAGCAAATCGTCGCGGCTCATTCCCGGCTTTCGCGGAAACCCCGCGGTAATCACCACCACGTCGCTTCCTGCCGTCGCTGAATAGTCGCCGTTCGCCGTTGAAATCCCCACCGCATGTGAATCCGTCTTCGTGATCGGCCCGGACTCCAGCATGTCCAAGCCTTTGCCGGCAGGCGGCCCGTCTAGAATGTCCGTCAACACCACATCCGCCAGCTCCAGGTCCACGATCCGCTGCGCAGTCGTCGACCCCACAAAGCCGCCTCCCACCACCGTCACTTTCTTCCGGCTCATCTCTCTCTCCTCAGTAGTCGCACTCGAGTTACGCCACGGCACAAAAGATTTTGTGGGTGCCCCATCCTTCGCGCTTCTTGCTTGCCCACCTTGGCGGGCAGGCATGCGAAGGGTGGGCTGTTACGATCCACGGCTACTTCGCTTTCATCTTTATCGTCTTGCTGCCACCGTACCCTGCATATTCTCAATAATCGCTGACGCAAACGCCGAGGTTCCCACCTTGGTCGCGCCAGGCATCAGCCGCTCCAAATCATACGTCACGCGCTTCTGCTGAATCGTCCGCGCGATACCATCCTCGATCAGCCGCGCCGCTTCTTTCCATCCCAAGAACTCGAACATCATCGCGCCCGAGAGCATCACCGAGCTCGGGTTGATCACGTCCTTGTCCGCATACTTTGGCGCCGTTCCGTGCGTGGCCTCGAACACGCCGTAACCATCGCCAATGTTTGACCCCGGCGCCATGCCCAAGCCGCCCACCTGCGCCGCGCATGCGTCCGACAAATAGTCGCCATTCAAATTAGACGTTGCCAGCACGTTGTATTCATCGGGACGCGTCAGCACCTGCTGAAACACCGAGTCCGCTATGCGGTCGTTGATCATCAGCTTCTGTTTCCATTGACCTTTGCCGTGCGTCGCATAAATCGCATCGAGCGTCTTTTTCACCTCGTCGTACACCGCCTTCTTCATTGCGTCGGGTGCCTGCTCCATTCCCGGCTCGATCATCGCCGCATTTTGCTCGATGCTCAGCGCCGGATTCTTGTCCAGATTGTCAAGAATCCAGCTCTCCCGCTCCGTTACCGTCTGCGCGCGGAATTCCTCCCGCGCCAGCTCGTAGCCCCAGTCGCGGAACGCGCCTTCGGTGAATTTCTGAATGTTTCCCTTGTGCACCAGCGTCACGCTCTTGCGCCCATTCGCCAGCGCGTATTGGATCGCGCGCCGGACCAGCCGCTTCGTCCCCGTCGGTGAAATCGGTTTGATGCCCACGCCCGAATCCCAACGAATCTGTTTCTTTCCGTCCTGCAACATCTCGTTGTTCAGGAATTCCAGCAACTTTTTTACTTCGGGCGTTCCGGATTTCCACTCGATTCCGATGTAGACATCTTCCGTGTTCTCGCGATAGATCATCACATCCATTTTTTCGGGTTCGCGAACAGGGGAGGGTACACCGCGGAAATACCGCACAGGTCGCACACAGGCGTAGAGATCAAGCACTTGCCGCAGCGTCACGTTCAGGGAACGAATCCCGCCGCCGACGGGCGTCGTCAGCGGGCCCTTGATCGCGACGCGAAAATCTCGAATCGCATCGACCGTGTCGTTCGGCAGCCATTCCTTGAACGTGTTGAACGCCTTCTCGCCCGCGAACACCTCAAACCACGCCACGCGCCTCTTCCCGCCGTACGCTTGATCAACTGCAGCATCAAAAACGCGCCGCGACGCTTTCCAAATATCGCGGCCTGTTCCGTCCCCTTCTATGAATGGAATAATCGGCGCGTCCGGCACCTGCAGTTCGCCGCCGCTGTACCGGATGGCTTTTCCTTCGGCGGGTATGGGATTCCCGTTGTACGAACTCTTCATGGAAAACTACTCCTTATTGCCTAGGTCCACATCTTGCGGGCATGTAGGGGCGCGCTTTAGCGCGTCCCAGCCACGCTCCGTCGCGGGCATGAAAGGAAAGGGCTGCGCCGCTCTGCAACAACTGCCCTGACCTGTGAGGCAGGTCGTGGTGAACTGGAGAAGATACCACATTCGCAAGACACGAGCGTATAATCAGCGCCGATTTTCAATCCAGAAGAGGGGAGCACAAACCAATGATGATGGACTGGAACAAGTATCACCAGCAGTTTGGCGCACGCGTGGGAGAACTGATGAAGCTTTCGCCGGATACCGTCAAAGGCTACCAGACTCTAAGCGCCGCCAATTCCACGAATTCCAAGCTCGGGGAAAAGACTCGTCAGCTCATTTCGCTCGCAGTGGCAATCACCACCAAATGCGACGGTTGCATCGTTCATCACACCGACGCCGCTCTGAAAGCTGGGGCCAGCAAGGAAGAGATCGCTGAGGCTCTGGGCGTCGCAGTGTCAATGAATGCAGGCGCGGCGCTTGTGTATTCGACGCGCGTCCTCGACGCCGTCGAAGCCAAATCCGCCTCCGCCCACGCCTAAGCCGGAGTTCAGGTTGTAGGGACGCGCTTCAGTTCACCCTGAGGCACGAAGGGCGCGTCCCTATCTTTGTCGGTGATCAGTCGTAATATTCCTGCCCCAGGTGCGTAATCAAGTCCTCGCCCATCATCCAGCGCAGTGTGTTCTTCAGCTTCATCGACTGGATGAACAGGTCATGCTCTGGATAAAGCCCTGGCGCGGTCATCGGCGACTTGAAGTAGAAGCTCAGCCATTCCTGAATCCCGCGCATCCCTGCGCGCTGCGCCAGGTCAAGGAACAAAACGAGGTCGAGCACGATTGGCGCGGCCAGGATCGAATCGCGGCACAAAAAGTCCACTTTGATCTGCATCGGATAGCCCAGCCATCCGAAAATATCAATGTTGTCCCATCCTTCTTTATTGTCGCCACGCGGCGGATAGTAGTTGATGCGCACTTTGTGATGAATCTTGCCGTAAAGCGTTGGGTAAAGCTGCGGCTGCAAAATATATTCCAGCGCGCCGAGCTTCGATTCTTCTTTCGTCTTGAATGAGCCGGGATCGTCCAACACTTCGCCGTCGCGGTTCCCCAAAATGTTCGTGGAATACCAACCCTCGAGCCCCAGCATGCGCGCCTTGAATCCCGGCGCGAGAATCGTTTTCATCAGCGTTTGCCCGGTTTTGAAATCTTTCCCGCAAATCGCGACATTGTTTTCGTGGGCCAATTCTTGGATCGCGGGAATGTCCACCGTCAAGTTGGGCGCGCCGTTCGCAAACGGCACGCCGCTCATCACCGAAGCCCAGGCATACAGCATCGACGGCGCAATCGCCGGGTGATTGCTCTTCATCGCCTCAACGAATTTCTCCGGCGTCGAGTGCACTTCTTCCGGCCTGATGAACACTTCCGTTGACCCGCACCAGCAAGTTACCAGCCGCGAGACTCGCTTCTCCTTCTTGAAATTCGCTATGTCTTCTTTGATTTGCAGCGCCAACTCGTATTTGTTCTTGGCTTTTTTCACATTCGATCCGTCGAGCCTCTTCACGTACTCGTGATCGAACGCTGCCTTCATCGGCCGTATGCCTGAAAGGAATGTTTTCACGTGCCCGAGATGCTCTGGGCTCAGCACCCCTGCCTTCGAGGCTGCCTGGTAAGCGTTGTCCTTGAAAATGTCCCATCCGCCAAACGTGAGATCTTTCAAATCCGCAAGCGGAACAAATTTCTTGACGAGCGGCGACCGACCCTCGGTTCGCTTGCCCAGGCGGATCGTGCCCATCTGCGTCAGCGATCCCACCGGCTGCGATTTGCCGCGGCGAACCAGCTCGACTCCCGCCATGAACGTTGTGCTTACGGCGCCCATTCCCGGGAGCAGCACTCCCAGTTTTCCCTTTGCGGGCGCGATCTTAGAAGGTTTTTCCATGCCTCTCCTTATTTTGGCCTACCAAAAACAGCATTGAATGTCATTCCGAGCTGTAGCTCAGGCCTTCAGGCCTGAGGAATCTGCTTTTTCCGTTGCCTGCTTCTGCTCGGGCAGAAACCCAGCATTTCAGCCGTGAAAATGCGAATTGAAATCAAGAATTGCAGCAGCGGAAGCGCGCTGCGGCCCCAATTCAAACTATCAATGATGCGGGAACCGCTCCCGATTTGCAAATTAAGGAGAGGTCGCTGGCTTTTTGTCTACGCTGTTGGTGACAAAGTGTGCGAGCTGGATTTGGATGAAAGCGGGCCACTCAAAATGGATAGTCGTGTCCGTACCCGCCGCGGACCAGCCATGTGTACTCTGCGGCAGTTTTGAGAACGTTGCTAATATCTCCAGTTCCGAAATTGTATCCCCACGCGTACGTTGGCGGTGTGCTCATGCCCAGCGTTGACGACCAGTAGAAATTATTTGTTTGCACGTTCAAAAAGGGATGACCGACAGGCAGGCTGGGGTTGGCTTGTGTAGGGTCAACCAGGCTCAACAGTTCCTCGATGACAGGAAGCCTCCAGCCCATGCGCCCTGCAGTTTTCTTTGCATAAGCATATACGATCGCACCATCCCATCCTTGTGCGTTTGCCGAGGGCGAGCGCTCCCAGACAAGGCGCGTTTCCTTGTCAAGTACGGCGTCGCCCGTCCCCGAGCTGTAGATCGCGAATCTCTTGTTCGGCTGATTGTCGACCCAGTTAGCTCCAGTGATATTCCAAATCGGTGTTAAAGGTGTGGCCATTGAATTACCTCATGCGGATGTATTCAGGAGAGAAGAAACCTGAGCAGTCTACAACAAAATGGCTTGCCCCGAGGGCGCCTTCGGGCGGCGAGATTAAGTTTGCTCCTGCCTGTGAGGCTGTTCGCGATGGTGTGGACGATTACGACAATTCCATTGCTCTTGCGCTTTCTTGGGCGCGGTTCTAGCTTAGATTAATAACATTGCGGCGGAGCATTCTGCCACGGAGGGGTCTCAAATGAAGTTTACCAACCGAAATGCGATCTTTCTCATCTCAGCGCTCGTTTTCGCTGCGGTATTCACCTTTTTCAGCGCTCGGACAAGCGCGCAGGATGACAGCTGGATGATCGTCCGTGCTGACTACGGCTCAAAAAACCAGCGCAACGATGTTACCGATATCGTGAGGGATCTCGTTGGACGCGGCGGCGTAAACGGCCGCGTCGTCGTCAACAACCAAACCATGGGCGGCGATCCCGCCACCGGCGCTGACAAGCATCTTCGCATCTTTGCCAGAAACCGGAGAGGCGAGGAGCGCGAGTTCGAGTTCAAAGAGGGTGGTTATGTCGAAGCCCGCATGTTCAACGCTAATTTCCGCCAGAACGATTGGGACGACCGTCCACAGGGCGCCACCGGACAATATCAGGATGACTACTCCGGCCTGCGCATCATCCGCGCCTACTACGGCGTGCAGGGAAGAACGGTTAACGTCACTGATCTACTTCGTAGCCGCGTTCGCGACGGCGGGCTCAGCTTCGTGGTCACCAACAGCGCGCTCGGTGGCGATCCTGCTCCCGGCGCCGACAAAATGATCATCGTCATCTACCGTTTTCAAGGAAGAGAAAACGCGACTTGGGCTCGCGAAGGCAATACACTCTCGCTTCCTTAGTCTTCTTTGTAGGGGCGCAGCACTGCTGCGCCCTTTCTCGTTGGGCCGACATCTTGCAGGCTCTTCTTCTTTCTTTTTTTACCTGTGAACTCTTCTTTCTCAGTGTCCTCTGTGGCTAAGTTGTTATGCGTTCTGTTAACTGTCAGCCTTCTTCCCGCCCCGAAACCGCCGCAACTCGAAAATCAGGTACGCCACAATTGCCAAGTTAACCACCAACGCCAGGGCTCTCCCTGCACTCACGCGTCGCGTCAATTCGTAAATCTCGATCGGCAGTAGGGAAGCCGTCGTCACAATCGTCAGATATTCTGCCCAGCGTTTCTGCAGCGCCAGCCCGATCCCCTCCACAAAGAAGATTCCCGCATAAACAAAAGTGCCAATGCTCAATTCCTTCAGCCGGCGGTCGTCCAGGATCGAAAGCCTTTCCAGGAGCAGATCAAGGAAGTGGTTGTGCGGATCGACGCGGAACACATTGATCCAGTGCTCCACCTCGCCGGCCACGTCTTTGTGCAGCAGCTTGAGCGCTCCAACGCCTAGGGCAAGCAGCCCCAAAGCTTTCAGCAGTTTGAACACAGCGATGAGCCGCAGTCCCCGTCCATGCGCGCGCTTTGCGGGCATCTCTACACCTTTCTCCCCGGGAAATAGGCGAATAATGCGCCTTAAGGAGTCGACGCGAAACAATCTCGCTGCGTCTGAGCAGAATCGTACTCCGGACGCGATCAATCTTACACGGGCCTTGCTGGGGATGAAGGGATTTAGCGTCGCTTGGTATTCGTGATATCGAGTGAACTGACAGCCGTCACGGCGATCAGCATAAGGAGGGCGGCAAGAAGGGCAAAAACCACCAAGGTAGTCTCCAGGTCAATCACCTGGAAACGTGCACGTCCATCGCCACTGCCAACTCTCTAATATTTCAACAGCTTGCGAGAACTATGCCCTTCCGCCATGTGACGTTCCCAGGATGCTTGCTGACTTCCTTTTCCTGCATCCTTTGTACCGGTACGAGATCCGCGCGGGCCAGGAGTTCTCGCCAGCAGGTTAACTCTTGCTCAACCGGATCGACCCGTCTCCCGTGTGAATCATCAGCGTCTGCCCGCCACCGTTCATCTTTCCATGTACTTCTGACTTGCTCAGGCTGCCCTCGACTGTCAGAGCGATGCCACCCAGGCTGATGTGCCCGTCGCCTGTAGTGGCATTGATATCTGCTTGAAAGTCCGGCGGAAGCGTAATGTCCACGCTGCCATCTCCTGTTCGTACGGTCCAGCCGGCGGTCATTTTCGACCCGGAAAGTACCGTGGTATTCACAGCGCCGTCCCCTGTCTTCACATTCAGAGCCTCAAACCGTCCTGCCAGCCGGACGTGCCCGTCACCGGTGTCCGCCTCAACTTTTCCATCCAAATCCCGCGCCTCAATACCGCCGTCTCCCGTGCGCAGCCGGATGTCTCCTTTCAGAGTGTCCACCATGATGCCGCCGTCGTTGGTGTGCAGGTCGACTGTCCCGCTGAGCCCGCTGGCCTTTACCGCCCCGTCGCCCGTATGCACATTCACGCTCCCATTAATGGAGTAGGCTTCCACCGCTCCATCGCCAGTCTCGAGCTGCAAATCGCCATCGCGCGGCATACGCACTTCGATGTGCAGCCGCTTTGAGTTGTGCCCCCAATTAAAATTGATCCCCCAGTGGCCCGTTACGCGCGCGATAAGTTCAACTTTGTCGCCATCTTGGCGTGAGTCCACCCTCACTGTTTTACCGAGTTCGTATCCTTGATATTCCACACGAAACTCTACTTGCTTGCCTTCGCCCGAAGTCACCCGCACGCTGCCGTCATTGGTTTCCACTCGCACATTGGGCCGTCCCGAAACGGCAAAGGACTTGACCACCTCTTCAGCCCGGGCCTGTGGGGCCACAAACATCGCCAGCGCGCCCAGCGCGGCGCAGCTCAACCCAAACCGGCGGGTGCCCGCCGTACCTAACAGTACTCTCATCTTTGAAATCCCTCCGAAATGCTGCGTTCTGCTAGAAGGTACGCCACTTCGGGCAAAAATGTTCCCCTCGGGCTTCCGGTTACGGGCATCCCCCAAACAAGGACGTTGCCGAACCTGTCCCCAAAGCCTATGATACGCGCAAAATCGGGGCCTCAAACCTTTTGGAAAACCCGGAGGGACCATGAAAAGATTTTGGATCGCTTTGTCGCTCGCAGGTATTGGGTTGGCCTGTTTGTTGGCTGCGGAGTCGCGCGCTCAACAAACCGAGCAGCAGCTGCGTGCACTCGTTCCCAAGATCGTTGCGTCCTGGGAAACCATGGATTTTGCGAAGATTGAGCCCTACTACGCCTCCGACGCCGACCTTTCCTATTTCGACCTTGCTCCTCTGAAGTACAACAATTGGGCCGAATATCGCGCAGGCGCTCAGAAGGGTCTCTTCGACCTCAATAGCAGCATCAAAGCCAAAATGAACGACGACCTGCGCGTGCATTCGAGCGGCAAGTTTGCTTGGGCTACGTTTACCTTTGGCGCAGACCTCACCAGCAAGCAAGGCGCCACGTCGCATCTGGACGCTCGCTGGACCATGGTGCTCGAGAAGCGCGCCAAAGGGTGGATTGTCGTCCACGAGCACGTCTCCGCCCCCCTCCCCAGCTCTTAGGGCTGCAGACCTGGGCCGAACGCCCAAGGAATCACGACGCTAATTCACCGGCCCAAGGTACCGATCAAACCAATCCAGACTTTCTTTCACAACTGGCTTGTCGGGCGGCACGTGGCCCGAGTCGAAGAGCACATGCCGTTTACGCGAATCGGGCACGCCCAGAAGCCGAAAAAGTGGGAGCTGGGAAGACTGCACAGGAAACATAAAATCGTCGCGGCCATTTAGCATTAGAGTAGGCACTTTCACCCGCGTAGCGAAATTCAGCGGCTCGATTTCCGAAGGAAGTTTTTCAAAGGGAAGCCCTCCGCCAAGCAACACGCTTGCTTTGAAGCGTGGCTCCACTGCTGTCATGACCGGTCCCCACACGGCACCCAAGCTGCGTCCGTAATAGGCCAGGCGATGGGCGTCAATGTCTTTTCGAGTCTCGAGATAATCGACGGCACGCTCTATGTCTTTGGCCCACTGCACGACCAAATCTCGTCCAGCTTTAGGCCCCACGGGAAGACATGCGCTTCCGGGCTGAACTATCTCCTCCCAGGTTTGTCGTAGCGAAGGGGAACTGATGCGGCGCTCGTATGTGCCCATATAAATGGGATAGAGCACTGCGCGCCCGCTTTTCACTGCGAACGAAACCGATTCCGGATTTACGGAGCTGCTGGACTCCTTGAAAAAACTTGAGACTCCCGGGAAATAAACCACGACAGAATAAGGCGGATGTGCATTGCGAGGCAGGAAGAGATAAGCAGTAACGCGCTCAACTCCGTATGCCGCTCGAAAGCTGATCTTTTCTTTCCTCCAATCGGCAGAGGCGTCGTCCACCGATTCTACTCGCGCGTCCAATTCAGTAGGATCGTACGAGTACAGGCCTTTGTAGAGGGCAAAAGCAGATTCCGCGGCGGGTTTCTCTCTTGTGTAGTCGCGTGCGAGTGTCGTGATGGGGCTGGTTAGCTTGGTTGGTAGAGGACCAGTGTATTTTGCACAGCGAAAGCCAGACGTCCCAGATCGGCTAAGCGGGGGTTGCGCGTCTTGTGAGGCGAACATATAGCTTGGTTCGTTCCACGCCCCTCCTAAAATGTAGCGTTTAACCCCTGTCTCGTTCCACGCCCATTCCTTCACATTACCGGCCATATCGTAAGTGCCGTACGGGCCAAGACCCTGGTTTTCCCCAATGCGGACAGGTCCCTTGCCGCTAAAATTGCTGAAGTGCAGTATGTGGGAGTCAATTCCCAAGCCTGCCGCTTTATACCAGTGATAGATGGTTGGAAGGCTCTTGCCGGCGGACTCACAATAAGCGGCGGCTTCATACCAGCTCACACCACTTACAGGGAAATCGGCTTGCCCCTCCGGGTACGATCCCAGTTCCCAACTGGAGGGCCCGGGGCGGCCGGTTGAGTCCCGGAACTCATGCATTGCATCATCCCACGATATACTGCGTCCATCTTTGATGAAGTCTTGTTTCCAGTTGATGTGATTCTGATAGCCGCCACGTCCTACGAATTCCTTGAACTGCCGGTTCGTTACTTCGTACTTGTCCAACCAGTAGCCATCGAGTTCCACGGGAGCAGTGCTGCGAAACTGGAAAGTTCCACCGGGAACCCGAACCATTCCGGCAGGACCGCCGCCTGCTGCTTCCAGCGTGAAGTTGAGGTTCTCATTGCGAAGAATGCCGGAAGCTGCCTCGACGGTTTCAAATCCCTGCTTCGTTATTCTCCACCGTAAATAGCCCCAAGGGACACCGACGTTTACGAGTGGCGACTTGCCTAGGAACGTCCAGTCCTGGTCGCTAGACGAGTAGGTCCTAACGTAAATGTCTGCTCCTGGCGGCGTCGTTTGGATAGAGATAGGTGCTGTGAAACTGCGCGTAACTCGGAGCAGCAAAGGATCATTGGGTATGTACTGCTCCGCCTGCTTTGCCAATCGGAAGGCTTCGTCATCCTTGTCCTGATCAACCAGGCGTGCGACTTCCGGCACTGCTTGATTCCGTGCCCATCGCACATGACGGACGTCGTTCGTCCTGAAGCTTCCCCAAACCAGAACTCCCGATCCCACAAGACCGGCCAACCACCATCGCAGGTGTCGTTTACTCGCGGGTGGCTGTTCAACTGTCTCCAAACGCTTTGAGCCGCTATTGACATCTTCCAACTGGTCATGACCAGTGAGCGGAGAATTCGGCTCGTGCAGGTCCGTTACACCGACAAGGTTCTCCACAGGGAAAACGAAGCGATACCCACGCCGTGGCAGTGTCTCTACGTACCGCGGCGCATCGGCCGAGTCGCCCAAAGCATTTCGCAGTTTGCTAACCGCTGTATTCAGGCCGACGTCGAATTCCACAAAAGTATCGACAGGCCACAGCCTTTTTCTCATCTCCTCGCGAGAGACCATTTCTCCGGGGCGGTCAAGCAGCATGGCAAGGACTTGAAACGACTGATCCTGAAGCTTAATCCTGATCCCTTGTTTGCGTAGTTCGCCCGCACGCAGATCGACTTCAAATACGCCAAAGCGAACTCGATTCGAAAGCATAGGAGCGGCCATAGGTGACCCGCAGTTGCCTCGAACTCTAGCACACCGGTAGGGCATGGAAAAGCCGACACGAAATCAGCTTGAGTTGGAAGCCTTCTCTTTCCAGGCACTTAGACGATCATGAAGATTCCAGACGCCAGCCATTGATCGCCTTATTCGGTTTGCGCGACAGTAGGTCCGTCGCCGCAGTTTAAACGCAAAGGAGATTTGGTATGAAAAGACGACTGTTGATAGCGCTCGTGGTCACATTGTTGGCAGCAATCGAATCGCGCGGCCAGAACCCTGTCGTCAACTGGAACGCCATCGCGTCCACAACCATTGTCACCAACGGCAAAGAAGCCTCAGTCGCTTCGGGAGTCTGGTTTGCCTATGTCCAGCTGGCGGTGTTTGATGCGGTAAATGCTATTGACCATCGCTTCCATCCCTATCTCTTCACTACTGCCAATCCCCCTGCAGATGCCAACATAGATGCCGCAGCCATTGCCGCCGCCCATCGCGTCTTGGTGAACTATTTTCCGGCGCAGCAGGCTTCTCTCGACGCGCAGTATGTTCTCTCGCTAGCAGCCATCCCCGACACAGGGACTAATATTGCGGCTGGCGAGGGTGTCGGAGAGGCCTCCGCACAGGCGCTGATCGCCGCGCGAGCCAACGATGGCCTGCTCGCCCATGTTCTTTACAACCCACCGGTCGGCCCGGGCTTCTACCAGAAAACCCCGCCCGCTTTCGCGGCACCCTTAACTCCGTGGCTCGGCCAGATGATGCCGTTTACTATGACAAGTGCAGCCCAGTTTTTCCCGGGCGAAGGTCCCACTCCTCTCGACAGCCAGGAATGGATTGACGATTACAACCAAACAAAAACGCTCGGCGCGTTGAACAGCGCAGTGCGCTCTGCAGAACAAACCGAGATCGGCCGCTTTTGGACAGAACACACCGGCCAGCAGTATGGCCGCGCTTTTCGCAGGCTCGCCACCGAGAAGGCGCTCAACACTTCTGATACGGCGCGCCTGATGGCGATGCTTTGGGCGGGCTACGCCGACGCAGGCATCGGCTGCTGGAATGCGAAATTTACTTTTAGCTTCTGGCGGCCTGTAACCGCCATCCGTGCTGGTGGTGCCAATCCCGCTCTCACTGCCGACCCCAATTGGCTGCCACTTGCAGGTACTACTCCTGATCATCCTGAACTTGCAAACACTCCAGCCCACCCCGAATATCCTGCGGCTCACGGTTGCGCAACCGGGGCTGTGTCGGCAATCCTCGAGAATTTCTTTGGGACGCCGAACTTGCAATTCTCCGTTGACAGCCTGGTCACCCACACTACGCATAACTTCACCAGCACAACAGAACTCCTGGATGAGGTCGAACGCGCACGGATTTACGCCGGCTTTCACTATCACCATTCGGTGATTCAAGGGAAGGTTCTGGGAACCAAAGTGGCGCACCAACTGACCACGCGCTTCTTCGGCTCTTCGAATTGACCAGTCAAATCGTGGCAATTACGCGGAGCGTGCCTGTCGGGCGTGGCGTTTTGCCGCGCCCGGCTTGGGGCGCAGAGCACCCAAAAATTCGTCGCAGGGCAGCGTATTGATCACATTTTTCTTCTCGAGCCAGCCGCGCCGCGCCATCTTCACTCCATGTCGAATGAACGACAGATTCATCGTGCTATGCGCATCCGTTGAAATCACCACTTTCACGCCGCGCTCTTTGCACATCCGCAAATAAACGTCCTTCAAGTCCAGCCGGTCCGGATACGAGTTGCATTCCATCGCCACGCCGTGTTTCGCGCAGGCGTCAAGAATTTTTTCAACGTCGTAATCCAGAGCGTCGCGGCGCAATAATAGGCGTCCTGTAGGATGCCCGATGATTTGCGCGTATGGATTTTCTATCGCCGTCAGCATGCGCTCGGTCATCGCAGAGCGGTCGAGATTGAAGTAGGAATGAATCGAGCAAACAACCACATCCAGTTGCGCCAGGATTTCATCCGAGTAATCCAGCGCGCCATCTTTCAGGATGTCCACTTCAGCGCCTGCTAGCACTCGAATCCCCAATTCCTTTTCGCTGAGCGCGTGAATCTTCTTGATGTGCGTGGCCATGCGCTTCTCGTCGAGCCCATTCGCTACCGTCACCGCCTTTGAATGATCGGTGATTGCGATGTATTGGTGCCCCAGTTTGCGCGCCGCCTCCGCCATTTCTTCAATCGAGTTCTTTCCATCGCTTGCCGTCGAATGCATTTGCAGATCGCCCTTCATGTCTTTCAGGGTGAGCAGGTTCGGCAGCTTGTGGCTTTCCGCCGCGGCAATCTCGCCGGTGTTCTCGCGCAGCTCCGGCGGGATGTAATCCAGCTTCAGCTTTGCGTAGATTTCCTCTTCCGTTCGCCCCGCAACGCGTTTTTCTCCTTTCAGCGTCGCGAGCGCGTACTCGTTCAGCGTCAATCCCATGTCGTTGGCGCGCCCGCGTAGCGCCACGTTGTGCTCCTTCGAACCTGTGAAATACAGCAGCGCCGCGCCGAAATTTTCTTTTTCCAGCAGCCGCACGTCCACTTGGAGACCGTCCGCCAGCGTGAAGCTGACTTTGTTCTCCCCGTGTGCCAGCTTCTGATCGATGTCCGGAAACTTGAGGATGTGTTCGGCAAGCGCATCCACATGTTTTTGCGAAGTAAACCCATCTCCCAGCGTGACCAATAAATCCAGGTCCCCAACCGTTTCCTTTCCGCGCAGCAGTGATCCCGCAGGCGTTACCGAAGCCACCGCTTTCCCAGCTTTCTCGATGTGCGCCGCGATGGCCAAGGCCGCGGCTTCCGCTTTGTCAATCAGAAAGCGTCCCGACGACTTCTTGAACACCTCCGCCGCTTTCAAAATGTTCTGTTCGCTCTTTTCGCCGAAGCCGGGCAGGTCTCGCAGCTTTCCATCTCTTGCGAGTTTCTCGACATCCGCTACGGTCCCCGCTTTGAAATTCGACCACAGAAACGCCACCTTCTTTGGTCCTAGTGACTGCAACTGCAGCACGTCCAGAATCGTCGCCGGATATTTCTTCAGCAGCTTCTTGCGCAGCGAATAGTCGCCGGTCTTCACGATTTCCTGAAGATGCTCGACCATCCGCTCGCCAATTCCAGGCAATTCTTCCAGTTTTTCTGGGTCTTTGACGAGTTGCTCGATCGATTCTGGAAGGCTGTCGATCAGTTCGGCGGCTTTTTCGTAGCTGCGGTAGCGCCCGATAATGGCGCCATCAATTTCCAGAAGCTGCGCCGTTTCCCGCAGAACTCGTGCAATCTGTTTGTTGTCCATGGCGGCCCAATTGTAGCGCAGGGCGAAGCCCTGCGGCCTGCTTCTTCCTGCCTGTAGGGCCCGCCTTCTTAGAGCGGCCTGCAGGGGATCGCAAACCCCATGCTCGCCGGCAGACACAATGGTTTGGGGCGAGCTAGTCGGCGCCGCTGCCTTCCTTCCATTCCTCACTAACCTTTGCCCCCTTTAGAGCGGTAGAATCAGCTCACTATTCTCTAGTCTCGGCGATACGCAATGTGAGGTGCAAGATGGCGCGAGTCCTTGCGCTCCCCGTTCTATTGATTTCTTCCATGTTGCCGTTGATGGCACAAGACAAAGGCCCTGAACTTGAAAAGCTGGGTAAGGTGCACTTTCCAGTGACTTGTACTAGCCCCGCGCAGCAGGAGTTTGACCGGGCGGTTGCGATGCTGCATTCATTTTGGTATGCGCGGGCGGCCAGCACGTTCTCCGAAGTAGCGAAGACCGACCCAAGCTGCGCGATGGCCTATTGGGGAATCGCCATCAATCGGCGCGCCAATCCTCTCGCTGGTGCGCCGGATTCGGCAGCGCTAAGAGACGGCTGGGAGGCCATTGAAAAGGCTAAAGCCATTGGCACGAAGACGGAGCGAGAGCGCGATTACGTCGCTGCGATGGAAACTTACTACAAAGATTGGGAGAAGCTGGATCACCAGACCCGGGTTCTAGCGTACGAGAAGTCTATGGAGAAAGTGTATTCTCACTATCCTGAGGACTCCGAGGGAGCGGTTTTCTATGCCCTCGCTCTCGATGAAGCCGTCACGGTTGTCCCTGCGGACAAGAACTATGCGAGGCAATTGAAGGCCGGAGCGATCTTGGAAAAGGTCTTGGCGGAGCAGCCGGAACACCCAGGCGCTCTGCACTATCTGATTCACACGTATGACTTTCCACCGCTGGCTGAACGCGGACTCTCCGCGGCTAGGACGTATGGCGAGGCGGCGCCCTCTGTTCCTCATGCGCTTCATATGCCATCCCACGTTTATTCCATGTTGGGAATGTGGCAGGACTCGATCAAATCTAACCAGGCCGCCTTGTCCGTAGCGCCCGGTTACGCGCATGCGCTGGACTTCATGGTCTATGCCTATCTGCAAGGAGCGCAGGATGTCGAGGCGAAGCGCGGAGTGGAGCGCGACCTGGAGCTGCGAAAAAACCAAACCGCGACCCTCGCTGCGAATCCCACGGGAGCCATCCTTGCCCCCTACACGGCTATGGCGGCAATCCCGGCGCGCTACGCGATCGAGCGGGGAGCGTGGGCGGAAGCCGCCGCACTCCAGCTGGTATCCAGTGCTCCCGCCGCCAATGCCATCACGTACTTTGCACGGGCTATGGGCTCCGTTCGGAGCGGCGACCTGGAAAGTGCGCGAAAGGAGATTGAGCAGCTTGTGCGAATTAAGGACGAATTGATGCAGGCCAAACAGGAGTATTGGGCCGGACAGGTGGAGATTCAGCGCGCCTCGGCTGCCGCCTGGGCAAGGTATGCGGAGGGTAAGAAGGACGAGGCCCTGAAACTAATGCGCGCAGCAGCAGATCAGGAGGATGCCAGTCAAAAGGACATTGCCATGGAGAATCGCCTGTGGCCCATGAGGGAGCTCTTGGGAGAACTTCTGCTCGCGATGAATCAGCCCTCGCAGGCCCTCAAAGAGTTTGAAGACTCGCTAGTCTCGGCGCGAAACAGGTACCGTGGTTTCTACGGTGCCGCAAAAGCCGCCGCGCAATCGGGAGACCCACGGAAGGCACGGGACTACTACGAGAAGCTTGTGGTGCTCTGCAGCCACGCCGATAGCGAGCGGCCGGAGTTAGTGGAAGCAAAGAAGTTTCTCGCCGAAAAGTAAGTCTCTGCTGTGTCCCTGCCGCTGGCGGCACCCTCAGGCAACTTTCATCTCGGCGCGCGGGCTGCGATCTTTCGCCGCCTGGGGCCGGGATCGGCTGTTCTTGATGTTGTAGAGGCGCGCTTTAGTTCACCCTGAGGTACGAAGAGCGCGCCCCCATCTCGGCTTTCTCTGCGGGACTTGCATAAACAGCACGCTCGAACTGCTCAACTACGGAGATTGCCGCAGCGTCGCTGAACGGAAGGATCTGCATTAGGATTACCGCGCAAGTCTTGCGAGGCGGGTCAATCCAGAAGAACGTGTTAAATATGCCAGCCCACGCCAGGGAACCAGCGGAGCGGCCACCCTCTACCGCTTTGCTGTTGATTCCAAATCCCAGGCCGAATTTGTCCAGAGAGCCAGGGATGCGAATGGGGTTCTTAGCGACCTGAGGGGTCATGCTCGTTAGTTGAACCAGCGTTAGGTCGCCAATCTGATTGCGGCTCATCTCCGCGACGGTTTCAGTCCGCAGGAGCTGTTTGCTGCCGAGTTTTCCTCCACCAAGTAGCATGCGCATGAACTTCAGATAATCGCCTGCCGTCGAATAGAGTCCCCCGCCGCCGCTGAAAAAGCGCGCGGGCTGGAAGGGCTGCTGCGGAGGCTCCACAAAGCTGCCATCGTCTTGCCGCTGATGAAGCGCTACTACACGCGCTTGTTTCTCCGCGGGAACATTGAAAAATGTGTCCGTTATGCCCAGCGGCTCAAAAATATGCTGGCGAAAATAGTCCTCTAGCGTTTGACCGCTGACTTTTTCCACCAATCTGCCAAGCAAGTCCGTATTGATTCCATATTCCCAGCGCGACCCGGGATCAAACGCCAGCGGCGCTTTCAGAAAGCCATCGTCTCCCTGACTCGCACTAGGCACAGCCCCGGTGGCCGCATAGTCATGCATTTTCTTGTCGAAAAAGTCGTATACAAACCCAGAGGTGTGCGAAAGCAGTTGCCGGACCGTGGGCGGCGACTTAGGAGGTCTGAGCTTTGCCTTTCCCGTGCTGGCATCGAATTCCTCGAGGACCCGCACCGACGAAAGCTCCGGGAAGTAAGTCGCAGCCGGTTCATCCAGCTTCACGCGCCCGCTCTCGACCAGTTGCATCACCGCCACCGACGTGACCGGTTTGGTCATCGAAGCGATGTGAAAAATCGTATCGGCCGTCATCGGGATGTTCTTGGTCGTATCCCGCTTTCCCGTAGCGCCTTCGTAGACGACGCGATCTCCCATGGCCACCGTCGCCACAATGCCGGGCAGCTTCTTCTCCCCAACTGCCTCTTGTAAGACTTGGTCAATCGCATTGCTGGATTTTGCTGAACTGCCGGCTTGATCGTTAGACTTCGTCGAACTGACAGCGAACAGCGTCACCACCATCGCCGCGGCGAGAGCTGCGACCACGATGCCGCGCGAAGAGCAATATCCGAACAGCACCTTGCTCTTATGGAATCGCATGGCGGATTAACCTCGATGGAGTTTATTCGGGTGCCCAGTATAGCCCGATCAGGTTCCGGTTAGCTGATAATCTTGGACGTATCGCTTGGCAGCCCGACCGAGACGATAGTCCGCCAACTTCTACGGATAGCATTCTTCAAGCACCTGCACACGCTGCAGGCTGCTTTCGCCCCAGAAATGCGGAGGTTCGTTGACTTGCTCTCGAGTTGAAACTTAAGATGGCAACGCCGTGTCTGACTTCGACGCACTCATCGGCCAGAACCTCTCCCACTACAGCATCCTAGGGAAGCTGGGCCGTGGCGGGATGGGTGTCGTCTTCAAGGCAGAAGACACCCGCCTGGGACGCTTTGTTGCGCTGAAATTCCTTCCTGAAGGTCTAGCCAAAGACCCCATGGCCCTTGAGCGCTTTCAGCGTGAAGCTCGTGCTGCTTCTTCTCTGAATCATCCAAGCATCTGCACCATCTATGACATCGGAGAATCGGGGGGCCGCACTTTCCTGGTCATGGAGTATCTCGAAGGTCAAACCCTTCGTGACCGCATTGCAGGCCGTCCTCTCCCACTCGACCTGCTCTTAGACCTCGGCACCCAGGTTGCCGACGCCCTCGATGCCGCCCACGCCAAGGGAATTGTCCACCGCGATATCAAGCCCGCCAATATTTTCGTGACCTTCCGCAACCAAGCCAAGATCCTCGACTTTGGTCTCGCCAAGATTGGGCCGCGCGCCGCTTCTCCCGCTACAGTGTCCGTGGGCCTGGGCGAAACGCTCCTGGACGACAACTTGACCAGCCCCGGCACGGCGCTCGGTACCATCGCGTACATGTCACCGGAGCAGGTGCGTGGCGAGGAGCTTGACGCTCGCACCGACCTCTTTTCCTTCGGAGTCGTTCTTTATGAAATGGCCACGGGCAACCAAGCCTTTCCCGGTTCCACCTCAGGAGTGATCTTCGACGGCATCCTCAATCGTCAGCCCGTCGAACCTCTTCGTCTCAATCCCGTTCTTCCAGTCGAGCTCGATCGCATTTTTAACAAGGCCCTCGAAAAGGACCGCGCGCTTCGTTACCAGACTGCCTCAGACCTGCGCGCCGACCTGCAGCGCCAGCAGCGCGATTCGGGCTCTGGGAAAGTTAGGGCTTTGCAGGCCCCTTCTGTTGCCTCGGGGACGGGCCAATCGAAAGCGCCCGCGACTAGACCATCGCGCGTAAGACTTTTCACGATCACGAGCTTAGTTTTGGTTCTCGCTGCGCTTGTCGTCGCGGCTTTTTATTTCTGGTCTCGCGGCCGGCCACGTGCTGATTTTTCCTCCATCCGGATGCAGCGAATCACCACCACCGGCCAAGCTGATTCCGCAGCACTCTCTCCCGATGGTCGCTATTTGGCTTACAGCCAGGACAACGATGGAAAGAAAAGCCTCTGGCTTCGCCAACTGGCCGGTGCCAATAGCGTTCAGCTCCTTCCTCCCGCACCCCGTTTCACGCTCACCCCGGTATTCACTCCGGACGGAAACTTCATCGATTATCTCGAACGATTGAATCTTACCGACATCCACGGCACGCTTTATCAGATTTCTGCCCTCGGTGGAACGCCACGCAAGCTCGCGGATCGCGTCGATAGTCCCGTCACTTTCTCTTCCGACGGCCGGCAAATGGCATTTGCCCGCAACGACGATGTCAAAAGCGAATCCTATCTCATCGTCGCCGATTCTTCCGGCGCCCAGGAAACCATCCTGGCCACCCGCCACATCGGCAAGGATACAGGCTCTTTTAATCATCCTTCTTGGGCTCCGGATGGCAAAACTATTGCCGTTGCTGTTGCCGATCCCTCCGCTGTTGGCCTTGCCAATCATTTGTTGAGCGTGTCCGTCCGCGACGGCTCCGCCGAGCCCTTTTCGCCTGTCCACTGGAGGACTTTGAACGACATTCGCTGGCTTCCCGACGGCAGCGGGATTCTCATCGCTGCCCAAGAAAAAACCGGCGCCCCACAACAAATCTATTGGAACGCGGAAGGCAGCTCCGAAGCGCGCAAGATCACCGGTGATGTGAACAGTTACACGTCTCTCGGTGTGGCGGCCGATTCCCGCTCTTTCCTGGCTCTTCAGATGGATATCAACGTCAATCTCTGGGTCGGTCCCGCCAGTGATCCCGACGCCGCGGTGCAGGTCACGTCCGGCCGCATGGACGGCATGGGCGGTCTCGCCTGGACTATTGACGGGCGCATTGTCTATCAAGGAAACATTGGCGACAGCTATCAAATCTGGATGGTCAACGCCGATGGTTCCGCCGCCCGTCAGGTGACCAACGACCGCTATTTCCACACGCAGCCCACGGTCTGCGCATTCGGGCGTTCCATTGTTTTTGAATCTGACCCAACCGGCACTCACCACCATCTCTTCAAGATGGATTTGGATGGCACCAATCTCGCGCAAATCACCAATGGCGCGGGCGAGGGCAGCCCGAGTTGCCGCATCCAATCCAACGATCTTGTGTATTCTGGCACTGGTCCGGACGGTCGCAAGCTCCTCTACAAGATGAGTCTTGGCGCGGGATCGCCCGTTGCCCTTTCTGATCTGCCTCTCGTCGGCGACCCCGGTTATTCCCCGGACGGAACTCAGATCTTCGCGGCCCTCCTTGATCCAAAGACCGGGAAGATCAGAGGCTATGTTCTTCCTTCGACAGGTGGCGCTCCTCTCTTCTCCGACGATGTTCCCTCAACGCTTGATCCTTTGGGAATCTTCGGCTGGATGCTCGACAGCCGCGGCTTTGTCGCGCTCGATGACCGCAGCGAAATCCCCAATCTTTGGACTCTTCCTTTCGACGGCAGCCCCGGCAAGCAGCTCACTCATTTCCGCAAATCGGAAATTCACGGTTTTGCCTGGTCTCCCGACGGCAAGCGCATTGCTCTGTCACGCGGCTCCACTGAGCAAAATGTCGTCCTGATCAAGAGCGGCCCATAGGAGAATTGCGCGGTGCGTACACTTTTCGCCGTCGTTGTGGCGTTACTGCTTGCGAGGGTGGCCGCCGCTCAAAAGACCGTTTCCTTTCCAACCGAAGACGGCGGCACGGTCTACGCTGACCTCTACGGCGAGGGCGACCGAGGCGTCGTGCTTGCGCACGGCGGCCGTTTCAATAAGGAGAGTTGGACGAAGCAGGCACAAACTCTTGCAAACGCAGGTTTTCGCGTGCTTGCGTTCGACTTCCGCGGCTACGGTAAGTCGCGAGGCCCAGGCGACTCCGCCCCGATGGATGCGCCGCTCCACTTGGATGTTCTCGCTGCCGTCCGCTATCTGCGAAAGTCAGGTGCGAAGACGGTGGCGGTGGCTGGCGGCAGCATGGGAGGAGGAGCCGCTGGCGATGCTTCGATCGCTTCGCAGCCAGGTGAGATTGACCGTGTAGTATTCCTGGGCGCTCACCCGAACCTTCCGGCCGAAAAGCTCAAGTGTCCTTCGCTGTTCATCGTCGCACGTGACGACGCCAGCGAAGATGGACCGCGGCTCCCTAGGATTCGCGCGGATTACGAGAAAGCTCCCGAACCGAAACAGCTAATCATCCTGGACGGTTCCGCCCACGCGCAGTTCCTCTTCCAAACCGATCAAGCCGATCGCGTGATGCGCGAGATACTTCGATTCCTTTCTGCCAAGTGACCTGAGATTTAGGGACACAGAATGCGACGTTCGAGAGTTCCTCAACCTCCCTTCCAAAAATAGAAATGGCCGGCAGTGGGGAGCAGGCTGCCGGCCATTTCAAAGCGGAAATCTTCAGGTCGGCTTCGAGACGTTCGCCGCCTGGGGACCTTTGGGGCCTTGAACAATCTCGAATTCTACTGGATCGCCCTCCTGAAGACTACGATAACCGTCGCCCACGATAGCCGAATAGTGCACAAACACGTCCGGACCATCGTCGCGCCCGATGAAGCCGTAGCCCTTTGAATTATTGAACCACTTCACGATTCCTCGCACTGCTCTTGGCCTCCTGGTTCAACTTCACTTGAGATTTCCGGTGCACGCGCCGGAGCGGAGATACGCGTCCAGCGCCGCTGCCGATTTGGATTGCGCGGAGTGTAGCCACAATGAAACGGAGAGTCAATAGAGCAGTGTCATCTCTTACTTGAAAAAAGTAAGCTTATTGACACGAAAATCCGCACAATTACGACTTGTTACGTGCACAGGAATTCACTTCCGACAGGAATCGCAAGTAAAACAAAAGTCCCGCGATGGTTTTGCCGTCGCGCAGCTTTCTTTTGCGCAGCATCTCCTCTACTTGCTTGAGGCTATAGGCGCGGGAAATAATTTTCTCGTCATCCTCCGGTCTCGGCTTGCCCGGGGTCAGCCCCTTCGCCAAAAACAGGAACATGCGCTCTTCGAGAAAACCCGGTGTCGGGAAAAACTCCAGGAACTGTTCGAGGCGCTCGGCTCGGTAGCCGGTTTCTTCGATCAGTTCCCGCTCCGCTGCTTGTTCCGGCGTCTCACCCTCATCGATTCGTCCCGCAACCAGTTCCCACAGATATTGTTTCGCCGCATGTCGGTACTGCTCGATGAGTAGAATTTTTCCGTCCGGGAGCACCGGGAGAACCACGACCGAGCCCGGATGCGTGATCATTTCGCGCGTCGCACGCACCCCGCTCGGCTCGATCACTTCGTCCCGCCGTATGCCGAACACTTTCCCTGGGTAAATGACTTGACTGGTGAGAACTTGCGCTTTTTTCCGCACGCCTCTCGCTGAAGCCTTGTCCATAAATTCCTCTCGCCCCATTTTCTGCCACGACATAATACCGGAAATGTGAATCCGGCAGCGCCATCCCTCACCAGTCACCCATCGCCATTGCTGCAGCGGCGCGTTTTCGGCTGCCTGCGCATTCAGGCGCGTCCCTCTCTTTGCCGAACGCCGCGAACTGAAAACTGATAACATTTCTTTCATGCAGATCAACACCATCATCGTTGATGATGAGAAGCCCGCGCGCGAAGAGCTCGCCTATCTGCTGAAGGGCTTCCCGGAAATCAACGTGATCGGCCAAGGCCGCAACGGCGTCGACGCCGTCAACCTCATCAAAGAGCACTCTCCCGACTTGGTTTTTCTTGACGTTCAGATGCCTGGGCTGGACGGCTTTGGCGTTTTGAAGAAATTAGTCGAGCGTAAAATGCGTGTTCCCCACGTCGTGTTTGCGACGGCGTTCGATCATTACGCGGTGCAGGCCTTCGACGTGAATGCCGTAGATTATGTCTTGAAGCCGTTCGACAAGGCACGCATCTCCAAAGCCATTGCGCGCGCGCGCAAGGCCATGGAGACGCAGATTCCCGCCGCCGATCGCCTCGAACAGCTCGTGCAGCAGCTCGGTGCATCGAAACCGGCCTCTTCGCAGCCCGTAAAGCTGCTGGTGAAGTCGCAGCAGCGCCTCCTGTTGGTCGGCGCCGAAGATTTGATTTGGGCTTCGATTCAAGACGGCGACGTGACTGTGATGGCCAAGGATACCGAGGGCAGTTCGAATTACCGCACGCTCGAAGAATTAAACGCGGCGCTCGATTCCGAATCCTTCTGGCGGCCGCACCGCTCGTTCCTGGTGAACATTCACCACATCAAGGAAGTGGTGCCGTGGTTCAAGTCAAGCTACATGCTGAAAATGAACGACAAGAAGCAAACGGAAATCCCCGTTAGCCGCGGGCAGATCAAACGGATGCGCGAGCTGTTCAAGCTGTAGGAGCGCGCTTTAGCGCGTCCCCGGTCGGCTCTGGCACGAGTCATCAGTCACGAATCCCCAGCAACGAGTTCACGATGAATGCAAATTTAATTGGCACCATTCTGGTTTACCTCGGGCTGCTCACTTTTCTTGTGGGCGGGCTTTCGATTCTGCGCCCTTTGTCGTTCCTGGGCATCTGGAGCCGCGTTCAGGCCATGATCTTGGTCGCCGGCAGCGTGGCGCTGTTTCTGATTGGCGTGAGTTTGCCCGCGGCGGAACAGAGAGTCCAAACGTCCGCGACGCGCCTTGACGAATTCGTGCCGGCTTACCAATTCGGAGAACTCCATTCCATTCACATCCAGGCGCCGCGCGAGCGCGTTTATGCCGCCGTTCGCGCAGTGACCGCCGATGAGATTTCGCTGTTCCAGACGCTTACTTGGATTCGGCGGTTCGGGCGGCCCGGACCCGAGAGCATTTTGAATCCGCCGCCCAACGAACCGATTCTCGCGCTGGCGCTGCGAACGAATTTCATGAAGCTGGCGGAAGAGCCGAATCGCGAGATTGTCCTGGGCACGCTCGTGGCTGCTCCCAAAGGAACGCGACTGAAAGAACTGGCGAATGCTAAGGGGCCCCTCGACTCCGCTCAGGACAAGCGAGTGGCGGGATCGGAGAAAGATCCAACGCCCGAAGATTTCAAAGCGCTTCACGATCCAGGCTTTGGCCTCGCGGCCATCAATTTTCGCCTGGAAGACGCGGGCAGCGGGGAAACTCTTCTGACGACCGAGACGCGCGTCTACGCCACAGACGATTCCGCGCGAAAAAAGTTCGCCCGGTATTGGCGCGTCATCTATCCCGGTAGCTGGCTGCTTCGCGTGACCTGGCTCCAAGCGATCGAACGTCGAGCAGAAACGAGGCAAGGAAATACCGAAGTACAAAAGTAAGTCCGTAAACGCTGAGCAGTCTCTCGGCCAGCCGCAGGAGCATTGTTTGAGCGCTCTTTCCTTTTGGTGTTGGAAGGCCGGGAAGCTATTATGGAGGGGCCCAATCGCACAAACTGCCGGACGGGAGGGGAAGTTGCCACTCGAAATAACACAGCGCGAAACAAACGGCGTTTACCTTCTGGCACTCAAAGGGCGTCTTGTTTTCGGAGACGAGAGCATCGGGTTTCGCACCACCATGGACAATCTGCTCTCCTCGGGCGCGACCCGAATTGTAGTAAATCTCGAGCACGTCCAGTTCGTTGACAGCGCCGGTCTTAGTTCACTGATCGAAGCGCATCGAAGGACAAAGGCGCAAGGGGGACAGCTCAAGCTGTCCAATCTCGGCCCGAACTTCAAGCGCGCCCTGGAGCTCGCCCGGCTGCTTCCCATCTTTGAGACCAGTCCAACGGAAAGCGCCGCCATAGCGGGCTTCTGACCGCGGACGCGGCACCTACCCTGTTCAAACTTCCGTCCATGCTGCGAGCAAGGCCAGAACGGCCAACGTCGCGGTGTGCAGGATCACATGCAGCGTATTCGGAGTGATGCCGTTGCGTGCCGGCAGGAAGGCGTGCGTGTTGCCAAACATGGCTTGGTAGCGCGTGGCGAGCCCTGCGTCAGGACGGAGAAAGTAGGGAATCCACCACGCCTGCAATTCGCCGATGAACAAAAACGCGTAGCTGATGCCAAGGTACCAAAGCAGCCAGTGCGGATAGGAGCGGCCAAGATAATAGGCGCTTGCGGCAAGGCCGAAGGCAAAGGGAACCGTGCTGATGAGCGTACCGAGTATGAGCCTAGTGGCCGGATTTGCCGCGCGTACGGCCTTCACATCGTTGAGCTTCCCGAGCGGAATCCAATCGTGCAAGCCCAGAAACAGCACGTGGAAACACTGAAGGCCAAACAGCGCGCCGACTGCGATTGGATTCATAGCGGCGCCATCACTCCTGACTCATGCCGATCGCAATAGTCACGGCGCCCTGAAGGATTAAAACTAAGGACCAAACCAGCGCAAGAATTCGAGGGCTCCCCCGTCCCAACAGACTAAGAATCGCCGACAAGAAAGAGAAAATTAGGATGGCCGCAAAAAATCCGAGATAGAGGTTCTCACCGACATGCTCGACTCCTGTCCAATGCATTATCCCTGTCAGAACTAAATCAAGGCCGACTGCAAGACTCGCACACCCAAGTGCGGCGAGTGCGGCCTTACGTTTCCAGCCGGGGTACGAGAGTTTCTTGGATTGAAGCCACATCCAGCTACCAGCGAGTGCAACGGCCTCAACAATTGCGACAACATCTCCAAAGTCCATCAACATCTGAGGAACCACCTCGCGCGGCAATCATGGTACCACCCGGCTCAAATTAGGATCCTCAGGGTACTAAGGGCGCCAGATAGTACTTTAAATTTAACTTGTGCTCTTGCAGCAGGCAAACTCCCGCCTCCTCTAACCCCCACGGCCGATCTCCCGCACAGGCCGCCCTCCCATCCACTCTTGCCTTCCTGACGAGAACAGTCCAAATATGCTGTAGCCTATAGACGCAGGATCGCGATATGGACAACTCGGCAGGGAGCGTCCTTGATTACCATCGAGCCGATTACGCCGCAGAACGTTTCCCTCTTCAAAGCCGTGCGACTTCGCGCATTGCAAGATGCTCCGCATGCCTTCGGTTCGACCTATGCGAAGGAGTCGCAGTTTGCCGACTCCGAATGGCTACAGCGCACACAACGATGGAATGGGGAGAGAGGCGCCGGATTCCTGGCGATGGACGGCGACAACGGGTGCGGCATCGCCGGCTCGTTCCTCGATGCGAGCGACGCCACGCGCGCGCACCTTATCTCCATGTGGACCGCTCCGACGCACCGTCAGTGCGGCATAGGCCGACTGTTGGTGAACGAAGTTCTCACCTGGGCGCGCCTCCGCAAAGCCGGCTCGTTGCTGCTGATGGTCACGTCGAACAACGAACCCGCAATTCGCTTTTACGAAAAGCTCGGATTCACGCGAACGGGGCGGACGGAACCCTACCCCAATGATCCTGCGGTCGCGGAATACGAAATGTCCCTCGCGATTTGAGGGCATTTCTTCAATCAGAGAAAAACGAAGAGAGATTCCTCGACCGCGCAGGCCTGCGATACTTCTGAACCTCGTGGTACCATCGTGCGTACCCCGCGTACACTGAACTGATGGATTTTTCGCTTAGCGACCACCAAAAACTGATTCGCGACACCGTCCGGCAATTCATGGAGACGGAAGTGCGCCCGTTCGTCAAGGAATGGGAAAAACAAGAGAAATTCCCGGCGGAAGCCATACAGAAACTGGGCGAAATGGGCTGCTGCGGGATGCTCGCGCCGGAAGAGTGGGGCGGGCCGGGACTGGATACCGTTTCTTACGTGCTGATGCTCGAAGAAGTGGCGCGTGTGTTCACGGCGATGTCCACGGCGATTAGCGTGACGAATTCGGCGGTGCAGGCGCCGCTTCTACTGTTTGGCAACGAGGCGCAAAAGAAAAAGTACATGCGCCGCATGGCGACCGGCGAAACCCTTGGCGCGTTTTGCCTGACGGAGCCAGCTGCTGGCTCGGATGCTGCCGGCATTCAGGCCACCGCGCGTCGAGTGAAGTTGGGGGTCGGAGCTTTAGCTCCGACATCACCGCAGGTGCCCAAAGTGGCTTTAGCCGCTGAGGAATTGCCTCGTGATGTTTATCTTCTCAACGGTTCAAAAACTTGGGTTTCCAACGGAAGTGTCGCGGGCGTTCTGCTTGTTTTTGCGAAAACCGATCCTGCGGCGAGCGGGAAGGGCATCAGCGCGTTTCTCGTTGAGCCTTCCTTCCAGGGATTCAAGGTAGGCCGCCATGAAGACAAAATGGGGCAACGCTCGTCGCCTTCGGTCGAGATCTTGCTGAATGATTGCGTGGCGCCCGTCGAGAACCGCCTCGGCGAGGAAGGCCAAGGCCTGAAAATTGCTCTCAGCGCGCTGGATGGCGGGCGCATCGGCATTGCCGCGCAGGCCGTGGGGTTGGCGCAGGGCGCGCTGGAAGAAACGATCAAGTACGCGAAGCAGCGCAAGGCGTTTGGCAAATCGATCAGCGAGTTCCAGGCGATTCAGTGGATGATCGCGGACATGCAGACGGAGATTGAGGCGGCGCGCGGGCTGACGCACTACGCCGCATGGCTGAAAGACGCGCATCCAACAAAGATGGGGGCAGCTTCGTCGAAGGCGAAGCTGTACGCCAGCGAAATGGTGAATCGCGTGGTGGCGAAAGCGGTGCAGGTGCATGGCAGCGTGGGGTATTCGCGCGAGACGGACGTCGAGCGCATGTACCGCGACGCGCGCGTGCTCACCATTTACGAAGGCACCAGTGAGGTGCAGCGCATGATCATCGCGCGTGAATTGCTCGGCTCGCTCGAGAAGCAAAAGGTAGCCGCGAATTGAATTCGCTTTATGTAGGGGCACGATATATCGTGCCCTCTCTGTTGTAGGGGCGCAGCACTGCTGCGCCCGCCGCGCCGAAGGCGTGGAGCTGTAGGGTTTGCGTGGCACAGGCACTTATGCCTGTGCGGTCTGGCTCACGGGTGTAGCGGCGGGTTTACCCCGCCGAGTGTAGGGGCGTCGCTTTACCGCGTCCCAGGTTTTGGTGTAGCTCAGGCCTTTAGGCCTGAGGGTTTTGTAGAGGCCGGGCTTCAGCCCGGCTCTTGTGCGGAACGCAGGAGAGCCGATTTGGGGATAGAGGACAAGGGAAAGAAGAGTGGTGAAAGCGGGAGCAAGGCTCCCGCGCTCCAACGTGCCCGCGTCCTCAGCGGCATGCGCCCGACGGGCCGTCTGCACATTGGGCACTACTTTGGCGCGTTGCAAAATTGGGCGCGCCTGCAAAACGATCCCGCCTACGAATGCTTCTACTTCATCGCGGACTGGCACGCGCTGACGAGCGACTACGCGGACACTTCCGCCGTGGCGCAGAACGTCATTGAAATTGCCACGGATTATTTGGCCGCAGGGCTCGATCCGAAGAAATGCGTGATCTTTCAGCAGTCGCTGATCCCAGAACATGCGGAGTTGCATCTGCTGCTATCCATGGTGACACCGCTGGGCTGGCTGGAGCGCGTGCCCACCTACAAAGAGGCTCTCGATAACATCAAGGACAAGGATTTGCACACCTACGGCTTTCTTGGCTACCCCGTGCTGCAGTGCGGAGACATCGCGATGTACAGCAATCCAGGAGCGAAACTCTTTGTGCCAACCGGGGAAGACCAAGTTTCGCATCTGGAGACCTCCCGCGAAATCGTGCGGAGATTCGATTTTTTCTATGCAGGTAGGATTCGAGATGATTTGGATAAGCGACAGTGGAAAGATGCGCTAGATCTCATTGCCTGCAATCTGCCGCCTGGGCACTACGAGGGTGCCACCGGCAGCAAGCCTGTTGTCCTTCTCTCGCATGCTCGGAGTGAATTAGGTCTCGAAAAGTATCTGGACATGCTCCGGGGTAATCCAGGGTACTTCACTTCGCCCGACCTTTTGGTGCCGCCAGACTCGATGCTGACCAAAACGCCTCGGATTCCCGGGCTCGACGGGCGGAAGATGTCGAAGAGTTACGGCAACACCATCATGCTCAGCGAGAGTGACGCGGACATCCGCGCGAAAACGAAAGTGATGGTGACCGACCCGGCGCGGAAGCGGCGTACTGATCCTGGAAACCCGGATGTTTGTCCGGTGTACGACTGGCATAAACTGTTTTCGGCAGAAGAGCCGGGCCGGCTGGACTGGGTGCGCAAGGGTTGCACGACGGCAGGAATTGGATGCATCGAGTGCAAAGCCGCCATGGCCGAGAATCTGATTAAGTGGATCGCGCCGATCCGTGAGCGCCGCGTGGAGTACGAGAAGCATCCCGCGCGCGTGCTGGAAGTGATTGACGACGGCTCGAACAAGGCGCGCAAAGTGGCGCAGGGCACGATGGAACGTGTCCGCGAGGCCGTCTTCGGCTGGGACAAGAAGCGCACGGAAATTGCCGGCACCGCCGGCAGCGCAAAAGCATAAGTTTGCAGGGGCGCACTTTAGCGCGTCCCCAAAATGGCGGCCACAGAGGAGACAAGAGGGCACGATATATCGTGCCCCTACAAGGAAACAAAACGGATGGCAACGCCGGAACACAAATTGACTGGGAACGCTGGTAAGGACGCAGGAGCGCGTTCGGAAGCTGGCACGCACCCGGGGGGCGAGCAGCAGTCGCACCTGGCCGCGGAGAGACCCGCGCAAGGTGCGGAAGGAAGCGCGGCGGACGGGGCAGAGCGGACCGCCTCAGAAGGCGGTCCCTACAAGATTCGCATCCCGATGTACGAAGGCCCGCTCGATTTGCTGCTGGACTTGATTAAGCAGCAAAAAATGAGCATCCACGACATTCAGATTTCGCTCATCACGGCGCAATACCTCGATTACCTGCACAAGCTGGAAGAACTGGACGTGGACGTTTCGGCGGAATTTATCTACATGGCGGCGACGCTGATTTACATCAAGAGCAAAATGCTGCTGCCGCCGGACCCGCTGGCGAGCCCGGAGGAGCAAGCCGCCGACCCGCGCGCGGAGTTGGTGCAGCGCCTCGTAGAGCACGAAAAATTCAAAAACGCCGCCCAGCTTTTGTATCAGAAACAGCAGATTGAAGAGAACGTGTGGTCGAACCCGGACAAGTCGCTGTACCAGGACGAAGGAACGGAAGGCGAGTTGGTCGTTTCGCTCGTGGACTTAGTCAAAGTTTTCCAGCAAGTGCTGGAGCGGCGCAAAGAAGTTGCGCGCATCGATTTGCAGCACGAGCAGTTCACGGTGGCGCAGATGATCGTGCAATTGAGGGCGCAGATCATCGCGAGCGCAGAAAACGCGGTGAACCTGATCCAGTTTTTCGAGGCGTGCCCGTCGCGGCACGCGATGATTGTAGCGTTCCTGGCGGTGCTGGAGATGGTGAAGTTGCAGGCAGTGGCGCTGGCGCAAGAGAAAATGTTCGGGGAGATTGTGGTGAAGAAGGGGAAAGCGTTTGACGTGGTGTTTGATGAGAATGGGGCGATTCGGATGGTGGATGAGGAGTACAAATAATCAAGTTAGATTCATCAAGTAAGACAAGAGCCGCCATCGGATGATCGACACTACTGCAACCGAACGCTCGGCCGGATTGGCGCTGGTCGGTGCTGGTGTCCTAAGTGTGGTGACGAACTCCGTGCTCACTCCACTGCTGCCGCGAGGCGTTTCGTTTGCTCAGAGCGTTGCTTCGCCAGTATTCGCATGGAGACAAAGCGTGGCCTCAATCAGCGCGGCACTGCTCCTGTTCGGCACCGTCGGACTCTACATGCGGCTATCTGAGAAGTCGGGGAAACGCGGCGCGGTAGCATTTGGGTTGGCTTTTTGCGGCAGCGCTCTTTTGCTGGGCGAGGAGTGGGTGCAGCTCTTTGACATTCGCGATTTTGCGCGACGTGCGCCGGACACTCTCGACAAGCTGAATGCAACGCATGGGCCAAGCTTGTCCGACGTCGGCGGGCTAATCGTGGTGAGTGTCTTCAGCATCGGATGGCTGGCGCTCGCTGGCGTGACAATCTGGACGCGCGTCGTATCACGGATGGCGGCCAGCATGGTGATAGCAGGCTTTTTTCTTATCCCTATCCTGCAGCCGCTTTTGCCGGGCATGCTCGGCGCGATTCTGGGGAACGTAATTTTAGGGTGTGGATGGACATGGCTGGGCCTCGAACTCTGGCGCGAACGTGTGGCAATGAGTGAGCAGCTACGGAGCCCCTAACGGGGACGTAGGAGAGACGGAATGACGAACGAAGAAAGAAGAGCGGCGCTGGAAGCGATTATTTACGCGGCCGATGAACCGGTGACAATCGAGCAGCTAGCAAAGGCGCTAGGCGAGGAAAAGCTCGTGGTTCAGGCATCGCTGGACGAACTAGTCGCGAGCCACGCAACAGAACAGCACGGGATCGAAATTCGCGCGGTGGCGGGCGGGTACAAAATGTACACGAAGCCGCAGCAGCATGACGTGGTGCGGCGGTTCATCAAGAGCTTGCGGCCGCCGCTAAGGCTGTCGATGCCGGCGCTGGAAACGCTGGCGGTGATTGCGTACAAGCAGCCAGTGACCGCGCCGGAAATTTCAGAGATTCGCGGCGTGAACACTTCGGGAGTGATCAGCACGCTGCTGGACAAGCACTTGATCACGACGGCGGGCCGCAAGGAGGTGATTGGGCGGCCGATTCTGTATAAGACCTCGAGAGAGTTTTTGATGCGGTTTGGGCTGAGCGATTTGGACGAGTTGCCGAGCTTGAAGGAATTTGAAGCGCTGGCGCGGGAGGCTCTGGGAAGCGACGAGGGACTGACTCTTCCGGCAGAAGCAGGGAGCGAGGGACAGGTCCGGCATGAACACGCGACCTCGGCGGAAGCGATCGAGCACGTCGCGGAGGAGATGGCGGAAGCCGAGATAGAGCGGGAAGAGCACGCGGCAGCGACGTCCGAGGGAATGCCCTCGGGGAAGCTGGACGAAGATCCACCTCCCCCCGCGGAGAAAACGGCCGTCGCGGGCGAGTGACTAGTGGCGAGTGCGAGAAGCGAAGAAAAGGATAACGCGGAGACGCAGAGTACGGTGAGGTTTCGGAGAGGACATAGTTGGTCGCAGGGAAGTGTAATTATCAATGAGCAAGGACTGGCGAACAATCCTCAAATTTGTAGCCGTGGGCGTAACGCTTGCAATGGTAGCTATGGGGTATGTAGCTGTTTGGGACTCGGCACATTTAGAAGTAAACATGGATTTCTTGCTTGTTCTTTGCCCCGCGGGCTTTTTCCTTGGGTTGCTCACTGAGGCTTCTGGATCTCCATACGTCTTGTGGTCATTGGCTGTATTGGCCAACGCAGCGACTTATGCCCTCATTGGCGCGGCTTACGTTGGATTGAGAAAAAAGCCGGATGGGAGCCCCACTAACTGACTTACCTCAGAGGGGACGCGCTAAAGCGCGCCCCTACACAGGAAAAGACTAGAAAAAGAGAAATGCAAGAGAGATTGCAGAAGATTATTGCGCGGGCGGGGATTGCTTCGCGGAGGCACGCGGAGCAATTGATCCTGAGCGGACAGGTGCGTGTGAACGGCGAAGTGGTGACGGAGCTAGGATCGAAAGCAGACGCGGCGCGGGATCGGATCGAAGCGGCCGGCCGCGTTGTCGAAGCGAATGAGCGACGCGTGTACCTAGTGCTGCACAAGCCGCCGGAAGTGGTTTCGGCGATGGCGGACCCCGAGGGGCGGAAGACACTGAAAAATTGCTTGCGCGGCTTTGCGGAGCGCGTGTATCCGGTGGGGAATCTGGAATACGCGGCCTCGGGGCTGGTGTTCTTGACGAACGACGGCGACCTGGCGGCGGAGATGCTGAAGCATTGGGGCGAGCTGGAGCAGGTGTATTTCGTGAAAGTGAAAGGGATGCTGCGGCTGGAGGAGTTGGAGCGGCTGGGAAAAGAGATTGGGGTGAGGATCAGAGCGGTGAGGCAGCCGGGGGCGACGCGCGGGCATGCAGCCAATTACTGGTACGAGGTGCGGATGCGGGATACGAAGAAAGACGAAATGCGAAATGTGCTGTTCCGGGAGCAGCATCCAGTGGAGAAAATGAAGCGCGTGGGGCTGGGGCCACTGACGGTGGAGGGAGTGCCGGAGGGAAGGTACCGGACTTTGGAAGATAAGGAAGTGGTGGAATTGAAGAGGGTGGCGAGTGGGGAGTGGCGAACGACGAGAAGGAAGAAAAGATAACGCAGAGGGGCAGAGTCAGCGCAGAGAAGAGCAAGACAAAGCAAAAGCAGATCCCTCACCGCCGTTCGCGCCATTTTTTGTAAAGGCCCCTACCCGGGGCCAGCGCGACCGGGTTCGGGATGACAGGTAGTTGAGGTTCCGGCAGAGCGCCGCAGACTCGCGGGACTTGAATTGTTGCCACGGGGCGAAGAGAGATTCCTCGACTGCGCAGGCCGACCCTTCGGCTTCGCTCAGGGCAGGCGCGTTCGCAGGAGCGAACGCGGGAAAAGAAGTCGGCCTGCTCCGCTCGGAATGACTGTCATTGCGTTTTGGCGACATAGATAGGGCAACGCATGCAGGAACGATTGCAGAAGATTATGGCGGCGAGCGGAGTGGCATCGCGGCGCGCGGCCGAAGAGATCATTGCAGCGGGGCGGGTGACGCTGAATGGAAAGGTAGTGACGGAGCAGGGAACGAAGGCCGATCCGGAGCGGGATGAGATCTCCGTGGATGGGAAGCGGCTCGAAAAGCGAGAGCGGCTGGTCTATTTCTTGCTGAACAAGCCGAAAGGCTACGTAACCACGGTGAGCGATCCAGAGGGGCGGCCGACGGTGATGGATTTACTGCCGAAAGGAGGCCCACGTATATATCCAGTGGGGCGGCTGGATTATGCAAGCGAAGGATTGCTGCTGATGACGAATGATGGAGCGCTGGCAGCGAAGCTGACGAAAGCAGGATCGCATGTGCCGAAAACCTATCGCGTGAAGGTCAGCGGGAAGCCAGATGTTAAAGCGATTGAGCGATTGCGGGCGGGCTTGACGATTGAATTGGAAGACAGGCGGCAGGTGAAAACGTCTCCAGCGAAGATACGATTGGAGGAAGATGGGGCGAATCCGTGGTACGAGGTGGTGCTGATTGAAGGAAGGAACCGGCAGATCCGGAGGATGTTTGAGCAAGTGGGACATCACGTGGAGAAGATCAAACGCGTGCAGTTAGGGCCGTTGGTGTTAGACATTGGACCGGGAAAGTTTCGAGCGCTGACGGCAAAAGAGATTGAACAGTTGAAGCGTGCTTGACGGCTGGAGCAAATTCACCGTCGCGTGAAGGCGGAGAGCGCTCGAAGATGAGAGAATAGTGCTGGTGACGCCAGCAAAGACAGCATCCCGTGCCCCATCTTGGCAAGCACGCACCAAGGAGCGAGTGGTTCAAGAAAAGAATCCATGACGAAGACGATTGAAGATCTGATACCGGACTACATTCGCGGGCTTCCGGTTTACGTACCGGGAAGGCCGATTGAAGAAGTCGAGCGCGAGCTGAAAATTCACGCGGTGAAGCTCGCGTCCAATGAAAATCCGTTGGGGCCCTCGCCAATGGCCATGGAAGCGGCCCGGAAAGCGCTGAGCGAGTCGCATCGGTATCCGGATGGAGGGACGCACACGCTCCGGCAGATGCTTTCCGAAAAGACTGGGGTTGCGTTCGATGAAATCTTCGTGGGGCTGGGTTCCAGCGAGATTATTGATTTGGCGGCGCGGGTTTGTTTGCGCGCAGGCTTGCAAGGGATCACGTCGTTTGGAAGCTATGCACCGTTTTCCGTGGCCATCCGGGCGAGCGGCGCGGAGCTGGTGCTGGTGCCGCAGAAGAATTTTGCATTTGACCTGGAAGCTATCCTACGCGCCGTCACGCCGAAGACCGGCGTGATTTACATTGCCAATCCGAACAATCCGACTGGGACGGCGTTCGGAACGGCCGAGCTGGAAGAATTCATCGCCAGCGTGCCAGACGGCGTTCTAGTAGTTCTCGATGAGGCGTACGTGCACTATGCGCCGAGCCTGGACCGCCGGAAATCCGAGGAGATTTACCGCCGGCGGAAGAACGTGCTGATCCTTCGGACATTTTCGAAGGTTTTTGGGTTGGCGGGATTGCGGATTGGTTTTGCGTTTGGGCGGCCAGAGTTGCTCGCGGCGATGAACAGGCTGAAGACGCCGTTCAACACCTCGGGTATCGCGCAAGCTGCGGCCCTGGCGGCGATGAACGATCGCGAGCATGTGGCGCGGTGCATCCGGGAGAATGCCGCGGAGCGGGCGAGGTTGACGGAAGGGCTGACCGCGCTAGGGCTGCGACCGGTGAGGAGCGAGACGAATTTTGTATTCATGGTGGTAGGCTCGGATGCGAAAGCGCTGAGCGAAGAGCTGTTGCATGCAGGCGTGATTGTGCGGCCGCTGGGATGGATGGGATTTCCAGAGGCGGTGCGGATTTCGGTGGGAACGACGGAAGAGAATGACAAGTGTTTGGCGGCGATGTCGCAGTTGATGACGAAGCGAGCGCCCACAACACTGAAGAAGGGCGAGTTCGCGACAAGATGAGAGTGCTGGTTCCGGACGGCTCTGAGTTTCTTGCCAAAGACAGCAAAGATCCCGTTACTGAAATTCTGAAGAAGTGCAAGACGATTGCGGTGGTCGGTTTGTCTTCCAATCCGATGCGTCAGAGCTTTGAAGTGACGGAGTATATGCAGCGTGCGGGATACCGGATTATTCCAGTGAATCCGAATGAGACAGAAGTGCTGGGGGAGAAGAGTTACGCACGGCTGGAGGATGTGCCGGAGAAAATCGATGTCGTGGATATTTTCCGGCGAGCAGAGCACGTGCCGGAGGTAGTGGAAAGCGCGATTCGTGTCGGCGCGATAGTCGTGTGGATGCAATTGGGGATTGAGAATGATGAGGCGGCGGAGAAGGCGAGGGCGGCAGGATTGGCCGTGGTGGAGGATGCGTGCATTTTGGTGGAGCACCGAAAGAGAATGACTGGTGATTGGTGACCGGTGACTAATGAAGACTAAGAGGGACGCGCTAAAGCGCGCCCCTACACAACATGGCCCGCGCGAGACGGTTGCGCGGGCGGTTCTGTTTTTGGACAAGATTGTTTTGCGAAGATCATTTAACGCAGAGGGCCGCCGGGGCGCGTTCGCGGACGAACGCGGAAGAGCAAGTTGGCCTGCTGCGCTCGGAATGACAGCGGTTAGGGACACGGTCGAGGAAGTCAGCCTGCTTCGTTAGAAATAATGACGAAGAGAGTTCCTTCGCTTCGCTCAGGATGAAATGTTCCTGACCTTCCGCCTAGCCGATTAGCCGCTGCCCGTTTGCGACTAAAGAGCGGACGCGCTAAAGCGCGCCCTACACGATGCTGTAGATTACTGTATTGCCGGGTGTCTCTAGCGGGGAAGAGGGAAGACGAGGAGGTTGCGTTTGCCGGGGACGACGACGGCGAGAAAACGCCCGTCGGGAGAAAGGGAAAATTCGCGGAAAGTGAGGCCGTGGAGAACGGAAACGGGCGTGGGCTGAGAAACGAGAATTTCTTTGCCGCGCGGCACGGCCGCGAGTGAAGGAACAGGGACCCAGACGATGTCCGCGGATTTTTTTTCGACGGAGCGCTTGAGGAAAATGCGCGATCCGTCGGCAGTCCAGTGACAGATGCCGAGTCCAACGCGCATGCGCGCGACAAGGTTGGGATTCGACAGGCTGCGGATTTCGAGAACTTCGCGATCGATGAAATAAGCCGCTTTGCTGCGGTCGGGCGAAACGGTCAGGCCGCCCTCGAAGCCCTCAAGTGTGGCTAGCTCTTTGTCGGAGTCGCTCAGGACATCGAGATATTGCAAGCGGGGCGGGCCGGAGAGCGAATGATCTTGCTCGATGGCAACAGCGAAATTCATCCCAGGGAGCCAAGCGATGTCACGAAAGGTGCGGCCTTCGTAGGGCGAAGGAAACGAGCCGGTGGTAAGGCGCGTGGTCTTCAAGGCGAAGAGCGGCAGTGTCGTGACGGCTTGGGAGAGGTAAGCGATGGTGTTGTTGTCAGGCAGGAAGGCGGCGTCGGCGGCACTAAGAATGAAATTGTCACCTTTGGCGACGCGGACTTCGCGGCCGGAATCGTCGAAGAGAAGCGTTTGGTAAGAGTCGGTGCCTTTGCCGGAGTCGGCGTCCTCCACGGTGGTAACAAGGAGCTGGACGAGAAGGTAGTGTCCGTTGGGCGACCAGCGAAACGAATCCACCAGGTAGCTGAAAAGAGTATTGCCGCGCGTGTATTTTTGGCCTTCGAGAAGACGGCGGCGCTTGCCGCCATTCGCTTCTTGAATCCAGATATCGTCGTGCTCGAGGTCGTAGAGTTTGGTTTTGATGTGGTGGTAGGTGGAGAAGGCGAGGCGCCCGTCGGGAGCGAAGGAGAAGCCGGTGACTTCTTCGTCGATGGATTGGAGCGGCTTGTCGAGGTTTTGGGCGCGGGCGGAACTCGAGAAGAGAAAAGATGCAACACAGAGGACACTGAGGAAGACGCACAGAGTCCGCAAAGAAGAATGAAAGGGAGAAGAAAAACCCGCACCCTTAAACCCGAAGGGTGCGGCACCCACGGCTGATTTTCGAATTTCGATTTTCGAGTTTCCAACTGTCATGGTGTGGGATGCGGGCCGGTGTAGGGATGACAACAAGGATCTTTCGCGGGCGTAAATTCCATGATTTCAACCCGAGTGCCGTCCGGATCATAGGCGTCGATCGACCATTTTCCGTCGCGCCCGATTTCCGGGCCATCGAATTTTGTGATGCCGTTCTTACGGAGCTGCTCCTCGGCAGCATGAATGTCTTTCACCCCGAGCGAGAAATGATTTTGTATGCCTAGCTCCTTCTTATCCGCGTTAGCGGGAATATTGAGCATGTACTCGATCCAGTCTGTACCATCCGGGACCTGCAGTTCGTACCAATCCTCGCCTTCATCTTTGAAGCCACCGTGCCAGTAAAGCCGGAAACCCAACAGGTCAACATAGAAGCGATTCTCGGCTGCCAAGTCCTTCACGACGAAGCCCGCGTGGATGATGCGGATTGAACTAGGAGATTGGTGCATCGCTAGGTTTGGACCTGCCGAAGTCAACGGGCTGGCAAACAGTTGGGGAGCCTCCACAAACGAAATGTTGTGCCCATCGGGGTCATGAACTAAGAGACTGGTGAGCGCACCAGATTTTCCATTGGTTTTCCTTTCTTGGAAGGCAATGCCATTTGCCTTTAGGAACTTGCGGAGCTTCTGAAGGTCGTCGGTGCGAAAGGAAACTTGGGCAAGCAGATTTGAGGGCGGTGGAGCGGAGAGCTGATCAAGCGTGATGTGTTGCGTGCTTGGAAGAAAGAAGGTGCGGGATGGCACTTCCTCGCAGAAATTGCAGACTCGCTCAGGATCGGTGACTTTCTGATAGAAGCCTCTCGATTCAGGAGTGTCCGAAACCAAGATCGTAACTCCGGCAATACCGAGGATGCGGGGACGTTGGGGAGGGCCGCCAATGGCTGCGACAGAGCAGCTGATGAGAACGGTGAGGAGGAGAGCGGAACGCTTCATCAAGTCACCTTAGGATTCCGGAACCGCTTTAGATTTTAGCTTACGGATTTCGTCGAGGCGAACGCGGAGGCGCTGCTCGAAGCCCTGATCGGTGGGATGGTACCAGGAGCGCCCCGCAAGATTGTCTGGGAGGCAACGCATGTCGGTAACTTTATCGTCGAAATTGTGCGCGTATTTGTAGCCTTCGCCGTAGCCAAACTTTTTCATTAGGCCGGTGACGGGATTGCGAAGATGCAGCGGGACGGGATCGGCTTCGGTTTTGTGGACGTCGTCGATGACCTCGTTGTAGGCGGTCTCGAGGGCGTTGGATTTTGGCGCGAGCGAAAGATAGAGAGCGGCTTGCGCAAGCGCGAGGTAGCCTTCTGGCGGCCCGATGAAATGGAAGGCGTCTTTGGCGGCGAGCGCGATGGCGAGGGCGCCGGGTTCGGCGAGGCCGACGTCTTCGCTGGCCATACGCACCATGCGGCGCGCGATGTAGAGCGGATCCTCGCCGGATTCAATCATGCGCGCGAGCCAGTAGAGCGCGGCGTCTGGATCGGAATTGCGGATGGATTTGTGGAGCGCGGAGATGAGATTGAAGTGCTCTTCGCCGGCTTTGTCGTAGCGAAGGAGTTTGCGCTGGAGGATGTCTTCGAGGAGTTCGGCTGTGATGACGCGGGCGCTTTTTCCGGGATCGCTCTTGCCAAGATGGGGCGCAGCATGCTGCGCCCCTACAGGGCGCGTGCTTTTGGCGGCGAGTTCGAGCGTGTTGTAGGCGGCGCGGGCATCTCCGTTGGCGAAAGAAGCGATGCGAAAAAGCATGTCGTCGGAAACTTCGATGGATTCGTTGCCGAGGCCGCGGTCTTTGTCGGCAAGCGCGCGGCGAAGCAGCTCGACGATTTGCGGCGTGGCGAGAGGCTCGAGGATGTAAACCTTGGTGCGGGAAAGAAGGGGCGAAATGACTTCGAAGGAAGGATTTTCCGTGGTCGCTCCGATGAAGGTGATGTGGCCGGCTTCGACATGAGGAAGAAAAGCGTCCTGCTGGGCTTTGTTGAAGCGATGGACTTCGTCGACAAAAACAATCGTGCGGTAGCCGGAGCGGGCTTTGTATTCGGCGGCAGCCATGACGTCTTTGATTTCCTTGATGCCGGCGAGCACGGCGCTAAAAGCGACGAAGTCGGCGTGCGTCAGGCGGGCGATGACGCGGGCGAGCGTCGTCTTGCCGCAGCCGGGCGGGCCCCAGAAGAGCATCGAGCCGATGTTGTCGCTTTCGATTTGCATGCGCAGCGGCTTGCCGGGGCCGAGCAGCTTTTCCTGACCGATGAATTCGTCGAGCGTGCGCGGGCGCATGCGCTCGGCGAGTGGCTGGTTGGCGGAGGGGACGTCGGAGTCCGCGGCAGAGGCGGGAAGCTTGGAGAACAGGCTCATGGACTCCTTGAGTCTAAATTGTTTGACGCAAAAGGGGAAACGAAGCGATGCCTGTCGGGCGTGGTGTTCTTGTAGCGGCGACTTTACGTCACCCGTCTTGCTCTTTCGCGCCACCCCAAAGGCTGGATTGCACTACAGGTAGGGTCCGCCTTCGTAGGCGGACCGTTTCCGGGCCGAGGGCGGTGGGCCTGAAAAGGCCGTCCTTACTACTGCGAGCGGGAAGTGCGCTGGCGGGCGGCTTCGTAGAAGACGACCGCAGCGGCAGCGGCGGCGTTGAGGGACTCAACGCCGCTGGCCATAGGAATGTGAATGCGGGCATCGGCGCTGCGCTCGATCTCTTCTGGGAGACCTGCGCCTTCGTTGCCGACAAGGAGTGCAACCGGTTGGCACCAATCGACTTCCCACGGCGCAAGCGGAGGCGTCGCGACACTCTCTTGTAGGGGCGCAGCATGCTGCGCCCCTACAACAGAAGCATTGGAGGAATCGCCTTTTGTAGCATCCCGCACGCTGGACGCCAGCGTGCGAATGCCGGCGATTTTAAATTGCGTCAGGAGAATGGCGAGCGACATTCCGGCGAGGATGGGGAGATGAAGAGCTGCACCGGCGGAGGCGCGCAGCGCCTTCGGCGAGTACGGGCTCGCGGTGCCGCTGACGCCGGAGGCGGCAGTGGCTGCGCCCGTCGCTCCAAAGGCAGCCGCGGTACGAAGAATGGTTCCGACATTGCCGGGGTCCTGAACCCCGGCAAGGACGACAAGAAGCGGCGCGCAGGCGGAAGCGGGCGTCGTGACGAGCTCGTCGAAAGAAGTTTCGTGCGGTTTGACCAGAGCCGCGACGCCTTGCGGATGCTCCGTGTCGGCGAGTCCTTCAAAGAGGCGATCGGTGGTGCGAAGCGTGGGAAAGGCCATCTCCGGGCGGTCGATCAGAGGCGCGAGTCGTTCGTGATGGCGCTGGCCGGATTCGCTGAAGAGCACGGCTTGAATAGCGCAGCCGGAGCTAAGCGCCTCTTCCACAAAGCGGACGCCTTCGACGCCCACGAAGCCGCTTTCGGTGGGCAGCCCGCCGCGCAGTGCCATGCGGAACTCTTTGAGCCAGCGATTGTCCCGGCTGGTGAGCAGCGCAGAATCGCCCGCCCGCCTGGCGTTTTCGCGCGCCACTTTGCCCGGACTTGCCATGACTCGCAGGTTAGCAAATTTCAAGCAGCGAGCGGTAATTTCACGGACCTCACCGCGTAGAACCAATTAAAGGGGGTGTACGACCATGCGAAAAGCCTCAGTGTGCACAGCTGTGCTTCTCCTCTCTCTGCCTGCTGTTGCAAGAGCAGCCACCGAACAGGAAAAGAATAAAGCAATTGCCCGGAGCTTCTTTGAGGAAGTGCTCGGTCAAGGAAGGCTCGACAAGTATTCGGAGTCTCATGCCGCTGACTTTGTGGCACACGGCCGCGAACGCGATGCAACATTGGCCGAGGACATTGCCGAAGCAAAGGAAGAGCGGAAAGCGCTCCCAGATATGCGTATGAAGGTCAACCAGATGGTGGCCGAGGCCGACCTTGTCGTGGTGTATTGGACGGCTTCCGGCACCAACTCGCACGAAGGGATGGGCTTTCCCGCCACAGGGAAGAAGATCACAGTCCCGGGCATGACTATCTTTCGCTTCAAGAATGGCAAAATCAGCGAAGAATGGAGCGTCTTTGACATGTCGTCCGCCATGCAGCAAGCCGGGCTTTGTCAGATGCCGGGGTAGTGAACCGCAGGCAGCCGATTAAGCAGCAGAAACCGCTCGGAGAGGAAGAAGTTCTCCCTTCGCAGGAAGTGACGAGTTTCGGCGCCGGGCATTGCCAAGAGTTGTGTGCCGGGAATAGATTGGACGCCGTGGAGCCGACCATGAGCGCGCAAGCGAAGACCATGCCCGGGCGTTACTACACGGACCCTCAGATTTTCCAAAAGGAAATCGAGACCTTCTTCTTTCAAATGTGGATCTCTAGCGGGCGGGAAGAACAGATTCCCAACCCGGGTGACTACTATCTGTGCGAAGTTGCAGGCGAAAGCGTCATCGTGACGCGCGAGAGCGGTGGTGGGCTGAAAGCGTTTTACAACGTTTGCCGGCACCGTGGGACCAGGATGTGTCGCCAAGAACAAGGAAAATTTGCGGCCCGCATCCAGTGCCCGTATCACGGCTGGACTTACGCACTAGATGGAAAGCTTCTCGGGGCGCCGCACATGGAAGAGGCCACGTTCAAACGAGAGGATTACCCGTTGCACGCCGTTCACGTTGACGTTTGGAATGGCACCATTTTTCTGAATCTCTCGCAGCATCCGAAACCGCTCCTCGAGCAACTCGCGGACCTGCCGCAAAAGTTTGCGCCGTGGCGCTTGCAGGATCTGCGCCTCTACAAGCAAAACGTCTACGACGTAAAGGCCAACTGGAAACTCATCGTATCGAACTACAACGAATGCCTGCACTGTCCCATCCTGCACCCGATGCTCAGCCGCGTGTCCGATTCCATGAGCGGAAACAACGATGCGCCGCAGCCCACCTACATCGGCGGCTCGATGGAATTCCGAGCGGGCGCGCAGACCATGAGCTTGGACGGTGTGCGGCGACGCGACTATCTTCCCGGCCTAAATTCAGAGCAGTGCAAACTGGTTCTGTATTACGCGATTTACCCGAATCTATTTTTGAGTTTGCATCCGGACTATGTGATGGCGCACCGTTTGTGGCCGCAGGCGGTGGACCGTACGCGAGTCGTTTGCGAATGGTATTTCCACCCACAGGAAATGGCCAAGCCGGATTTCCAGGCGGAAGATGCAGTGAAATTCTGGGACGCCACGAATCGCGAAGACTGGGAGATTTCCGAGTGGTCGCAGAAAGGCGTCAGTTCGCGGGCCTACGAGCCGGGACCCTATTCGACGCGCGAAGGCTTGCCAATGGCGTTTGACCGCATGATTCTGGAGCGCGCGCGCGAGCGAGAGAGCCAGTAAGAGCGGCCTGAGGGTTACGAGCTGTTTCGAGCAACGCGCGGCAGCTCAACGTCATCCCCGGGACCTGAGGGGAATGGGACTATATTGCGCGGGCGAGAGGGGGTGTGGTAGCGTCGCCCCATTACGGCCAGCGCCTAGGGAGCGCTGCGAGGTGGCGGTACGTCTTCGCCAAAGGCCAAAAAATTGCCAGCTGAACTGCTGCGCGTTAATCCAATCAACCCGGAAACGGAAGTGCTGCAATACGCGGCGGACTTTCTTTCGCGTGGAAGTGTGATCGCCATTCCCACAGACACGTTTTACGGGCTGGCGGCGGACCCGTTCAATTTAGCTGCGGTTGATGAGATTTATCACGTGAAAGGGCGGCCAGAGGCGCGGGCGCTGCCGATTCTCGTGAGTTCCATCGATCAGGCGCTGGCGCTTTCGCGGGGAACGCCGGGCAGTTTCATGCGGCTGGCGCAAAAATTCTGGCCCGGCGCGCTGACACTGGTAGTGAATGCGGCGCACAAGATTCCTTTGAAGCTGACGGCGGGCACAGGGCGGGTGGCGTTGCGCTGGCCACGAAGCGAGGTGGTGCGGCGTTTGATTGAGGAGTTCGAAGGGCCGGTGACGGGAACGAGCGCGAATATTTCGGGATTTTCTTCGTGCGCCAGCGCGGCGCAGGTGATGAAGCAACTGGGCTCGCGGCTGCCGCTGGTGCTAGATGCGGGGGAAACGGGAGCGACCCTGCCGTCGACGATCGTGGAGTTGAATGGCGATGCTTGGCGCATTGGGCGCGAAGGCGCGATTCCCGTCGAGGACATTGAGAAGGCGATGAAGGAGAAGTAACCCGTGGCCAGTAAAAGAGAATCCAGCATAGAACAGTTCAGATGCGTCCCCCTCGGCCGCTTCCACTGAGTACTTGTAGGGGCGCAGCATGCTGCGTCCCACCTTGCAATCACCCCATTCGCGGGTGTCATCCTGAGGCCTTCCGCCAAGGAAGGCTGAAGGATCTCAACTGATGCGCGGGCACGGCGCTACGCGACTCGAAGACTCTCAGGCCTTCTCACTCAGTCCACGAGCCGCCAATCCCTTCAGATTTGCAGAAGAGAGAGCTCAGCGCGGCGGGGCATAGGAGATTTTGCCGAGGATAGCGGGACCACGTGCCCCAGTGGCGGAAGGAAGATTCGCGGGGCGCTGGTGATACGTTTCGTAGGCCAGAATGGCGAAGGCGAAGGCTTCCTTGGCGTCTTCGGGGACGCCAAAGTGCGAGGAAGTAAGTACCTCGATCCGCCGCTGCGAAAAGGAAGACGCTGTAGGGGCGCGCTTCAGCGCGTCCCCCTCGAGGGCGGCGGAGAGCTGGGCCAGGATAAGGGGGTTGTGTGCGCCGCCGCCGGAGATGATGAGCTGGTTAATTTTGTGTTTGGGAAGAACGAACCGGTTGATGGCGTCGACGACGGAGAGAGCAGTGAAAATTGTGGCGGCGCGAATGAGGTCGTTGGGTTTGGCGTGGTGTTTTTTGCCGAGGGCGAGGAGTTTTTTGACGTACGAGACGCCGTAATATTCGCGGCCGGTTGATTTGGGCGGAGCGACCTTCAAGTAAGGATCCTTCATCAATTCGTTGACAAGCGCGGGAATCGAGCGGCCTTGCGCCGCGAGCGCTGCGTCTCTATCGAAGCGCTGGCACCCGTCGGTGAAATGCTGGACGAGTGCGTCGATCAGCATGTTACCGGGGCCGGTGTCGAACGCGAAGACCTGATCAGGTCGCGCGCCACCTGGGATGACGGTAACGTTGGCGATGCCGCCGATGTTCAGCGAAACGCGGCCAAGCTTGGGATTGCGATAGAGCGCGTAATCCGCGAAGGGAACGAGCGGAGCGCCCTGGCCGCCGAGCGCCATGTCCGCAGGACGAAAATCGCTAACGGTCGTAATTCCCGTACGCGCGGCAATGATCGCGCCTTCGCCGATCTGAAGCGTGGACGCAGTGCGTGCTCCGAGATACGGAACGGGAGCGCCTTGATGAAAAATGGTTTGACCGTGATTGCCTACGAGGTCGACGCGCCGCGGAGCGACTCTGACCTTTTTGCAAGCGGCAAGGACCGCGTCAGCATAGACGTGGCCGAGGCGGAAGTTTAGCTGGCTCAATTCGCCAGCACAAATGGGTTGCTGCTCAGCCACGCGGAGAATTTCCTTTCGTAGTGCGGGAGGAAATTTGAAAGAAGTATGACCGAGCAATTTGGCGTTTAAGTGCGGCGGCGCGCCGGAAATGCGCGCGAGGGCAATGTCAATTCCGTCGGCTGAAGTGCCGGACATGAGGCCGAGGATGAGCATGGGGTTATCGGTCATAAACGGTGAAAGGGATTTTTAACACAGAGGACACGGAGTACACAGAGAAGAGAAGGACAGGGGGAAGGAAAGGAAAAGATGACGCGAAGGAAACCATTAAGGTCAATTTAGTCCTTTGGTCGAGAATCGAAACAGCCGGTAGGCCACAAATCCACAAAGGGTGATGAAACCCAGGGCCGGAATGAGCTCCCAAGCGTAGTCGGCGCTAGCGATAAAGAACACGGGCAAGACAATTCCAAGCAGGGCAACGATCGAGCCAGCGATGCCACTTAGCACACGAAAGAATGTTGCTCTTATGTGAATGGCACCGCGCTTGTCGTCCGGTTGGGGAAGTTCGGTCATGAGATTTGCTTTTTAAGTTCGGCGAGGAGATTGAGGGCGTCGAGAGGTTTCAATTGGTCGAGGTCGGCGCCGCGAAGTTTGTCGAGGACGGCGCGGTCGAGCGGCGTGAAGAGCACATGCTGCTGACCGTTGCGGCGATGCGGAGAAGCAGGAGATGCGGCGGTAGCATCTGCGAGAGCGTCTCCGATTTCCGCACCTGGAGAAAGCGTTTCGCTCAGCTCGTGCTCGCTCTGTTCGTGGCGCTTGAGGACTTCGCGGGCGCGTTCGATGACGCTGCGCGGCAGGCCGGCGAGGCGGGCAACTTCGATGCCGTAGCTTTTGTCGGCGCTGCCCGGCTCGACGCGGCGGAGAAAAATAATTTCGCTGGGCGTCTCTTTAACAGAAACATGCACATTCTTGACGCCGGCGAGCAGATCGGCTAGTTCCGTAAGTTCGTGGTAGTGCGTGGCGAAGAGCGTCCGCGCCCGTGTGTGCTTTTGCAAGTGTTCGACAACGGCCCACGCAATGGAGAGCCCGTCGAAGGTGGCGGTGCCGCGGCCAACTTCGTCGAGCAGGACAAGACTCGAGGGAGTCGCGTGATTGAGAATGGCGGCGACTTCGCTCATCTCGACAAGAAAGGTCGAGCGGCCACGCGCGAGATTGTCGCTCGCGCCGATGCGGGTAAAGATGCGGTCAGTGATGGGAAGTTTCGCTTGGCGCGCAGGAACGAAGGAACCCATTTGGGCCATAAGCATGATCAGCGCGGCTTGGCGAAGATAGGTAGATTTGCCGCCCATGTTCGGACCAGTGATGAGAAGAAGCTGCTGCCGCCCGGGCTCAAAACAGAGATCATTGGGAACGAAGCGCTCGCCTTTTTGACGGAGGAGCTCTTCGATGACCGGATGGCGGCCAGCGACAATCAGAAGTTCGCCCGTGGAATTGAATTCGGGGCAGGAATAGCCGCGATCGGCGGCGAGTTTTGCAAAGGCGGTGAGCACGTCCAGCTGAGCCACCGCCGACGCCGTCCGCCGCAAGCGTGCGGCCTTGGCGGCCACCGAAGCGCGCACGTCGACGAAAAGCTGACGCTCGATTTCGAGAATGCGCTCGTCGGCGGCCAGGATTTTGCGTTCGTATTCCTTCAGCTCCGGTGCCGTGAAGCGCTCGGCATTCACAAGCGTTTGTTTGCGCTCGTAATCAGCGGGTGCGAGATGCAGGTTGGGCTTTGAAATTTCGATGTAATAGCCAAAAACCTGGTTAAAGCGAATCTTGAGCGAGCCGATCCCCGTGCGCTTGCGCTCGCGCTCTTCCATGGCGGCAATGATTTCCTTGCTGTGCTTACTGAGATTGCGCAGCTCGTCGAGCTCCGCATGAAAGCCGCTGCGGATGATTCCGGGATCAGTGGCAAGAGCGGGAGGGTCGTCGGCGATGGCGCGCTCAAGGCGGTCTCGGACGTCAGCGAGTTCATCGATTTCGTCGTGAAGCCAGCGAAGCAACTCGCTTCCGCCGACCGGTGGAGGCGTGACGAAATTTTTCATGACCGGAAGCTGGCCCAGCGATTTGCGCAGCGCCACGAGTTCGCGCGGAGTCGCAAGCCCGAGCGTAATCCGGCTGGTCAGGCGCTCGAGGTCCAGAATTCCGCGAAGCTCTTTGCGAATTTCGCCGCGCACGACGGTTTGTTGCACCAGATGAGTCACAGCGGCCAGCCGCGCTTCAATGGCCTCGCGCTCAATGAGTGGACGCAGGAGCCAGGAGCGAAGCAGGCGCGCGCCCATCCCGGTAACGGTGACATCGAGCGCAGCAATTAGAGTCGTTGGTCCGGAGGACCGGCTGGCTTCCTCCGAGAAAATCGGTGTGAGCAACTCGAGGTTGCGAACCGACACGGGGTCGAGCACGAGAGCATCGTGCTGTTCGTAATAGCGAACGCGATCGAGATGGCGAAGGGCATCGATTCCCGTCGCGCTGGGTTTTTCTGAAGCGCCTGCGGACTGGTCGCCGCGAGCGGCATTTTCGCGGAGGTAATGGATGATTGCTCCCGCAGCAGACAGAGCTTGCGGATGATCGTCGAGGCCGAAGCCCGTGAGCTCCGCGACTCCGAACTGTTCGCGCAGAATGCGTGAGGCGTAATCAAATTGAAATGTCCAGTCTTCCAGGCGCGACTCAATGCCGCCTGCGCCCTCGAGAAGGGAAGTCTTCGCGGTCTCGAAAAGTTGTTGCGGACGCGGTAGAAGGGTCTCCCTTGGACGCAGAAGCTGAAGCTCTTCGCGGAGCGTTTCGTCTGCGCGGGCGCCGGAAAACTCAGTGGCTTGGAATTCACCGGTGGAAAGATCAACGAAGGCGAGTCCGATCGGCGAGCCGGAGGGATGACGAGCAACAGCCGCGAGAAAATTGTTTTCGCGAACGTCGAGCACGCCGAGATCAGTTGCGGTGCCCGGTGTGACCACGCGCACGACTTCGCGGCGGACGAGTTTCTTACCCGGCCCAGGCTGCTCCATCTGATCGCAGATGGCGATCTTAAAGCCCGCGCGAATCAGCCGCGCGAGATAGCCTTCTGCGGCGTGATACGGCACACCGCACATAGGAATGGGCTGACCCTTCTCGCGATTCCGTGAAGTGAGCGTAATCTGCAGCTCCCGCGAAGCGATCAGAGCATCCTCATAGAAAAGCTCGTAGAAATCCCCGAGCCGGAAAAGCAGCAGCGCCTGCGGGTAGCGCGCCTTAATCGCGTGATACTGCTGCATCAAAGGTGTAGTGGGCTCGGTCATTCGCCAATAGTAAGTTCTTCGTTCTGCGTTTTAAGTAAGGAGTCGGACAAATTTGCGCTCAATCAAATAGAAACGCAAGTGCGCGCTCGTGGCAAGAGGAAAGAAAGGGGTTTTCAACAGCGGGAAATCACCCACGAATTCCCAACTGCGTCAGCAAAAATATGTAATCCAAAGCAATTTCGCGCAGATAATCATATCGCCCGGAAGCGCCGCCGTGGCCCGAGCCCATGTTGGTTTTCAACAACAGCAGATTCGGATCGGTCTTCAACGTTCGCAGCTTCGCCACGTATTTCGCAGGCTCCCAGTACATTACCTGGCTATCGTTCAGTCCCGTCTTCACGAGCATCGCTGGATACTCCTTGCGCTCCAGATTGGTGTAGGGGCAGTACGACTTCAAGCGAAAATAATCTTCCGCGATTTGGGGATTGCCCCACTCTTCGTATTCGCCGACCGTAAGCGGAAGTGAAGCGTCCAGCATCGTATTCAGAACATCCACGAAGGGAACGTGGGCGATGACCATCCGGAAAAGATCGGGGCGCATGTTGGTGACCGCCCCCATCAGCAGCCCGCCCGCGCTGCCGCCTTCGATGATCAACTTCCCGGGCGAAGTGTAGTGCTCGGCGATCAGGTGTTCCGCCGCGGCGATGAAATCGGTAAAAGTATTCTGCTTTTGCTTCATGCGGCCAGCGTCGTGCCAGGGTTTGCCCAGTTCACCGCCGCCGCGAATATGCGCAACGGCGTAAGTCACTCCGCGGTCCAACAAACTCAACCGATTCGAACTGAAGCTGACGGGTATGGAGATTCCGTAGCTTCCGTAGCCGTAAAGAAGCAGTGGAGCGGACCCGTCGCGAGGTGAGTCGCGGCGATAGACGATGGAGAGCGGGACTCTCGTTCTATCCGAAGCCGTGGCGTGCAGCCGCTCGCTCACGTATTGCGAACGATCATAACCACCGAGCACTGGCTGCTGCTTGCGCAGGACGCGCTCACGCGTGTGAGCATCGCAGTCAAATACGGAACGCGGCGTAACGAACGACTCGTACTGGAAGCGGACGTGGGAGACATCGAACTCCGGATTTTCGCCAACCGAAGCGTTATAGGCGGGCTCAGCGAATTCGATCCGGTGCGATGCGGCCAAAGCGTTCGCAGCGCCCATCCGCAGGTCAACGACTCGCAGATAAGGAAGGCCCCCCTCACGTTCGAACAGCACCAGGTGATCTTTGAAAGCAGCCACGCCTGCGAGCATGACTTCCGGGCGGTTGGGAATCATCTCACGCCAAGTATCACGACCGGGACTCTCGACCGGGGCCGCGACCAAGCGAAACGTGCGGCCGCCGGAATTGGTACGAATAAGGAAAATCTCGCCACCATCGCCAGCGAGAGGTCCAGGGTGATGATCCGCGTAATACTCGTGATTTTCTTCGCGTGGCGCGATTAGTCGAAATTTCCCAAACGGGTCATCAGCGCGCAAAAACCAGACTTCACCCGCGGTATGGCTCTCGGTAGTAAGAAGTAGGAAGCCGCCACTGCGTGTTAGCTCGATGTCGATGCGAAAGCGTTCGTCAGTTTCGTCATAGAGCAGGGCGTCGGATTCCGCGGAGCCAACGACGTGGCGATAAAGCCGGTGGGAGCGCTTAGTGATTTCATCCTCAACCGTATAGAAAAGCGTCTTATTGTCTGCGGCCCAAGCCACGCTGGTGACCCGCTCAATGCGTTTGTCCAATGTCGCGCCGCTGCGGAGATCTTTCAATTGAAGCGTGTATTGCCGAAAACCAGTGACATCCGTAGAATATGCGAGCCAGTGATTGTCGTCGCTGACCTCAAAAGCATCCAGTCCCAGAAACGAATGCCCCTCAGCAAGTTGGTTCAGGTCGAGCAGAAGTTCTTCCGGCGATCCCTCCACATCTAGCCGGCGGTAACGGTAGGGGTACTGCTTGCCCTCCTCCGTCCGCGTGAAATAGAGATAGCCGCGCAGGCGGTAGGGCACGGAAAGGTCGGTCTGCTGAATCCGGCCCAGCATTTCCTGGTAGAGCTTCTCCTGAAACTCTTCGGTTGGCTTCAAAATGGCGTCGGTGTAAGCGTTCTCAGCCTCGAGATAGGCAGTAACCTCTGCGTCCTCTTTTTGCCGAAGCCAGGCGTAATGGTCGATGCGGCGGTCGCCGTGAATGACGTGTTCCACGGGCTCGCGCCGTGCCGCAGGCGGCGGAGGCGAAGTGTCCCGAGTGCTTTGGTCAGAGACCACCGGCAAGGTCGGTTGAGCTTCTGGGTTCATAACTCTCTTTGTTCACGAGGGGCCAGCAAGCCCCAGGAATGTCGCGCGGGGCCTCCAGCGGCGCACCGTGCAGAAGGAATGGCTTACCTTCGCTATACTAACGGAACTTGGCGGTGACACAAAGCCAGCCCGCTGGGGGGATGGGGAAAACTGCGTGGCGCGTGAGACGGAAATCAAGCTGAAGATCGCAGATTCGAAGGCGTTTCGCCGTGCGCTAAAAAAACTCGGAGCCCGGACAGTTGGCTTTGGGAATGGCAGGGTGCATGAGGAAAACGTCATTTTCGATACGCCACAAGGAGGGTTGGCGAAACACGGGCAACTGCTGCGGATTCGCACCGAGACGCCAGAACTCAAAGGCAAGGCGACCAAAGCCAGTTCAAAACCGCGCGTGGTCGTGACTTTCAAACGTCCCGTCGCACAGCCTGCGGGATCAGATGGCAGCGATATGGTTCATTACGGCTCGCACAAAGTTCGAGAGGAAATTGAGGCAGAAGTAGCGGAAGGATCGAAGTTGAAGGAAATCTTCGAGGGCCTGGGCATGAGCGGTTGGTTTCGCTACGAGAAATACCGCACCACCTATCAACTCCCGGGTTCCAAGGCCTGGGCCAAAGGCCTGCTCATTGAATTGGATGAGACACCGATTGGTACGTTCGTGGAACTGGAAGGTCCGGCTGCCGCGATTGATCGAGCCGCAGGGGAATTAGGCTATTCCAAGCGAGACTACGTCTTGAAGAACTATCTCACCCTGTACATAGAAGAATGTAAGAGGCGCGGCGAGCAGCCCGTGCACATGCTTTTCGCGGGCCGGGACAAGCTGGCTAAGCCCATGCAGTAACTCAACGAAAAAAATTTACTGAAAACGTCATTCTGCGCTTGACAATGCAATTCATGCGGCTTATCAATGCCTTGTGACTGCAAGAGCGGGGCGATTGCGCCCGTGCGATGCGTCATGATGCGTGGACTCTCTCGATGTGTACGAGCAACGAACTCGAATCCGATCCTGGCCCTAGAAACTTCGGAATGATCATCGTCTTCATACGAGAGGGCAGGGTGGGTAGCCCGATTCTGGCGCGCGAAATCTGGCCCATGGTGCGCGCGATAGGGCAGGGAGGGTTCACCGGCGGCTAAAGGTAAGTCCATATCTGTCAGGCACTTGCCCGCGGCCGAGGTCTTCGGCACGCGGGTTTTTTATTGTTCTTGAAGCCGCGGTTCGCTGAATCCCCGGCCGCGAAAGTTCGCACGACGATAGCAGGAGGTGGAAGTTATGGATCTGTATGCAACAGAATTGATGGGGTCGAAAACGTACGACGCGCAAGGGCATTACGTGGGGCGCGTGCGCGAGCTGTTCATCGAGCCGGCCGAAGCGCCCAATCGTGTTTCGCATTTTCTGCTCTCGCGCGGCCGCTTTCAGCCGTTGGTCGCTAAACACAATCAAGTGGCTTCCGTGTCCGCCGGAAAGATTGATCTGAACGTCGGCGAGATGGCCCTGGAAGCTTATCAGCCCAACGAGTCGCTCTTAGCAGTGCAAAAAGACCTGCTCGATCAGCAAATCATCGATACGCGCGGACGAAAAGTCGTTCGCGTGAACGACCTGGATCTGGCCGAGCAGCGCTCCAACGGTAACGTGGAATTGCGCCTCACGCAGGTGGACGTTGGTCTCCCAGGTGCGGTCCGTCGCCTTCTGCAGGGGGTGGTTCCGTCCAAAGTCGTTCGCAAATTGCAGATAGGGCTTCCCCAAAGCGCGATTCGCTGGGAATTTGTCAATTTGATTGAGCCCGACCCGCTGCGCCGCGTGAAGCTGCGCATCACACACGAAAAACTGGAAGACCTGCACCCGGCCGACCTGGCCGAGATTATGGAAGAGCTCTCAGCTTCCGAGCGCCAAAGCATCATTGCGTCGCTGGATGAGGAAACCGCGGCTTCGGTTCTGGCTGAACTCGACGCTAGGCTCACGACGCAGATCGTTGAAGACCTCGACCCGGAAAAGGCCGCCGACATTCTGGAGGAAATGGCTCCAGATGCGGCCGCCGACCTCCTGGGCGACTTGTCGAAGGAGACTTCGGAAGAGCTGCTGCACGAGATGCCCGGCCAAGAGGCAGAGGAAGTCCGCGAGCTGTTGGAGTTCGACCCCGCCACAGCTGGGGGCATGATGAATACGGACTTTGTGTTTGTCAGCGAGGCTACGACGCGAGACGAAGTGCTGGAGTGGCTGCGCAACCAGGATCAGAACTTAGACCAGTTGGACACCATCGTGCTACTCGATAGCAAGGCGCAGTTTTCCGGCGCAGTACCGGTGGTGCGGCTGCTGCTGGCGGCGCCCCAGGAACGCATGGCCGATTTGAAGATGGACCCGGTTCTCAGCCTGCCCCCCGACGCAAATGAGAAAGAAGTCTTCGAACTGTTTGACAAGTACAACTTGCGGATGTTGACGGTAGTGGACGAGGAGAACCGTCCTGTCGGAGCCATCACCGTGGACGACGTTGTTTCTCATCTGGTGGAAAGCTAGGAAGGGAAGCAGCAGGCCGGAATGAATTGGACAGCACTCAAATCGAGAGTCGAGGGCGCGCAGGAGCGCGGCACGGACCTGCTGAAGCGCATTCGAGTCCTGCGCCGGCGGCTCGTGTTACTGCTGGCCGTGGTTGGGCCGGGCTTGATCACTTCGAATGTCGACAACGATGCCGGCGGAATCTCGGTTTACACGCAAGCGGGCGCGCAATACGGGTATGCGTTGCTGTGGTCGCTCATTCCCATGACGATTGCGCTGTATGTCACCGAAGAGATGTGCGCGCGAATGGGCGTGGTTACAGGGAAAGGCCTGTCGGACCTTATTCGTGAAGAATTCGGCTTCCGCCCGACATTCTTTGTGATGATCACCGGCTTTTTTGTGGACTTGGCGAACGTAGTCGCGGAGTTCGCTGGCGTTGCCGCGGCCATGGAGCTCTTTCACGTGAGCAAATACGTCGCGGTGCCGCTTGCGGCGTTGCTGGTGTGGATCTTGGTGATTCGAGGAACGTACAAGCAAGTGGAGGTGATTTTTCTTTTCGCCTGCGTTTTGTACATTTCATATGTCATTTCGGCGTTCTTTGCAAAGCCGGATTGGCTGATTGCCGCCAAACACACGGTGATTCCGAATCTTCGCTTCGATTCCGGATATCTGCTGATGTTGACCGCTCTAGTCGGCACGACGATTGCACCATGGCAGTTCTTCTATTTGCAGGCAGGATTCGTTGAGAAAAAGGTTGGTCCCCGGCAATATCCCCAGGCGAAGGCCGACGTCTTAATCGGAAGCATCACCTGCATGGCCATCGTGTTTTTCATTATCGTGTGCTGCGGAGCGACGCTTTATGCGTCGGGCCAGCGCAACATAACCGAAGCGAAAGATGCGGCCCAGGCGCTGCTTCCTTTAGCGGGGAAGTGGGCCTCCTGGACCTTTGCTTTCGGCTTGCTCAACGCATCACTGTTTGCCGCCTCGATCCTGCCACTGTCCACGGCGCACGTGATTTGTGAAGGGCTGGGATTTGAGGCTGGGCTAGATCACAAATTGAAAGAAGCGCCGATCTTCTATTGGTTGTACACCATTTTGATCGTTGCCGGTGCTGGAGTCGTTTTGCTGCCGCGTGCGCCGTTGTGGAAAATCTTGATTTTTTCACAGGTGGGTAACGGAATCTGGCTGCCCGTCGTGGTCATCTTTATTCTGCTGCTCGTGAACCGGCGCGACTTGATGGGCGATTACGTGAACACTCTGGCTTACAACATCGTCGCGTGGGTGACAGCAATTGCCATGATCGCGCTAACGCTTGTTCTGACCTATACCGCGCTTTTCCAGCAAGCGCAGCCGCCGGGTAGCTGATAGCGGTCACGCCAACCGCCATTGCGCGGCGGTATCGGCGTGTGTTAACTTTGCGGCGTAAAGAGGATTCGCAGAAGGCGATCTGCATACACCGTTGTGTCACAAACTAAACCCCACAAAACGACGCACGTACCCGCCCTGGAGTCGCTCGGTCCAGTCACTTCCGAAGAAGCGCAGCTTCTTGAGAAGCTGGATTTAACCCGTTTGCCGCGGCATGTGGCCGTGATCATGGACGGTAACGGGCGCTGGGCGCAAAAGCGCCATTTGCCGCGAATCGCGGGGCATCGTTCCGGTACGCAATCGGCGCGCACGACTATCGAAACCTGCGCCCGCTTGCATATCGAGGCGCTGACTCTGTACGCGTTCTCGGTGGAAAATTGGCGCCGGCCCAAAGCCGAAATCGATTTCCTGATGCAACTCCTGCGCGAATACCTGCGCAAAGAAATGCCGCTGCTCCAGAAAAATGAAATTCGCATGCGCTTTCTCGGCCGCATCGATGAGCTTCCTGCCGCGGTGCAGAAAGACGCGCGCGAAGCCATGGAAAAGACCGCGGGGAACAAAGGCATGGTCCTGTGCGTGGCGCTGAATTACGGCGGGCGTGCGGAGATTGTGGACGCCCTGAATGCGATTCTCACAGAGCGCAACGGGAATGCCGCACCCTCGCCAATTACAGAGGACCAGCTCGCGCGCCATTTGTACACGGAGGGGCTGCCGGATCCTGATCTTCTGATTCGAACGAGCGGCGAGATGCGCGTGAGCAACTTCCTGCTTTGGCAAATCGCTTACGCGGAGATTTTCGTCACCGAAACGCTGTGGCCCGATTTCAACCGCGCACGGCTGCTCGAAGCCTTGGTGGAGTTTCAAAAGCGCGAGCGCCGTTACGGTGGTATTCGGGAAGGCCAGCCTGGCATCGAGAAGCCCGCGCGCGCCGCCGGCGAGTGACTCCCTACGCCTCCCCCATTCTTGCGCAAGTGTTGATTCTGAAGATGGTTAGCAGTCCACAATCCTGTGAGTGCTGGCCCTAAGCGGCTCAGTCTCCCGAACCACGAGTTATCGCGGAACGTGGGGTCTCAAATCGACCGGAGTCACCTTAAGGTCGTCGATTCGTTCGATGTTGAGGACAAATCGAGGACGAGATGAATAGGAATCGCGAAGGACAAATCGACCGGTGAAGGTCGCTACTATGCGCTTATCGACCGTTGCCCGCATCCCCTGGCCCAAGGCACTGTCAAATGCTTTAATATCGGGATGCCCCTCACCTTCGTCAGGCACGAACGGTTCAATACCGCGGACACAGTTACGTTCAGTGAACACACTATTCCCAATGCCATCACTTTGAAATTGGGCTGAAAATCGAACTACCTTGCCGACGAATCGAAGTGGGTCTTGCACAATATTGCAGACTGTCGTGTTGATTGCCGCCGTTGCCGATTGGGTTTGTTCCGTTTGGGCGGAGAACTCCGCGGTTTTATTGTTCAAGACATCGGCAAGAATTAGCTCATGCGAGTAGGTGCCTCGGTTACCAAAACCTGATTGAGTGTCTGGCGCAACCTGCTGTGCAACGGTCTCGAACTGCCCCAGGAGCAGTACTTCTAACACAGCCTGCGCGGATTCCGGCGAGGCTTTTAGTTTTTTCCAGGCGTCGGCATTGCGTCTTTCGTCGTAAGTGAATAACTCTCTCTTAAATTCGGGTTTTTCCAGCCCCTTCGGGATCACATCAGGGACGTCGGGAGGCCTGTGCTTTAGCATTTCCTGGAAGACTTTTAAGTCTTTGACCCAAATCGACTCCCCCAATTCACTGGCACCGCACGGACGTACCGTCGCACTCTCAAGGCCAAGCACGAAACATCCGCTAACCTTGACCATGGTGTGGGCATGGCGCTGCGGATCAGCCAGAAGTTCCTCGACCGGAAGGATTGGAGTGGTTTCAATCTTTGGCGGAACGGATTGCTCACAACCTCCCAGCAAAAGTAACATTCCACTCAGGAAAACCGCTCGGCTGTTTGGAAGCTTGCTCTTGAGCATTCGATTTGTCCGAGCTTCCTACACCTCGGTAGACACCGACTCCGCGAGCCAAGTGCCCGATTAGGGGGCTTACCCGCAGCTGAGCCACCACAGGGAATTGCAGACCGACTTGCGGGGCTGCGGGATGATTTTTTTCACCCATTGTGATGAGATGTCCCTGCATTTTGGAGGGATTCGTCTTCTATGTGGAAACGCGTGCTGACAGCCGCCGTGCTGATTCCGCTTGCTACGGGCCTGGTGTTATGGGGTTCGACGGCGGTCGTGTCGATTGCGACCGCAGCCGTCACGCTGCTGGCGCTGTTTGAATACTTCGCGTTAGGCGAAGCCATCGGGCACCGCGCGTACCGTTTCTGGACCGCAACTTGTGCATTGGCCATTATTTATCTGCAATGGCGCGGTGCTTCTGAGCATGGGTATGTTCTAACGGGCGGATTAACTGCTTTCGATAAGAGCAGTTGGCTCCGCGGAGGACAGCCGCCGCTGGATGCGGCCTTTTTTTTGTTTGTTTTAGGAATCGCAGTACTTACTCTTTTCACTAAGCGCCCCATGGTGGAAGGGCTGCCCGCGGCGGGAATCAGCGCCAGCGGCCTAATTCTAGTCGCCTTTCCCCTTTCCTTCGCGATCCCGCTTCATGCAGCAGGCCCCCAAGGCCCTGGGCTGCTGCTGTTCGCCATGGTCGTCGTTTGGGTGGGCGACAGCGCCGCGTACTTTGCAGGGAAATCCATCGGCAAGCATCCACTTGCGCCGCAACTCAGCCCCAAGAAAACCTGGGAAGGAACAATCGCAGGCTTTCTTGGCTCGCTAATTGTTGCGCTCATATTCTCGCCCTGGGTGAACGTGCCGCTGATTCATTTGCTCGGGATGGCCGCGGTCGGCAACATCGCGGGACAGGTTGGCGACCTGCTCGAATCCGGATACAAGCGCAGCGCGGGAATCAAGGACTCCGGGAGCCTGCTTCCAGGCCATGGCGGCGTGCTTGATCGGATCGACGCACTCATCCTGGCCATTCCGGTTGTCTGGTATTATTGGATCTTGATTTACTCGCCCCGGTCGTAGGTCGGAAGACCCCTCGTCAGCTACTGGACGCGAAGAAAAGCGGCAGCAAGACTGCTGCACTCCAAAAGGAATCGGAACATTTCGTGAAGCAGCTTTCTATCTTAGGCTCGACGGGTTCGATTGGCCGCCAATGCCTTTCCGTGGTGGAGTCGCTCCCCGGAAGGTTCGGCGTGGTTGCTTTGGCGGCAGGAGCCAACCTCGAAGAACTCGTTGGCCAAATCGAGCGCCATCAGCCCGAACTCGTTTCGGTCGGAGACGCGCAGCTAGCCGATAAGCTTTCCCAGTTGCTGGAAGAAAAGGGCATCGCGCGCAAGCCCGAAATTCATCATGGCCGCGATGGAATGCTGGCGGTTGGGACGCACGGGAAAGCCGAGATCATCGTCTCCGCCGCCGTTGGCGTTGTGGGACTGGAAGCGACCTACGAAGCAGTCAAGCTTGGAAAGACAGTCGCGCTTTCCAACAAAGAAGTTCTCGTTGCCGCCGGCGAGTTGGTCATGGCCGCGGCGGCAAAAGCCGGGCGCGAACTCCTTCCCGTGGACAGCGAGCACAACGCATTGCACCAGTGTTTGCGCGGCGGCGCGCACGGCGAAGTGCGGCGGCTGGTGCTGACTGCGTCTGGTGGACCCTTTCGCAAAACGCCGCTTGCCCAGCTCGCGACCGTCACTCCCGAGCAGGCTCTGGCCCATCCCAACTGGCGCATGGGCAACCGCATCACCATCGATTCGGCCACCATGATGAACAAAGGCTTCGAGGTCATCGAGGCGCACTGGCTGTTTGGCTTTGGCGGGGTGCAGATCGATGTGGTCGTTCATCCCCAGTCCACCATCCACTCCATGGTCGAGTTTGTGGATGGTTCCGTTTTAGCGCAACTCGGTCCAACTGACATGCGCATGCCCATCCAATATGCGTTAACCTATCCTCAGCGGGTCGCATCGAAAGAAGTGGCGCTGGATTGGGGCAAATTGAAGCGGCTCGATTTTGAGAAAGCTTCGACGCGCCGGTTCCCGTGCCTTCGCCTGGCGCGGGAAGCGATGAGAAAAGGCGGCGCTCATCCTTGTGCGCTGAATGCTGCGGATGAGATTGCCGTTTCGGCGTTTCTGGAACGCCGGCTCGCGTTCCCGGGAATTGCGGAAGTGATTGAACGCGTCTTGGCCCGCACCGCTCGCGTAAAGTTTGAGACCATCAACGATGTGCTTACGGCGGACGCCGAAGCGCGTCGAATGGCTCAAGAAGAGGTCGGGCGAGTAGCAGGCGAAGTCGCCGCCAGGGTTCGCAGCGCTTGAAGGATAAATCCCCGCGTAGATAGAAAGAAGAGGTTTCATCGCAAGCATGGATATTCGGAACGTTGCGTTAGGTTTCGTCCTCGTTTTGGGCGTGCTGATCCTGGTGCACGAGTGGGGACACTTCATCGTGGCGCGGCTGTTTGGCGTGCGCGTCGATGTGTTCTCCATCGGATTTGGCCCGCGGCTGTTCGGCTGGAAGCGAGGCGCGACAGACTATCGCGTGAGCGCGATTCCCCTGGGCGGGTACGTGCGCATGGCCGGACAGGACCTCAGCGAGATCGATTCCGGGGACCAAAAACCGACGGGTGCTCCCGACGAGCTGATGAGCAAGCCGCGCTGGCAGCGCGCGCTGATCTCCTTTGCCGGTCCGCTCATCAATCTGATTTTCCCGATTATCCTGCTAACAGTCATCGTTTCCACCGTCGGCATGCCCTATCCGGCTTATACCGACAAGCCGGTAAAGATCGTTGCTACACCCGCGGGCAATCCTTCCTCGCCGGATGTGCTGCAAGCCGGAGATCAAATCGTTTCTATCGACGGCCTGAAAACCGCTACTTGGGCGGATGCGGAGAAGGCGCTCGACAAAGTCGGGCTCAAACACGAGCTGCGCCTGGAAGTCTCCAATAACGGCCAGCTCCGCACCGTTAACGTCATGCCGAAAAGCCCGCTGCAATCCGAAATCCCCATCGGGTATCTGCCCAGACCTGCAACAGTCGATTTTGTGGAGACGGGCAAGCCGGCGATGCATGCGGGAATCAAGCCCGACGACGTGATCACTTCCGTCGACGGCAAGAAAATTGACGTTTGGGGACAGTTCGTCGAGTGCGTGCGCACGTCCAAAGGCAAAGCGCTGGATCTGGAAATCCGGCGCAACGGACAAACGATCCACAAGACCGTGACGCCGATTCAGGCCAAGCTGGAAACCGGCGAGACCTACTATCAGATCGGAATTTCCGGGCAAGAGGACACTGTCTACAAGCGCGTGCCCTTCGGAGAAGCCTTTTCTACGGCGGTAACGAAGACTGGCGACGTCGCGGCGACCATTCTCAGCGTCGTGGGCCGGCTCTTCACCGGGGGCATGTCTGTCCGGCAGCTCCATACCGTCGTCGAGATTTCGCGCGCTGCGGGCAACGCCGTGCACCGCGGGCCGATGTCGGTGATCCTAATGATGGCGGGCATGAGCATCAATCTCGGCATTTTGAACTTGCTGCCCATCCCCATTCTGGACGGCGGCAACATCCTGCTGCTCACCTTGGAAGGCATCCGGCGTAAAGATTTCAGCCTGCAATTTAAGGAGCGCTTCGTCCAGGTAGGCCTGGTCTTCCTTTTGGTCCTCTTCGCGTACATTATGTACAATGACGTCGTCGGATTGCTCCCGATCCACTCCTGATTTGCAGAGCGTGCGGAGAACCGCTAATGGCTGCATCACCAGCTCACCGCGTTTCCACCGGTGAGCGCCTCAATACCGCAGAAACCACGGGAAAACTCCAGCAAGCCGTAGCCGCGCGGAAAATCCGGATGACCCGCCAGCGCCGCGTGATCCTTCAAGTGATGGACGCCGCGGAGCAGCACCTGGACGTCGACCAGATTCTCGAGCGCGCGCAAAAAATCGATTCTGGCGTCCACCTCGTTACGGTTTATCGCACCATTGACCTGCTGAAAAAAGAAGGTTTGATCGACGAACTGGACCTTCTGCACCTGCGCGGCGACCGCCACTATTACGAAACCCACGGGCCGCGCGATCACATTCACGTGGCCTGCTTGCGCTGCGGCAAGGTCCGCGAATTTGAGAGCCGGCTCTACGAACAACTGAAGAATCAAATCGCGCGTGACTTCCACATGCGAGTCACCGTATCCCGCACCGAAGTCGGCGGCTACTGCGCCGACTGCCTGCAAAAAATGAAAAGTGGCGAGTGACAAAGATCGTCGGAACGTTTACACGTCTTAACGTCGGAACGTCCAAAGGCAGCCGCAGATCTCGCGGATTTTCGCGGATAGGGCGAGGAGACGAGGTGGGAGAGTGAAGGAAGCTGTTTTAGTTTTATTTTCCTGGGAAAAGGCGCGCCCCGACTTCGTTCGGGGCGTTTTGCTTTGTAGGGGCACGATATATCGTGCCCTCTTCGATTTGCATCTTTGCCCGGTTTCGATTTAGGGGCGTTGGATGGCGCAGAGAACGGGCTTGATGTCGACGACGGGGGTGCCGTCGATGGCTTCAATGGGACCGATGCGCAGGCGGTTCCGGGCGACTTCGCGCACGGTGACAGGATGAAGGCCGAGCGGATTGGGCCGGTCCGGAGAGCGCGTGGCGAAAACGCCGGTCAGCGGACGGCGCGGGTCCGAGCGCGGATGAACCTTCAGCACATCGCGACGGGCTTGGTGCAGCCACGTCACAACGATGATCTCGTCGCCGGGCCTCAGGCCGTCCAGGGCGCGCGCCACGGCGGGACTCACTTCCAGCCAGGCGTCGGGCGCGCCCTCGGAGCCTTGTTTGGGCGCGTCGCGGCGGTTCTTGATGGTGGAGCGGATGACGCCAATCGGACGAAGCTGCGCAGGTTTGCCACCGTGGCTGAGCGGGCGCATGGGTCTTCGAGGTCGTTTCTTGGGATTCATCGGAGATCTATTGTAAGGGACAGAGAGAAGAAGTGAAGATGCCGCGTCAAAAGGAAAGATTAGCCGGCTGTCAGCTTTTGTAGCGGCGACCTGCCTACCGCAGGCAGGCTTCACGTCTCCATTTCGTAGCGCCGGCGTCTCGCCGGCGATTCTGCCTTTGTAGTGGCCGGTCTTCAGACCGGTGTTTTTTGTACTTCTTTGTAGGGCACGGCATCGTAGATTCCGGGCAGTCGGAATGACGTGCCCTCTTTCATCTCCGCCTGTAGCCGCCGCCCTGTTCGGGTATTTGAAGCGTGAGGAGGCCAGTCAAACGCGGCCCCACCTTTTTGCGAAAAAACAAAGGCGCAAAGGATGGGCCACCCGGCAAGCTCCGCCCCGCGCTTTAGCTTAGTACCTTCTTCGTGGCGGTTGTGCGCGCGCCTGTGGCGCGAATGGGACAAGCGACCTACGATGAAGAGAGCGATAGTACTGTCTGCGAATCCACGACCTAATGTTTTTGAATCGCACGGCTTCAAGAATTCTTCTTGCGCTCGCAGGCTTCTCCGCGGGTTGTAAGCAGATGCCACCTTCTGCCGCTATGCAGCAGGTGGCTGCTCGCACTGTACCCGCCTCCACAGTGGCACAACGCGCAGCGCGGCAGCGCGAAACTTCACTGTCAGACACATCCCAAACAGGACAAGTTGCCCGTGTTACGGTTGAGCAGCCAAAAGTCGAAGACATCGAAGACCGCAAAGGCCCGTTTACGATTAAGGGGCAGACATTCACGGTTGTTGAGCACTTGAAGCACTCGGGACAGAAGGGCGACGCCGGGGACGACACCACCCTCGCGTTGCTTGAGATTGTCGATGGCGGTGGAGTTGTCCAGTATCGCGACGACTTTGCCTACGCTGTCGAGGCTGGCGGGTTCTGTGGGGCGAGCGTGAAAGTGATTTCGGGAAGCAACGGTGCGGGTTTGTTACTGGATATGGCGTGCGAGGCATCCGCGCCCGACAGCGGTGGCCCCTGGCAGATCCTGAGTGTAAGCAATGGGAAAATCTCGGCACTGGGAAAGCCGTTTTCCGCAGCAGGGCAGATGGGCGATTTGGTTCCCGGCAAGATCAATAAAATTGGTAACCTCACGCAAATTCTCCCTGACGAGCTGAGGATTCGCCTTTTTACTGGATATTTTTACGTTTCCGTTCCGCTTCGTGTGGGCTGGTGGGAGGGCGGACTCGCTTTGGCGCAGCGTTGTTTCTATCAAACCGGTCACGGGTTTGCGCCGGATGGGTGCGAAATGCCTGTGGAAGACGTCGAACGCCAACCCAGTGAACAGGAACTGACGTTCGTGCGCATGTTCCGAGAGTCCAACGCCCAAGTAGGAATACCCGAGCACGTTGTCGTCAAGAAAGATTCACGAGTGGAGATTCTCGCCGGCAAGGTCTTCGTGACCTTGCAAGAATCAAAGATTGGAATCGATTTGGGGGTTGGCCCGGATATCTGGGTCAAGGTCCGTGTTGACGCCAAAGAAGGTTGGATTCACACCGAGGAAGATCTTCAGGCCGTCGGCCTCTATCGCCGCTGACCCCCGGCTAAAACCGCAGGGAAAACATCTCGTCTGTCCCCGGCTTTCCCGGCTTCTGTCCGTCGGCTAATGAGAGCTAGTTGCTGCGCACGTGGTGTGCGGAGGGAAAACGTTTGAGAGGGCGCGGGCGGTGGCGAAGGCGGCGACTGCGCTTCCGATGAAGAGCAAGATAGCAGTGCTGGCGAGAGAGCCGGAGCGGTGTACGAGCGCGTCCGCGAGAAGGGAGCCGGACGCTAGGCCAGCCGCGAGACTCAGCGCGTTGACGTGAATCCAGCGGCGGCAGTTTGCGGAATGACGGCGCAGAACGAGCCACTGCGCGAGCCCGACGGCGGCCCCAGCCACGAGTCCGATGGTTCCGAAGCTTGCGGCGCGCGCGGGAACACCGAGCATGCGGAAGTTGAGTGTGCTGCCGGCGATGGCGCGGCCAATCTGTTCAACGAGAGTCACGCCGAGGGTCAGGCCGACGGCCATGCCTAGCGTGCTGCCGACAATCCACCACCAAGGCGACCTGATGTGGCGGCGAATGATGGGCCATTGTGCCGTGCCGAGACTCAAGCCCACGATGCCGAGGACCACGGGTGTTCCGACCATGGCGCCGAGGACAGCGAAAATGGGCACGCCGAGCGGCAGAGCCAAGGCCATGCCAGCGACCAGGCCTAAAATCGTGAGGGCAATCCATTGAAGACGTTCGGTTTCGTGTGGTTGCACGAGGCCTCCTTTTCTGCGCACGCTCTGCGGCCAGGCCCGCTCTGCTTTTCTTATTTTTGGGGGAAGCTGGGATCAGCCTTGATTTCACGAATTTGCTGAATATGGCGTTCCGCATGAGTGGAGATTTCGAGCATCCACTGCCAG
>Ga0126378_10000050_pt1 | contig 84147 bp, 78 predicted proteins | sample PanSoiMetPlot_23_FD_92587 | JGI IMG/M metagenome (GOLD analysis project Ga0126378, IMG submission 92587) | Tropical forest soil microbial communities from Panama - MetaG Plot_23 | ecosystem: Environmental > Terrestrial > Soil > Tropical forest > Bulk soil | place: Panama | collected 2016-02-17 | reverse complement strand
CACGCTGTGCCATTATCAAGCCTGCGGTATTCTTTTTAGGCGAAATCCACCATTGAGTGCCTGCGCGTCCGCCCCAAAAGAGCTCGCCTCTCGCATCCTGATGTTCGAACGCAGAAGGCTCCAAGATCAGCGCTCCCGCGAGCCCGTACCCCATGCCTTGAAGTTCTCCGTAAGCAGCAAAGCGTATCCACACACCCTCAGGCAACTGGTTGGCCATCATCAGCTCAATCGTGTCCGGCTTGAGCAACGTCGGGCCACCCGGAAGCAGGCTTCGAATTAGCGCCACCATGTCCGGCAAAGTCGACACCAACCCGCCACCGCCGTTCTGCCTCGGGACGGGACGCAAATAAGCAGGCGCGTCGTCCATGCGAGTAAGTCCCGGCTTCATAGGGTCGAGGCGGTCGGCCCCGGCATAAAAGGCGACAAGGCGATTGCGATCCGCCACCACAAATCCTGTGTCCACCATGCCAAGCGGTCCTAGAATTCGTGACTGAATGAACGCACCGAAGCGCTGGCCGCTTATCACCTCGACGAGACGCGCCAAGACATCAGTAGCCACTGAGTACTCCCATGACGTTCCGGGATGACAGACCAGCGGCAGGTCAGCCAATACGTCCATCATCTCCGCAAGCGTGGTGGCGGGATTGATTACCTTTCGCTCGTTGTAGGCATTGAAAATCAACGTGCCTGGGTCAAGAAGACCATAGCTCAGCCCCGAACTGTGACTCATCAGATGGCGAATGGTGATCGGCCTAACCGCAGGCTCGGTTTGGTCCAATGACGTCGCGTCGGGACGCAGCACACGGCGGTTCGCAAGCTGCGGAATAAACTGCTCGATCGGATCGTCAAGTTGGAAGTGACCTTCTTCGAATAGAAGAAGCGCAGCACAGGATGTAATCAGCTTTGTATTTGAAAAGATGCGGAATATGTGGTCGACCCGCAATGGTATCAGCGCTTCCTTGTCGGCCCATCCAATGCATTTCACATCTACCAAATCCCTACCGACGAGCACCGCGGAAGAGAATCCAGAAAAAAGATTCTCGTCAACGTACCGCTGCATTGCAGCATGCGCAGGCCGAAAGTCGTACCCGGTGACTGTGACTTTCATGTCTTCCATGATGGTCCATCGTGCACGTAATAACACGCCCGACGTCAGGGCCTATCAGTTCATGACTTAGTGGCAAGGGAGAACGGCAATTGGCTTCACGCCGCATCTTCGCGACAGTCGCACACCCCTCGGCCACAAATCCAGGCGGCGTCATTGTCGAAGGGTGGTATCGCGTCATCGGCGGCTTAGTGAAGGTTGAGGACCTTCAAGGCCAGCTTTGACGGAGCCTGTGGGCAATGATGCAGAGGCAGCGGCAAGAAAAATTCTGCGTGAAAAGAAAGCCAACGCGGAGTTCTACAGGCTGATCGCGTATCCGAAGTCATCGGTGCATTAGAAATGTAAGTCCTTATTTGCATTGGCTCGCACTTTGGCTGTCATCATGCTTCCAGCCGAGACAGTGAGCCAGTTCGTGCCGGTAGATGTCCTCAGGCTCATAGCCGCGCGCTTTGATTGCTTTGTCCTCTAATAGGACCACAAAGCAATGCGCATGGTCGACCGTGCGGACGGCACAACCGAGGGGTTCGTTCGCGCCCTTATAGCCGGGACAAGCAATGCGCACGTCGGTCGTCGTCGGGGCGCGCGTGATATGCAGCGCGCCTTTATAGGGGCATTCGTATTCCGGTGGCGGCAAGATAATCGCGCGGCGTGCCGCGTGATTGGCAAGTTCCATCTGCCGGTAGAACTTGACGACATCTTGTGCATGGCTTGCCGTCGCTAGAACGAGCAAGCTGCAAAAGCATACGATCCGGGTTACAGTTTCTTTGGTCATAGGACGCCCTCCAACTGCGTTCTGATGGCAAGTCCCGGCCGGGCGTTGGCGCGCTCGGTCGGGGCGCTGGGCGCGACAGATCGCGTCGGCAGAAATCATCGATCGCGATGTAGGCGCAAATGCGTGCGGCTACCGGCTACCGCTGGAATGCCGAGCCGCGCTGCCGTATCCGCGTCAGCGCTTGCGCCAACACGAGGCGCGCGCCGCCGGCGCGGGCGAGCAACTCGCTGAATGGCATCCAACGGATGAGGTTGCGCGTTTTTTGGCCAAGGCGCTCTTCGAGCACGGCCATAATCTCAAGCGTTAGCTCTGCGTGATCGACGCCACCAAGATCGGGCAAAGAAATCGGCAAGAACTTGTGAAATGCGGCGCTCGAGCACTGTAACTAGCCGCATGGAGCACGCTACACCGGCGGCGGCGGATGGCAAGGTACGCTGTCGCGCACGCCGAAGCGTCTGGACCCAAACTTGGACCCAACGGGCGCCAAACGCGCCCCTACAGGACCCTACAAGACCAACCAACCCCTTAGCGAAAATCCGCGAAAATCCGTACGCAATCACACGCGTCAACGCTAGATCACACAATGCAGTCCGCGTGCATGATGCGGCCGGGCAGCAGCGTGAACAGGCCGGCGATCACGAGCGCGCCGATGAAGATCGAGATCATGGCGTTGCGGTGTCTTTCGACGCGATGCCGCCGGGCATGCACAATCGCAAGCGGCAGCGTAGCCAATGTGAAGATCGAAAGCAGATGGATCGGGCTCCATCGTTCCCAGATACGCAGGTCGTGGATAAAGAACGAGGTCGCCGCCACAGTCACCATGAGCGCGACCCAGATCCAGCCGATGGTGCGATGAGGGAGTGTACCTTAGGTGCGGCGAGTTGGACCGCACCGAGACCGAAGGCGGCCATGGCGGCAAACGCGTGCAGCTGCGTCGCCGGTGCGGCGTTCAGCAGCGGCGCGAGCGACACGCGCTATTCCCCGACTTACCGTACACCGGACTTGCGCGACTGCCTGAACTTGGTCGCCAGTGCGGGGGCTGAGCTCGCGCCGCGTGCATCAAAACGGAATCTCGTCGTCCATGTCGCCGCGCTTGCCGGCACCGGCCAGGGCCGGCTTTTTCTCGCGCGCAGACGGACCGGAGGAACCGAATTCATCTTCCTCAGCGCCGAAGTCACCGCCGCCGCGATCGCCCGCGCGGTCGAGCATGGTCAGTTGCGAATTGAAGTTCTGCAGCACCACCTCGGTGGTGTATTTGTCCTGGCCCGATTGGTCCTGCCATTTGCGCGTCTGCAATTGCCCCTCGAGATAAACCTTCGACCCCTTCTTCAAATATTGCTCGGCGACCCGGCAAAGTCCCTCATTGAAGATGACAACGCGGTGCCACTCCGTGCGCTCGCGGCGCTCGCCGGTTGCCTTGTCGCGCCAAGTTTCCGAGGTCGCCACGCTCAAATTCGCGACCGGGCGGCCGTCTTGCGTGCGCCGGATCTCGGGGTCTTTGCCGAGATTGCCAACCAGGATCACCTTATTGACGCTACCGGCCATGACGCTCTCCTGCTGATGTGTGCTTGCCCAAGCGAGCCTAATCCCAAGGTCGGGACCAAGTCGCCGCCCTGCCTCGCGCCATCATGCTTTTCCACAGCAGGCCTTGAGCCGAGCATGGGACAGTGTTCTCTATTTGTTCTAGCACGGAAGGCCGGCAAATGCAAATGCTCAGTGGGCTTTTTCCGGTGACACCGCGCGACGCTCGAATTCAACCGGATTTCGGACGATCTTGGGACGTTATCCACAGCCGCCCCGGAAGCCTTGCCCCTTCACGCACTGGCGAATGGCTTCCGTTCTTACTACGTTCCGCGCGGGGCTCCGTGCGCGTAAAACTGGGCTCTTGTGCCCTCGCCGATGTGACCGCCTTGGCCTCGCCGTATGATCGCGCCGGACCGCATGAGCGACCTTTTGGACCAGAGCAGCCGTCAAGCATTCACTGAAGGCGCACGCGTGATCGGCATTCGTGGCGCGCGCGAACACAATCTCAAGAACATCGACCTCGAAATCCCGCGCGATCGCCTGGTGGTGTTCACCGGCCTCTCCGGTTCCGGCAAATCCTCCCTCGCCTTCGACACCATCTACGCCGAGGGCCAGCGCCGCTATGTCGAATCGCTGTCGGCCTATGCCCGCCAATTCCTCGAGATGATGCAGAAACCGGACGTCGACCAGATCGACGGTCTCTCGCCCGCCATCTCGATCGAACAGAAGACCACCTCGCGCAATCCGCGCTCGACCGTCGGCACCGTCACCGAGATCTACGACTATATGCGGCTGCTTTGGGCGCGCGTGGGCGTACCCTATTCGCCGGCCACTGGGTTGCCGATCGAAAGCCAGACGGTGTCGCAAATGGTCGACCGAGTCATGACGTTGCCGGAGGGAACGCGGCTCTATCTGCTCGCCCCCGTGGTGCGTGGCCGCAAGGGCGAGTACCGCAAGGAGCTTGCCGATTACATGAAGCGCGGCTTCCAGCGGGTGAAGATCGACGGAAAATTCTACGAGATCGCCGAGGCGCCCGCGCTCGATAAGAAATTCAAGCACGACATCGACGTGGTGGTGGACAGGGTCGTCGTGCGGCCCGATCTCGCAACCCGGCTCGCGGATTCCCTCGAGACAGCGCTCAAACTCGCCGACGGACTGGCGGTGGTGGAGTTCGCAGACGGTGCCGCGGGCACCGAGCACACGGCAGGCGAACGAAAGACAGCGAAAATCCACGACCGCAGCGGGCCGCAGCGCCTCATCTTCTCGGAAAAATTCGCCTGCCCGGTATCGGGTTTCACCATTCCGGAGATCGAGCCGCGCCTATTCTCCTTCAACAATCCATTCGGCGCCTGTCCGGCTTGCGGGGGACTGGGGGTCGAGCAGCACATCGACCCAGATCTCGTCATTCCCGACCGCGACAAGACGTTGCGCGGCGGCGCGATCGCGCCGTGGGCGAAATCGAGTTCGCCTTACTACACGCAGACGCTGCTCGCGCTTGGCAAGCACTACAAGTTCAGCCTCGATAGCAAATGGAAGGACCTGCCGAAGAAAACGCAGGACGCGATTCTCTACGGCTCGGGCGAAGATGCGATCCGATTCGTCTACGACGACGGGCTGCGCTCCTACGAGACGAAAAAGCCGTTCGAGGGCGTCGTCACCAACCTCGAGCGGCGCTGGCGCGAGACCGAGAGCGACTGGGCGCGAGAGGAAATGGCAAAATATTTCACAGACATTCCCTGCGCCGCCTGCAACGGCTACCGCCTCAAACCGGAAGCGCTGTGCGTGAGGGTCGGCGGCCTGCACATTGGCGAGGTCGCGGACATGTCGGTCAAGCGCGCCGGAGGGTGGTTCACGCAGTTGCCGCAGGCGCTCAGTACCAAGCAGAACGAGATCGCGGTCCGGGTGCTCAAGGAAATCCGCGAGCGGCTTAGATTCCTGGTGGATGTCGGGCTCGAATATCTGACGCTCTCTCGCGCATCGGGCACGCTATCCGGAGGCGAGAGCCAACGCATTCGGCTTGCCTCGCAGATCGGCTCGGGGCTCACCGGCGTGCTCTACGTGCTCGACGAGCCCTCGATCGGGCTGCATCAGCGCGACAATGCACGGCTGCTCGAGACGCTCAAGCGGCTGCGCGATCTTGGTAACACGGTGATTGTCGTAGAGCACGACGAGGATGCCATCCGCACCGCCGATCACGTGCTTGACATCGGCCCTGGCGCCGGCATTCACGGCGGACATATCGTCGCGCAGGGCACCGTCGACGATCTGATCGCGACCCCAGCTTCGCTCACCGGCAAATATTTGTCGGGCGAGATGGCGGTCGCAATCCCCGAGCGCCGACCCAGGAACGCACGGCGCACGCTCACGCTCGTCAACGCGCGGGGGAACAATCTCAAACGCATCACCGCCGGAATCCCGCTCGGTCTGTTCACCTGCGTCACCGGCGTATCCGGCGGGGGGAAATCGACTTTATTGGTGGACACCCTCTACAAGGCGATCGCGCGCAAGCTCAACGGCGCGTCCGAGGCCCCTGCCCCACATGATCGCATCGAGGGACTGGAGCATCTCGACAAAGTGATCGACATCGACCAGTCGCCGATCGGCCGCACGCCGCGCAGTAATCCGGCGACCTATACCGGGGCGTTCACCCCGATCCGCGAATGGTTCGCCGGCCTGCCCGAGGCGAAGGCGCGCGGATATGAGCCCGGTCGCTTCTCTTTCAACGTGAAGGGTGGGCGCTGCGAGGCTTGCCAAGGCGACGGTGTGATCAAAATCGAGATGCACTTTCTGCCTGACGTCTACGTCACCTGCGACGTCTGCAAGGGCAAGCGCTACAACCGCGAGACCTTGGAGGTGCTCTTCAAGGGCAAATCCATCGCCGACGTGCTCGACATGACCGTCGAGGAGGCACTGGAATTCTTCAAGGCCGTGCCGCGCGTGCGCAACGTGCTCGAGCTTCTGCACCGAGTGGGGCTCGACTACATCCATGTGGGCCAGCAGGCCACCACGCTCTCTGGTGGCGAGGCGCAACGGGTCAAGCTCGCCAAGGAACTCTCCAAGCGCGCCACCGGCCGCACGCTCTACATCCTGGACGAGCCGACCACGGGGCTGCATTTCCACGACGTGAAGAAGTTGCTCGATGTGCTGCACGAGTTGGTCGAGCAGGGCAATACCGTGGTGGTGATCGAGCACAATCTCGAAGTGATCAAGACCGCCGACTGGATCATCGACCTCGGCCCGGAGGGCGGCGACGGCGGCGGCGAGATCGTGGCCGCCGGCACACCCGAGGATGTCGCCAAGATGAAGCGCAGCTATACCGGGCAATTTCTGGCGCCGGTGCTGGCGCGGCGCGACGCCAAGCGCAGGCCGCGGACGGAGGCGGCCGAGTAGCTCCTCACACCTGCGGCAGCGGGCGCTTCGATTTGGCGGCGGCGGGCACCTTCACCAGGGCCTCACCGTCGAGCACGATGTCATCGCCGACCTTGCAGCTGCAAGCGAGCCGCGCGCGCTGACGCGCAGGGATGAGCTCCGCCACCGTCACGGTCACGTCGACCCGGTCGCCGATCCGCACCGGCGCGCGGAAATTGAGCGTTTGCGAGATGTAGACGGCGCCGGGTCCGGGAAGCCGCGTGCCGAGCACCGCCGAGATCAGGCTCGCGGTATAGAGGCCGTGGGCAATCCTTCTGCCGAACTGGGTCTTGGCGGCGAAATGTTCCGACAGATGGATGGGATTGCGATCGCCGGTCAATTGCGCGAATCCCGAGGACGCGATTGTCTTGGACAAGGTCTCGGTCATGCCGACCGAGAGATCCTCGAAATAGAGAATGCGCAACGCCAAGATCATCGGGGCGCAACGGTAGCCCGGATTTTCCGCATGCTCCATCGGGGTTGTGGACTTGGAGCGGATGAAGCACCGAGCATTCCGCGCGGTGCGCCGATTCCGACCTTCACATCATGCGGCGGCGAGCTCCTTATCCTTGGCTTCGGCGCGCTGCGCCGCCGGCCGCGCAGCGAGCCGGCTCGTGTAGGCGGTGAATTCCGGGCGCTCGGGTAACAACTTGAACATCATGCCCCAGCGCAGTGTCGAGCCGATGACCACGTCGGCGGCGGTGAACTGTTCGCCCATGAGGTGAGGACCCTTCGCCATGGCGTTTGCCACCACGTCCATCACGGTCTCGAAGTCCCCGTAGCCGAGCGCCGCCCGCCGCGCCTCTTCCTTGCGAGGAAAAGCCCGATCCATGATCGCCGGCTCGATGCAGCTCGGCCCGAAGAAGAGCCACTTGAGATAGACGCCCCGGTGCGGGGTCCCGATCGGCACGTTGAGCTTGGCGCGAGGAAATTCGTCGGCGAGATAGGCGCAAATCGCCGCCGCTTCGGTGATAACTGTGTCGCCGTGCTTGAGCGCGGGCACCTTGCCCATCGGGTTTACTGCGAGATAGTCCGTGCCTCGGTTCTCGCCCTTGCTCAAATTCAAGAGACGGATGTCGTACGGTTCGCCGATCTCCTCCAGCATCCAGCGCGTGATCGACGAACGCGACGGGGCGGCGTGATAAAGCGTAAGCTTCGCCATGCGGTACTCCATTTATGGGCAGACCTGTCTCCTAATCCTGAATCATGTCTGTTCTGCGAAGGTCCCGCGGACGCAGGAAATGAGGGCGACACAGGTCCAGTAATCAAGCACGCGGCGGCGTACTCTCGTGCTCAAGCACCCGCAGTTTGCGTACCGTCAGCTCGTCGACTTCGAGCGCCTGGAAGCGCGCCCGCTTCACTGTCAGGCGGCCCAGTGCAAGTCGGCCGATCGCCAGCGCTCCGATAGCCACGGCTCCGAAGGCGGCTGCGCCGAGTGCAAGCGCGAGCATGCTGGCGGCGGGAACGGCTTGGGCTCGGCGGACCATATGGCGCGGCATCGGTGGTCTCCGTCGGGCGGCTCTCTCTCCTCAGGCGCGCGTGAGCATCAGACCCGCGGACCGCGCATGCATCACAATGCCTGGCCCAGCGGGCGGCGTGCCGTTGCCAACTCACGGCATTGTGCCGAACGAGTTTTCTCTGGCAGTATTAACATAATCCAGGGTCGCGGGAGGAAGTGACCAAGGGCGGCCCCGGGTTGCCTCGGGAGGTAACGGCCATGGCGCAGCTGCACGTTCTCATGGGCGCGGATACTGCCCGCGCGCGTCCGGTCATCCGCACCATCGGCCTCGCAGACCTCAAAGACGCACTCACGCGCGGGCTTGCTGATTTTTCCGCCATTCCGACCCATGCCGTCTTCCTGTGCCTGATCTATCCGATCGTTGGTCTCGTCTTAGCGCGGGCCATTTTGGGTTACGCCCTCTTGCCGTTGTTGTTTCCGCTTGCCGCGGGCTTCGCGCTGGTTGGCCCCTTCGCGGCGATCGGCTTTTACGAGCTAAGCCGGCGGCGCGAGCAGGGTCACGATATTTCCTGGGAGGACGCCTTCGACGTACTGCATTCGCCATCGCGCGATGCCATTGCCGCTCTCGGTTTCCTGCTGCTGGTTATCTTCGCGGTCTGGATTGCGGTGGCGCAGGCCATCTACATCGCGAATTTCGGCTATCAGCCGGCCACCTCGATGCCTCATTTCGTCCGGCAAATCTTCACCACACCCGAGGGCTGGATGCTGATTATCGTCGGCAACTTCGTCGGTTTCCTGTTTGCAGTGACGGTATTGATCGTCAGCGTCGTGGCATTTCCGTTGCTGGTCGATCGCGAGGTCGGCGCGGTCGAAGCGGTGCTGACTTCACTTCGCGCCGTCGCTGCCAACCCCATCACCATGGCGGCCTGGGGGTTTATCGTGGCCGTGCTGTTGCTGGTAGGCTCGTTGCCATTTTTCTTCGGCTTGGCAGTCGTGGTGCCGGTACTTGGCCATTCGACCTGGCATCTCTATCGTAGGGTTGTGGAACCGGATCTCACTCCGCGTCCGGAGCATCCGCGTCAGCCGCAAAAGCGTCGATATGCGGCCCAGTTCCCAGCCGCGCTGTTCGCCGGAGAGGAGAAGGAGCCGCCCCCCCGCTCCTAAGTGCCGTAGCTTCCCCGGCACTCACGCGACAAGGCTTCTCGCGGACCATTCGCAAACCTGCGTCGCCGGCTGCGGCAGCGCGCCGCCCGGGCCTAACTCGTAGCCGATCGCCCGCAGCGTTCCTTTCGCCGCGCACATCTCCACCGCGACCCGTGTAAACGGATTGAGCACCGGCGGCGCAACCCACGCGAATTGGCCGCGGCCGAACGACTGTGGCCATGACGAGAGTGCCTCCCGCCGGGCACGGCTGTGCGCGGTGGCTTCCTCGGGCAAGCTTTTGAGCAGCAGCGTCGCGCAGACGCGCGCCTCCCAGGGCGGCGTGCTGTGGAGCCAATCGTTGGCGGCCGAGGTCTCATCGACCCGCGTGACAAAACTTTCCTCGGTACGCTCGATCACGCAACGTTCACCCAACTCGCATCCGATCAGCGTGAAGATCACGGGGCGCGCGACCGGTACCGTTTCGAGCCGGCGCCTTGCCTCCCCGAAATCTCGGCAGTTCTCGAACACCTCGCGCAGTAGATGGTCCGGCGGGCGGAAGCGAATCGGCCAAGTCCGCAGCGCATTGGCCGCAAGATCGTACGGCCGCAGCCACGGCTTGCGCGTGCGGCGCCAAAGCGGCGCCTGGTTGATGGCGGCGGCGAAGCGGCCGACAGCGCAGGCAGTCAGCGTGCCAGCGTAGCCGGGCCAGGTGACATTCATGAACTCGCCCGCGGGGCCGCGCATCCGGGCGACCTCGACGTGTCGGCCAAGCCCGGGAAAGGGCCAATCGAGCGTGCGCGCGAGCCACGGCGCGCCATCCTCCTCACGGGCAACCGCGGTGCAGCCCCACTGGTACGTACCGTTGAGAAACCAGATGCCAGCAAAGCCTAGCGCGGCGACGATCGATTCGAGCTCCGCAACGTAAGGCGAGTAAGAGCGCTTGAGCCAACGACGCGTCACCGCGTCGAAGGCGGGAAGCAGCAAGTGAGCCGCCCGCGGCAACCAGGTCACGCAATCATCCCGCAGCACGCGCGCCCGCACGCGTGCATCAAGCGCATGGCGAACGGCTCCGCCCTCGCGGACATCCACGACCGGAATAGAAACGGGCTTGCTCACGGCAGGCGATGCTTACGATTATTCCAACGGCTGAACCATACCATCCCAGGGTGCCACCACCGCGACCCCCTGCCGCGGGGCCGCCCAAATTGATCCATTGGCCAGCACCGCGACATTATTTAAGCTTGCCCAAAACCTATCGAACGATTGCGGCCAAACGTGTCGAACGTGGTGCAGCTTGCTGGCACGATATTAGCGGTTCTTACGCTGGCAGCGCTCGCAACACCGCTGCACGCCGACGACGACTTCCCGATCGTTGGCACTTATACGGAAAATCAGGCCTGCAAACCGGATGGCTCGGATCCTGGCGTTTCACGCGTGAAGATTACGCGCGGGGACATCGATTCCGTCTTCGGTCTGTGCACGATTCTGAGCAAGAAGCGCGAAGGCCCCACTTTCGTGGTTCACGTGGAATGCAAAGGCCCGGGCGGCAGCCAGATGCTTGGCGACGTGAATTTCACGCCACGCGAGGACAAGACCATCGATTTTTCCGATCAGGACCAGACTTACAAGGCCGTGCTCTACAGATGCCCCGACTGAGCGGCCGGCGCGCCCCGCTTCACGACGCCTACATTCCGCGTTGGTCTCGCCCGCGATTTTCGCACCACCCGGTCGCGATAGCCCATGTATAATCGGTGCCTGCGCCGTCAAACTTGATGAGGAACGGCATGACCTATGAAAGCATGCTCGCTGAAACCATCGCCTTTCGCGGCCATAAAGGCGATGTGGGCGAGGCCTATTACGCGCGCCCGCTCGGCGGGTCGTTGCCGGGCGTGGTGCTCATCCATCACATGCCGGGTTGGGATGAATGGATCAAAGAGGTGGCCCGCAAGCTCGCCCATCATGGATTGGCGACCATCGCGCCGCATCTCTATTTCCGCGAAGGTCCGGGCAGTCCCGATGATGTCGGCGCCCGCGTACGCGCGGCCGGCGGCGTCGCCGACGAGCAAGTTCTGGGCGACGTCTCGGGCGCGACGGAATACTTGCGCACTCAGCCCTACGCCAACGGCAAGGTCGGAGTGATCGGCTTCTGCTCCGGAGGGCGACACGCTTATCTCGCAGCCTGCTCGCTCGACGGCATCGACGCGGCGGTGGATTGCTGGGGCGGCAATGTCATCGTCGACGATCCCAAGCAACTCAATGCCAAGCGGCCGGTCGCACCGATCGATCTGACGGCAAAACTGCGCTGTCCGTTGCTCGGCCTGTTCGGCAACGATGATGAAAATCCCAACCGTGACCAGGTGAACCGCACCGAAGCCGTGCTCAAGAAGCTGGGCAAGACCTATGAGTTCCACCGCTATGACGGCGCCGGCCATGCCTTTTTCAACGCCGCTCGCCCCGCCTATCGCCCGGAGCAGGCGCTCGACGGCTGGAACAAGGTGTTTGCGTTCTTCCACAAGCATCTCGCCAAGGCGGCCGCGACCCGCGCGGCCTAAAGTTCAAGGAGACCATCATGTGCTCTTACATCGTCGAGAAGGCCAGGCTCTTGGGCAGCGCCAAGGGGCCGAACGGCTGGATGCGGATCGACACCGCCAATGTCTATTACGATCATCCCTTCCACGCGTCGCTCGATCATGCGCTCGGCATCGACTTCATCAACGAAGCGGACGGCGGGCGCGATCGCGTCGCGGTGGAATTGAGTGCGGCCTCGGCGCGCGAGCTGGTGGCGAAAATCCTTGCCGCGTTGGCGAGCGGCGAAGTCGAGCACGGCAAGGCGGTCCACCACGCGGCGGCCACGGCCGAATGACAGGCTCGGGCCGCACCCCCCGATAACGAGGAGCCGCCATGGCCGTAATGACCGGGACGAGGTTCGACGTCGTTCCCCTGAGCAAGCATATCGGAGCTGAAATCCGCGGGCTCGATCTGCGCGAAAAGCCCGACGACGACACCATCCGCGCCGTCTACCGGGCCTGGCTCGATCACCTCGTCATCGTCTTTCCCGGCCAAAGCCTCTCGCAGGAGGATCTGATCCGCGTGACCGGGTATTTTGGCGAACTTGGCGAACTGTCCCGGCCGACGAAATATTTTCCTAAGGGCTATTCGCGTCTGCTGCCCGGCATCATGTTGATCTCCAATATCCGCGAGAACGGCGAGCCGATCGGCGCCTTGCCGGACGGGGAGATGATGTTCCATCACGACATGATCCACGCCGAGGTGCCGAGCAACGCGACGCTGCTCTACTCGGTTGAAATTCCCTCGACCGGCGGCAACACGCTATTTGCGAGTGGCTATGCCGCCTATGACACGCTCGATCCGGCGATCCGTGATCGGCTCGAAGGCCGCAAGGCTCTACACCACTACAATTACGGATCGACCCAGAAAGGGGATAGCCGCGGCACTGCGGCCTTCGCCGAATGTATCCACCCGGTGTTTCGTACCCACGAGGACACGTGCCGCAAGGCGGTCTACGTCAACCGGCTGATGACCGTCGGCGTCGTCGACATGCCGCCAGCGGAAAGCGAGCCGCTGCTCAACGCGGTGTTCGACCACTCCGAGAAGCGCGAGTTCGTCTACGAGCACGTTTGGCGAGTCGGCGATCTCCTGCTTTGGGACAATCGCTGCTCGTCGCACGCGCGCACCGATTTTCCCTCGAGAGAGCGCCGGCTGATGCTGCGCACGACCGTCAAGGGAACAGTGCGTCCGTATTGAGCAAGCGGGCACCTGACGCGCCGCCCGCACCCCCGTCGAGCGCTCACGCGAGAGTGGCCTTCAAAACTGCGAACAGCTTCTCGACGTCCTCGTCCGTATTCCACACATGTGGCGTCACGCGCATGGCTTGGCCGCGCACGGAGACAAAGACCTTGGCCGCGGAGAGACGCATCGGCAGATCGGGCGGTATCCCGCCTTCGAAACGCAAGCCGAGGTAATGGCCGGCACGACTATGGGCCGGCACGCTGGCGATACCGAATTCGCCGTGCGCGCGCTCGGCAATAGCCTGCGTGCGCAGCCGCAGTGTCTCGAGAACGCGCGGCACCGTCCATTCCGACAGAAGCTTGAGCGAGGCCTCGGCCACGGGCATTAGCGCAAAATTGCTGCGCTCCCCGACGTCGAAACGGCGCGCGCCAGGGTGAAATTCACGGCTGTAGTTGACGAGGCCGGCAAAATCCTCGGAATCTTTGCGCGCAATCCAGTTGTGCTCGATCGGACGGCCGCCGTGCCAGCGCGGTGCAACGTAGAGAAATCCGAGACTGTACGGCCCGAGTAGCCATTTGTAGCTCGCCACCGCGACAAAATCCGGGTCAATGCGTTTTACGTCGAGTGGCAGCGCGCCGACCGACTGGGTTGCATCTATGCAGAGCACGGCGCCGACGCGCCGACATGCGGCTCCGATCGCCTCGAGGTCGATGAGTCCGCCATCCGTCCAATGACAATGCGGGACAGCGACGGTCCCGGTCGATGCATCGATGGCGGACAGCAACGCCGAGGTCCAGTCGTCGTTGCCTGGCCGAGGCACCGAGACAAACGTGGCGCCGGTCCGCTCCGCGAGATCCATCCACGGATACACGTTGGATGGAAATTGCTCGGACAGGGCCACGATGGTTTGCGACTTGCGGATCGGAATGTTGTGCGCTGCCTGCGCCATGCCGTAGGACACCGCCGGAGCGAAGGCAATATCGTCGGCTTCGGCATTAATGAGGCCTGCAAACAATTTTCTTACCGCCTCGCTTGAGCTGAAAAAATCAGCCGGAGCGATGGTCCACGGCTGGGTTTTGCGTCGCAGCCCTCGCTCGCCCGCAGCAAGCGAGGCTCTCGGCAACGGCGACAGGTACGCGCAATTCAAGAAAGCGACGTCATCCGGGATGTCGAAGAGGTGACGCTGGCTCGGCAAAGGACGCGCGGCGATCGAGTTTGCCATTGGAAGATTGTCGGCTTCAGCAAAGGGATATGACATTGCGGCCGATCACGCACAAAGCGTCGCGTTTCACCGCTTGTCGAAAACCATCACCTTGGAGACGAACGCATTGACGTCGCGGATGTGGGTCAGGCCGCAGCCTGCGGCAACGCCGCGAAAGTCCTCTCTGAGATAGCTATTGTAGTAGGGCTCATGATAGCTGCCCGGGAAGAGCTTGAGCATGACGTCGTAGTCCGGTTCGTCACCGATCTGCAGGGAGTCCACGATGACCAGCCGGCCGCCGCGCCTCAGCACGCGGGCGAACTCTCGAAAAATCATACGGCGTACCTTCGGCGGCAATTCGTGAAACATGAAGATGCTCGTCACTGCATCCTGGCTTTCGCCCTTGACGGGAAGCGCCTCCCCTTTGCCGACCACGACGTTGATCCAGCACCACCGCTTCAGCTGCCGTATCGCCTCGGCGACGTAGGCCTCCGACAAATCGATACCCAGCACCGGCAGCCGCGGCCAAGCCTGCTTGAATGAATCGAGGAAACGGCCGGTGCCGCAGCCGACGTCGAGCAACTTGAGGTGGCGTTGATCGCGCCCGGCGAAGACCTCGTAGAGGGGCACCAGTGCTTGCCGGCGCGTCGCGTTCGCCGAACCGTTGAACAGAACTTCGACCTGGGTGTCGTAGCGCTGCGCCGATTCCTGCGTCAGCCATCCGCCCGACTGGAAATGGAAATTCTGGAGGTAGTAGTTTGGCCGCTTGCCGCGCGTTTGGTCGCTCAGTACCTCGCGGATATCGCCCTTCTCGCGGCGGCGATGGATATCCGGGAGATCCTGGAAGAAGAGGCGCGAGCGAGCAAGGAGGTCAGGCAATGTGCCGTCGTGATCGGCGGGTACAGGATAGATGCCGGCCTCGACGTTGGCGAGGTCCTGCCGAAACAGGACTGCCATATCGGCGTAGAGGCGCCGGCGATCGGGCACGCTCACGCGCGCTTGCGGCTGCGGGCGCTCGCCGGCGCGTTCGCGTACGGCTTGGCGCAAGCGTCGCATCACCATGCCGTGGCCGATATACCATGCAACGCGCGGCAGCTGCCTTGCGCCGTATACCATGCGGGTGGCGAATTGAGACACGGGATCGGCCATGCCGTCGCACCCCAGTCGCTGCGCTACTCCATAACAAGGCTCGGCGAGACGCAACCGTTCCGCCGGTATGAGCTTCGAAACAGTCGGCTATGCCTCACATGCCCAGCTTGGCTGCGAGATCCTCCAGATTCGTCGCCGCGACATCGACGGTTGTGGTGGGAGCGGCTTCGCCTATGCCCGACCCTCGTTCGTTCGGTCGCGCGACGTGGGCGGTATGCAGCCCGCATTGGGCCGCCGCCTGAAGATCGTCGCTGTGCGCGGCGACCATCATGCAGTCGCCGGGCGTCAAGTCGAATGCCTCGCAGGCGGCGAGATAGACGCGCGGCTTGCGCTTGTAGTCGCGCGCGATTTCCGCGCCCAGGATCGCGTCCCAGGGAAAATTGTTGCGACGGGCGAGATCGACCATCAGCGAAATATTGCCGTTCGAGACCGGCGCCAGCAGAAAACGGCGCTTGAGGCGAGCAAGGCCCGCGGGCACGTCGGGCCAGGCGGGAAGCCGGTGCCACGCGAGATTGAGATCGCGCGCCGCGTCTTCGGCAAGATCGGCAACCCCGAACCGCGGCAGAATGCGATCGAGGTTGCGCCGGTGCAGCACGTCGAGCTTGCAGAACGGCGCGCGGCCGGCGCGAATCTCCTCCATGGCGGGCTGGTACTCCTCGCGCCAGGTATCGGCGAAGGCCGACCAGTCGAGGCGATGGCCGGCGGCACCGAGAATGGTCTCGGCCTCGCGCGCAACGCCGGTGCGAAAATCGACAAGCGTGCCGAAGACGTCGAAGAACAGCGCTTTGACGCTTTTCATCTGCTTGCAGTCAGCGCAGCTACGATGCCGCCGGCTCCATGCCCTTCGATTTGAGCACCTCGGCGGCGGAGGCGCCCGAGAGCGCATTAAGCAGCGCCTTGGCGGCCGTGCTCTCTTTGGCCTGCGCGCCGATTCCGGCCGCATAGACGGTGTAGTTCTGAATCTCAGCGGGCAGCGGACCGACCAGCGAGACGCCCTGCACGTGAAGGATTTCACTGATCTGATGAATGCCGAGCTCGGCCTCCCCCCGCGCAATGTGCTCCGCGACCGCGCCGCCGGGAATCAACTTTGCCTTCGGCTTCACCTCGGCAGCGACCCCGAGCTTGTCGAGCAGACCGGCGACATAGATGCCGCTCGAACCTCCGGCCGCCGGATCGAGATAGGCAACCGACTTGGCGGCGAGCAGCGCCTGCTTGAATGCCGCGACCGAGCTGATGTCCGGCTTCGGCGTGCCGTCCTTGACCATGACGCCCACGCCAACGCGCGCAAGGTTGACCCGGCTGCCGGCAACGAACTTGCCTTTGCTCGAGAGGTCGTTGACCGCCGCGGGCGTCAACACCGCGAGGTCGAAGGCCTCACCGCTCTCGATGCGTTTGCTCAGCGCGCCGACCGTGTCGTTTTGAACGGTCACCTTGTGGCCTGTCGTTCGCTCGAAGTCAGGCAGCAGCGTCAGCAGCACCTGCTTGAACGCGCCGGCGGTGAGCACCTTGATCTCCGCTGCCGCGCCCGCGCGCGGCGCGCCGGCTGCCATGACCATCGCAACCCCCATCGCTAGTATTCGCATTGCCTTCTCCATCGCTTGCCACACCTTAGCGTAAGTGTCGCCGGCACAACGAGTTCTCGCTCAAGCGCCGAGCCGAATTCGCCCCATCCTGCGGCGCAATGGTGCAATGCAAGGTAATCTGATCGCCTTTACGCCCGGTTTAGCTTTATATTTTCGAATCAAGGGGTTGATTCGCCGATGGGTGACCCCCTCGGTCGCGTTATCCACAATGCCGCGTGTGGAGTTCGCGTCTGCAACCGGCGCTATCCGGGAACCAAGGAGAGTGTGCGTGATTTGACGCGTGCCGGGCCGGGATAACGAAAGGGACGTACCCATGTTCGGAAGCCTCGCACGGCTCGCGCTTGTCTTTGCTGGCCTCGCCTTTCTCATTCCCGATACTTCAGCTCATGACAGTTGGATTTCGCGTGGCGGCCACCGCAACGCCGCCGGCGAATGGTGCTGCGGCACCGGCGACTGCTTCGTCGTACCGAAGGAGCGCGTCGTCATGACGGGCGAAGGCTATGTCATCATTCAGGGCCCGCTTGCGGGCATGGGGCCTGTGCAGCACGAAGCAATCCCGTTCTCGGAAGCGCAACCCTCCCCTGACGGCGAGTTCTGGCGCTGCAGGCGCCCGGACGGCAGCCGGCGGTGCTTCTTCGCACCGCCACCATCGACCTGAGCGACCTGAGGCAATTCTTCATCTTAAACAGCCGATCTCGTTTCCACGGCGCGTTTTTTGCGCTCGGACTCTGCCTTTTTGCTTCGCTCCGCCCATGAAGGGGTGGCGAAGCGCCAAGAGACGTATGGGTGCTCGGACACCCGTGGGCCTGCAAGTAACGCGGCAGGCAAGGCACCTGGCGAGGTGCCATGCCGCGCGCTTACGCGGGAACGAACGGAATTGCGCTAGCCGCGCCCTCCCCGGCGTGCGTGTGCGGACGCGCGCGGCGCGGAACGCGCGCTCTGGCGCAGCGCCGCCTTCAAATCGGTCGGGCGCCCATGTTTGTGCAACAGGTCGCGAAAGGCCTCGTCGGCGAGCTCCTGGAAGGTCTTCATCGACTCGTGCCCGAGCAGGTCGAGCGCCTGCCAGGTCTCGGCATCGAATTCCACGAGCTTGCGCCGCGCATCGGCCGGCTTCTTGGCCATGACAACCTCCTGCATCCGAGCGAAACCACGCTTGCGCCCGATCGTTCCTCGCACGAGGACGCGATGGTCCGAAAGAAGGGCGCCCAGCCTGCAGCTTAGCCCGCCGAGAAGGCGGCCAACACACGTAGCGCAGCGCCGCCGCCTAGCTAGCGCGGCGGTTGCCGATGGTCCGCCAGACGCCGGCATGCTACCCATCGGCAAATGCCCGCATTGCTCCTTCCCCTGGCCGAGGCGGCGGCGCATCTGCCCGCCCGCGGTGCCCTGATCGGCCTTGATCTCGGCAGCAAGACGATCGGGGTGGCGGCAAGCGATCCGGACCGCCGGCTCGCCTCAGCCGTCGAGACCATCGCGCGCAGGAATTTTTCCGCTGACGCCGCGCGGCTACTCGCGCTTGCCGCCGAACGGCAAGCGGTCGCCTTCGTTCTCGGGCTTCCCATCAACATGGACGGCAGCGAAGGCCCGCGCGCGCAATCGACCCGCGCCTTTGCCAAGAATCTCGCGCGGCTGACAGATCTTCCGATCGCGTTTTGGGACGAGCGGCTGTCCACCGCCGCGGTCGAGCGCGAGCTGATCGTCGCCAATGTGACGCGCGCCCGCCGCGCCAAAGTCATCGATCAGCACGCCGCTGCTTTCATTCTCCAGGGCGCGCTCGATCGGCTCTCGCGTGGGGCGCTAGCGCTGTCAAAGCATTGAGAGACGCTGCGTTCCTCCCTCGCGCTCTCGGGCGATGTTGGCGAGCGGTTGCTTTTGTTTGTGCCCCCGAAGATTCCTGTGAACATGTAGCCTCGAGAAAGCCGTCTGCATATAAACGCGAGTCGACAATAAAACGTCGCTGAGTGAACTACGGGCACGAGGGCGGGCAAGCTTCCCGACAACCGCACGATAGCTGGCGCTATTCTACGACAGCAGATTTGTTCTCCCGCGCCGCCATGGCCCGGAAAACAAGGCCTCGCTCCAGACTGCCTAGGCCAATTTTTTGAGCTCTTTCTCTACGGCAGTGGCGGAGTGCCCAACATTCCTCACCGCTTCGGAGAGCCGCTCCTTCGATACACCGAATTTGTCGGCCCAGTACTGAACTTCGTGCGGCTCTAAGAGGCTGATGCGGCTTCGGTCTTGCGGACCTTTGTTCGTGAGGTCGTCGGACATAGTGTTCTCTCTCCCATCTGAGGTCCAACGCGATCGTCAGCGGCCGAGTTCCGAAAAGCCGAAAGAGCGGCATTAGCGGGACGGGCTTCGGTCGCGCCGCGTTCGCTGAAGTGCTTAGAGCAGTGAGACTAGAGCGCCCCCATGGCGCTCGAGGCGGCCGGCGAGCTCAAGCTCCAGCAGAACCACGCGCACGGCGGCGGGCGAGCTTCCCGACAACCGCACGAGATCATCGATCGGCACCGGCGTCGGCCCGAGCAATTCGACGATGCGCGCGCGCTCCGCGGCGCCGAGCTCGGCAGGCGGGGGAGGCGCCTCCGGCTCTTCGGCGCGCAATTCGATGGGGGTGCCGATGATCGGTCGCAGGTCTGCGAGCACGTCAGCCGCCTCAGTCACCAGCGTTGCGCCTTGTTTGATCAGATCGTTGCTTCCCTCGGCGCGGGGATCGAGCGGCGAGCCCGGTACGGCGAACACCTCGCGGCCCTGCTCGAGCGCGAAGCGGGCGGTGATGAGCGAGCCCGAGCGCCTGGCCGCCTCCACCACCACGACGCCGGCGCAAATGCCGGAAATGAGCCGATTGCGACGGGGAAAGTCCCGCGCGCGGGGCTCACGCCCGAAGGGCATTTCCGAAACGAGCGCGCCTTGCGCCAGAATCGCGCCGGCGAGTTCGGCGTGTTCGGGCGGATAGAGGCGGTCATGGCCGCCGGCAAGGACGGCGATGGTGCCGCTCGCCAGACTCGCGCGATGCGCGGCGGCGTCGATGCCGCGCGCGAGCCCCGAGACGACGGCAAAACCCGCTTCGCCAAGGTCGCGCGCGAGCCGCTCGGCGAAGCGCACGCCCGCCGCCGACGCGTTGCGTGCGCCGACGACGGCGACCGCGGGCAGATTGAGTGCGGCGGCGTTGCCGCGCACGGCCAAAAGCGGCGGCGCGTCGTCGATCATCTGCAGACGGCGGGGATAATCGGGCTCGCCGAGCACGCCGAGAGTTTTCGCTGCCTTGAATTCGCGCGCGGCGTCCTCGCGGGAGGGCCGGGCAGGCCCCGTGGCGCCGCCGCGTCGGGCGAGATCGGGTACCGCGGAAAGCGCCGCCCGCGCGCCGCCGTAATGATTGTTGAGTGCGCGGAAGGTGCGCGGCCCCACATTGTCGCTGCGGATAAGACGCAGCCAATCAAGCCGCTGCTCGTCGCTGAGCCGCACGCCCTCGCTCTTGTCGGTCACACAGCGCCCCGCGGGCGGCTAATCCTCGGCGATAACATCGCCGATGTGTAGGCGCGTCACAACCGCCAGTGCATGACGACGGTTGGGCCTCTGCGTGGGACGTTGACGCGCCCGGCAAAGCGAAGTGAGATAGCGGCGGGAAGGGGCGATGGCGCAGTCGAGCCGGTAGAGGAGAAGACGAACATGAAGTTTACTCTCGCCGCCATCCTGGTGCTGTCGTTCTACGTTCCCCCGGCATTCTCCCAAGAGCAAACCGGATCCTCAGCCGTGCCCTTGACCACGACGGTGGGACCGCAGCCCTTGGTGGGGCAGCAGGTCCAGTCATCTGCTGCGCTGTTTCCTCCTGTCACTGCGACCATCCGGGTCTTCGGGTCTCCAACGGTCCAGCCGGCGCGAGGATTGGGAATAGAGTGCACCCCGGTCGAGCAGAGCATTGCTGGCGTTATCATTGGTCCAACCGACCTGTGCGACCGGTAGATACGTTACAATCATAATCGAACCACATACTGGCGTCATGGCCGGACTTGTCACCGCAAGTCGGGTTTACCGACTTGCGGCATTTAAATAGTGCCGAACTCGGGCAAGCCCGAGTTCGGGTGCCATCCACGTCTCCGTCTGAGGCCCCAAAGACGTGGATGCCCGCGATAAGCACGGGCATGACGAACGAGAGCGTGATTCAATCTGATCGCGACGCGCCTGTAGACGCGCCGATCTTGTCCTCAGTACCGCGCAGGAGCCGCGCGATGTTGCCGCGGTGCATGATCCACAACAGCACGCTGAGCAGCGCGAACAGCACCGCGTCCGGCTGATCGCCGATGACCCACAGCGCCACTGGCGTCGCTGCGCTGGCGACGAACGCGGCCAGCGAGGAATAGCGGCTTGCCGCCGCGACCGCGAGCCAGATCAGCGCGAACGCGATGGCGATCGGCCACGCCAGCGCCAGCAAGAGGCCGATATAGGTCGCGACGCCCTTGCCGCCCTTGAAACCGAGCCAAACTGGGAACAGGTGGCCCAGGAAGGCGCCGGCCGCCGCCGGGAGCGCGAGCTCGTGGGCGAAATAGCGGTAGTCGCTGCCGTAATAGTAATAGACGAGGAGCACGGCGAGCGTGCCCTTGAGCGCGTCGGCGATGAGCGTCGCGGCCGCGAGCCCCTTGTGCCCCGTGCGCAGCACGTTCGTCGCCCCGATATTGCCGGAGCCGATCGCGCGGATATCGCCCGTGCCGGCAAGCCGCGTGAGAAGGAGCCCAAACGGAATCGAGCCGCAGAGATAACCGAAGGCAAACGCCGCGGCATAGGCCGGCAACAGCGACGGATCGAGCAGGCGCGCCATGGACGATGTCCTGCACGGATTAGTTCAGTCTCTCCGTTCGTCCCCGCGAGGGAACCCCGCGACGCTTACGTCGCGGGGACCCCGTTGCGGGGACCCAGTCCGCGGCCCTGGATTCCCGCTTTCGACGCGGGAATGAACGGAGTTTTATGCCCACAGATAGCCCATCTAGGAAGGCAGGCCGAGGCCGCTGCTCACACGTATTCGTAGACCGTGCGGCCGGCGACGATTGTTCGCACCACGCGTCCCTCGAGCTTGGCTTCGTCGAAGGGAGTGTTCTTGCATTTGGACTTGAGCTCGGCGGGGTCGAGCACCCAGGGCACGTCGGGATCGAACACGATCACGTCCGCCGGGCTTCCCTGCCGCAGCGTGCCAGCCGCAAGTCCTAAAATCTTGGCGGGCGCGCTCGACATCGCTTTGAGGAGCGTCATGAGCGCGAGCTCGCCCGAGTGAACGAGGCGCAGCCCCGCCGCGAGCATCGTCTCGAGCCCGATGGCGCCGGGCGAGGCCTCGGCGAAGGGCAGGCGCTTGGTCTCGACATCTTGTGGATTGTGATCGGACATGACGACTTCGATCAGACCCGAGGAAAGCGCCGCGACCAGCGCTGCGCGATCCTCCTCAGCGCGCAGCGGAGGCTTGAGCTTGAGGAACGTGCGGTAGGGTCCGACGTCGATCTCGTTGAGCGTGAGGTGGTTGATCGATGCGGAGGCGGTCACCCGCAGCCCGGCGTCCCTGGCGCGCTGCAGGACATCGAGAGACTCGCTGCAGGTGAGCGAGGCCGCGTGATAGCGGCTCTCGGTCAGCGCCACGAGCCGCATGTCGCGTTCCAGCATGATGGTCTCAGCCGCGGTGGGTACGCCGGTGAGCCCAAGCCGTGCCGCGAACTCGCCTTCGTTCATCACGCCTTCCCCGACGATGTCGGGATCCTCGGTGTGATGCACGACGAGCGCGTCGAAATCGCGTGCGTAGGTCAGCGCCCGGCGCATGACCTGCGCGTTGGTCACGCTTTTTGCCCCATCCGTGAAGGCAACGGCGCCCGCCGCCTTGAGCAACCCGATTTCGGCCATCTCTTCTCCGCGCAGCCCCTTGGTCAGCGCCGCCATGGGCTGCACGTGCACGATCGAGGTGTCGCGCGCGCGGCGCAGCACGAAGTCGACGATCGCCGGATCGTCGATCGCGGGCGAGGTGTCGGGCTGCGACACGATGGTAGTAACGCCGCCGGCTGCCGCGGCTTGGCTGGCCGAGGCAATGGTCTCGCGATATTCCGCGCCAGGCTCGCCGACGAAGGCGCGCATATCGACAAGCCCGGGCGCCACCACCTTCCCCTTGCAGTCGATGACCTCGGTCGCTTCCGGCACGCCGGCCGCGCCGATGCCCCGCTTGGCTTCGCGGATCACGCCGTCGGCGATCAACAGATCGCCGTCGATCTCGAGATCGCGCGACGGATCGAGGATGCGCGCGTTGGCGAGCAGGATAGGACGGCGGTCGGCGAGCATCATCATCGCGCAGCAAACTCGATCGGCCCCCTCCCCCCTTTTGGGGGAGGGGTGGGGAGGGGGGTAGTGCGAGGAATATCCGTGGCGCCGCCTGCGCAGAATTGCGCGACCCCCACCCCCAACCCCTCCTCACAGGGGGGAGGGCAGCACACCGAGTGCGCGGCTCCCGCGTCACGCATTCGGCAGGTTCCGCGATAGCGCCTCGAGCACGGCCATGCGCACCGCGACCCCCATCTCCACCTGCTCGCGGATGAGCGACTGGGCGCCGTCGGCGACTGCGGTGTCGATCTCGACGCCCCGGTTCATCGGCCCGGGATGCATGACCAGCGCATCCGGCTTGGCATAGCCGAGCTTCTTCTGGTCGAGCCCGAAATAATGGAAGTATTCCTGCATCGAGGGCACGAACGAGCCGTTCATGCGCTCGCGCTGCAGGCGCAGCATCATCACGATGTCGGCGTCGCGCAGGCCCTCGCGCATGTCGCGCGTGGCCTCGACGCCGAACCGCTCGATTCCGGGAGGCATCAACGTCGACGGCGCGACCACGCGCACCCGCGCGCCGAGCGCGTTGAGCAGGATGATGTTCGAACGCGCGACGCGCGAGTGGAGAATGTCGCCGCAGATCACGACGATCAGCCGCTCGATGCGGCCCTTGTTGCGGCGAATTGTGAGCGCGTCGAGCAGCGCCTGGGTCGGATGCTCGTGCGAGCCGTCGCCCGCGTTGATGACGGAGCAATCGACCTTCCTGGCCAAGAGCTCGACCGCGCCCGAGGCGTGATGGCGCACCACGATGATGTCTGGATGCATGGCGTTGAGCGTGATCGCGGTATCGATCAGCGTCTCGCCCTTGCGCATGGAAGAGGAGCCCACCGACATGTTCATGACATCGGCGCCGAGCCGCTTGCCCGCGAGCTCGAAGGAGGCCTGGGTGCGGGTAGAGACTTCGAAGAACAGGTTGATGAGCGTGCGCCCGCGCAGCGAAACCTGCTTCTTGTCGATCTGGCGGTTAAGCTCGACGAAATCCTCGGCGAGATCGAGCAGCCCCAGAATCTCCTCGCGCGAAAGCCCTTCGATCCCCAACAGATGGCGCTGGCTGAGGACGAAGGTGGACTTGGCGGCGATGTTCATTAAAGCCGCTTCTATAGGCCCGGCGGGCGGCAGCCGCAAGGGAGCGCAGGGCGCGGCCGGTAAAGCAGTTGTGGATGTTTCGTTGGCCAATCGTCGCCGCTCATGCCCTCTCCCCGGCGGGGAGAGGGCTGCTCATTGTTACAATATGAAGAATGGGTGAGGGGGCTCTGATCTGTCAGTACGGCCAGTAACCCCCAAATGGGGAAGGCAGCACATCGCGCTGGCCGCATGCTCACGCACAACAGGACGCAGTCTCGGTCTGCACCCGGAGCGGAATTCGCGTTATCAATGCATGCGTGCGCCGAACCGGCGCGCTCATGGAGCGGGCGATGCGGATGGAGGAGGTGCTCAATCAATCGCCGCCCTATGTCGACGTTAACCTCTACGACAGCGATCGGCCGCTCCAGGATGCGGTCGCGGCAAACGGCGGCGGAGGCGATGCCTCGGGGCTGTCCGACTTCGGCAAGCATTGGGGCACGGCCGAGATGTTCGACCTCGCGCGTGCGGCCAACGAGCATGTGCCCGAGCTGAAAGCATTCGACGCCAAGGGCTTTCGCCGCGACGTCATCGAGTTTCACCCCGCGTACCACCGGTTCATGACCGAGAGCATCGCTGCGGGTTTGGCGGCGTCGACCTGGCGCGAAGATGTAACGCTGGCGGCCGCGCCCGCGCAGGTGCTGCGCGCCGCGCGCTTCTACATGGCCGGGCAAATCGAAACCGGGCACCTCTGTCCGGTCACCATGACCCACGCGGCGGTGGCGGCGCTCGCGCTCGAGCGCGAGCTCGTGGGAAAGCTCATGCCTAAGATCATGTCGCGCCGTTACGATTCGCGATTCCGGCCGTGGTGGAAGAAGCTCGGGATCACGCTCGGCATGGGCATGACCGAAAAGCAGGGTGGTACCGACGTGCGCGCCAATACCACGCGCGCCCAGCCTACCGGCGATGGCTACGCCATCACCGGTCACAAATGGTTCATGTCGGCGCCCATGTGCGATGCCTTCCTGGTGCTGGCGCAGGCGCCGGGCGGGCTCACTTGCTTTCTAATGCCGCGCTTCCGTCCGGACGGGTCGGTCAACGGACTTCATTACCAACGCCTCAAGGACAAGCTGGGCAACCGCTCGAACGCATCCTCGGAAGTCGAGTTCGTGGACGCGTTCGCCTGGCGCTTGGGCGAGGAGGGCAGAGGCGTGCCCACCATCATCAATATGGTGCAGCTGACACGGCTCGATTGCGCCATCGCATCCGCCGGCATCATGCGCATGGCGCTCGCGCAGGCGATCCATCACGCGCGCTACCGCACTGTCTTTCAAAAGCATCTCGTCGAGCAACCGATGATGCGAACGGTGCTCGCCGATCTCTGCCTCGAGGTGGACGCCGCAACCGCGCTGGTCATGCGGCTTACCCGCTCGTTCGATCTCGCCGCGAGCGATCCACGCGAGGCCGCGCGCGCCCGCTTGCTCACGCCGGTGGTGAAATATTGGGTGTGCAAGAGCGCGGGCGGCGTTATCGGCGAGGCCATGGAGTGTCTCGGCGGCAACGGCTATGTCGAAGAGAGCCTATTGCCGCGGCTCTACCGCGAGGCGCCGGTCAATGCGATCTGGGAAGGCTCCGGCAACGTGATGTGCCTCGACGTGCTGCGTGCAGTCGGCCGCGAACGTGAGGCGGCGCGCGAGGTGTTGGCCGCGCTCGCCGAAGAGACCGCCGATCTATCGGGCGCGCTGGCGGCGCTCGCTTTCGTGGAGCAGGCGTTTTCGGCGGAGAATCCCGAGGCTGACGCCCGCGCGGCAGTCAATCGCCTCGCGCTTGTGGCAGCGGCGGCGGCGCTGGGCGAAAGCGTCGGCCACGAGACCGCCAGTCAGTTTGCGTGCACGCGGCTTGAGAACCGCCACGGCGCCATGTACGGAACGAGCGAAATCGCTCCCGACGAGGCACGCCGTCTCATCGATCGCGCCTTGCCGGCCGCCTGACCGTCCGCGCTCGTCATTGCTCCTGGAACGAATTCGATCCTCACCATGTTGTCGGATGGCGTCGCGAAGATTCCTGGAAATGGTGGTGCGAAGCGCCCAAATCGTGGCGCGACCAGGCGGCCGGCGTGATGTGCCGTCACACCGGCCGACTACGCTTCATTCGATCAAAGCCACTCAAGCAAGATCGGCACGAACCTGCACCTGAAATGCTGCCGTCACGTGCGCTTGAAATCTTTGACAATGCTGTCCGCAGTTCGGAGCGCCAGTGCCGAAAGAGTGAGCGTTGGATTGGCGGTACCCACGGTCGGAAAGGTGCCGCTTCCAACCAGATAAAGGTTCCGGTGATCATGCGAGCGCTGCCAGGAATCGACGACTGATGTCTTCGGATCATCGCCCATACGGTAAGTGCCCATGACGTGACCCGCGCCGCCATAAGTTAGTTGTTCCAGTTTGCCGTCAATCGTCTCATCGAAGCCGGCGGGATCGCCTTCATGAGGCTCGGTGAAGTCCTCAGCTTTGAGCTTGCCGAAGATCAGCCTTTTCATGCGAACGGCGGTGACGATACCCTGTTTCGTATAGTCAGAGATGTCGTAGGCAATCTGCGGACGCGGTAAATTCAACGCGTCGGTGAACGAGGACAGCGTTACCCGATTGTTGGGGTCGGGATTTTGCTCGCACGCGAATGCGATCCGGAACTGTCGCGAAATCAGATCGCTGAGCGTCGAAGCGAGGCCAGCGCCAAGCAGCGCGCTGTTGTCGGCTGCCAGCTGACTGAATTTCCTCTTGTTGAGCCCGCTGGAATTCATCCCATTGATGAAATCCAGCGTCGTCACGTGGGGATCGGCGCCGAACGCGCCACCGCCAACCGTGAAATTCCAACCTTCGTTTCCGAAACTGACCCGGAAGGCGGCGCGCGTGGCGCGGAATGGACCGTCAGCGAGATCGCCAATAGCAGAGGTAATGAGCGGACCTCGATAAGGATATGCTGGCTTTGAGTTTGCAGGCAGCAATCCCCAGGTGACGTATTGAGGGTGGTCCATCAAATTTCGCCCGACCATGTCGCTACTATTGGCCACGCCATTGGCAGTTTGGCCCCCATTCTTTGACATGAGCAGGAGCCGCGGCGTCTCAATGCCGTTCGCGGCGATCACGTATATCTTGGCCTTGATGCAACCACTTCCCGTTTTCGGACCAAGCTCGTTCTCGTACGTAATGAAGTTGATCCCGCTGACAAGATTATTCTCATCAACCAGAATCTCACTGGCAACTGTACGTTCCTTCAGCTTCGCGCCGTTGTTTGTCGCTTCGTTCAACGTAATGGTCGGATCATATTTGGCCTGGATTGGGCAAATTGGAATGCAATTGGTATTACCCGCGCAGGCGCGGCGATTTCGATACGGCTGGGAATTGCGGGCCGCCGGCACGCTCCGCAGCCTGAACCCGGTCACGGGTTTGCCCATTCCGAGAAAGTTGGTCTCTTCAGCGGTCAACTGTGCAAGGGCGTCGCCAATGCGTTGGTCGGACACCGAAGGCGGAATCCTGGGCATCGGGTAGGTGTAGCCCTTGGAAAAGGTGATATCGCAGAAACTTTGCTCCTTCACGTCAGCGGACACACCGAGCTCAGCTTCCGCTCTATCGTAGTACGGGCTGATCGTATTGTAGTCGATCGGCCAATCCGAAAAGGTCGGCTGATCTTTGCCGTATTTCGTCTTCATCCGAAAATCGTTCGGCACGAGCCGCGGTGTCGAGCCGAGCCAGTGCGATGTGCCCCCGGCAAGGCGGTCGTAGGTACTTTTGAAGGGACGCTTGCTTTGCGTCTGATCAAGGTAGGCTTGATTAGTATCCTTCCAGTTGGACGCGGATAACGTGCGCGAGTTGGGCCTTCCGGCGGCGAGCTTCGCCGGATTAATATTAATCACCTTGCCATCCTTATCGGTTTCGGTGAGTGTTGGGGGGTAGGGACTTTCCGGCACCTTGATGGTCGCCTTGTAGAACCGTCCCAGATACTCGTTGAAATTCGGCAGAACCCCCGGGCCCGCCTCTAGAATAACGATATTGAGACGTCGCCTCCCATTGGCGGTATCGATGGGCTTCTGACTCAATTCTTTGGCGATCAAGGACCCGGCGAATCCGGATCCGATGATCGCGACATCGCACATGATGCAATCGTCGGCCACAATCGCCTCCTCAGGGAATTGTTGCGGTGATGACGCCGCGATTCGATTTTTCAGCTGGATTGTTCGGATCGTTCGGATCGCGCGACCAGTAACCGAACTGCAAATTGCTGTAGCCCATCGGGTGGGCTCCCACGATTTGCCAGACCAATCCCTGAGTGTATGCCGTCGAAGAGACGACCACCGACGGAGTAGGTGCGCGGGTTCCGGGCGTAGCGGCGTTGGCCTTCAGATCTCCCGGCTTGTACCAGGAGCCCAGATACCAGAGCAGGACAATACTGCGGGCCAGGAATTTGGTATCGTCATCGCTGGCGTTCACCGCCGCGAGGATACCGGTTGCCGACTGACGATTGTCCTTGGCAATCTGAATCAGTTTGCCGAATGACGACGTCGAGTCGTTGACGGCAATCCACTTGAAATAGTCGTTCTTGACATTGATCGGATCGACGCCGGGGTCCTGATCCAATATGTCTTTCGTACTATCCTGGCTGAATTCGGGCGCCAGATTCACCACGTGAACCCCGGTGAGCGCAGCGGAAAGCAGCAGGAATGCCATCATGTCCTGCTTCGAATCCACGTCCGGTCCCGCGGCATAGGCCGAACCGGCGATGGGCGCTACGGCCGCCGCTGCAGTTACCGTTACCGTGCCGCCGAGCAGTGAACGACGCGAAAATGCGCCCTCTAGTTCCGAGCGCGTCGCGCCTGATCGATCATCGTGCCGATGCTTCGGTAGCGTTTCCATAGTGGGCCCCACCATTAGAGTCCAACTGATAGCGGCGTGATTACACCGGTTGGCCTACTGCGCCTTCTCCAGCATGAACGTGAAATCCGACTGGTTGAGATTGATGGTGCCAGGCTTCGGGTTCGACGGACCCGTCTGGAAGCTCACCGCGTTGCCGTGACAGCCGATGCAACTTGACGACGCCTGCGGAACATCGCCCTGGCTGTAGGTTTCCAGGGTGGAGTTCGCCATGAACGTCGGCGCGGGCGAGCACGTCATGTCGGGCTGCCTCACGAAATCGTTCTTGGGTGCGGGCGCAGTGAAGCTTAGCGAGCGCAGCGACGTGCAGGCAAACGCGCTCGGCCATTGCGTATTTACCAGCATGTAATTTTTCCACACGCTGTCCTGCAACATGCTTTGAAAGATCTTGTTCATGTTCTTGGTCGCATTTCCGAGCGGCGTCTCGCGAACGATCTGACTCTTGAATGAGTCGTCCTTCCGGAACCGTAACTCCAGCGCAGGCTCGGGATCCCATGGCCGCGGCGGCGTCGCGTTCTCTTTCGGACAGTCATTCTTGCAGCTGACGCTGAAGAAGCTGTACGGACCGTCGAAGGTTCTTGCGGTGACCTCGTCCCTGTCCGGCACGTTCTTGATGTGCTCGAACGAGGTCCAGATCCATTGCGGGCGGCCCACGGTCTTGTGCACCGCATGAAAGCCGATCAATCCCAGAGTTTTAGCAACACATTTCCGCTTCGCTTTTGGGTCAATGGGCGGCGGCATCAGGACGAGCGCCTTCACCGCGTGGAAATTTTGCGCCTTGATCTCGTCTTCCACCAGAATCTTCCAGGAGACTTTCAGCATGAAGGCGCCAAGCGTGTCATGCGTGCCGGCCGGAAAGTCCACCGTGAGGCCGGAATTGGCCGCGCTCGTCTGTCCGGCCTTGGTATTGAGGTGATTGGTCGTGATATAGTTGAACATCTCCCGATTCATCAGGATGTCGAAGACGGCGTAGTGGCCCTGCTGATCGATCAACGGGCCGGTCTTGAACGGCTCGTTGAAGCTTTCCTCGATCATTTTCACGATCATCCTGTCAGGAAACTGCTGGTGCAGCTCGCGGCATTGCTCCGGCACCAGCCGCTTGCGCTCGGCCTCCATCCCGGCTCTGTCAGTCGGCCATTTCGGCTGCAGGTTGGCCGGCAACATGACGTCCAGCAGCGGCTTGAAACTGTCCATGTCCTCCCAGCGCGCCGGCATGTCTGCCTTCGCATGATCAACGGAGGTTTTTCCGTCGGCGGGTGAATTGAGGGCGAGAAAGGTGCGCCACGAGTAGAAGTCAAAACCGCGTTGCAGGTTTTCCAGACCCTCGGCTTCCAGAAACTCCTGCCCCGTTGGCCGCACGTTTTCCTGACACGGCAGCCCCGACTTCATGATGCTGTCTTTGACCTTGTCGTCGATCGGCAGCAATCCCGCGGGGAAATCACCCGCCAGCCTGAACTTGAAAGGATCGGGAAGGAAGGGATCGGGGCTCGCGGCGGGCGTGCATTTCAGGGGCGGCGGCTGCGTTTGATTGGCGGCGGCAGCAGCGGCGACCGGCATCTTTTGCCTCTGCGATTGCGCAGACGGTCCAGACAGCATGATCAGGCCAACTGCTGCTATTCCGGCGAGAAGAGGTTGGCTGTAGCGCATGATCGACATCCCTTTCCTTGCGACGGCGTCGTCAGCGAAATGATAGAGTGCGTCAAAACCCTCAGAAGTAGAATTGAGTAGCCCATGCGATCGGCCCCGTGATTTCATACACGGGTCGAGCAGTCAGCACGCATCCGATGCTGGCGCCAATCGTAGGACAATGCGGCTTACCCACGCATACATGGCGCAAATCCAATTGCACCGATAAGTTCAATGCTGCACCTTTGAATTGTCAAGTGCGGAATTCTGCCGCAGGTTGCGCATTTGAGTTGCGCATGCCGCGAACCTCGGAGGCTTCTCAATGGACGGCGCTGCAGACCTCTCATTATTCCACGCCGAACGCGATGCTCTTGCTTTTCTCGGGCTTCTCTCCTCGCTCTACTTGCGGTTCGATCCGCCGATCAGCCTCGGAGACGGCAGCGCGACTCAACCGACGCATTTTCAAGGATTGAACATTCACGCGCTCATCATCGACAACGTCGACGGCGAGGTTTTGGCGCTCGAACACAATCAGATTCATGCGCACCAAAGCCCCGTCGAGCACGCCGAACAAAGAGCATTGCGAATGGCTATCGCGCGAATCGGGGCGAAACGACCCCGTGCGCCGGCAACCACCGTCGAAGATTACTACCGGACGCAAATGTTTTATGACGATGGCGCGGAAGATGCAGACTTTCTGCAGCGCGGCGCCACGATTTATACCTCGCTCGAACCGTGCCCGATGTGTGCGACGACGATCCTGGTATGCCGCGTCAAGCGAACCGTATTCTTGTTGCAGGACACGACGTTCGGAGGAGCGTGGATCAGCGCGAAGGACCAGTATTACAAGAAATACCATCTCTCTTATGGGCAGCTGAATCTTTCAAACGCGAGTTCTCCATTCGTACTACGCGTGCGAGACCTGCATCAGGCGATGAGCAGACGGGTGGAGGGTGTCCGGAATCAGAAAGTGATCGACACGCTTCTGTTCGATCACGTGATCGAGGACCTTCAAACCGGCTTTAAATTGCTCTGCCAGCTCACTCCCGACGACCTGACGGCCTGTGGAGATCACGTCGTAAGCAACCGGCGGACCCTAGGTGATCTAAGGCGGATGTGTAACGTTCCGACGACCGCTCCTGCCGGTTCCCCCGAGGTCCATTTTCGCTGAGCGAGGTCGTCATAGCGAAATTGAATGGCAACGGCTGGAGTTGCTTCGGACACGATCGCGTGCGCCGTTCAAGTTCATATAGGTGTTAACCGCAGGGCGTGTTACACTCGACCACATCTCTCGTGGCAACAGACTGGGCACTTGTAAGGGGAGGGCTCAATGTTGCTCAGCAAGTTTCAGCTGGATCAAACGGAGAAGCGTTACGCGGAACGACAGCCGCAGCGCGCGCGCAATAAGCGGCTCATCGCCCAGAAGCGCTATCTCGACGTAGACAGCCCGGATCGTATTCAGAAATTTCTGGATCGTCGTGGGCTGCGGATGGACATCGAAAAAAAGCTGATAGTCGAGAAGCCCTCCGCGGTGATGGCGGGCGAAACGCGGGGTCTTCCGCCCGAGGCTGCTTTCGAGCGCATCCTCGGCACAAACGATCTCATGGGTGTGGCGTTCTTGGACGAAGGATTGCGCGTCAGCCGCACCATCGCTCGCATTTGGGTCAATGTGTCCGGTGGACAGGCCGGGGCGTTCGCGACGGGTTTCATGGTCTCGCCGCGCCTGCTGATGACCAACCACCACGTGCTTGAGAACGCTTTATCCGCCCGCAGCTCGCTCGCCGAATTCAATTATCAACGGCGCGGCGACGGGACACTGGTCGGAAGCTCAGTGTTCCAATTGGATCCCGACACTTTCTTCTTCAACGACCAAGCGCTCGACTATGCTGTGGTAGCGGTTCGCGGGCGGGATGCGACGGGACACGCACTCAGCGATTTCGGGAACAACCGTCTCTCGGAGGACGAGGGTAAGGCAATCGCCGCGCAATGGGGCAATATCATTCAGCACCCCGGCGGCGAACCAAAGCAGGTGAGCCTGCGCGAGAACCAAATCGTCGACATACTGCCGAATTTTATTCATTACGAGACCGATACTGCACCCGGCTCGTCGGGGGCCGCCGTGTTCAACGACCGTTGGGAAATCGTCGCGCTACATCATTCGGGCGTTCCGGCTAAGACCGCTGACGGTCGCACCATGGCGGTCGACGGCCATCCCTGGCGGCCGGAAATGGGCGAGGATCGGATCAAGTGGGTCGCCAATGAAGGCGTGCGTATCAGCTGCATCATCAAGGACCTTCGTGCCCGGATAACGAATCCGGCACAGCGTGACCTATTCGATGCAATGCTGGTGAGCGACAAGGATGTGTCGCCGCTCGTATCGCCGCCCGTTGTAACCGCCATATCGTCTCCCGGGGAAAGCAGAGCGGCAGCGACGGTTGGACAGGATAGTTCTGCAGTTTCGACCATCCCGGTTACCATTACGATAAATGTCGGTGGCGGGGTGGCTGCGCCCGTGCCAGCGCCCGGCGCCGCGGCCGTGCTGGTGTCGGCGCCGGTCGGCCCAGCGCCTGCACCGGCGGCGAAGCTCGACGACCGTAATACCCAGGACATGCTCGCCGCCGCGCAGACCGCGCTCAAAGAGAATCGGCCGAACGTGATGCGCGTGCGCCTCGGCTATGTGTTCCAGGACGGACGCATCACCAACGAACGTGCGCTCGTTGTCACAGTGCGGCAGAAGAAAACCGTCGCTGAGCTGAACGCAGCCAAGATGGAGGAGCTTCCGCCGACGTTCCGCGGCCTCAAAGTGCAGGTGACGGGACCGACTATTCCGGAATTGATCTTCGCGGAGAAAGGGTCGGCGGCCACCGAAGCACTTGCGCTCAACGTCGACGCGCTCGCCGCGGAAATCGTCTACAAACCTCCTCCCGCTGCCCACCTCTCGCGCGTGAAGGCCAAGATGCGCGTGATCGCACACGTCAGCCCAGACGCGGGTTGGGCGCAGTTGAACGCCTTCCTCACCGGAACCACGAAAACTCTAGTGGTCGGTATGTACGATTTCGGCGCGCAGCACATCGTCGGCGCGATCGTGAAGGCGGGTCACAAGAAGACTTTCAAGAAGATGACCCTGGCGTTGCAGCCGGGACAAAGCCTTGGCGACAAGACCAAGGAAAACGATCTCAAAGACAAAGACACTGTTCACAAGCTGCAGCAGGCACTCAGGAAAAAGTTCGAAATCGCTTGGGTCAAGGTCGGCATCGTCAACGGTTGGGTCGCGAGCTCGTATCATATTAAGGTAGCAGCTCGCGACCAGACTGCATTCTGGCTCTCAAGCGGCAACTGGCAATCGTCGAACCAGCCGCCGCCGCCCATCAATCCATTGAAGAAACCCTGGGATCGCTCTTGGCTGTCAAAGTACAATCGGGAATGGCACGCGATCGTGGATCATCCCGGTCTGACCGGCCAATTTCAGACCTATATCCAGAACGATTTTAAGAACAACGTCGGCGTCGGCGACGAGGAGGCATTCGTGTTCCCGGATCTCCTCGTCCCGGAAGAGGCCTTCACGGTGACCGCCGCCGAGAAAGCCGCAAAATTCCAATATTTCAAACCGTTGGACGATGAGCGCGTCTTTGACGTCCAACCATTGCTCACTCCGGACAATTTCCTTGACTTCGTTCTGCCGCTGGTGAACAGCGCCAAGGAGGAGCTTTACATCCAGAACCAGACCTTCAATGCCCCGGGCGACAATCAGACCAAGCTCAAACAGCTGCTGTCGGCGGTGCTTGCGAAACAGAAGGCTGGCGTAAAGGTGCGCATCATCTTCCGAATCCTCAACCAGGCGGATGCGCGAGCCAATCTGGAAGGGTTGCAGGCCTTCGGCTTCAATATGGCTAACATCCGCGTGCAGAAGAACTGCCATACCAAGGGCGTGGTGGTCGATCGCCAGCGCGTCCTTATCGGCAGCCAGAACTGGTCCGAGCAGGGCATATCGCTCAATCGCGACGCGAGCCTCCTCTTCGAGGACGCGAAGCTCGCAGCGTATTTCGCCGAAATCTTCGAGCATGATTGGGAGAATCTTGCGACCGACAACATCGACAGCGCGCCTGAGGTCGAGCTTGCCCCGGCTGCGGAGGCGAGCCGGCCGGGATATGCCAAGATCAGCGTCGAAGAATATCTGGAGTCGCTCTGATGCAATCTTGCAGCCAACGTAGCGCCAACGCTGAGGTGTTTCGATGAAGTGACATCACGCCGGATCGAACGGACGGGCCCGCTCGCCAAACTCTTTGCGTGTCCGGGTCCTCGTTCATCCTGTGCGGCTCGAAGCACCTTGCGTTGCGGCCCGGGGAAGTGGCCATGGCAGCCGACACAAAGCAGCCGAGCCCGAATATCGGCGGCAATGGCTTTATCTGGCTCTTGCTGGCGGCAGCCGGCACATACTTTGTGGCGCATCAGCTTCCGCTCGAGGGCAGTCGGCCGCCGACTAGCGAGGCCGTCATAGCCCAGCGCGCGGGCGTGCAGGATGTGGATGCTCGGTTATGGCAAGACCCGTTCGCGGCCGTGGCCGATGTCTTGGCGCGGTCTCCCGAGCTCAAGCCCGAGAACTGCCAGCCGGACGCGATCAAAGACCGCAGCGTCAAAGACCGCATGAAGGGTCATTGCCAATCGCCGTTGAACGAAACGGAGCTGGGATGGCAGTTACCCAAACCTCTGCTTGTCATGGTCGCCCCTGTCTCCGGAGCGCCTTATTCAGAGCAACACGAATCGCGACGACGCACACGTTATGCGATCCTCGCCGGCTTGAATGCCGAGGGCTTCGCGCCCGTCGACTCGGAACATGTCGGCTTTTACTGGCCCGCCGCCGTTCCACCGGATCCCGCACAGGAATTGCAGTCGCCTAAGGTCGTCCCGTTTGAGTGGTTCGAGCCGAAGTCAAGGCGTGAGAGCGTCCCGTACAAGGGCGTTCTGTTACTTTGGTTCGACGAAGACGCCTTGAACAACTCGCCGCTGAAGCAATTCGAGGGCTTCTTGTGTCGATCTCTCGTCGCTGGCGGATCATCCGTACCTTGGGCAAAAGCTACGATTCTCGGTCCGAGCTTCTCGACCACGCTGCAAGCCATGGTGGACGAAAGCGGCAAGGATGGACCGTCCCTCTGTCCCGAATCCGCGCGCCCTGAATTTTATATCAACAGCGCCACCGCCGACGATCCGACGCTGATCCCCGATTATGTTTCGCGCGGTCCCACTTGCCTCAGCTCGGACACGTGCCTGCAGGACTTCTTCGCGAAAAAAGGAATCAAGCTCTACCGGATGATTGCCTCGGACGAGGCGCTCGCGCTCACCATCAGGGCTGAGCTGAGACTGCGGAAAGTTAACGACAAGGCCAGCCACATCGCGCTGGTCTCGGAATGGGACACTCTCTACGGGAGGGCACTGCCCGACTCCATCGCCCGGTGTTTCGGCGAAGACGAAGACAAAATCGCAGGGGGGTGTCTGCAAACCGACGCCGATCCGTATGTCAACAAGCCCTGGCTGCATCGCTTCAAATATCTGCGCGGCCTCGACGGGCAGGTGCCGGGCAGCGAGGCCCCGGGCGCCAGCAGCGGTTCCAAGACCAGTAGGCAGGACAAGGACGCCAAAGACAGCGCCAAGCCTGGCTCTGATGCCAAGCCGCAGGAGCGAGCCGAAGGACAGGGACAATTCGATTACTTGAGGCGTCTCGGCGAACGCATCCAGCAACTCGATGGCGAACTGCGCCAGCAAGATTCCAAGGGTGTCGAGGCAGTGGGCATTCTTGGCTCCGATCTCTACGACAAGCTGCTGGTGCTGCAAGCGCTGCGCCCGCTGGTGCCGAGCGCGCTGTTCTTCACGACGGACCTCGACGCTCTGGTGCTGCACCCGAGTGCGCTGACCTACACGCGTAATCTCCTCGTGGCATCCAGCTTCGGGCTGCAGCTGCGGCCCGCCGTGCAAGGAGAAACCCCGCCGTTTCGCAGCAGCTATCAAACCGCGGCATTTCTGGCGACCCGCATCGCCATCCGCGGCATGACGGGGGCTCCTGCGGCTTGGTTGAGGCCCCGCATGTTCGAGGTCGGCAGCGTGCGCGCGGTCCAATTTGCCACCCCAGACCCGTCGCACGATACGCAATACGAATTGGAAAATACCCGAACCGATAACGAGACATGTCAGAAACGATTTGAATGTGAGGAGATCCACCCACTCGCGACGGCGACGTTCCGAAATGTGAGTATCCCTGTGGCCGCGGCGTTCTCAGTCCTTGCCGTGTGTGCCGCCTCCTATCCCTTCAGGCGCCGAGTTTGGGGGCGCATCGATACCCTCATGAGAGCTTCGAACAGCTACCCTGAGCTCGCAGCGCGGGGCCTGGCGATCCTCATCGGATTTGGGGTCATCATCTTTGCGGTGGCGATAGTGATTCACTGGCTTTGGCCTTTACTCGCGCGCTCGCTCACGCAAGACGACCAGCCGATGATACTGCTCAACGGTCTCAGCTTGTGGCCGACGATTTTGCTGCGCGCGGTGACGCTCGCGCTTTGCGTTGGGCTCATCATTCGCGGTTACCAGTTGCTGAACGGAAATATCGAGAAAATATTTCAAGACCTGAATCTCGTGGAGACACGACAACGGGTAGAAGCCGAACAAAAAACGCTTGTCGGCAAGATTCCGCCATGGATTCGATTTGTGAGCCATTTTTGGTATCTGCTGCCGGCCGAGCGCGTGACCGCCAAGGATGAGCGCGTGCCCGACCACATGTTTCGCTTCTGGGGGATGTACATTTATCAAGGGTACCAGCGTGCGCGGTTTTACCGGGCCGCTGCTGGAATGGTAGCCATAGCCCTGCTTTGGCCGATCCTAACCGTTGCATTCGGCAACCCGCCTGTTCCGGCGCGAGGAACCGTCAGCTTGGCGGCTTACATGATCGTGACGGGGGCGCTCGTTCTGGCGACGTGGTTTCTCATCTTTGCCGTGGCGGACACGACGCTACTCACCTGGCGCGTCATCAGGGGGTTTCGTACGGAGACGGGCATTTGGCCGCCGAAGACGCTGCAGCAATTCACCGACCGCCTTAGGCTTCCACCGGACATCGTTGACGACTGGATCGACCTTGTCTTCGTCTCCAAACGCACCAAGGTCGTAACCACGTTCATCTACTATCCCTTCTTGATCATCGCGTTGATGGTCGTCTCGCGCAGCCGGCTGTTCGCGAATTACGGGTTAAGCGTTCCTGATGTCATCACGATGGGCATCGCCCTGCTCATCGTCAGCGGCTGCGCTATAGCATTGCGATTGTCGGCGGAGGCCTTGCGCGCTAGGGCGCTCCGCCGACTCAACGATCGAATCATGGCGGTCAGACAATCGCAGGATGGAGAGCGGCTTGCCGGACAGCTGGAACTGTTGTCGCGTCGAATAGAAGAACTGCGCGACGGTGCCTTTACTCCGTTTTCCCAGCAGCCTCTGGTGCGCGCAATGCTTTTGCCGCTTGGAAGTTTTGGCGGCACGGCGCTGCTCGAGTATCTTCTTCTGCCCGGCCTCTCGTAGGCGAGCTCAAACAGGCCGCAAGCCCGCCTGGATCACGCCGAGGTCTCTGCCGATGCCGCGCCGTCTCATCGACCGCGCCTTGCCATCGGCTTGAGATAAGCGCGATCAGCCGGCGTTTTGGCGTTGCACGAACTCTATGTCGCCAAGTCAGATGCCGGCCGTTCGGAAGGATATTTGTATGACCCGAATCTTAGGACCAGAACGGCGAATGATAGAAGGAGAATTGCGCCCGTTATAACCAGGATGTCCGTGCCTGTCTGGTGCTCGGCGCCTACAATTTCGATCAGCACGCGCCCGAGCGCCGTAATTGCAATATAGATCAGGTACCGCACCGGAAGGTGCGTGGTCTTGAAATAAATGCCGACCATCGCTCCAATTTCAAGATAGATGAATAAGAGGAGGATGTCTGCGAGGCTCGCGCGACCTCGGGCTGTCATTCCGATGAAAGCTGCAACCGCTGACCAGACGGTTGTCGCGCCAATTGCGAACAGGGCCAGGTAATGAAATACGTCGACTAAAAACGCGCCAACCGCGTCGGCGGTGTCTTTCATGCTCCGATGCAGGCCGCTTGTAGCAGTACCGAGCCGGCGCACTGTTTCCAACATGAACATCTCCCTGCTCGAACTCGAGCGCTCGCGGGCGGCCTCGAGCGCCACGGCGGCGCCCTGGTGTCACAGCTGTAAGCACTTCAGCCAACGCGGCGTGACCAAAAGCGCCTATCTGCGACTCAGATATCGCCGAAAGGCGGCCGGCGATCGTCGTCGGTCCTGATTGGCGCCAAACTCGGCGCGAGCCCCATTGCCCGAAGCGACGCCATTACGGCGACGTACATGATGATCCACATGGCCTGATCCCCCCGGCCCTGAACCCACGGCTGTAGGTTCCACGCCGGGAACCGTTGCCGCCGAGGGCGGTGGAATTGCGCCCCGCCAATTTCCACAAGAGAAAATTGTGGAGCTGTACCTTTCCAGCAACGCATCCCGCCGGCGGCCATGGGCTCGGCGACCGAAGATCGTTAATGAGCGGCCGAATGCCGCCGCCTTTGGGTTGAACAATAATCGCTGCTCTTGCCCGCAAGCACCTTATGCTGCTGCATAAACCTGCCGCACAAAATTGCGATTTTTGGCCCTGTGAGATGCCGATGGCGTGGGTTGCGCCACGGGCCGGGGCATCGCGCCGGTTTGACAGAGAGGGTTGACAACCCCATGTTTCGCCGCGACAAGGGCGCCCGATTCTGCAGGACCGGCGGCTCGCCTTTCCCACTAACCTATTGGAATACATGAATATCGTCGTCGTCGAGTCTCCGGCCAAGGCGAAAACAATCAATCGCTACCTTGGTTCCGGCTACGAGGTATTGGCTTCGTTCGGGCACATCCGGGATCTGCCGGCCAAGGACGGATCGGTCGACCCCGAGCACAATTTCCGGATGATCTGGGAGGTCGACGACAAGTCCCAAAAACGCCTCAACGAGATTGCCCGCGCGCTCAAGGGAGCGAGCAAGCTCATTCTCGCCACGGACCCCGATCGCGAGGGCGAGGCCATCTCCTGGCACGTGCTCGAAGCGTTGAAGGAAAAGCGCGCGCTCAAGCAGCAGGCGGTCGAGCGGGTGGTGTTCAACGCCATCACCAAGCAGGCGGTGCTCGACGCCATGAAGCACCCGCGCAAGATCGACGGCGCGCTGGTCGATGCCTACCTCGCCCGCCGCGCGCTCGATTATCTCGTGGGCTTCACGCTCTCACCGGTGCTCTGGCGCAAACTGCCCGGCGCGCGCTCGGCCGGCCGGGTGCAGTCGGTGGCGCTGCGGCTCGTCTGCGATCGCGAGCTCGAAATCGAAAAATTCGTCCCGCGCGAATACTGGTCGCTGGTGGCGACGCTGGCCACGCCGCGGGGCGAGGAGTTCGAGGCCCGTCTTGTCGGCGCCGATGGGCAGAAGATTCAGCGCCTCGACATCGGCTCCGGCAGCGAGGCCGAGGCCTTCAGGCAAGCGTTGGACAGCGCCAGTTTCAGCGTTGCCAATGTCGAGGCCAAGCCGGCGCGGCGCAACCCGCCCCCTCCCTTCACCACCTCGACCCTGCAGCAGGAAGCGAGCCGCAAGCTCGGCTTTGCGCCCGCGCATACGATGCGCGTCGCGCAACGGCTCTACGAGGGGGTCGACATCGATGGTGAGACTATCGGCCTCATCACCTATATGCGCACCGACGGCGTCGATGTGGCGGAAGAGGCGCTCGCCGCGACCCGCCGGCTGATCGGGGGCGATTACGGCAAAGACTATGTGCCGCCGTCCGCGCGCCAGTACCAGGCCAGGACCAAGAATGCGCAAGAGGCGCACGAGGCGATCCGGCCGACGGATGTCGGGCGCCGCCCACGCGAGGCGAAATCGTTCCTCGACCACGATCGGGCGCGGCTCTACGAGCTGATCTGGCTGCGCATGGTGGCGAGCCAAATGGAATCTGCCGAGCTCGAGCGCACCACGGCCGACATCACCGCTACGGTCGCCTCCCCGGCCATCAGTGGCGGCAGGAGGGTCATCGAGCTGCGCGCGACCGGCACCGTGGTGAAGTTCGACGGCTTCCTCACGCTCTACCAGGAGGGCGAGGACGACGTCGCCGGCGACGAAGACGGACGCCGCCTTCCGGAGATGAGCGCGGGCGAAACGCTCGCCAAGCGCAAGATCGACGCCAGCCAGCACTTCACCGAGCCGCCGCCACGCTATTCGGAAGCATCGCTGGTCAAGCGCATGGAAGAGCTCGGCATCGGCCGGCCCTCCACCTATGCCTCGATCCTGCAGGTGCTCAAGGACCGCGGCTACGTGCGGATCGAGAAAAAGCGACTCGTGCCCGAGGACAAGGGGCGGGTGCTGACCGCTTTCCTCGAAAGCTTCTTCGCGCGCTACGTCGAATACGACTTCACGGCTGGTCTCGAAGAGCAGCTCGATCGCATCTCCAACAACGAGATGGCCTGGCGCGACTTGCTGCGCGACTTTTGGCGCGAGTTCACCGCCGCCGTGGGCGACATCAAGGAGCTGCGGGTCGCGCAGGTCATCGACGCGCTCGACGAGATGCTGGCGCCGCATCTGTTTCCGCCGCGCGCGGACGGCGCCGATCCGCGCAAATGCCCAAGCTGTGAGACCGGCCGGCTCTCGCTCAAGCTCGGCAAGTTCGGCGGCTTCATCGGCTGCAGCAATTATCCCGAGTGCCGCTATACGCGCCCGCTCGCGCCAACCAACGGCAACGGCGGCCCTGAAAACGGGATGAAAAAGCTCGGTGAAGATCCGGCGAGCGGGCTCGAAGTCACGCTCCGCTCGGGCCGCTTCGGGCCCTATATCCAGCTCGGGGAAGCAACCGAAGGCGAGAAACCCAAGCGCACGGGCCTACCCAAAGGACTTTCCGCCGACGACGTCGATCTTAACCGCGCGCTCGGGCTGCTTTCCCTCCCCCGCAAGATCGGAAAACATCCCGGCGACGGAGAGCCGATCATCGCCGGCGTGGGCCGCTTCGGGCCTTACGTGCAGCACGGCAAGACCTACGCCAATCTCACGGCAGGCGAGGACGTGCTCACCATCGGGCTCAACCGCGCTGTGGCGCTGATCGAGGAAAAGCGTGCCAAGCACAAGGGCCGGCGCGGCGCTGCTCGCGGCCGCGCGCTTGGCGATCATCCAGAGAAGGGCGGGCCCATCGTGGTGAAGACCGGACGCTACGGCCCCTATGCGACCCACGACGGGGTCAATGCCACGCTGCCCGTGGATCTCACTCCGGAAACGATCACGCTGGAACAGGCCGTCGGCCTATTGGACGCGAGGCGCGCGCGCGGCGGCAAACCGCGCGCTCCCGCCAAAGCGCGCAGCGCCGCATCCGAAGCTGCGCCAAAACCGAAGGCTCCCAAGGCGCCCTCGCGGCGGAAAAAGGAGCGGCCGAGCAAACTGCGGGACCAGTGACAAAGAGCTGGAAGATTTCCGGAATCGGCGTTGATCGCACCGATCTTCAAAGCTAGTGACTGGCGAAATCAATCGCTCGTATCCACATCTCACCCTATAAGCGAGTTTCACTCGCGGATTTTATTTTCGTGAAACGTCCCCATAACAAGCCTCAATTCCCCTCCAAAGAAGACCTCGTCGCGTTTATCGGCAAAGCGCCCGGCAAGATCGGCACCCGTGAGATCGCGCGTGCCTTCGGCCTCAAGAATGCCGACCGGGCGGCGCTCAAGCGCATGCTGCGTGAGCTCGCCGACAATGGATTGGTCGAGCGCCGGCGCAAGAAACTGCATCATCCCGGCACATTGCCCGCGGTCGTGCTCGCCGACATTACCGCACGCGATTCCGACGGCGAGCTGATCGCGCTGCCGACGGAATGGGATGAGGCCGAGCGCGGCGCAGCACCAAAAATCCGCGTGCGCATTCCGCGCCGAGCCCGTCCGAGCGAGGTCGCCGGCGTCGGCGACCGCGCTTTGCTGCGCCTCGAGGAGAGCGCGGACGCGGACGATCCGGTCCGCCACAACGGGCGCGTCATCAAGCTCATCGAGCGCAGGCGGCAACGCGTGCTGGGCATTTTCCGCGCCGCGCCGGGCGGCGGCGGGCGGCTTGCGCCGATCGACAAGAAAGAGCTCGGCCGCGAGCTTGCGATCGCCCCGGGCGCCAGCGCTGACGCGCGCGATGGCGATCTGGTGGCGGTCGAGGTCGCGGCGCGGCAAAGCGGCTATGGCCTGCCGAGCGCGCGCGTGACGGAAAGACTCGGCTCGCTCGCGACCGAGCGCGCTGTGAGCTTGATCGCCATTCACGCCCATTCGATCCCGCACGTCTTCCCCACCGCGGCAATTGCGGAAGCGGAGGCAGCCAAGCCGGCGCGGCTTGCCGGCCGCGAGGACTGGCGCGCCCTGCCGCTCGTGACCATCGATCCGGCGGATGCCAAGGATCACGACGACGCGGTGCACGCCGCGCGCGATGACGATCCCAGCGATCCCGGCGGTTACGTCATCAGCGTCGCCATCGCCGACGTCGCGCACTACGTGCGGCCCGGTTCCGCGCTCGACCGCGAGGCGCTCATGCGCGGCAATTCGGTGTATTTCCCCGATCGGGTCATGCCGATGCTGCCGGAGCGCATCTCCAACGAGCTTTGCTCGCTGCGGCCTGGCGAGGAGCGCCCGGCGCTTGCCGTGCGGCTCGTCGTGGGCGCCGACGGCCGCAAGCGCTCGCACAGCTTCCACCGCGTGCTCATGCGCTCGGCGGCGCGGCTCAATTACGTACAGGCGCAGGCGGCCATCGACGGTTGGCCCGATGAAGCCACCGGGCCACTGCTCGCCACCGTTCTCGAGCCGCTCTATCTGGCTTACCGCGCGCTCAAGCACGCCCGCGATGCACGCGCGCCGCTGGATCTCGATCTTCCCGAGCGCAAGATCGTGCTCACCGCGCACAACACCGTCGATCGGGTCATGACGCCGGAGCGCCTCGACGCGCACCGGCTGATCGAGGAATTCATGATCCTCGCCAACGTCGCGGCGGCGGAGTCGCTGGAACGCGCTCGCGTGCCGCTGATTTACCGCGTGCACGACGAGCCCGACCCCGAACGGGTGAATGCGCTACGCGAGTTCCTGCGCAGCCTCGACATCTCGCTTCCCAAGGGCGGTACGTTGCGGGCCGAGCATTTCAACCGCATCCTTGCGCGGGTGAAAGGCCGCGACGTCGAGAAGCTCGTCAATGAGGTGGTGCTGCGCACGCAGGCGCAGGCCGAATACGCCGCGGAGAATTACGGGCATTTCGGCTTGAACCTGCGCCGCTACGCGCATTTCACCTCGCCCATCCGCCGCTATGCTGACCTCATCGTCCACCGCGGCCTCATTCGCGCGTTGCGGCTCGGTGACGGCGGCCTGCCGCAGGAGCAGGACGCGGCTGCGCTTGGCGAGATTGGCGCGCAAATCTCCGGCGCCGAGCGCCGCGCCATGAAAGCCGAACGCGAGACCTTCGACCGCCTGATCGCGCATTTCCTCGCCGATCGCATCGGTGCGACTTTTGCCGGGCACATCTCCGGGGCGACCCGCGCCGGGCTTTTTGTCAAGCTCGACGACACCGGGGCCGACGGCTTCGTGCCCGCGCGCACGATCGGCGCGGACTATTTTCGCTATCACGAGGACCGACACGCGCTCATCGGCGCACGCAGCGGCGAGACTTATCGGCTCGGCGATCGCGTCACGGTGCGGCTGGTGGAGGCCGCGCCGGTCGCGGGCGCGCTGCGCTTCGAAATTCTCTCCGAGGGCCGCTATACCGGCGCAGGCCGGGGTCATATACGGCGGGAGCATGCGCCCCGCGCGCACCGCGCAAAGCGACGGGCGGGGACGAGAAATCGATGAGCGACGTGGTCTCCGAGCGACTGGAGCGGATGGAGCGCTTCGTCAGGCGCATGAACGAGGTCGAGCGCGATCTCTCGTCGCCTTATGTCCGGCCCAAGGATGCGGCAACGCTCATCCTCGTCGATCGAGCCGGGCCAATTGCGAAAGTTCTTCTGGGCAAGCGCCACCTCGGCCATAAATTCATGCCCGGAAAGTTCGTGTTTCCCGGCGGCCGCGTCGATGCGGCCGACCGGCGCATGCCGGTCGCGCAAGACCTTCATCCGCACACGCAAGCGCATCTGATGAAGCGGCTGCAGCGTCCGAGCGCGGCGAAGGCGCGCGCCTTGGCGCTTGCCGCGATCCGCGAGACATTCGAGGAAACGGGCCTGGCGCTCGGAGTGCCTGGCGAGCCGACGAACAAAGTCCCGCGCGGCCCTTGGACCGACTTTGCCGCGACGACGATTCTTCCCGATCTCGGCGCATTGCATTTCATCGGCCGCGCCATCACCCCGCCGGGGCGGCCGCGCCGCTTCGACGCGCGCTTCTTCACCATGGATGCGAGCGCGGTCGCGCACCGCATTGAGGGCGTCACCGGACCCGACGCCGAGCTTGTTGAACTGGTTTGGATGCCGCTCGCGCAGGCAAAAGAACTCGACATGCCGGCGGTCACCGGCGTGATGCTGGAAGAGCTCGACGCGCGCATCGCGGACGGTTTCGCGCACGAGCTGCCAGTCCCCATGTACAGCATGCCGCGCGGCCGGTTCCGGCGCGAGATGTTGTGAAGGACTAGCCGTGTCTCAGTGCGCGCATCCCGCTCGTCCCCGCGAAAGCGGGGACCCAGACCTCAGCCCTGGATTCCCGCTTGCGCGGGAATGAGCGGAGTTTTGCGGCGCGTTGCTGGTGTCTCACTCGCTTAGATCGAAACATGAGGCGCCTGCGCATTGACATTGCTGGTACCGCCGCTAGGTTGCGCCCGCATTAGCATTCGAGGTTCGCCATGGCGAAAGCCACCACCATCAAAGTGAAACTGGTCTCCAGCGCCGACACCGGTTTCTATTACGTGACGCGCAAGAATTCGCGCACGATGACGGAGAAGCTGGTGAAGAAGAAGTACGACCCCGTCGCCAAGAAGCACGTCGAGTTCCGCGAAGCCAAAATTAAGTGATGCCGCGCAGCGTGTCGCGGTCCAACCAAGGCCTTATTTTCCTCAATTGGGCTGTGAATTAGAGCGCCGTGCCCCTCAGGCAAGGTGGCCGGTCGGGAGCGGTGTCATGAGGAGGCCACTCTTACCGCCCCCGAACCGGCCGAAACCCCACGGACCCAGGAGATGCGGCGGACCTGAGCATTCCGTAGGGTTATCAAAGTGATAGGCGATGCTAAATGCCCCCCGGCCCGGGCTTTCTCGCCCAAACCAGAAGTCCCTTCCACCGCCTTGCGCAACCTAGCGCAACCGCCTCGGAAATCAACAAATTACCTTGTGGATAAGCAAGAGAATTTGGTCAGCTTAAACGGCGGGGCGAGCCACGACTCTTCGCGCTAACAGCAAATTCCCATGCAAGGAGCCGGATTCATTTCACGCCGCGTCGAGAAAGCGGCGGATGGTTTCGATGAATTTGGCCACGGAGATCGGCTTCGACAGATAAGCCTCGCAGCCGCCCTCGCGGATGCGCTCTTCATCGCCCTTCATCGCAAATGCGGTGACCGCAACCACCGGAATGGCTTTGAGCTCGGGATCCTCCTTGAGCCACTTCGTCACTTCGAGACCGGACACCTCCGGCAATTGAATATCCATCAAAATCAGGTCGGGGCGGTGCTTGCGGGCGAGATCGAGCGCCTCGATGCCGTTGCGCGTGGCGACGGTGTCATAGCCGTGCGCTTCCAATAGATCGTGGAAAAGCTTCATGTTGAGCTCGTTGTCCTCCACGATCATCACGGTCTTCGACATTGCCGATGTTCCGAGATCAGGCGCCCGGCGCGCGACCGGCTTCGTCCGAGAGGCAGGAGATGGCTGGCGAATAGGCATTTTCGTACCCCCTCCTCACCCCTCCCCCGCAAGCGGGAGAGGGAGCAGACCGAGCCCCATGCTCGCACCGAGTCCATCGGGGCGACGTCTGCTCTAGTTCCCAGACGTTACGGAAACGCAAACGCATCGGAACCTCAGGCCGGCGTGACTGGCGTGACGTCCATGGTGCGGCGACTGAGCGCGATATTGAAGGTATATCCGCCGAACAGATCGACCATGGTGATGAAAATGAGCAGGAAGGCCGCCTCCCAGCGCGGGCCGCTGCCGATCAGGTGCGGCTTGCCGAAAACCGCGATCAGCACCACCGCTAGCGGGAGGAGCGAGGCCATCCCATCGATCACGCCCACGAATCGGCCGGTGGCCGAGGGCAGCGCGAAGGGAATCGAAATGAGCTGAAACGTCAGATAGACGGCGACAAGCCATGCCATGTTGAATCCGAGCCGCTCTGGCGTGAACAGGCCAACGGTCCCTTCCAGGCTCCTGAACGAGCCGGCGAACCAGAAAAAATAGACCTCCCACAGCGCCAGCCCTACTGCGAACAGGACGCTCAGTCCGGCAACCGATAGACGGCCCTGGCGCATAGTAGCCTCCCCTGTGCGAATCGAGCCGCCTCACCTAGCCGAGATGCCGGCCGCGCGTCGAGGACCTCGGCCGCGCCGGACGATCTTGATTTGCAGTGCGCAACCAGGGTTGTCTCGGCGCCACGCCCATGCGGGCTGGGGAGATCGCGATGGCAGACAAGCCCTGGTCGATGGGCCCTCAGAATCAACGGGCAGCAGCGGAAAGGCTCGCCATCGCAGCGCTCGCCTTCATCGCGGAGGAGCCCGAGCGGCTTGGCCGTTTCCTGGCGCTCACCGGAATTGGCCCAGAATCCATCCGCACGGCCGCCCACGAGCCGCAATTCCTACTCGGGGTGCTCGATCATGGCTGGCGAGGAGCCGCTTCTCCTTACTTTTGCCGCGGAAAACTCGATCGCGCCGAGCGCGGTCATGGAAGCGCGTGGTACCATCGCCGGACGCCGTTGGGAGCGCGACACGCCGTGAGGCGTTGTCGCAGCACGGCGCGATGCCGCAACAAGCGAGAGGACGATTGCCGGGCTTCTGCCGCGATTGCCGCCGCGATCTACCGGAGCAGGTCGGCCGTTGCTCCGCCTGCGGCTCGCCGCGCCTGTTGCGCCATCCGGACATCGATACGCTCGCCATCGCTCACGTCGATTGCGACGCCTTCTATGCCGCCATCGAAAAGCGCGACAATCCGAGCCTTGCCGACAAGCCGGTGATCGTGGGCGGCGGCCACCGCGGCGTCGTGCTCACTGCCTGCTATGTCACGCGGACGTTCGGCGTTCGATCGGCCATGCCCATGTTCGAGGCGCGGCGGCTATGCCCGCAAGCCACGGTGGTGCGGCCGAACATGGACAAATACGCGCGCGTGGGGCGCGAGGTGCGCGAACTTATGTTCAAGCTCACGCCGCTGGTCGAGCCGGTGTCCATCGACGAGGCCTTCATGGACCTTTCGGGCACGGCGCGGCTACACGGGATGTGTCCCGCCAAGGCGCTTGCCGGCTTCGCCGCCGAGGTGGAGCACGCACTCGGCATTACCGTGTCGATCGGGCTCTCCGCGAACAAGTTCTTGGCCAAGATCGCCTCCGATCTCGATAAACCGCGCGGCTTTGCGGTGCTCGGCAGCACCGAGGCAGCCGCTTTCCTGGCGCCGCGACCGGTGACGGTGATCTTCGGCGTCGGCAAGATCGCCGAAGAACGCCTCTTGCGCGACGGCCTGCGCAGCATCGGCGATTTGCAGCGCGCCGGCGAGAGGGACTTGCTGCGCCGCTACGGCGCCGAGGGCGTGCGGCTGTTTCGGCTGGCACACGGGCTCGACGACCGCCCGGTGCGAGCGGAGCGCGAGGCCAAAAGCATTTCGGCGGAAACCACCTTCGACCGCGACATCGCCGATTTTCGCCCGCTCGAGCTGCGGCTGTGGCGGCTTGCCGAAAAAGTCTCCTCGCGGCTCAAAGCCAGTGGGCTTGCCGGCTCGACCGTGACGCTGAAGCTCAAGAGCGCCGATTTCCGCATTCGCACCCGGGCGCAGTCGCTCGCGCACCCGACGCAGCTCGCGTCGCGCATCTTCGCCGTGGGGCGCGAGCTCCTCGCGCGGGAAACGGACGGCACGATGTTTCGACTCATCGGCATTGGGTTGTCGGGCCTGTGCGATACCGATGGCGCCGATTTCGCCGATCTCATCAATCGCCGCACTGCCGGCGCCGAGCAGGCCATGGACAAGCTGCGGGAGAGGTTCGGCGAAGAAGCCGTGGTGAAGGGATTGGCCCTCGAGGGCGGCGGGGACGAGTGAGCTCGCGCTGGACGAAAGCCGCGCGGGTGGTGTTAGACTTCGGTCAATCAACGATAAGCGAAGCGGGAGGTCCGACGATGCGACCCAACGACTATGATCGGCACCCTCGCCTGCGCCGCAATGGTGGGAATGATGAGCGCCGCACCAGCCCAGACCGCTTTGAAGGTCATCGTTTTCCCGGGCCTCTCGAACTTTTCAATCTATGCGGCCCAACACAAAAACCTATTCGCCAAGCACCATCTCGCAATCGAACTGATATACACCCCAAACTCCACCGTTCTGCGGGAGGGGTTAGCCAAGGGCGATTATCAGATCGCGCATGCCGGGGTCGACAATTCAGTGGCAATGGTCGAGCTCGCCAAGGCGGATGCGATCATCGTCGCCGGCGGCGACAACGGCTTTAATCACATCTTCGTCCAGCCGGAGATCAATGCCTACACCGATCTCCGCGGCACCCTGCTGCTCTGCAAGGTGCTCAAGGATAACGGCCTCAACAAAAGCGACTACGTGATCAAGCCAGTCGGCGCGACGATCGCGCGGCTCGAGGCCATGACGAAGGACAAGGCCAACGCGGCCGCCGGCGTGCTCAATCCGCCGTTTACATTTCTTGCCCGCGACGCGGGCTTGAAGGACATGGGCGCGACAGCAAAGGCGATCGGCGCTTATCAATCCGATGGTGTGGTCGTCATGCGGGACTGGGCGAGAGCCAATAGCGACACGCTCGTGCGCTACCTCAGCGCGCTGATCGAAGGCCGCCGCTGGGCGCTCGATCCTGCCAACAAAGAGCAAGCGATTGCGCTGCTCGCGGAAAGGCTCAAGCTCACGCCCCAGATCGCGGCACAAGCCTATGCCGTTGCGACCGATCCCGTCGAAGGGATGGCCAAGGACGCACAACTCGACATGGCTGGTTTCAGGAAGGTCCTCAAGCTGCGCGCGGAAATCGAGGACCAATGGGGCGGCAATGCGCCACCGCCCGACAAATATTTGGACCTGTCGTATTACGAACGGGCGCTGTCGGCGATCCGCTGATCAGCATTTTTGAATGTATCACGCGCGAGAGCGGCCGGCCATCCGGCACTAGCGGCCGTCACTTGCAGGGGGTGCTGTTGCGCAGTTCGATCGAGGTCAGCTCGCCGCTGATCGCGAAGTCGTTGTAATCGAGCATCAGCGCGCGCGAGACGCCGTTCTCGTAGACTTCGAATCTGATCGAATAGATCGGCGCCTGGTCATCCCTGGCGGTTCTATCGAAATAGCTGACCGTGACCGGCCAACGCTTGAGTGCGGCAAGCGCCGGCTCGCGCGCCGCCGCATCGGTCGGCACCCGTTCGTTCGGCGCGATCGCGGGGCCGATCACGGTGAGCGTGTTGTAGACCTTCTCGCCTTTTTCCGATCCGTCGTAGACCGGAAGCTCCAGGATATTCTTGTCTTCATGCGCGGCCTCGATGATGCGGCGCATGTGATCGGTCGGGAATACCGTCCCCACCTGGACATCGAACGTCTTGGCGGCGGGCTCCTTCAGGCTGACGGCGACTTTGTCGCGCTGGCGCTCGGCTTGGCCGTCGACGGAATCGATCAGCGTCTCATTGACGTAGTTCTGCGATTTGAAGATGAAGTTCTTCGACGCGCCGTCTTCCCATGTGGTCGAACGCAGGTCGCTGAGCGTAACCTTGCCCTCCCCGTTGTCGAGTTCTGAGACCTGACGGAATTGCAGCGCGTACCCGTCGCAGGAATTGCCGGAGAAGTCGTAGAGGATTCGCCCACGCGCGGCCACCGCGGGGGAATTGCCACGCGTGTGCGCGAGCTTGAGTTCATAGATCGCGCGATGGGAGGCGAGCCCGCTTGCCGACGTCAACGCCGCTACGCGCTGCGCGGCAAAACCGCCAATCACAGCTGCCGTCGCCAGCAGAGCGGCCACTATGGATTTGCGCAAGGTCGTCATTGCAATCCGTCTCCGCCCGGCTTGCGGCGCAACATAGGGATGCCGTTCGCCTCCTGCAACCATAGCACTGCGCTCCGGACACGTCCGACCCGCGCGGGCGACGCTTGCATGCGCGCGGCCAATCGGCCAAGACAAGCCATCCGACGAACGCGCAGGAGGACGTCATGGCCGGAGCGGTCGACAAAAAGCTTGCCGAACTCGGCATTGCGCTGCCCACGCCGGCAAGCCCCGTCGCCAACTACATTCCATTCGTGCGCGTCGGCGCGCTGCTGTTCGTCTCGGGTCAGATCTGCCTCGATGCAGGCGGCAAGCTCGTCGCCAAAGGTAAGCTCGGCAGCGGCGTATCACTCGAGGACGGCCAAAAAGCGGCACGCGCCTGCGGGATCAACGTGCTGGCACAGGTCAAGGCGGCGCTCGGCGATCTCGACAAGATCAAGCAAGTGGTCCGCTTGGGCGGCTTCATCAATTCCGATCCTGCCTTCCTCGACGGCCCGAAAGTAATGAATGGCGCCTCCGATCTCATGGTGGCGGTGTTCGCCGACAAGGGCCGGCATGCGCGAACCACGGTCGGGGTCGCGGTGCTACCCGGAGATGCCGCGGTCGAGGTTGAAGGCGTCTTTGAGGTCGCTTGACGCGCTAGAGGCGTGCTTCGCGCTACAGCGCGTCCGGAACACGCGTAAGGCAATGGCCGATCTTGATTGGCTGAGCGCCCGACCGCTGGCGCACCGGGGTCTGCACGATGAGCAAAACGGCATCATCGAGAACACCCAATCGGCATTTGCGGCCGCAGTCGCTGCGCGCTACGGCATCGAATGCGACTTGCAGATCAGCGGCGACGGCGAGGCCATGGTCTACCATGACGACGTGCTCGGGCGGCTGAGCGACGGCAAGGGCCGCCTGGACGCCATGATCGCCGCCGAACTCAAGCGCGTCGCCTTCAAGGCAACCGCCGATCGTATGATGACGCTTGGCGACTTGTGCGACTTCGTGGCCGGCCGGGCGACGCTGCTCCTCGAATTGAAGAGCCCTCGTGGCGACGATCGCCGGCTTGCCGCGCGCGCCGCCAAAGTGCTCTCCGGCTATGGCGGACAGGCCGCGGCGATGTCGTTTAATCCCGCGCAGATCGCCGATCTGCGCGCAATCGCGCCGCGTTTGACGCGCGGGATTGCCGTGCGAACCCCCGCAGGGGCAAAGGTTATGGCCTCGCCGAGGCGCGCGCTCGCCGGTCTCCTGCAAGCGCCGCGTGCGCGACCGCAATTCCTTGCGTATTCGATCGCCAATCTGCCCGCGCTGGTGCCCACCCTCGCGCGAAATCTGTTCGGTCTTCCGGTGCTCGCCTGGACCGTGCGCAGCACGGATGACCAGCGTAAGGCCGCGCGCTACGCCGACCAGATGATCTTCGAAGGATTTCGGCCGTAAACTTGCATGGCAGCGTCCGAGACAAGGCCCATGATCGAATTGACCCTGCGGGTGGCTAATTCCATTACCGAGGTCGCAGCGCAGGCCTGGGACGCTTGCGCCAATTCCGCGGCATCGGAGAGTGGAAACGGGCCGGTATCGGCGATCTGCGCGCCCACAGCCGAAGTCCAAGCTTCCGTCTTAGGAGATCGATACAACCCGTTCATTTCCCACGGTTTCCTGTCCGCACTCGAGTTGTCACAATCGGTCCGCCCGCGCACCGGCTGGCAGCCGATGCACCTCCTCGCCGAAGATGCGCAGGGCCAGCTGTTCGGCGCCGTCCCCTGCTACGTGAAATCGCATTCGCGCGGCGAATATGTCTTCGACCATGGATGGGCGGACGCATATGAGCGCGCCGGGGGCCGCTATTATCCCAAGCTTCAAGTATCCGTACCCTTCACGCCCGCCACCGGCCGCAGGCTGCTCGCGCGGCCGGGCCCGCAAGCGGATGCCGTGTGCGCGCACCTCGCCGATGCGCTCGCTGATGTGTGCCGGCGCTGCGGCGCCTCCTCGGTTCACGTCACCTTCCCGACCGAAGCGGAATGGGAGCTTTTAGGCGCGCGCGGCTACCTCAAGCGCACGCACCAGCAATTCCACTGGGAGAACGCCGGCTACACGAGCTTCGATGCGTTTCTCGCGGCGCTCGCCTCGCGCAAGCGCAAGACCATCCGACGCGAACGCGAGGACGCGCTCGCGGCCGGAATCAGGGTGCATTGGCTGACCGGCACCGACCTCACCGAAAGCGTGTGGGACGCGTTTTTCGGCTTCTACATGGAAACCGGCTCGCGCAAATGGGGCCGGCCCTATCTGACGCGCGAGTTCTATTCTCTGGTGGGCGAGAAGATGCGCGATCAGATCCTCTTGGTGATGGCCAAGCGCAACCGGCGCTGGATTGCCGGCGCCATCAACTTCATCGGCTGCGACACGTTGTTCGGCCGTCATTGGGGCGCGAGTGAGTACCACCCGTTTCTGCACTTCGAGCTCTGCTATTACCAGGCGATCCAATACGCCATCGAGCACAAGCTCGCCCGCGTCGAAGCAGGCGCCCAAGGCGAGCACAAGATTGCGCGCGGCTATCTGCCGACCACGACCTATTCGGCGCACTACATCGTCGATCCGGGGTTACGGCGCGCGATTGAGGATTTCCTCAAGCGCGAGCGCGTCTATGTGGCGGCGGCGGGCGCGGAGCTCGCGGAGGCGGCGCCATTCCGCAAGGAGTGAGGTGCCGTGATGTGGCGGAGAATGTCTGGGTCAGGAGATAGGAGAAATCATGCCGGCATACGATCCCAACAATATCTTTGCCAAAATCCTGCGCGGCGAGTTGCCGTCTTACAAGATCTACGAGGACGACAAGGCGCTCGCCTTTCTCGACATCATGCCGCGCGCAAGCGGCCATGCCCTGGTACTGCCGAAGGCGTCTGCGCGAAATATCCTCGACGTGTCTCCCGACGACCTCGCCCACGTGATAAAAGTTGCGCAGAAGATCGCCAAGACCAGCGTCGAAGTGTTCGGCGCCGATGGCGTTACCATTCAGCAGTTCAACGAGAGCGCCGGCGGGCAAGTGGTGTTCCACCTGCATGTCCACGTCATTCCCCGCAAGGCCGGGGTCGCGCTCAAGCCGCCGGCCAGCGTGAAGGAGGCGCCAGAAGTGCTCGCCGATCAGGCCAAGCAGCTTTCCGCCGCGCTGCGGTGATGCCACTCACCGCTGCTCCGCCGTGCCATCGCCCTGAACCATGGTGATGTAGCGCGCGATCGAGCGCATCACGGCATCCTTGCCGCCGCGCGGGATGACGCGGTCGAACCAGGCGCCATAGATCACGTCGAACGAAAATGGCTCGAGGATTGCGCCGATGCGCGCTACCGCGGGCGCCGAGAGGGGAATGAGATTGGGATAGCTGCGCATGAAGCTCACGTGCTTGCGGTCGGGGATGAGCTGCACGATATCGCCGCTCAAGAGCGCGCCACGCCCCTGCCCGCCTCCCACCCAATGCAGCACCGTGCCGCCGGCAAAATGCCCGCCGCAGCGGATGAGCGTGATGCCAGGCGCAAGCTGCAGCGTGTCACCCTCCCACAGCTTGATCACCGGATCGGGCCGCATGATCCACTGCCGGTCGGCGGCGGGCAGGTAAATGGGAATGCCGCCAAAGGCGCGGCTCCATTCCACCATGCTGCTGTAATAGTGCGGGTGTGAGATGGCGATGGCGGAAAGCCCGCCAAGACCCTTCACCAGCTCGACGGTTGCGGCATCGATGAAGGAGATGCAGTCCCACAGGATGTTTCCATCACCCGCACGCAGAATGAGCGCGCGCTGGCCGATGGCGAATTGCGGCTCCGTGCCGACCCCGATCAGGCCCGGCTCGTGCTGCTGGTAACAGTTGAAGTGGCGCGGCGCGAGTTCATCGAGCGTGGTCCACTTCTGCCCGCCCGGCGGAACGTATTGGCGCTCGTCCTGACAGATCGGACAGGAGGGTGGCGGCGCTTGCGAGGGCGTAAACTGGCTGCCGCAGGTCGCGCAGATGAAGGCGGGCATCACACGACCCACAGGCGTTAGGAGGCAGCATCGCCCGGCAGGCGCAGGGCGCGGGACTTACTCACGCACCTATCGTTACGTTCGAGCGCGGCTACGCGTGGACTTGTTTTGGAAAGTATCAGCCTCGGCAGAAAGCCGATCAAGGGCTACGAGATTACACCTTGACCAGCGGCACCTTGGGCACCGAGCCGCGCGGAGACGGACCGCCGCCTTTCGGGCCGGATGGCCTGCGGCGAGGACTACGCCGTTTGCGCTTGGCCTCGGGGATCTTTTCCGGCTTGGGCGTGACCGGACCCTCGAGATATTCGAAGCCGAGCTTCTCGGCGCCCACTTCATCCTTCGTCAGAACCACGCGCACATGGCCGCCGGCCTTCAGCTTGCCGAACAAAACTTCGTCCGCGAGCGGCTTCTTGATGGTCTCCTGAATAAGACGCGCCATCGGCCGCGCCCCCATCTGCTCGTCATAGCCGTGCTTGATGAGCCAGTTGCTGGCCTCTTCCGAGAGCTCGATGGTGACGTCGCGGTCGCCCAGCTGCGCCTCGAGCTGCAGCACGAATTTGTCGACGACCTTGGCGATGATTTCGGGCGTGAGATGCGCAAAGGTGATGATGGCATCGAGCCGGTTGCGGAATTCCGGAGCGAACAGCCGGTTGATCGCCTCAAGATCGTCGCCTTCGCGCTTGATGCGGGTGAAACCATAAGCCTGGCGCGCGAGGTCGGCAGCGCCGGCGTTGGTGGTCATGATCAGGATCACGTTGCGGAAGTCGACCTGCTTGCCGTTGTGATCGGTGAGCTTACCGTGATCCATGATCTGCAGCAGCACGTTGAACAGATCCGGATGCGCCTTCTCGATCTCATCGAGTAGCAGAACGCAATGCGGATGTTGATCGACGCCGTCGGTCAGCAGGCCGCCCTGGTCGAAGCCCACATAGCCGGGAGGAGCGCCGATCAGTCGCGAGACGGTGTGGCGCTCCATGTACTCCGACATGTCGAAGCGGATCATCTCGACGCCCATGGCGGTCGCAAGCTGCTTTGCCACCTCGGTCTTGCCGACACCGGTGGGACCCGAGAAGAGATAGCAGCCGATCGGCTTTTCCGGCTCGCGCAAGCCCGCGCGCGCGAGCTTGATCGAGGCAGAGAGCGCGTTGATCGCCTTGTCCTGACCGTAGACGACCTGCTTGAGCGTCTGATCGAGATGCTGCAGCACCACCGCATCGTCCTTCGATACGGTCTTCGGCGGAATGCGCGCCATGGTGGCGATGGTGGTCTCGATCTCCTTGATGCCGATGGTCTTCTTGCGCCGGCTCTCTGGCAACAGCATCTGCGCCGCCCCCGACTCGTCGATCACGTCGATCGCCTTGTCCGGCAGCCTGCGGTCATGGATGTAGCGCGCGGAGAGTTCGACCGCCGCCTTAATCGCCTCGGAGGTGTATTTGAGCTTGTGATAATCCTCGAAATACGGTTTGAGGCCCTTGAGGATTTCGATCGTGTCCGGAACTGTCGGCTCGTTGACGTCGATCTTCTGGAAACGGCGCACCAGCGCGCGGTCCTTTTCGAAGTACTGCCGGTATTCCTTGTAGGTGGTCGAGCCGATGCAGCGCAGCGTGCCGGAGGCGAGTGCCGGCTTGAGCAGATTCGAGGCGTCCATCGCCCCGCCCGAGGTCGCGCCCGCGCCGATGACCGTGTGGATCTCGTCGATGAACATGATCGCGCCCGGGTAGGCCTCGAGCTCCTTGATCACCTGCTTGAGCCGCTCCTCAAAATCGCCACGGTAGCGCGTGCCGGCGAGCAGCGTGCCCATGTCGAGCGCAAACACGGTTGCATTCCTGAGCACGTCGGGGACTTCGCCGTGCACAATGCGCCGCGCCAAGCCCTCGGCGATGGCGGTCTTGCCGACGCCGGCGTCGCCGACGAACAGCGGATTGTTCTTCTGCCGGCGGCACAGCACCTGGATGGTGCGGTTGATCTCATTATCGCGTCCGATCAGCGGATCGATCCTGCCTTCGCGCGCCTTCTTGTTGAGATTGATGCAATAAGCCTCGAGCGCGTCGCCCTTCTTTTTGCTGTCGTCGCCGGTCTTGGTGTCGGTATCCTCCTCCGCCCCGCGCACGGGACGCGCCTCCGACATGCCCGGCCGCTTGGCGATGCCGTGGCTGATGTAATTGACAGCGTCGTAGCGCGTCATGTCCTGCTCCTGCAGGAAATACGCGGCATGGCTCTCGCGCTCGGCAAAAATCGCGACCAGCACATTGGCGCCGGTCACCTCCTCGCGGCCCGATGACTGCACATGAATGACGGCACGTTGGATCACGCGCTGGAACCCGGCAGTCGGCTTTGAATCATCGTTGCCGTCGCTCACCAGGTTTTCGAGCTCGCTTTCGAGATAAGCTGTCAAGCTGCGCCGCAGCTTGTCGAGATCGACGTTGCACGCGCGCATGACCGCGGCCGCGTCCTGGTCGTCGATCAGCGCGAGCAGAAGATGTTCGAGAGTGGCGTATTCGTGATGGCGCTCATTGGCCAGCGCCAGTGCGCGGTGCAGGGACTGCTCGAGATTGCGCGAAAACGTCGGCATGTCAGCTCTCGTGACAACGAGTTATATAGCCCCGGCGTTCCTGCTTTTCCATCATCGCTACTTCTTTTCCATGACGCACTGCAGAGGGTGCTGGTGTTTGCGGGCGAAGTCCATGACCTGCGTCACCTTGGTCTCGGCCACCTCGTAGGTGAAGATCCCGCACTCGCCGATGCCATGCTGATGCACATGCATCATGATTCGATGGGCGGTTCCCTGGTCTTTGTTGAAGAAGCGCTCGAGCACGTGGACCACGAACTCCATCGGCGTGTAATCGTCGTTCAACAGCAGCACTCGGTAGAGACTGGGCCGCTTCGTCTCCCGCTTGGTCTTGGTAATGACCGCGGTCCCGGGCGCGCCTCCCCGCCGCTTGTGGTTGTCCTCGTCCCCCAGGCGCGGGGGCCGGCTTGCAGCGCTTGCAGTCATTGCGGTCGGTCGTGGAGTCATGGGTAGTCTGAACAAAGAGATGGCAGCTTTGGACATCGCTGCATCATAATAGGGACAGCGCCGGGCCGGTTCCAGATCGCGTATGTCCGCGAATCGTCGGGAATTTTGATGCATTTCATTCTGCAATCCCGTGCCGGAGCGTCCCTGCCGCGTCAATCGACGGACTCAATTGCGGACAATTCGGGGCGAATTCATCGGAAATCTCCGGATTTCTCGCGCAACCACCCTCGCGAATCCGTGATCTGCGATGGACTCCCCGCGCCACGCCTTCGCCGCCAGGCTGCGCGACGCAACTTTCTGGCCTCGCTTTGCGTTTTTCCTTATCGCGCGCACGTGCAGGCCCCTGTCGACGCTCAAATGGAGGATATTCGAGCACGGCCAGGCCGCCGGGCGGGTTGGCCGCGGCTGTGAACGCGGTCAGAAATGATATTTCGGCCTCCGGCGCGCAACTCTGCGTGGGTGATGCCGACTTACGCAGGATGACTTGTCGGCGCAGCGGCCATTCGCGGGATCATGTCCTGGGCGCGTTCACAACACGCATCGATCACGCCGGCCTGGCTGCGAGGGGGACATGCGCGATAGCGGCGTGCGCCCTCGGGGATGATGCAGCAGTGCGATGCTGTAACAACGTAAGGACCGCAGAAAAACAAAGCCCGGCCAGGCAGCCGGGCTCGTTCGTCTGCGCCGCAGCGAGAAATTACTTCGCCGAGGCGACCTTGCCGAACTGGGCCTCGAACGGCTTGTAGGCCTCTCGGGCAAGATCGGCGTAAAGTTCACCGAGCTTCGTCGCCTCAGCCACAAAGCTCTCATACGAGGTCTTCGCGTACTCGCTCTGAACCTCGATCGCCTTTTCGAACGACTTCGCACCGATGAGTTTCTCGGTCGCGGCCGCCGTTTGCTCGAACAGCGTCTTGGAATAATCCGCGATCTCGACCGTAATCGCTTGCAGACTCTTCGAGAGCGCGCCCAGCGACTTCACCGTCGCGTCGACGTTGTCTTTACCCAGCTTCTGAATGTCGTCGATATTCTTGACCATCTTACCTCTCCCGGCAGCGTCGCCGATTGTGTGTGACCTTCGCACCAGTCTCCAGCAGCTCGCCGGATTAGTTCAGATATATTGCACTGCACAAAAATGTCAAGAATTTTTTTGCGCTGCAATATGACAGCCCGATCCGCGGCTTAACGGATTTGCAATCGGCCTCGCCCTAGGATTGCCGCGTGCCGCTCGGGCGGCAGAGCCATCCGCCGTCTGGTTGGAAATCAGAGGCAGGGGGAGGCCAAAAAGGTCGGAAAAACTTCAGAAAACCGCCCATTTTGACTCATCCAATCGCTTTGCCTCGGCACGACAGGGGTGTCAGCGCTTCGTACGAAGCGCGAAGGGGACGAGGACGGGGGAAATACCATGCTGCGGATCCGGACCGGAGCCCGTGATGGGCTTCGTTGGGGTGCGTTCGGTTTTGTCGCTGTCGTTCTCACGCTAACAAACAGTGCCATCTACGCGGCGCCTTACGCCGATATTGTCGTCGACGCCAATTCCGGCGCTGTCCTGCACGCCACCAATCCTGACGCATCCAGGCATCCGGCCTCCCTCACCAAAATCATGACGCTCTACCTGCTCTTCGAGCAGCTCGAGGCCGGCAAACTCAAGCTCGACAGTGCGCTCAAGGTATCGAGCGAAGCCGCGGGACAGGATCCGACTAAGCTGGGCCTCAAGCCCGGCAGCACGCTCGCGGTCGAAGACGCGATCAAGGGCATGGTGACGCGTTCGGCTAACGACGCCGCCGTCGTGGTGGCCGAGGCGATCGCGGGAAGCGAGAGCGACTTCGCCAAGCTGATGACGCGCAAGGCGCAGGCGCTCGGCATGAAGGGCACGGTCTACAAGAACGCGTCCGGCTTGCCCAATGACGACCAAGTGACGACCGCACGCGATCAATCCATTCTCGGGCGCGCCATTCAGGAACGCTTCCCCCGCTACTACAAATATTTTTCCATCCGCTCGTTCACCTTCCGCGGCCAATCCATCGCCAACCACAATCATCTGCTCGGAAAGGTCGAGGGCGTCGACGGCATCAAGACCGGATACATCGGCGCCTCCGGATTCAACCTGGTGACCTCGGTACACCGCGGCAATCGCTATCTCGTCGCCGTGGTCATGGGCGGCAGCAGCGGCGCGAGCCGCGACGCGCGCATGCGCGAGCTGATCAACGAGAAGATCGCGCAAGCTTCGGTCAAACGTACGTCAACGATGCTTGCCGAGGCCGCCGAGCGGCCAGCGCCCGAGGCGGTCGTTGCGAGCAAGCCGGAGCGCAAGCCCGAGCCGATGGTCGTGACCAGGACCGAGTCAAACGCAGAGCCAAAAGTTGTCGTGAAAGCGGAACCGAAACCCGATGTGGCTACCAAGACCGAAGCCACAGCGCAGCCAAAGGCAAAGGTCGAGCCGCGGTTTGCCGTCGCCAGCGCAATCAGCATGCCTGCGCGCTTCAGTTCGGCCGGGGCAGCACCGGAAGGTGCGCATCCCGAGCCAGTTGCAACGCTCACGCAAGCGCGCGTCGTCATCGGCTCAACCGAACCGATCCAGCCCGTGCTCGTCAAAACGGTCGCGGTCAGGGCCGGGACCAAGAGCGCCGCCTCCGCCCCCTTGCGGGTCGCGTCACCAGCCCCTAAGCCTGTTGCTGGCGTCGCGCCGGCCGTGCCTGCGGGGGCGGCCGAGCCCGAGGCCGTAGAGCCAAGTCGTGTGGCTGCAGCGGTTGCGGAAACCGCGCCGCCGCCCGCGCGGTCAGCGATCAAGCCTGACCCAGCGCCCGCAACGGCGGAGGCGGCAAAATCAGAGCCCGCGCCGCAAGCCCCGGCCACGCCTGTGAAAGCGGAAGCGACACCATCCATCCCAACGCCGGCCGCGAAGCCTGAGCCGTCCGCATCGGCCGTTGCGACGAAACCTGATGCCGCGCCAGCAGTGGAGCCGCCGGCTGAACCCGCCGCTGCGCAGAAGCTGCAATCCGCGACTGCGACCACGGCTGCGGCCGCGCCAAAGCCGCAGACAGCGCAGCCCGTTGCCGGCACGAGCGCCGCAATCGCCGCACCCGCCAAACCAGCAGCGCCGGCAACAAAACCCGCCGTGCAGGCGGCAAAGCACCGCCCAGGCTGGATGATTCAGGTCGGCGCGTACCCCGCCGAGCAAGCTGCCAAGCAACGCCTCTCAACCGTCCAAAGCAAGGCGTCCAAAATGCTGACAGGCGCCGAAGCCTTCACCGAAACAGTGGATAAGGGAGGCACCACCTATTATCGCGCCCGCTTTGCCGGCCTCGACAAGGACAAGGCGGAAGCGACCTGCAAATACCTCAAGAAAAACGACGTCGAGTGCGTGACCATCAAGAACTGACGTCGAACGAAGAACGGGACGCCGCGTCGCACAGGAGTTCAGCGATGGCGGCGCAAAAGCACGTCCTTGGCTTCGTTCACGCGGGCTGCGAGATACGTCGAGCCCCCTTGATCGGGATGCAGTTTCTTCATGAGCGCGCGGTGTGCGCGCCCGATATCCTCCGCGCTCGCCCCCGGTTGCACGCCAAGGATGTGATAGGCCTCCTCCTCCGTCATTTTGCCGCTGCGCCACGACTTGCGATCCGCGTCTGGTGCCGCATCAGCTTGCGCGTGTTCACGCCAGCGTGGCTCCCGGCGGTCGAGATACGCCATCAGTAGCGCACGACTTTCCTCGTCAATGTCGGTGAGAAAGCCAGTGAGCGTGGCAATGTCGAGCGCGTCGAGCATGGCTCCTTCATGTCGTCCCGCGAGAATGCGCCCGCGCATCGCGCCGCTGTCGTGATCGAGCTCCATCTCGACGAAAGCCGAGCGCACCCGCGACACCTGACCGGCGCTCTTGTTGGTGCGCGCGGCAAGGCCGGGCATGCTCCACGGCAGCCAGCCAAGCAGCCCGAGCCCGGTCAGGCCGAGCGGAATAGCAATATCGAGGCGCCCGCGGACCCCGAGCACGCCCGCGACGGCGAGCGCGCCCAAGCCGCCTCCCGTTTTCAGCACCGCGGCAGCGGTCTGCGGGTTGACCTTGGTGAAGGCATTGAGCGCCCACAGCAGCAGCGCCAGCACGACGAGGCCGAAAACGATAGTGGCCATTTACGGCCTCATCTGCTCGAGCAGCTTCGTGGCGCCGCTCTGCCGCCGCGCCGAGAGATCAGCGAGCGCACGCAGGCCGCCTGCCGCATAGGCCGCCGCGGCGCGCAACAGCTCTGCCAGTTGATGCGCCGCGCCGGGATCGAAACGGCAATAGGCGCCACGCGTCAGGCGGGCGATTTCGCGAAAGGCCTGCTCGGTGATGGCATCGAAGCCCTCCTGGAACATGAAGGCGGGCACGCCGAGAAGCCCGAGTTCTCCGGCCGTATGACAGAGATCGTCGAGCTTCTCTTCCATGGCATTGCCGACGAAGACGAGGGTTTGCACCTTTGCACCTTGCGCCTCGCGCTTGGCATGGGCGAGAATCTTGCCGAGCTGCGTGTGGCCGCCCCGGCATTCGATGCGCTCCATCAGCGTGCCGAGCCGCTGCGCATGCGATACCCAACGCGAGGCGCGACACTCGCCGAGGCCGCGGTAATAGACCAGCTGCACGTCCAGCCCGCCGATCGCCGCCGCCTCGCGAAACATGTCGGCTTGCAGCCGACAGGCCGTGTCCCAGGTGGGCTGGCGACTCATGGTCGCGTCGAGCGCGAAGATGAGGCGGCCCCGCCGGCCAGGCTGGGTTGTCGGCGCGAGCTCCTTCACGCGGCTGAGAAAAGCGTCGATCTCGGCGCGTGTGGCGCTTGCCGCCGGGGCACGGCCGCGATCGGTTGCTGGCCGGTCAGAGCGATCATTGGCCATGGCAGCAGAGCTTCAATCAGCTGTAGACTCGCCCATTAAGGTGGCCATATCTCCTCTCCGGTGCAATGCCCCAGCCGCGGCATGCGCAACCCAGCACGGACGAGACGCCCACGTGGCCTCCCAGGCGCGGCTTTGCTAATTTGCGCGCCGCTCTGCCGTCCCAGCCAAACTGCGCCCCATGGCCATTCGAATCGTGCGCACGCTGTCCACACTGCGCCGCGCCGTGGCTCGCTGGCGTGCCCGCGGCGAGCGTATCGCGCTGGTGCCGACCATGGGCGCGCTCCACGGCGGTCATCTCGCGCTGGTGCGCGCCGCGCGCCGGCGCGCGCAACGCGTGATCGTTTCCATCTTCGTCAATCCCGCGCAGTTTGCGCCGAGTGAGGACTTTGCCAGCTATCCGCGATACTTCGAGACCGACGTTCGCATGCTCGGCGAGCTAGCCGTCGACCTTGTTTGGGCGCCGGCCGCAGCGGTGATGTACCCGCCCCGCTTTGTCACCCGCGTCCTCCCGGAGGGACCCGCGACCGCCGGACTTGAGGACAAGTTTCGCCCGCATTTCTTTTCCGGCGTTGCCACGGTGGTGGCGAAACTGCTGATCCAATGCACGCCCGACTTCGCGATGTTCGGCGAAAAAGACTACCAGCAGCTCAAAGTGGTGACTCGACTCGTCAAGGATCTCGATCTGCCCGTGAAGATTGTTCCGGTTGCCACCGTGCGCGAGCCGGACGGTCTCGCCTTGTCCTCGCGCAACGGCTATCTCTCAGCCAGCGAACGGGCCGCGGCGTCCACGCTTTACCGGGTACTTAAGGAGTGCGCCGACAAGATGGCGCGCGGCGAACTCCTTGCGCGCGTTATCGACGCGGGCATCGACGCCATCGAGCGTGCCGGATTTGCGCTCGATTATCTGGAAGCCCGCCACGCCGAGACGCTCGAGCCTGTCTCCTCGGTCAAGGACGGGCCAATCCGGCTGCTGGTCGCCGCTCGAATCGGCAAGACGCGGCTGATCGACAATGTTGCGGCATGATCAAATTCGCCAGCGCAGGACGCGCGCAGCGAATTCGGGAACGGAGAGCGCATCGAGGATCGCGTTGGTGTCGATCGAGACGAGGCACGCGCCGAGAATTGAAACGACCACGCCCGCCGTGACCAGAGGTCCGAAAATCTCGTGACGAGGATTGAGCCACTTCGAAAAGCTCAGTCGAAAGACCAAAGATAGCTGCAGGAGCGGCATGACCACCATGATCGGCGCGACCGCGACCGCGGCATAAAACAAGCCTTGCGCCAGGGCGACGAACACGCCCGAATTGATGAACCACAGGACATTCTCGCGTTTGAGCGCGGTCACGTCTTGCCGCAAGGGCGACCACAGCAGCGCAACGGCCATTACGACTGTGGCCGCGCCATATGCGATCAAGCCGCCCAATATCCCGCTTGCGGGCGCGCGATATTCCAGAGCGGACCGTGCCATGATCGGCGACGTGCCGTAGGCAAGCGCCGCGAGCGAGGCGAACACATAACCAGCAACCCGGCGCGGCACGAACAGAGGCTCTTCGATCCCGTGCGCCAGACCGGAGCCGTTCGGACCTATCTCGGACATCGTATAGGCAGCGCGCAATTGAGCGGGCTGTCGCTGTGTGATGAGCGAGCCCGTCAGGATCAAAAAGCCACCGATCATCTGCAGGACGCTGCAGGGTTCGTGCAGGATGAGCACGGCGAGGAAAAGCGTAACGATGACCTGCAGCTGGATCACCGGCGCGGTGAGGTTCATGCCGGCTTCTTGGTTGGCTCGGTAGTTGCAGTATCGTCCAAGGAGGAAATGCAAGAGGCCGACGGCCGTCATCCAACCCGCTGCGCGCGAGGGAAATTCCCCGATGCGAGCGATCTCGCCAGTCAGCACGGCGACCAGCAAAAACAATGCCACCCCGATCGGGATGGTAATGGCCATACCCTGGCCCGGCGTGCCCGTAACGACGCCACGCCGGACGGCGGCATTATTGAAGGCAAAAGTCGCCGCCGACAGGATGGCCAGGATGGCGCCCAGCATCTCGATTCTCTTCCGACGCACCACCCATGGCCGGCATTTTGGCGGACGGCAGGGCCCTGGCCTGCCCAGCTTTAGGGCGGGAGTTCGATTCGACGCGAGTGCCGCGCGCTACTTCTTCACCTTCAGCGGATCCTTGACGTCATCGAACTTTGCAAATTCCGTGTTCCACAGCTCGCCGTTGATCTTCTCAACCTTGCGGATGTAAATCGGCTGCACGATGTCACGGGTCTCCGGATCGATGGACATGATTCCGCGCGGGCTTTCCCATCGCATGCCCTTCATTGCGGCGAGAAGACTTTCGCCGTCGGTCTTACCCTGCGTTTTCTGGAGCGCCTCGTAGATGAGATGCATGCCGTCGTAGCCGCCGATTGATACGAAATTCGGACGGAAGTTGTTCGCCTTCTTGAAGTCCTCGACGTATTTCTTATTCAATGCGGAATCGTGCGAGGCTGAATAATCGTGTGCAGTCACCATCCCTAGCATCTGATCGCCCATGTTGTTGAGCTCGTCGTCGTCGGTGAGGTCGCCCGGCCCGATGATCTTGATGCCCGAATTAGCGAGACCTCGCTCGGCGAACTGCTTGGCGAAGATGCCCGCCTGGGTGCCCGGGAAATAGATGAACGCGGTATCGGGATTGATGTCGCGGATCCGCTGCAGGAACGGCGCGAAATCCGGATTTGCCAGCGGAATGCGGATCGACTCGACGATCTGTCCACCGAGCTCCGTGAAACGCTGCTTGAACGCGCTCTCCGCCTCGGTGCCCGGCGCCCATTCATTGACCAGCGTCACCACCCGCTTGCTGCCGTTCTTGGCCGCCCATTCGCCCATGATCCAGGAGGATTGAGCCAGAATGAAGCTGGTGCGCACGAAGTACGGCGACGCTGTCGTCGTGATCGAGGCGCCCGAGATCATCACGACGGTAGCGATTTTGGCCTGGGTCACGAGCTGACCGTAGGCCAGCGCAGTCGGCGTGATTCCGCCAGCGATGATCTGCACTTTATCGTTCACAATCATCTCCTGGACGAGCCGCCGCGCATTATCGGCAACGCCGCCATCGTCCCTAAGGATGATCTCGACTTTCTTGCCCGCGACCGTGTTGCCGTGGTGCTGCATGTAGAGCCGCGCGCCGGCCGAGGCCTGCCGCCCGGCGGCCGCAAAACCGGCACCCGTCATAGAAAAACTCATGCCGATCTTGACCACCTCTTGCGCCACCGCAGCACTCGTGCCCAGCGCGACCGTGGCGGCTGCCGCGATTGCAATTGTGAATGGTCTGCGTCGCATATCGTCCCTCCCGCGTGGTGACGCTCGGCCCTCGGCTTGTCTAGCACACGGGCCGATGCCCGACGACCGCGGGCGCCGCGCGCGGCGCCAGCTCACAGCAAGCCGAGTTCTCTGAGCTCGCGACGCAGCGCCTCCGGCATGCTTTTGGCACCTGGCGCGACGCGGTCGAGATCGCGCGGCGCGTCATTGGCGGCGAGATAGCGCCACCCCTGGAACGCGCGCCACGGGCGCGGCTCGACCAGCACGAGCTTGGGCTCCAGCACCAGATGACAGCGCCCCACCCCCTCCTTGTCGACGAAGGGGCACACATCGCGAATCCGCTGGCGGCACATGATCTCACCCCGGATCACCCAATAGAGCGAGCCGCCCCCGCGCAGTTCGCTCACGCGCTTAGGCACCATGCGTGTCCGGTGCATGTGCTCGGCCGAGAGCCCCCGTTTCCTGCGCTCCTTCAACTTCTCGCGAATCCAGTCTTCGAGATCTTGGACGGAGTCGCAGCCGACGCAAAGTTTGATCAGATGAAGCGCCATGTTCGATGTTCCGGAACCGCGTGTGACAAAATCATAGCGCGTCTCGCCCCCCTTACCATGCGGAAGGCCGAGCTTATCCTCAGAAGATGGGGTGGCTTATTGGGAGGGAGCAAGCGGCGCGGGCGCCGGGGGGGCGGGAGCGGCGCTTGGCGAAGGGCGCGCCTGTACATCTGCTTGCGGCGGCCGCCGCGGCGGCAGCGGCGCGGTCGATGACGCGGGCGCGGCCGCGCCGGTCGTGTCTTGCGGCTGCCGCTGGGCAGGCGGCGGCTCGGCGGTCATGATGTTGACCGGCGGGATCGAAGCTGCCGACGGGAAGTAGAGGTTGTTGGGTGTTCTCGTCGCCGGGCTGGGTGCCGGAGCGGGCGCATTGCTCGCCAGCCCGCGAGTGCCCGCAGCGGACCAGCTGGCCGAGGCGCTCTTGAGGCGAGCTTCGAACGGCCTCTCCGCGAGATGGACTTTGATCCGGCTGGAGTCGCGCAGCCATCCGAAGGCGCTGCACTGGTCTGGCCTGCAGCCGTCGCGGACCGCGAGCACATGCGCCACGATGCCGAAGCGATCGGCCTCGATAGCGCGCCGCAGCGCGAGCAGCGCGGGATTTGCTGCGCGATCACCAACCTCCGCGGCCGAACGAAGAACAGAAAGCTGCGCGGCAACATAAGAGAGGGCTGCGGCGGTTGCTTCCGGGCTGGCGAATAACGCCTTTTCACAGGCAACCTCCACCGTCTCGCCTGCGAGTGGATCGAGGCATCCCAGCGCCGAGCCTGGCGCGATTGCACGCATCGCCAGTTCAAAGACGCGATTTTCGAGCGCGCGCCGCTCGGCGACACGATCGCGCCCAGCAAAATAGTCCCGCGCCCACCACGCGCCGAGGAGAGCAATGAGCAGCACAAGAACGGCTGCGGGTACGCTTCGGCCCTCGGCGACGCCGCGAAAAAGAGCAACTGCGCAAACGACCACGATTAACGCCGCGCTGCCGGCGACCGCCCACAGCGGTAGCGTCGTCAAATCGAGGGCTGTCGCCCATTCCCCCATGTGATCGAGCATCCCGGCAGCGCTCCAGAAGCCAGTATGGCTCAGTGGGGCAGCGCTTGCCACCCTGCTCGCACTCGCGGAATTTTGCCGCCAAGCCGCAACGCAGGACGTGCCCCGAACAGCACATCGTGCGCGGCGATAGCATCTAAGTCGCGCCCGCACGCTTGAGCGCGTGCGCAGGGTCGCTTGCTATTTGCTGAATGCGCTCCGGCTTAAGAGCGCAAAGTCACTTCAGCGCGTATATTCGAGTTGGCTTTCCCTCGCGACGCGCTCGAAGGCCTCATTGGGATTCTTGATGCGGTACTGGTAGTCGGAGCCGTCAGAAGGAAGCAACTTCACCACCTGATAGGTACTGTTGGCGACCATGTGGCCAATCGGGCGCGAGGTGAAGTAGACGGTCTCACCGATTTGAAACTTGTGATCTTGCAACGCGGTTCTCCTGACCTCGAACGACACGGATTTGCTCTTGTCGAGCGGTGCTTCCCCCGATCGCAATCAATATAGCAGTGAAATCGGCTATTGCCTCGAAAATTCCGCTTTTTGGTCGGGATCGGTTCCGCCACCCCCGTCTGATTAAATGATTCGCGAAATCAAAGCCTTGTATGGCGTTATTGAATTAGAATCCCTGGGCGAGACAACGGGATCATGGCCGGCATGCTTCGGGAGGAATGGCCATTGGTAGGATCCCCACGCGAGCAGCCGATCAGAAGCGCCCCGGTTCACGAAAGTCGGCGTAAGCGGCGAGAGGCCAAACACATTGGCGCCTCGTTCATAGCCTACCGGCTCACGGCCGGCGTGGGAGACGTGCATGCGCTTGGTTATCGGGATTATCCTCGGCTGCGCCCTCACGGTGGGGGGTGCCTACGTCGCCGATACTGTTTCAATCGCCACCGCGCAGCCCGTCATGGTCAATTGGGACGTGGTCGCCAAAAATCTGGACAGCTTCACCACGTTCGCGCGCGCCGGCTGGAAGAAGATTGCCGGCTGATCGGCGCAGCCGCGACTGCGCCTGCCCGGGGGACGTGTCAGGCCCGCACTTCCTGCCGCTGGAACACGATATAGGCGATCACGAACAGCAGGATCGAGCCGGCCACGAGGCCCACGATCTGCGGCCAAACGATCAGCACGCTTTGCAATAGCGGGATCGGCGCGCCAGGGATCGAGCCTCGCTCGATCAGCGCCAATCCCAGGCCGGCGAGCATCGATTGCTGCGTCGAGCGCACCGATGGGTCGAGCACGATCGCCACGATCTCGTTGTACAGCACCACCGGCGACAGTCGCGCAAATACCTGCTGTGTCTCGAGGAGGCCCAGGATATCGCCGGAGCCGCTGACCGCGTTGGCGATGTAGGGCGCGAACGAAGGCCAAAGAAACGTCACGAACAGCCATACCCCGAGGGACACTAGCACCGCCGCGGCCGCGGAGCGAAACACGATCGAGAACAGCAGCGCCAGCGCGAACCAGAAGGCGCCGTAGACGATCGTAATCAACAGTAGAATCAACGCCCTCGCCATTTCTTCAGCATTCGGCGGGATGCCAAGTCCCCACAGCCCCAGCCCGATCACCAGCAGCCACAGCACGATGAAAGTGACGGTCAGAGTGAACAGCCCAGCAGCGAACTTCCCAAACAGGAGAGCATCGCGATAGATCGGCTGCGACAGGATGCGCGAGAGCGTGCGCCGATTGTGCTCACCGCTCACAGCGTCGAAGCCGAGCCCAATCGCCAAGAGCGGCACCAAGAAAGCTGACAGCAGTAGTGGCAACGTCAGCGGGCTGCTGCGGGTAAACAGCAAGAGAAACAGGAACGGATCTTCGGCGGTGCTCTCCTTGATCGGGGCGAGGCCGAGGCTGACCACCACGATCGCGGTCGCGGTCACCAGCACGACCAGCACCACCACCAGGATGCTGCTGAAGTGATCGGCAATCTCCTTCAGCGTTACTACTCCGAAGCCGTGCAGGGCCGAGCCTTCACGCCGCATGGAGCTCTCCTTCGTGGGTCTGGAAGTAGCGCGTGTAGATTGCTTCGAGACTCGGCTCCTCCACGGACAGGCGCAGCAGCCGGCCACCGGCCGCGACCACCGCCGATGCCGCTTCCGGCCGAACGTCGTGATCGGCCAGCAGCAAAAACCGGTTCGCTCCGGCCGGCTCGACCCTTTGCACTCCCGGGATCGCCGCGATGCGTTCCCCGAGTCCCTGGCCTTGGGCTTCCACCTCGACGCGAAAGCCTCCGCCCAACACCTGACGTCCCAGCTCGGGCACAGTGCCGATGAGCACGATATTGCCCTGACTGAACAGGGCGACGCGATCGCAAACGCTCTGCACGCGCTCGAGCAGGTGCGACGACAACAGCACGCTCACGCCGCGGTTCTTAAGATCGCGAATGATGTTGAGCAATTCGGCGGTGGCCTGCGGATCGAGGCCCGAAGTGGGCTCGTCGAGAATCGCGATCTGCGCCTCTTTCAGCAGGATCTCGGCGAGCCCGAGCCGCTGGCGCATGCCGCGCGAGAAGGTGCCGACGCGGTTGTTTGCGACCTCGCCGAGCCCCACATGGCCGAGCGATGACTTGATTCTCTGCTCCCGCTCGGAGCGTTCGAACCCCATCAGTCGCCCGGTATAGCGCAGGTTCTCCGCGGCCGTGAGATTATCGTAAAAGCCAACCTGGTCGGGCAGGTAACCCACGTGACGTTTCACCGCCAGCGGCTCGCGCACCGGATCGTGATCGAGCACGCGGGCCTGCCCGTCCGAAATATCGCTCAGCCCTAGCAGCATCAAAATGGTGGTGGTCTTGCCGGCGCCGTTCGGCCCTAGCAGCCCGAAAATCTCACCGCGCGCCACCGAGAACGAAATGCCGTTGACGACGGCTACCCCGTTGTACCGCTTGGTGAGGCTATTCGCCTCGATGACGTTCATCGCCGTCCGAACCATACTACCGAGCCGATCATGACAAGCAGCGCGCCGCCGATCAGGGCGATGCCAACGAATCCCCACAGCGTGGAGGTGGTGACCGCAACGCGGAAGGTCTGGGATGCGGATTCGCCGCGAGCGGAGGCGCGCATCGTGGTGACATAGTCCCCGGCCACCGCCTTGGGGGCGGGCGTGATGAGCGCCTGCACCTCTTTGTTTTCGTTGGGAGCGATACGATCGACGGTTTTTGGTTCGAAGCTGACCTTCCAGCCGCTGGGAGCCGAGCTCGACAGCTCGATCTGTTCCGCCGCCGCCGTACCGGAATTAGTGAGGATCACCGGGACCGACGTCTCCTGGCCTGCGGAAGCCTTGGCGCTGAGGACGCCTTCGCGGCCGGCGATATCGATCTTCGGCTGACCCGTGATATCGAGGACGAGGTCGGACGTTGCAGTGGCGTCATCGGCCGATACTTTCGCCATCACCTTGTACTTGCCGGCTGCAACCGTGTTCGGCGGACGCACCTTGAGTTTCACGTCCTTCGACTGGCCGGCATCGAGCGGAAGGGCGTTGAGTTCCTGGCTACCGTACTGCTCGGTGAAAGTGGCATCGAAGTTCTGCGGCGCCTGCGCGGACAAGCTCACCAGCACTTTCTTGGGGCTGTCGTTCTTGATCGCAAGCTGGAACTCGAAGCTCGACTTCGACGTGCCGCGCAGCTCGGGGAGCTGCGGGTTGAGCGTAAGCTTGGCGGGCAGATCTGTCGCGAGTTTCACCTCGATGGGCAGACTTGCCTCCGCGGTCGAGCCGCGGGCGCTCACCGTCAAATTCGTGGTGCCGATTGGGGCATCCTTGGGCACGTCGAGGCGTAGCTCGAGCGGCACGTTGGCATTGGTCGCCGGCAGCGCCGCCGCCACCGGCTGCCCGCCACCGATCAGCGTTGCCGTCCAGCCCGAGGGAACGCCGGCAACCGAGAGCGCCAGCCGCTCCGGCGGAAGGCCGTAGTTCTGCAGCTTCAGATTGATCGATGAGGTGGTCCCCGGCCGCAAAGTCACCGCGGGGTAATCGGTGAGAAGGAACAGGCCTTTGACGTCGTTCTTGGCTTCTTCCGCTATAGCCGCAGTGCAGAAGGCGGCGCAGAGCACAGCCGAAAACAAGGCGACAAGATGATATCGCATGGTGGCAACTCCAGTGGCTAAGGCAGACAGTCCCGCTGTTTAGATGACCCTCCCGGCGGAACCGAAAGGCGCTTCAAGATGGCGTGTTTTTCTTTCGTCCCCCGGCCGGAATCAATACACTTGTTCGAGATTTTTTGCCGCGCCGGCGGGGGGCACGCGGACCTTCATGCCCGCACGACCTCCGGCCAGTCCACCTCGTCTTCCGGCAGTACCCAGTGTTCCGCTAGCGCCGCCGCGCGCCACTCGCCCCAAGCCCGCAGCGCCATCATGGCATCCATATAGGCCCGCGCCGCTTCGCTGACCTTCACGGCGTAGGTGTGGAGGCGGGAGACCACAGGGGCATACATGGCGTCGGCGGCGCCGAACCCGCCGAACAGAAAGGCGCCGTCGGCGCCGTGGCGCGTGCGACAATCGGTCCACATCGCGTCGATGCGGCGGACGTTCGCCTCGACCTCCGGCGTCAACTGCCGGGGCATGATCGGCCGCGACATGTTCATTGGCAAATGGCGGCGCAGCGGAACGAACCCCGCATGCATCTCGGCCGAAATCGCGCGGGCAAGGGCCCGCGCGCCCGGGTCAGCGGGCCAGAGGCGGCAAGCAGGATATTTCTCGGCGAGATATTCGAGGATCGCGAGCGATTCCCAGATGTGCACGTCGCCGTCTGCAAGCGCCGGCACTTTCCCCGCTGGTGAAACCTGGCCCACTCGCGCCTTGAAATCCTGGGCATCCAGCGAAATCACCTCTTCGTCGAAAGCGATGCCCGTCACCTTCATGGCGATCCATGGACGCAGCGACCAGGAGGAGTAGTTCTTGTTGCCAATGATGAGCTTGAGCCCCATACGACGACCTCGCGTTGTGCGACGTTGCTCGATGGTGGCCGGGGCGCGTTGGGAGCGTCAAGCGCGGCGCCACGCTGGCGTTCGCGACCGCAACGCCAACAAAAACGCGCTAGCTCGCGATGAACAAGCGCGCCAGCGGCTCGGATGGGAGTCCCGCAAGTTTAATAGCGGCGCGAGATCAAGTGATTCCCAGTATGACGGCGGTCATTGCCGCGCCTAGAACGGCTACCGTCGCCGCGAGTACCGCGTGCCGCGGGGCCGCAGGCATCGCTGGTCGCATCTCGACCGGCATCGTCGACACTCCTCGGCCGGGCGCCCAGAGACGTATGTGCCCGGAGTTAAAAGTGCAGTCGCTCGAAATCAAACCAGCGACGAGCACAGCGGTTGCAAAAAGCATCACGACACGTGTCGGACCACTCGCGCATTTTGGCCACGAGCGATGAATACCGGGTAAATTGAGCATCTACCGTCGTGAGGATTTTGTTCAGCGGCCGTCCCTTATGGGGGCCGGAAATAGTTCCGACGTGCGTCCCGTGAGCCAATAGACCGCGAGGCCGATCCATTCGCGCATGGCGGTGTCGCTTCGGCGCAGCCCATCGCCCACGGTCGCAAACGGACGCAGTAAGTCCTTGGCTCCGCGCGTGCGCCAATCGACCGGGTAGGGCTCAACCGGAAAGCCGACTTTGCGGAAAACGCCGACAGCCCGTGGCAAATGATGGGCTGACGTCACCAGCAGCCAGCGCTCGCCCGGCTTGGGTTGCGCGATGGACTTGGAAAAAACCGCATTCTCGACCGTGTTGCGCGACCGGTCCTCCAATAGGATTCTTGGGCGCGCGATCCCGAGGTCTTGCAGAAGCCGCAGGGCGAACGGCGCCTCTGCGCCCTCCTCATAGATCAGCGCGGCACTGCCGCCCGACAGCAGAATGCGCGCATCAGGGTAGCGCCGCGCCAATTCGGCCGCGACCGTCAGCCGTTCGGCCGCCTCGTTGAGCGCCACCTCGTCGCGGGCGGCCGATACGTCCAGCGAGACCGCGCCGCCAAGCACGATAATGCCGTCCGGGGATCCGTGTGCCGCGTCCCACCGAGGGAAGCGCTCCTCAAGCGGTATGATCAATGCATTGCCGAGGGGCGAAAGGCCCAACACTGCGAGCACGATCAGGCTTGCGAAGACGAGCGCCCGGCCCGACCGCGCAAAGCGCGTCGGCAGCAGCAACAGCCCGATAACGCCAATTGATATGACAAGGTTGGATGGGATGGCGAAGAAGCCGAGAATTTTGGAAAGAGGGAAAAACATCGGCGCGCGTGTCAGATCGCGTCCGCAGGAAAGGAATACATTCTCGGGCGCTGACGGACGAACGCCGAGCGCGATGCCTGCCCGTTCGTCACGTCTTCTTCCAAGCGGCGTAGCGGGCCTTGGTTTCTTCGTTCATGGGATAAAGACCGGGAAGTTTGGCCCCACGCTCGACCTCACCGACGATGAAGCTCTCCATGCGCTCGTGCTCGGCGCCCTCCTCGGCGACGAAGGCGAGGAGCTCCTGTGGGATCACCACTGCCCCGTCGTCGTCGCAGACGATGACGTCCCCTGGAAACACCGCGCACCCGCCGCAGCCGACCGGCTCCTGCCAGCCGACGAAAGTGAGGCCATTGACCGAAGCCGGTGCGGCGGTCCCGGCACACCACACCGGCAGCTTGGAGGCAAGCACACCCGCCTTGTCGCGCACGACGCCGTCCGTGACTAGCGCCGCTACTCAGGATGTCGCCGAAAATGCCGGCCGAGGTGACGCCCATGGCATCGGCCACTGCGATGCAACCTTCCGGCATCTCTTCGATGGCGCCGCGCGTCGAAACCGAATTCGCCCAGCTTTCCGGGGTCGCGAGATCCTCGCGCACCGGCACGAATCGGAGCGTGAAGGCAGGACCGACGACGCGAACGCCGCCGGAAACGAGCGGCTGCGGCCCGCTCATCCAGCAGCGCCGGATTCCTTTTTTCAGCAGCATGGTGGTGATGGTCGCGGTCGTGATCGCCCGCAGCGTGTTGTAAAGAACCGCACTCATTCGCATACCCCTTGGCAAAACGTGCGTGGCCGGCCTCAAGGCGGCACGAAGCCGAGGCGCTCGTCGCGTCGTCGCAGCCAGGCCACGAAGGGGATCGAGAGCAGCACCATCCATGCCTTCCCGACGATCTGGCCCGGCAGGAAGTCAAGCGAGCCGAAAGCGAGCCACAGAAACACGACCGAGTCGACGACAAGCCCCACGACGCTCGACGCCACAACGGCAAGGACCAACCCGCGCCGCACGAGCGGCGTGTAAACGGCGAGATCGGCGAATTCCGAGAGCAGGAAAGCGGCCGCCGAAGCAACGACGAGCGCCGGCGGCGCTAGCGACGCGGATAGAATGGCGCCGGCGAGAATGGCAAGCGAAGAAGCAGCAGCGCCAAGGCGGCGCTGGACCAAATCGCGCAGCACGAGCGCCGCACCGGCCATCGTCACTCCCGAAGGCGCCATTAGCCCCGGCGCCACCGGTATGAGACAAGGTCCAGCCGGCTGGCACACCGTGCCGGCGTGCCCGATCAGCCAGTTCGCCGCGGGAATGGTAAGGGAGAACAGCGCGACGAACACGATGCCCTCGTCGCGACGCCGCGTCTCACTCCTCGTCATTGCCTGGACATCCACTTGGCAAATCCCTCCGCGCGCAACCGGCAGGCCGGGCATTTCCCGCAACCGTAACCCCAGACATGCCGTTGCGAGCGGTCGCCGAGATAGCAGGTGTGGGTGTCTTCGACCAGCACCTGGAGAAACGCGTCTCCGCCGATCTCATGTGCCAACGCAAACGTCGCGGCCTTGTCGATCCACATCAAGGGGGTGTGAATCACGAAACGGCGTTCCATCCCGAGATTGAGCGCAAGCTGCATGCATTTGATCGTGTCGTCGCGACAATCGGGATAACCGGAGAAGTCGGTCTCGCACATGCCCGCGACCAGATGCTTCACTCCCCGCCGATAGGCGAGCACACCCGCAAACGCGAGGAAAACGAGATTGCGCCCGGGAACGAACGTTGTCGGCAGCCCGCTCGCATCCACTTCGATTGCGACCTCCCGCGTGAGGGCAGTATCGGAAATCGCCGCGAGCGCGGCGAGCTCGAGCACGTGATCCTGGCCGAGTTTGTCGGCCCATATCGGCTTGAGCGCCACCATACGCTCGCGCACGCGCACGCGCGCCTCGAGCTCGGCGCGATGGCGCTGGTCGTAATCGAACCCCAGCGTCTCGACGCGAGCAAAGCGCTCGAGCGCCCAGGCTAAGCAGACCGTCGAGTCTTGGCCGCCCGAAAACAAGACGAGCGCGCCGGCGGGATCGATTGAGCTCACGACTACAACTCCACACGTGCGAATAGCGAACAGCGCGCGATTTCGAGCCCCTCATCCGCTATTCGCCAGGGCTGTTCGCCGTTCGTTGGCGTCTTCGCTATTGGCCGCTCGCTGTTTTATTCGGCTCATAGCCGAGCTTGCGCGCCAGCGTTGCCAGCTCGCAGCCCTCGCAGTAGCGGCGATCCTTAAAGTCAATCCAATTGTGCGCATAGATGTTCTCGGACGGAATGCCGTAGCGCTCCTGCAAGAAGCGCACCAATATCAACCAAGCTTGCTTTTGCTCGCGCGTTGGCGGCTTGGCGACGTCCGGGTAATTGCCGACGAATTCCACCCCGATCGAATTGGTTTTGATCACTCTGCGATAGGTCTTCGAATTGTCGATATATTTGTTGTCGTTTCGATTGGCCCCGTCGCCGTGAGTGGGAACGGCGTTTTCGGCGGTCGACCAATACACGGTGCCGTCGGTTTCCACCCACACCGTCACGCCGCGCTTGGTGGGATCGTTCGCCTGCGCCAGCGCCATGCTCTTGGCGGAGCCGGCTGGACCTTCGGTCTGGTGCACGATGACGTTTTGCCATTTGACGGTATCGCCCGGCGATCCGAGCGGATGGAGATAGATGATCGTGAGCCCCGCAATCTGCGGCTCGCCGGGCTGCTTGGCGAGCTCGCGAAAATTTTCCGGAAGCTTGGCGTCATGCACGACGACAGCGGGGGCGTTTTCCGCTTCCTGCGCCGGCACAGGGTCCGGCCGCGGTCGCGGCAGCGCGGTCTCTCCGCGCGATAAAGCCCGAACGCGAACGTGGTTGGTGGGCTCGGCCCAGGCTGAAACCGTCAGTACATAATGGGCGATGGAGAGCGCGAGCGCGGCAATCGGCGCCACGCATCCCGCGCCTCGGGCGAGCGCCGGTCTTCTTGCTAATCCCATTGCGGCGACCCGGAATAGGCGTAATCGACGATGCGCCCGTCGCGCCGCGCGAGCCGCGCGATCTCCGCCATTTCCGGCTCTGAAAGCTCGAAGTCGAAAATGGCGAGATTTTCCGAGAGCCGTTCGAGGCGGCTGGTTCGCGGGATGACCGAGATCCCGCGCTGCACCAGGAAGCGCAGGCTCACCTGCACCGCGGTTTTACCGTGCGTCTTGCCGATGAGCGCGAGCGCCTTGTGCCCGCTCACGCTCCCGCGGGCCACGGGACTATAGGCCACGACGGCCATGCGGTGGCGCCGGCAAGCAGAGATCACCTTCGATTGGTCAATGAAGGGATGTACCTCGATCTGGTTGCAGACGAGCGGCTCGGTTGCAAGCTTCATGGCCTCTTCGATAAGAGCAACGGTAAAGTTCGATACCCCGATGTGGCGAGCAAGGCCCGCGCGCTTGACCTTGCACAAGGCGCCGAGCGTATCGCGCAATGGAATTTGTGGATTGGGCCAATGCAGCAGGAGTAGATCGACTTCGGTGAGCCGCAATCGCGCCAAGCTTTGCTGCGCGGAACGCTCGAGATCGCGCGGAGCAAAGTGCGACGGCCAGACCTTCGTGGTGATGAAGACCTCGTCGCGTCCGATGCCGGCGGCGCGCAATCCCTCTCCCACCTCGCGTTCGTTGTCGTAAAGCTCCGCGGTATCGATGTGGCGATAGCCGAGCCGCAGCGCCTGCTCGACGACACGCGCACAGGCACGCCCGCGCAGCTCCCAGGTGCCGAGCCCAACGAGCGGAATGCGGGTACCGTGCGCCTCGACAACGTGGGCCGCTATCGACATCACCCTCTCACTTCCCGCGGGCATCGCCGGCTTCGCCCATCAATTGTGCCGACCGGGCGCACACTGACTGGGCAATTACAGCTGAATTTTCGTTGACGACACGATTCTCGGCACGCCCTGCGCCTCAAGATTAGAACAATTCAATGTTACAACACTTGCGCGGTGGCCCGCGAAGCCTTTCATATCAGCTGAGGCTTGGCGGACGGCAACCCGCGAAGCCTTTCATATCAGCTGAGGCTTGGCGGACGGCAAGTAGAATGCGCGGACAGCTATTAGCGATCGTGCTGGCGGCACTCGGTATGGCGAGCGTGCATGCCGTCGCGCAGGACTTCAACCTCACCATCCGCAACCACAAGTTCGAGCCGCAGGAAATCCGCGTGCCCGCGGGCAAGCGGGTGTCGATCTCCGTCACTAACGAGGACGCAAGCGCGGAGGAATTCGAGAGCCCGTCGCTCAAGGTCGAGAAGATCATTCCCGGCAAATCGAAAGGAGTGGTGCGTATCGGACCCTTGGCGCCCGGCCGCTACGAGTTCTTCGGAGACTTCCACGCGGATACCGCCAAGGGCGTCGTCATCGCGGAATAAAGACATGTTCGGCGCGCTCATCATTGTTTTCCGGGAAGTGATCGAAGCGGGCCTGATCATCGGTATCGTACTCGCGGCGACGCGTGGTGTGAGCAGGCGGGGACAGTGGGTCGCGACCGGGGTGCTCGCAGGCACGCTCGGGGCCGGCATTATCGCGCTGTTCGCGGAAGCCATCGCCAACGCGTTCGAAGGCTCGGGTCAGGAAATCCTCAATGCAGCCGTGCTCGGCACTGCCGTGGTGATGCTGATGTGGCACGCTGCGTGGATGGCGCGCCACGGACGCGAGATGGCGGTCGAGATGGCAGCGGTCGGCGCCGCGGTGAGCGCGGGCAGGCGGCCGATGACCGCGCTCGCGACGGTCGTCGGACTTGCCGTGCTGCGCGAGGGCGCTGAAGTCGTGCTGTTCCTTTACGGCATCTTCGCCGGCGGCACCTCGAGTTCCTCGCTTTTCGCCGGGGCCGCGCTCGGGCTCGCCGCGGGCGCGGCGCTCACCTCATTGACGTACTATGGGCTTGTTAGCATCCCTGCCCGCCACATTTTCACCGTGACGGCGGTGCTCGTCGCGCTGCTGGCCGCGGGCATGGCCGCGCAAGCGGTGCAGTACCTCGACGCTGCCGGCGTAATCAATGTGCTGAGCTCGCAATTGTGGGACAGTTCGCCGTGGCTCCCGCAGGACGGCATCGTCGGTCGCATGCTGCATGCGCTCATCGGTTACACCGACCGTCCGACCGAACTGCAGCTCGTCGCCTATCTTGCGACGCTGGCGGCCATGGCAGCGCTCACATGGCTGTCGACGCCCGCTCGTGCGGCGCACGCGCGGATCGTATAGCGCGCACCCAGCACACTGCGCACGATCCCGGGCTCACTGCCCCCTCGCCCCGCCGAGAATTGAGAACGCCACGTCCGGGGCCTTCTCGATCACCTTGAGCAGGGCGCGGGCAGGTCCGCGCGGGGAACGCTTGCCCTGTTCCCAATTACGCACTGTCTCGAGCGGCACTCCAATGCGTGCGGCAAACTGCGCCTGGGTGAGCTTGGTGTGCGCGCGCACCCCCCGGGCATAAGCAGCGTCGGCCCCCGCCCCTCGCACCGCCCGCGCCGCCGCAGCCCATCCGCCCGGCGGACGACCATAGCGCATTTGCTGGGCGATCTCCGCGAGCGGACTCGGCAGGGCTCCTTCGCGGCCATCTGGCAGAATCTCGACGATTCGGCCGTCGGCCTTCAGTCTCAGCCGCATCATAGCGGCCATAGGCCTATGTGATTCCCGTCGTTTGGCCAAGACCTTGGGATCCCCTGCCCTCGCGGGCAGCGCCAGGCTTCGTGCCCTAGTCGTGCAATGAACACTCGGTCATTGGCCCGTCGCTCTGCCGCAGCGCCGCGCGGGTTTTCGGGAGCTCTTCGCGAGAGAGCGGCGAGGCGGAAGCCGCCCGCGTTATTTCAGGCCGAACCACAACGTGGCGATGCCGAGGAATGAAAAGAACCCCACAACATCGGTCACGGTCGTCACGAACACACCTGAAGAGATCGCGGGGTCGGCGCGGAAATAGTTGAGGACGAGCGGCACTAGGATCCCCCCGAGCGCCGCGGCCAAAAGATTGCACATCATCGCTAGCCCGATCACTAGGCCCAGGTCGGGTAGCTTGAACCAAGCCGCCGCGGCGACACCGGTAATTACCGCAAAAGCAAGGCCGTTCACAACCCCTACGAGTACTTCGCGCAGGATGATGCGAGCAGCATTTGCATTCGACAATTCGCGGGTGGCAAGCGCGCGCACCGCTACTGTCATCGTCTGCGTCGCAGCGTTGCCGCCCTGGCTCGCAACAACCGGCGCAAGCACTGCAAGCGCCACCATTTTCTGCAGCTCGCCCTCGAACAAGCCGAGGACCGATGAGGCCAAAAAAGCCGTGGCGAGATTGACGAGCAACCAATTGAAGCGGCCGCGCGCGATGGAGAATACCGGGTCGGAAAGCTCCTCCTCGCGCCCGACACCGCCCAGAGCTCGGATATCTTCTTCAGCCTCCTCCTCGATCACATCCACGATATCGTCGAACGTGATCACCCCAACCAACCGATCACCCGCATCAACTACCGGCGCAGAAACAAGATCGTAACGTTCGAACAACCGAGCGACATCCTCCTGGTCGTCGCTGACCCGCACGGCATGCAATTCCTCATCGATCAGCCCCTCGATCGGCACCGGCCGTTCGGTGCGCAACAGCCGGTCCAGCGCCACCGTACCCTGCAGCCGGCCGCCCGAATCAACCACATAAAATTCCCAAAACCGATCGGGTAAGTCGGGCGTCTCGCGCAGGTAATCGATCGTACGACCGACCGTCCATGCCGGCGGTACAGCGATAAACTCCGTCTGCATACGCCGGCCGGCGGAGTTTTCCGGATAAAGTAAGCTGCGAGCTAGCGCCATGCGCTCGGGTGATGGAAGCAGTTCGAGTATTTCGGACCGCCTCTCCTCCGGCACATCCGCAAGAATCGCCACCGCATCGTCCGAATCGAGTTTGCGCATGCCTGCGGCCACTGTCTCGGCCGGCAATTCCTCCAGAATGCTCGCACGGACAGCGTCATCGACCTCGGTGAGTGCCGAAAAATCAAAGTCGGACTCCATCAAACTGACAAGCCGAGGCCGCAACTCCACATCAAGCGCTTGGATCAGATCGCCGACATCGGACTCGTGGAGGTGACCCAGTAATGTACACAACGCCGCGGCGTCGCCCGCGGCAATTGCGTGTGCTATCCGATCGACAAGCTCTCTCCGCGGCGCGCCATCTTCATCGCGCAGCGCAACGGGAGGCGAAGAGCCCGCAATTTTTTCCTCGAGCATACCGTGGCCTGAGGTAATTAGAGCAGTACATTGGGCTTCTACGCTCCGTGTCCTAAGCTGGCAATCGCGAGCGAGGTCACCGACAGCGCAAATGGCCGAACCCCTTCAGCGCTATCGTCTGCAGCCCGTGCGTTCGTCGCGAGAATGGGCCGCTTATCACGCGATCCGGCGGGACGCTGCCGAACCAAGTTTATGACGAACACGACCCGGACGGGTTCGCGCCCGGCCATTTTCCGCACCTGCCGCTGCGCGACGGCGAAGTCCTGGGCACAGTGCGGATCGATCTCATTGGCAAGAGCGCGGCAGCCTTGCGTCTGATCGGCATCCGGCCCGATGTCCAGCGGCAAGGCCATGGCCACGCCCTGCTCAAACTTGCGGAAGAAGCCGCGCGAGCCCGCGGCAAGGCCGAGATCGTCATCAACGCGCACCCAAGCTCGCTCGACTTCTACCTTGCCAATGGGTACCGCGGGGGCGAATGGGCCGACCGAGGCCCGATCCCATCGGGCCTCGTACGGGTGGGAAAACGGTTGCCGCGACAAAACATCGCGCAAATCGGGGGGTGCGGGGCGCCGGTTCCGGCACCGTGTTGAAACCGTCACAGACGCCGTAAATCGGTCCCCGGAGACGCCATTAAGGGGTCATTAAATTGCCTCCCCCTACTGTTTCGCTAAAGTGTGGGCGAGACTCACCACCGGGCCGGGCGTCCTTTCAGAGTTGGTCCAATATTGGGTAGGAACGGGGCCATGCGCCGCACCGTTGCCGGATACATTCTGCTCGCATCACTCCTCGGCATGTGGAGTGCTGGCGCTGCCGAATGCCCTCCCGATGCGCTCGGCGTCAGCCGCACGCTCGTGGTCGATCCCAAGGAGCACGTGCGCCTCGGTAGTTTTCAATATTCCGAATCCTTGCCGCTGATGGATCACGAAGTCGTCCTGACCTTCGACGATGGTCCTTTGCCGGCCTACACCAACCGCATTCTCGACACGCTCGCGTCCGAGTGCGTCAAGGCGACCTTCTTCATGGTTGGTCGCATGGTGCAGGCCTATCCCGCGGTCGTGCGCCGCGTTTACAACGAAGGCCACACCATCGCCAACCACAGCCAGACCCACCCGTTTACCTTCCACAAGATGACAGTGGAGCATGCCGCGCAGGAGATCGAGGGCGGGTTTGCCTCGCTGCATGCAGCGCTCGGCGACCCCAAGGCGGTTGCTCCTTTCTTCCGCATTCCCGGCCTGCTTCGCCAGGATTCGGTTGAAGGCTACCTCGCCGCACACCACTACATGACGTGGAGCGTGGACTTCGCCGCGGACGACTGGACGCATATCCGTAGCGAGGAGGTGGCGCGCCGCGCCATCAACCGCATCGCAGCCCGCGGCAAGGGCATCTTGCTGCTGCACGACATCCAACCCGCCACTGCACTCGCGCTGCCCACGATTCTCAAGGAGCTCAAGGCCCGCGGCTTCAAGATCGTGCACGTGGTGCCAGCAACCCCCGATCGGCCGAAGACCGTCGCCGAGCCGGAGCTGTGGGCGACGCGCCGGGCGCCCGAGCCGAAAATGTGGCCGCGCACTCTGGCCATGGGGACGGAAAACCGTGAGCCGGTTCTCGCTGCGCCGAGCCCCGCGAGCTTCGGCATCGAGTCTTTCGGTTCTGCCGCTCGAGTTGCGATGGCGCAGACATTCGAACGAGGCCTCGCCGCGCCGCCACCCGCGTGGCCGGCTCAGGTGGCCTTCGCGGTGCCGCCCGAGACCGACGTGTTGCCCATCCCTGCCGCTCACAATTTCAGATATTCCCGCGTGTTCCGATTGGAGAGCGCGGAAAGGCCCAAGGTGGCGGCCAAGAAACCAACCGTACGTACGGCAGCGCGGCGCGAGCCGGCACACGCCGGCTGGTTCGGAGCATGGCCGGCCCCGACGAGGAGTTCGCGCAATATCGGTCATCAACTGACCGTCGTGCGGCCCCCAGTTAATCAGGCGCCGCAAATGCGCTGATCCTACTGCCGGTGTCTGCACGCGATTCTCCCTCGCCCGCCGATGGCGTTGCTCCGCGCACGCTTGTCTCGGCAAGATCTCGGTGCGCGCTCCTGCTCTGATCCAAAAAATAACGCGCCGAGCGGGGCCCGGCGCGTTGCCGTTGAGCTGGCGCGAGGCCCCGTCGGGCCTCGCATCCAGATTGGCAGCCCCTCACCAGCAACGCCAGCGACGGCAATAACCGCGCCAGCCGCGCCATCTGCACCAACAGCGGGCCTGGGTCACCGATCCTATCTCGGCCGCGGCTTGCCCGATGACCGCGACATTCGCCGGCGCCGATACCGTCGGTACCGCGCTCACGAGCGAAATCCCAGCTACAACGATAGCTCCGATCACGATTGACCGCATTGCGTCCTCCTTGCGTCACCCACCAGGCGGAGCTTAGCGGCTTCACGCAAGTTAATAAACCGGGTTTTGAATTGCGGACTGTGCCGTACAGATCGGCCGCTCGGCATGTCGCCGGCCGGCAGGCTTTCCAGGAGAGTAACGATGAAGAATGCCATTGCTGCATTTTCGTGGTCGCGGCTGCAAATGACTGAGATGCGACGCTCGATCTCCCCTAGCCAATCGTTGAGGGCTCTCTTCGCCTCACCTAGCGACGTGCCTGCGTTGACATAGAACCGCTCTTCCCAGCCGCCGCCAAAGAGGGCGCAATACTCCTCGCGCACGTCCTTTGGGAT
>Ga0126378_10000049_pt1 | contig 84361 bp, 53 predicted proteins | sample PanSoiMetPlot_23_FD_92587 | JGI IMG/M metagenome (GOLD analysis project Ga0126378, IMG submission 92587) | Tropical forest soil microbial communities from Panama - MetaG Plot_23 | ecosystem: Environmental > Terrestrial > Soil > Tropical forest > Bulk soil | place: Panama | collected 2016-02-17 | reverse complement strand
CGCGATTGCTCCGGACGTGAAGCTTGGGTCGGGCGTGAAGCTTTCCAAATTCATCAATCTTTACGGCTGCGAAATCGGAGAAAACACCAAGATTGGCGCGTTCGTCGAGATTCAGAAGAACGCGACCGTTGGGAAGAATTGCAAGATTTCCAGCCACACTTTCGTCTGCGAAGGCGTAACCATAGAAGACAACGTCTTCATCGGACATGGAGTCACCTTCATCAACGATTCCTATCCGCGCGCAACGACGGGGGAAGGCCAGCTCCAAACAGAAAGCGATTGGAAAGTCGAGCGAACCTTGATCAAGAAGGGCGCTTCGGTCGGTTCGGGCTCCACGATTCTTTCGAATGTGACCATCGGAGAAAACGCCATTGTCGGCGCCGGCTCGGTGGTCACTAAGGATGTTCCTGCGAACGCCGTTGTGGCTGGGAATCCCGCGCGGCTGAAGAGATACCTAGACGCGAAAATTGCTGAGGTTATAGGAGACAGAGAGTGAACGGAAAAAGCGCCATTCCATTTCTCGATTTGGTGACGCCGCATCGCGAGCTGGCACCGGAATTGACCGAGGTCTTCGCGCGGGCATTGAACACCGCGGGCTTCATCGGCGGCCCAATGCTCGAGCAGTTTGAAAACGCATTTGCAGAGTTTTGCGAGGCGAAATACTGCGTTGGGGTGAGCAGCGGAACCGATGCGTTGCGTTTTGCGTTGATGGCGGCAGGAGTGAAGTTCGGCGACATCGTGATCACCGTTCCGAACACTTTCATCGCGACTACGGAAGCCATTTCGCAAGCGGGCGCCGAACCCCGGTTTGTCGATGTTGATGAGCGCACCTACAACATGGATCCGGTGCAGGTTCGCAGATACGTGACCGAGAGCTGCACGTTCGACTCCCGCATGGAGCTTTTGATCGATAATCGAACGGGAAAACCGGTTACGGCCATCGTTCCGGTCCACCTTTATGGACAAATGGCGGACATGGACGAGCTTCTGGAAATCGCCCAGCAATACAATTTGAGCCTTGTGGAAGACGCCTGCCAGGCGCACGGCGCTCAATATTTTTCACGAAAGGAAAATCGCTGGCGCACTGCTGGATCGATGGGAGTTGCGGCGGCTTTCAGCTTCTACCCGGGTAAGAATCTCGGAGCCTGCGGCGAAGCGGGAGCGGCTACGACCAACGATGAAACCCTTGCGCGCAAGATGCGCATGTTGCGCGATCACGGCCAGGCGAAGAAGTATTATCACGACATGGAGGGTTACAACGGGCGCCTGGATTCCATCCAGGCAGGTCTCTTGCACGTGAAGTTGAAGCATCTTTCCAGCTGGAATGCCAGCCGTCAAGAACGCGCCCGGAAGTACGATGAGCTTCTTTCCGCTGTTAGTGCTGATATTAAAACTCCGTTCGAGCCATCCTGGTCCAGGGCCATCTATCACCTGTATGTGATCCAGGTGGAAAACCGTGAAGCGGTACAGGCGGCGCTTGCCAGGGAAGGCATCGGAACCGGAATTCACTACCCAATTCCACTGCATCTGCAGAAGGCGTACGCGAACCAGGGCTATCGCGCAGGAGATTTTCCGGTGACCGAAATGGCCGCCGAGCGAATCCTATCTCTGCCGATGTTTCCGAACCTTTCGGAAGTGGACCAGGCGCGCGTCGTCGAGACGTTAATTCGAATCGTTCAGGAATCGAAGCCGCAACGTGCAGCGCTAGCGGCGGATTAATCCAACCACCCCAAGCGAGCATAGCCGGTCACGCGGGCCAATTCCTCAAGGACCATTCAAGATAAGCGATCGTTAAGCACTGATTGTGATGTCCTCAACGACAACTCGAGAAGCAGACGTTTCTCCGAGCGCTTCGTCGCGCTCTGTCGCCTGCAATGAGCGGCTCCGAGGCAAGCATGTTGGGGTGGTCATGTTCTCGTTTTACCCCAATGACCCGCGGCCACGACGCGCCCTGGAAGCCATGGTGCGCGAAGGCATGTTCGTCGATCTTATCTGCCTCGGAGGCGAGGGATCTCCTTCCCGGGAAGTGCAAGGGAACATTGAGGTCTTTCGAATCCCGCTGAAACGCCGCCGCGGCGGGATGCTGGCTTACTTTTGTCAATATGCGGCCTTTATTTTGATGTCATCCGCGATTCTTGGGTGGCGCTCTTTTATGCGCCGCTACGATTTGGTCCACGTGCACAACATGCCAGACATCCTGGTTCTCAGTGCGCTAGCGCCAAAATTGTTAGGCGCAAAAGTCATCCTCGATTTGCACGATCCCATGCCCGAATTGATGATGACCATTTTCAAGCTCGAAAAAGAAAGCTGGAAGGTCCGCCTGTTGCGTCGCGTCGAGAAGTGGAGCATCGCTCGCGCGAATGTCGTGGTGACCGTGAGCGTCACATTCAAGCGCGTGTTCTCCGGCCGCAGTTGTCCCCCGGAGAAGGTCGAAGTGGTCATGAATTCTCCGGATGGAGAGATTTTTCCTTTGCGTGCGCCAGTGACGCGCTCCTACACGGGCCGCAAACCTTTCGTGATCATGTACCACGGATCGCTCGTTGAACGGAACGGACTGGACCTTGCGGTCGAAGCCCTGGAGCGTGTTCGCGAAACTCTTCCCCAAGCGGAGCTGCGGATTTACGGCGAAAGCACGCCGTTCCTCGATCGCGTCCTTGAAATGGCCCAAAGCAAGGGACTTCAGGAGGCCGTACATTACCTCGGGCGGAAGCAGCTCGAAGATCTCGTCGGCGAAATTGAAAACTGCGACGTCGGCGTCATTCCCAATCACAAGAATTCGTTCACCGATATCAATACGCCCACTCGCATTTTTGAGTACCTGGCTCTGGGCAAGCCCTGCATCGCTCCACGCACCTCGGGCATTCAAGATTATTTCGACGGCGACTCGCTTGTTTTCTTCGAGTCCGGCGACGCGCAGGACATGGCACGAAGCATTGAGTACGTGTTCTCTCATCCCGCGGAAGTCGCTGAAATTGTCAGGCGCGGGCAGGAAGTCTTTGGCGAACACTCCTGGCAAAAAGAGCGCCAGCGCCTCATCGGAGTTGTCTCCGGGCTTCTGAATAAAGGAAGCAAGCAAGCGGATCTCACGAAAGAGGCAATCCTCTAAGCGCCATGTTCAAGGACCTGCAAAGAGTTGTTGGGATTGTCGAAAGAGGTTTCCACGGCCGTCGCGTGCTGGTTGTGGGCGACCTGATGCTGGACCGCTACCTGTGGGGCGCGGTCGAAAGGATCTCGCCCGAAGCGCCTGTTCCGGTGGTCCGCCTCGACCACAAAACGCACGTCGCTGGCGGAGCGGCAAACGTTGCGGTGAATCTGCGCGGGCTAGGCTGCGCGGTCTTGCTGGCCGGAGTTGTCGGCTCGGACGAGGATGGCCGCCAGCTTCTGGAAGTCGTGCAAAATTCCGGGATCGACGCAGCAGCAATTCTGGCCACTCCGGACAGACCCACGATTTGCAAGACGCGCATTCTCGGCGGCCGGCAACAAATGCTTCGCGTCGACGTTGAAAAAGCCGGCGAATTCAGTTCCGAGCTGCAAAGCATGCTTGTCGCAAAGATCGAAGGACAAATCTCGGGTTGCTCGGCGATCATTCTTTCTGACTACGGGAAGGGATTGCTGAGTGACTCCGTGTGCCAGTCGATTATTCGGCGAGGACGCGAACTTTCGATACCCACGTTCGTTGACCCCAAAGGCTTGCATTACGAGAAATATGCCGGATGCGACGTGATTTCTCCAAACCGCATGGAACTTGCGGCCGCAACTTCCACGAATTATGGTGAGTTGGAGCTGTTGCTGCAAAAGGGCGAAGTGCTCCGTCAGCATCTGGGGATCAGACATCTCCTTGTAACTCTCGGTGAATTGGGCATCACTCTTATCGAATCTGGCTCGGTGCAACGTTTCCCGGCGCTGGCCCGCGAGGTCTTCGACGTCTCGGGCGCGGGCGATACGGTCATCGCGACGGCGAGCGCCGCCATCGCCGCCGGCTTGCCTCTTCACGAAGCCATCCGGCTTGCCAACGTGGCCGCAGGAATCGTCGTCGGGAAACTTGGAACTGTTCCAATATCCAGAGACGAATTGCTCGCGCGGCTGGCATCGGACGGAGAGAAGGGCCAGGCGGACAAGATTTGCTCGCGGGAATCGGTGATGAAGCGCGTCGCGCAATGGCGCGTCTCGGGTCAACAAATTGTCTTCACCAACGGATGTTTCGATTTGCTGCATGTGGGCCACCTCGCGCTTCTGGAGCAGGCCAAGCGCGAAGGGGACCGCTTGGTGGTGGCGCTCAACACAGACCGATCCGTCCGTTCCCTGAAAGGCGCCGGACGGCCGATTATTTCCGAAGATGCCCGCGCAAGAATCGTGGCGGCTCTGCCTTCTGTGGATGCCGTCGTGTTTTTTGACGAAGAGACCCCCTTGGATCTGATCCGCGCCATCAAGCCGAACGTTCTCGTCAAAGGCGGCGACTATTCCGAGGAAGAAGTGGTTGGCGCAAACGATATGAGGAGCTGGGGCGGCAAAGTTTCGTTGATTCCGCCCGTCGAAGGTTCCAGCACAACGGAGATCTTAAAGCGGGCGATTGCGTCTCTGGGCCCGGAGTCTCTCGGCCTGATTCAGTAAGAGAAAACCATGGATCAACGCAACGTTCTTCCATCCTATGTTTTGGTCACCCCGGCGCGGAATGAAGAAGCGTTTATCGAGAAAACGCTCGAATCCATGGTTCGACAGACGGTGCTGCCTTTGAAATGGGTCATCGTAAACGATGGTTCAACAGACGCGACGGCAAGTATTGTCAGCCGTTATCTCGAAAAGAACCCGTGGATCGAATTGGTCAATCTTCCGCAGCGCCGGGAACGCCATTTCGCCGCAAAAGTGCATGCCATTAACGCGGGCCTCGAGCGACTACAGAGCATCGGATACGATCTCATCGGCAACTTGGACGGAGATATTTCCTTCGATCCGGATCACTTCGAATTCCTTTTGGGAAAAATGAAGAATGATCCTAGGCTTGGTGTTGCGGGAACGATTTTTAGAGAAGAGAATTACAGCTCTGAAACTGACAGCTTTGAAGGTCAGAATCACGTTGCCGGCCAGTGTCAGCTGTTCCGGCGCGAGTGCTTTGAGGAAATTGGAGGATATTGCCCGAATAAAGCCGGCGGAATCGATTGGATCGCCGTCACCTCCGCGCGAATGAAGGGCTGGAAGACAACAGCCTTCCGGGAAAAGTCGTTTTTCCATTACCGCCACCTGGGAACGGCGGAGCGCAGCGTTTTCGCGGCAATGTTTTCCTACGGCGAAAAGGATTATTACCTCGGCGGCCATCCTCTTTGGGAACTTTTCCGGCTCACTTATCGCATGGCCAAGCGGCCTTATTTCACTGGAGGGCTGGCGCTGGGATTAGGCTACGGATGGGCGATGCTGCGCAGGGTAAAACGGCCCGTCTCCAAAGAGCTCATGAAGTTTCACCGCAAAGAACAGATGCGCAAGCTCAAGGGAATATTAAGAACAGTTTTGACCTTGAAGTCGGTCGATAATTTCAAAGTCCTTCCGGATTAATCTCAACTCCTTCGCCGGGTCTCCGTCATGGAAAAAACACAAATTGCAAAAGTGCAAGCGTCCGTAACCCGCTTCACGGACTGGCTCGATCGTTACGGCGAGACTTCCTGGGATCACCAGAGTTTTTACGCAAGCAAGCTGGGCCGCGCCGCAAAAGCGCTTTACTACCGCAAGCCTTTGCTCGGCACGTTGGCCGTAGCTCCGATGGTGTTTAGTGAAGCTTTTCTTCCTTCCGCACGCAGGCTCTTTTGGAAGCGCCAGCGGTTGCCAATTGCCGACGCGCACTACGCCATGGGTTTCGCGTTTCTCGCGCAGATGCACGGCGGGGGTGCGTATCATCAGCGCGCCGTCCATTTTCTCGAGGTTCTCAAGGAGACTCGCTGCCGCGGTTACGAGGATTACTGCTGGGGATATCCTTTCCACTGGGAGACGAGAACCGGCACGTTCATGGAAGGCACGCCGCTCATCACAACAGTGCCTTACGTTTACGAAGCTTTTGCGCAGGTCTACGCGATCGACAAAGATCCGAAGTGGCTGCCCATCTTGAAATCTGTTGCGGAACACGCGCTTCATTGCTATTGGGAGAAGGAGACGGCGGCAAACACCGCGAGCTGCGCCTACACTCCTGCTCCTGATGCGCCATCCGGCGTTATCAACGCAAGCGCGTATCGCGCGTGCATGCTGACCCAGGCAGCTCATCATTTTTCAGATTCGCGGTACCGGGAAGCTGCGGAGCGGAACCTGAATTTCGTCCTCGCATCGCAGAACGCGGATGGCTCGTGGTACTACGCGCTCGATGGGGAGCGCGATTTTGTTGATCATTTCCACACCTGCTTTGTCCTGAAGGCTCTCGCAAAAATTGAGCAGCTAACCGGATGCACCCGTTGCCGCACGGCCATCGAGCGTGGCGTCGCCTATTACGCGAAAAACTTGTTTGACGCAGACGGCCTGCCCATGCCGTTTTCCCGGCGTCCACGGATGACCGTTTATCGGCACGAACTTTACGATTATGCGGAGTGCATCAACCTGGGCGTGCTTTTGCGCGGCCGCTTCCCGGAACTGGATCGCATCGTCGACGCCGTCGTTGCTGATGTGCTTACACGGTGGCAAAAATCCGATGGCTCTTTCCGCGCGCGGAAGCTTATTCTCGGCTGGGACAACGTGCCGATGCATCGCTGGGCGCAGTCGCAATTGTTTCGGAGCCTCGCCTTCTTGCTTGCGCACGAAACAAACGCACTTCACGGTGGCAACGGTACGGCTCAGGATCAACTCGTCGAATCGAAAGCAGTAAACTAGAGAACTCTCATGTGCGGCATTTGCGGACAATTTAACTTCGAAAACCTGGCGCCCGTCCGGCGCCCGGACATCGAAGCCATGGCCGACACCATTGCCCACCGCGGCCCGGACGATGAAGGGTTTTTCTTCGACGGTCCACTCGGCTTCGGTTTCCGCAGGCTTTCGATCATCGATCTTTCCGGCGGCCACCAGCCCATGGCGGACACGGAAGAATCCGTTTGGGTGATTTTCAACGGCGAGATCTACAACTTCCACGAGCTGAAGCGCGAACTGGAACAGCACGGCCACGTCTTTCGCACGAAGTCCGATACCGAAGTCATCATCCACGGCTACAAGCAGTGGGGCGACGAGGTGCTCAACCGCTTGAACGGAATGTTCGGGTTGGCGATCTGGGACGTGCGCCGACGGCGCCTGGTTCTGGCGCGAGATGCGATGGGAATCAAGCTGCTCTATTACAAAATCGAGCACGGCTCCTTGTACTTCGGGTCGGAGATGCGGCCGATTTGCGCGGCGATGCATGACAAACCCGAAATCGATCCGACTTCCCTGAATCTTTTCCTGCGTTACCGATACACGCCTTCGCCGTACACGATTCTCAAAAGTGTGCGCAAGCTGGCACCGGGAACCAAGCTCGTGGCGCAGAACGGATCTTGCGAGGTCAGCCGCTGGTACAACTTCCGGCCGATGCCTTTTGCTCCAACCAAGTCTCCCGGCGAAGCTCGCGAAGAGCTGCTCGAGCTTTACCAAGGGGCCATCCGCCGTCAACTTATTAGCGACGTGCCGGTCGGCCTGCTTCTGAGCGGCGGAATCGATTCTTCCTTGCTCCTGGCGCTGATGAATCTCAACGGCAAGGCTTGGTCAACGTACACGGTGGGGTACGGTGAATCTTTTGTCGATGACGAACTCTCTGACGCCGCTGAAACGGCAGCCGCGCTCGACGCGAATCACACCAGCGTCAGGCTCACAAAATCCGTTTTCGAAGAGACTCTCCCCAAGATTGTCGCCTCGCTCGAAGAGCCCATCGCCACTTCCTCGATTGTTCCGATGTACTTCGTTTGTCAAAGGGCGCGTCAGGATGTGAAAGTAGCGCTCGTCGGACAGGGCCCGGACGAGTTGTTTGGCGGCTATCGGCGTCATCTTGGTGTTCGCTATGGCGCGCTGTGGGCGCGCTTGCCGCAAGGGATGCGCACGGCAATTTCTTCGACCATCGCTGCTTTGCCCCGCAACGAAACGCTGAAGCGCGGTGTTTATTCGCTGGCAATTCCGGATCGCCTTCGCCGCTATCAGCAGGTTCTTTCCATCCTGCCTGCGGATCAGGTCGATGGTTTATTCCAGGAAGGCTTGCTTCCGGCAAACTCCGGTGATGCGATCCTCGATTGCTGGTCGGATCTCACCGGACTAATGGGCTCCACGGACGAACTGGGCGGTCTCCAGTTTCTTGAGGTGCGTTCCACGCTTCCGGATGAGCTGCTCATGTACGCCGACAAGCTTTCCATGGCGCACAGCCTCGAGCTGCGCGTCCCGTACATCGACAAGGAAATCGTCGAATACGTCGAGAGACTGCCGGCTAACCTGAAAGTACGCAACGGCTCGCGCAAATGGCTGCACCGGCAGGTTTGCAAAAGCTTTCTTCCCGAAGCCGTTCTCAAGCGTCCGAAGCGTGGTTTCGCGGTCAATGTGGTGGATAGCTGGTTTCGCGGCGCCATGGACGGGCGGATGGCGCAGACGCTTCAGGACAGTAGTTCGAAGATTTATCAATTCCTTCGTCCGGCCGCCGTCAGCGAGCTGTACAAGCAGCACGCTTCGGGCCGGCAGGACAATCACAAGATTCTCTTCAGCCTCGTCGTCTTCGAGGAATGGCTGCGCACTCTCGAAGAGCCGGTTGCCGTGACGAGCTGAAGGCGTTCCTGGAATTCCGCGATGCCATCTTCTCTAGCCCTACTTCTCTGGTTTGTCGGTGTTGTCGCTCTGCTGCGCTTCGATCCTGCGCGAGACAAGCGCACGTCGATTGCTTTGTGGGTTCCCCTCGCATGGATGTTCATCGTGGCCACGCGCCTGCCTTCTCAATGGCTCGGCGGCGGCCAGATCGAGACGGTCTCTCAGGCGTTGGAGGAAGGCAACGCGATGGACCGCAGCATCTTTGCTTTTTTGATCTTCCTCTCCATCGTCATTTTGGTGATGCGTTCGTTCAACTGGGGCAGCTTCGTTGCGCGCAATTTTTTTCTTGCAGCATTTCTTCTTTTTGCTCTCACGAGCGTTATGTGGTCAGATTTTCCGTTCGTCGCTTTCAAGCGCTGGTTCAAGGACCTTGGCAATTATCTTGTCATCCTGATCGTGGTTTCTGATCCGTTTCCCATCGAGGCGGTTTGTACGCTGTTTCGTCGTCTCTGCTTTTTGTTTATTCCGCTTTCTATCTTGCTGGTCAAATATTTTCCTTACATTGGCAAGCAATACGAGTTTTGGTCTGGCAACAACATGTTCGTCGGCGCCGCCACCAGCAAGAACATGCTTGGAGTTGCCTGCCTCGTCAGTGGCATCTATTTTTTCTGGGACACTTTGTCGCGCTGGCCGAACCGCAGGGAGCGTCGCATGAAGCCCGCCATTCTCGTGAATCTGCTTCTCTTTGCGATGACCCTGTATCTTCTCAGGCTTTCCAACAGCGCTACTTCGGAAGTTTGTCTTGTGCTCGGTTGCCTGGTTGTCGCCGCAGCGAACCTGCGTTTGATGAAGCGTCACCCGGGCATCCTCAAGGTTGCGATTCCGATTGTTCTTTGCGCTTACATGATTTTGCAATTCGGCTTCGGCATTAACGGCGAGGTTGCGGGAATGGTTGGCCGCAACGCCAATCTCACAGGACGAACCGACCTGTGGGTGTTCCTCCTGAGCATGCATACCAATCCGGCATTGGGCACCGGTTATGAAAGCTTCTGGCTCGGTCCGAGGCTCGCCGCGGTCTGGGCGAGGTTCGTCGGCAGCGGGATCAACGAAGCGCATAACGGCTATCTCGAGGTTTATATCAACCTTGGACTGATCGGCCTGACTCTTCTTTCCACGTTCTTGATTGCTAGTTACCGTAACATTGGCAAGGCCCTCAGCATCGGTTTTAGCCTGGCTTCTCTGAGCCTGGCCCTGTGGACTGTTTTGCTCTTCTACAATGTCACGGAAGCTGCTTTCAAAGGCAGTCAGCTCATGTGGCTGGCGTTCCTGCTGGGGGCCATCGCGGTTTCCCAGTGCGCGAAAGAGGCGATTCGAAGCGTTTCCTCCTCAGGCCTCGCTCCGATCCGCGCTCTTCCCCTGCAACCGACCACTTTGGAAAGGTGAGTATGTGTCCTGTTGAACAAGCCGAACAAGCAGTGAAGTCCGATTCTGCATCCCTGAGTCCGGGCCAGACGGAAGTTCGCATTAAAGGGAAATCCATTCTGGTTCCGTCTCTGCAGATTGACGGACGGCCCGTAATATCCAGCGGCAAATGGCTCAAGACCGCCGTGGTCCACGATGAGGAGTTGCTCGAGGACGAAACGCTTACGGACGCCGAATCGTTTGTTTCGCAATTGAAACGCGGGAGGGTGAACGCCGACATTTTCACATTTTCTCAACGCCTGCCCCACACCACTCCTAAGTTTTCCTATCACGTGGACTGGGACAACTTCGCCGTTATTCCGATCACGACGTATTCCGATTGGTTCAAGAATCGCATCGAATCGAGCGTGCAGCGCGCCATTCGAAAGGCTGCGAAGAACGGGATTGAGATTCGGCCGGCTCAGTTGGACGACGAATTCATCCAGGGCATCGTCAACATCAACAACGATACTCCAGTCCGTCAAGGCAGGACTTTTTGGCATTTCCAAAAAAGTTTTGAAGACGTTAGACACGAGCACCTGACTTACGCGGACAGAAACATCTTTCTGGGCGCTTACCTCCAAGGCGAATTAATTGGCTACATGCGGATGGTTCGAATCGACAAGGTCGCCAGCGTCATTCAATTGCTGACCATGACCAAGCACTACGATAAGCGTCCGGCAAATGCCCTCATCGCCAAAGCCGTAGAGCTCTGCGAGCAAAAAGGCATGTCCCACCTGATGTATTGCAATTACGTCTACAAGGATCCGAAGAGTTCGCTCACCGAGTTCAAGAAGCGAAGCGGTTTCGTGCAATTGTTGCTGCCTCGTTATTACCTTCCCCTTACGCTTAAGGGAAAGATCGCTCTTAAATTGGGCCTGCACCGCGGGCTTGCCAATCGAATCCCTGAACCACTGGTCCATTTGCTTCTAACAATCCGGAGTTTCTGCTACGGGCTCAGACAGAAATCCGCCAAGGAAACGGCCTAGGAAGACATGCCGGGAATCGTTGGACTCATTACGGGGATGCCGCGCCAGCGCGCGGAACAGGAGCTTCTCCAAATGGTGGAAGCTCTGCGGCACGAGGATTTCTACGTCGCGGGCACCTGGATCGACGAATCTCTAGGTGTCTACGCCGGCTGGGTGGCGCGGAGGGGTTCTTTTGCCCAAGACATGCCTCTTTGCAACGAACGGGGAGACGCGACACTCCTGTTTTCCGGCGAGGAGTTCCCCGAACCCTCCACCGCGCAGCGCTTGAGGGAGCGCGGTCACGACGTGGACTCTTCAGGCCCTTCTTATCTCGTTCACCTGTATGAAGACGATGCGTCTTTTCCCGCGGGATTGAACGGCAGGTTCCACGGACTATTGGTGGACCAGAATCAGGCCAACGCCGTACTTTTCAACGATCGCTATGGCATGCACCGCCTTTATTACCACGAATCCCGGGATGCTTTTTATTTTGCCGCTGAAGCTAAAGCCATTCTCGCCGTCCGTCCGCAGCTCAGGAGTTTGAATCCACGAGCCGTGGGAGAATTCGTCGCCTGTGGCGCGGCTCTCGAAAACCGCACGCTTTTTGACGGCATCTACGTCTTGCCTCCTGCTTCCGCTTGGGTTTTCCGCAACGCGAGCTTGAAAGAAAAAGCCGCTTACTTTCATCCACGTGAATGGGAATCGCAAGAGAAACTCGAACCCGAAGCGTACTATCAAACGCTGTGCGAAGTTTTCTCGCGGAATCTCCCTCGCTACTTCAGCGGGGAGCAGCGAATTGGGATGTCGCTCACGGGTGGGCTGGACACGCGCATGATTGCGGCCTGGCAAAAGTCTGCTCCCGGCGAGCTTCCTTGCTACACCTTTGGAAGCATGTTCCGCGACAACCACGATGTGCGCGTGGCCAGGCGAGTCGCCAAGGCTTGCAATCAGCCTTTTCAGGTGCTCCCGGCAGGCGAGGAATTTCTTGCCCACTTTCCCTATTACGCGGAACGCGCCGTTTACCTCACCGATGGCTGCGTCGACGTGGGGCGCGCTCCCGACCTCTACCTAAACGAGAAGGCTCGCGAAATTGCCCCCGTTCGAATGACGGGTAACTATGGCGGAGAAATCCTCCGCCGCTTCCGCGCCTTCAAGCCCGAAGATCGCGCGGCGGGGTTGTTCAGCACGGAGTTTCTTGGCCACGTTCATCGCGTGAGGGAGACCTACACCGAGCTCATCCAGGGCCATCCCGCATCCTTTGCCGCTTTCAAGCAATGTCCCTGGCATCACTATGGCATTCTGGCTCTGGAGCAGACCCAACTCTCGCTGCGTTCTCCTTACGTTGACAACGAACTGGTTCGCACGGTCTTTCGCGCGCCGGACTCGGCTCTAGCGAATGATGACGTCTCGCTGCGTTTGATTGCCGATGGCAATGCCGCCCTGGCGCGCATTCCGACCGACCGCGGCGTTGGAGGAAAACGAAACGCGCTTGCGCGCAAAGCCTCACGGGCCCTGCTAGAGTTCCAGTTCAAGGCAGAATACGCGTATGACATGGGCATGCCGCAATGGGTTGCGCGGATTGACCACGCGTTGTCTCCCCTTCACTTAGAGCGCATTTTTCTTGGGAGACACAAAGTTTTCCATTTCCGTGTTTGGTATCGCGACGCCCTGGCTGGGTATGTCAAAGAGATGCTACTGGATCCGCGCAGCTTATCCCGGCCCTATCTTGAGCGAAAGGGACTAGAAGGCATTGTCCAAGGCCACTTAAAGGGAGATCAGAATTACACGAACGAGTTGCACAAAGTGCTCACACTGGAGCTGATTCACCGCATCTTCCTCGAAAATTCAGGAAGAAGTAGCGAGAAAGAGGTGCGCGAAATTCCGGTAACGCAGGCGCAAGTCAATTGACGACTGCGCTGCCCCGTCGGAGGGCGGGAGGTGGCCTAGAGTCGCTAATGAGCGTTAATCAGCGGATGCGGGTAAGTGTAAGGCGTGTAGAAATTGGTCCAGGTGTTCGGCGCATTGCAGGTGTAAAGCGTGTTCGTGTCGGTGGCCCAATACCCCACGGAGGGCGCGCAGGTGCTCGGTCGGGCCTTGAGCAACCCTTGGCCGATTCCAGCGGTCCCGCTGAAATTCACTTGTTCTTTGAAATTGGGCAATTCCAGGTAGTAATCGCGGTTTTCCACGGCGACCGCATCAGAACTCGCCCAATAAGCGTCGCTCGTGTATCCCACTCGATTGAAAGTGTTGCTCCAAACGTAGACGGGTTCGGAAGATTGATGCGGCCAGGTAGTTTTCCCCGTCGAGTTGTTCACGACATTTGGCCAGCGCTGGCCGGTGATCAAGTCTCCCTTACCTCGACCCACCTGGTCGATGCACGGATAGCCGGTAGAATTCGTGTTACCGTCCCACGGGGAAGAGGACCCGCTGAACGAGGAACCACAATAGCCCCAGCCGTTTGGGGCGGGCGTTTGAGGATAAGTGACGTTGTTGGTTCGCACCGTATCTTCGTGGATGAACTGCACAAATCCCGTAATGGTGTTGCCCCACCACAAACCTGTGCCTGATTCCAATTGCACAACGAAAGCGAAATTATCGTCGCGCGGTTTGGAGCTGTAGGTCAGCGTGTTTTGGTATATCTCCATGGCGCGGCAGCCGCGATGGATGTCCGAAGTCAACCCGTGGGTCTGCAGCTTGGTGTGAGTTCCGACGTTATTGTGCCGGAACACAAAGCGCGCCCCGGTTATGCAATCGAACGCCCAGCCTTCTCCCGTAAAAGTGTTGTCTTCGGCAAACATGAAATTGTCGGTCCCAAAATTCGCACCGTCGGCCCAAGATGAGTTGCCATAGCCATCCGGATCGCCCTTGCCGTTCCACCCCGGTGAGGCGAACTCGATGAAGAACAAATTGCCTCCCTGGTCGAAAAGGTTGTGATCAATGACACCATAAAGCCAGCCTTGCGTCTGGAGTCCGTGCGTGCCGTTTCCGCCGATATGGAAGTGGTTGCGGTCAACCCGCACGGCCTTCGAGCTTCCAGAAATCCCCACGACGCCGTTGTATGCAACCGTCTGGTTGGCGGAGCCGGTATAGAAGGCTATCCCCGTGAGGCGGAACGATTTGGCGGCTGCCGTGTGGATGGAGAGCGCAGGGGATCCTCCGCTGCTTTGGTGATTCGTATCGTCATAAATAATGGTCTGATCGCTGCCCCCGCCGGGCGTTTGGGCCCCGGCCCCTTGAATCGTGGTCGAGTGAATCTGGTGGAAGGTAACCGGCGTAGTCCAGTGGCACGTTCCCGCCGGAATACTTACGGTTGTGTCGTCGGCGGTGACCTTGTTCAAGGCTCTCTGCACGTCGGTGTTGCTGCAACTTGCGGCGGCGATCGTATGCGGCTCGGGTTCCGGTGTGCCGGAAATGAACAGCAGGATTGCTATCAGCCACAACACCAGTGCGGGCAGTCTTATTATGGCTATCATGGAGAAGAATAAATCTTAAGCGAGGCAGAGTTGTCCCGCCACATCTTCTTCAGGCTCAGGTCAGTGGACGGTTAGCGTAAGACCCGTTGGAGGTGCAGGGGGCGTCCCGAGTGGGACGGGAGCATTCGGGAAAACATGTTTGGTCCAGTCCAGCATTAGGTCTTCGTAGTAGGTTGTCGTGCCGCTGGATGTTCCAGTCTCCGCATTTCCGAATCGGAAGCTAGCAAAGTCGAATCCGGTGTCTTGGATGACTGTGACCGTCGAACCTACTTGCGCGAAGTTATTGCTCGGATCGAATATTGCCAACTTCGCGGTACCGCCTGTTTCATCAAGAAGGAGCGAAAACGAATAGCGATGTCCCGGGGTGAGCGCGATGTTGGGGCTTCGCTGCACACCGTTGGTTCCGTTAGTCTCGATTCGCACGCAGTACGAGGGTTGGCCGTTGTTCAACTGGAGCACGACTGCTGCCGCGGAATTTGTATCGTTCAACAGTACCAAGTCGCTGTTCTGCCCGTTGAAGCCGGCGCTGGCCTGCCCAAAGGTGATAAAACCATTGGCGACCACCGTTCGAAGGCCGCTAGGAAAAGCCGAAGGGCTTGTAGTGACGTAAGTAAAATTCGAATTGTTATTCAGCGCCAAGGATTGTGTTGGCGTTCCAACCGGATAGGTCACGCCATTGACGGTGATGGAGCCACCCATGCCGCCTTGGCTGGGGGCAACGGTAAACGCGCTCGTCGAACTGACCACGGCGCTGGCTTGATCCAGGGTCCACGATGAAAGCGAAGGAGTTCCCACATCGCCTGCTGCCAAAATAGCAGAGGTGAGAGGAGTTCCAGCCACCGATGTGTTCATCTGGAGCCATTCATCCATACGTCCCCAGGTTCCTGAAGAGCTTGTGAGCGGGTGCGGATAAACATAAGGCGTGTAATGGGAAGTCCAGGTATTCGTGCTCGTACAAACATAGAGCGTTTGGCTGGCAGTATCCCAATATCCTACGCCCGTCGTGCAGTTGGGAGCATTCGTGTAGGCCCCCGAAGTGGAAGGAGTCAGCGTCCCGCTGCCGATCCCGGCCGTGCCGTTGAATGTCGCCGTAGGGTTGCTAATGTTGGGGAGCTCCAGATAGTAGTCGCGATTGTTGACCGCCGAAGCGTCGGCTCCAAAATAAGTGCCGCTCGCAATCGTGTTGGCCCACACATACACAGGATCCGCCGCTTGATTCGGCCAGGTTTGTGTGCCGGTAAGCTGGTCGGTCACGCTGGGCCAGGTGTTGCCTGTAAGCAAGTCGCCTTTCCCGCGGCCTACGCCGTCGAGGCAAGCTTGTCCTGTGGAATCAAGGTTCTGGTCCCAAACACTGGTGCCGTGGGTTGTGCCACAGTAACCCCATCCGTTTGGCGGTGTTCCTTGCGTGTAGGTGTCGCCGGTTTCTCGACGATAATCGACGCGAATGAAGGTATTGAATCCCGAAACGGTATTGCCCCAATAAAGGCTTGTTCCTCCTTCGTAGTCCATCAGGAAGGCAAACGGCCCAACTGGATAGGTCACGCTATTCTTGTAAAATTCCCAGGCCCGCGGACCTCGGTCACGGCCTGTCGTTCCGTCGTGCCCCAGGCTGTGCGTCTGCGTTCGGGTATTGAGCAGCGTATTGTATCTAAAGACCGCGCGCCCGCCTTGCTCTATGTCAAATGCGGTCGCACCGGCGGGTGAACTGAATGTGTTGTTCTCAGCAAACAGAAAGTTTCCCGTTCCCCAATAGGATAAGTCTGCCCAGGATGCGTCTCCGTAGGCGTCACCGCTGCCGTTCCAGTTCGCTCCATTAATCTCGATTTGATTTACGTTCGTTCCATTGGCCACATCAAAAAGATTGTGATCGATAACGCCCCAAACGTTTCCGCTTCCGATGTTCACCATGCGGAACCCGATGCCGGCGTTAAAGTGATTGTGGTCCATCCTGAAGGAGTGAGAATTTCCTTTTACGTTGATAACACCGCTGTTGCGCGCGTTGGTTTGAGAGGTCGTGAACAAGAACGAAACGCCGGTCATGCGGAAAGACTTGTTCGCCGCTGTGTTGATAATAAAAGTAGCGTTCGTGCTATTCGATACCATGTCGAAGATTACGGTCTGGTCGTTGTAGACGGTCGGGTTTCCGAGAGCATCGGGGGTGCCTGTCGTTCCCTGGCCCTGAATCACCGTCGAATAGACCTGGTTGTAGGTAACCGTGGTGGCCCACTGAACGTTTTGAGCAGCGGTGCAGACCGGCAAAACAATAGTTGTGTTATCCGCGGCTACGGAGTTTAAGGCCGTTTGGACATCGGTACTCGAGCACGAGGCCGCGTTGATGGTGGTCTGCGCCTTTATGCTGAAGGGGAGGCTCAACAGCAGCGCGAAAAGCCCCAAAGTCGTTCGTCTGGACACCCCTATCCTTATCATGAACACGGTTCTTTCCCCCTCATCCGAGACGATAGTGCGCCCTGAAAAGGCCCAAATACACTGTCTACCGGGACAGTTTTGGGACATGGTACTTACCCATACCTAACTTCGGGGGCATGTGCTTGTTTCATTGGCTGGTTCCTCCGCGCCGTTAACCGTCCTGATCGAGGACAGGAGAGCCCTGAAACAGGCTCCAAGTCTGGCATAAACAAGTTCGTTGTAAAAAGGGAATGAGGGGGCATTGCGGCCCCATGTTCACAGTGACACGACGGCTTTGTCGTGCAAAGTAGCTTCCCGCGCAAGCTAGCGTGCGGTTGTCAAGATAGCGTGGCGATGTAGTTTGCGTCACAGAGTCTCTTTTTTTCACGATTTCGCAGCCGGAAACCCTTTAGAATCTATAGATTCCATGCAGCCCCTGGTCTCCATCTTAATCCCTGCCTATAACTCCCAGGAGTGGCTCGGGGATACGCTGCGCTCCGCGATTGCCCAAACCTGGCCCCGCAAGGAGATTATCGTCGTTGACGACGGCTCCCGGGACCAGACCGCTGAGGTGGCCCGGCGGTTCGCCTCGAGGGAGGTTTCGGTCGTCACGACAAAAAACCAGGGCGCGGCGGCCGCTCGCAACCATGCTTTGAACCTCAGCCAAGGTGACTATATCCAGTGGCTCGATGCGGATGATCTGCTGGCTCGAGAAAAAATCGAGCGTCAGATGGCCGCGCTTCGGGAATCGGACAACCGGCGAGTCCTTCTCTCCTCCGCCTGGGCATTTTTTAACTATCGAACCCAGTGCGCGCGCTTCGTTCCGACGTCTCTGTGGCAAGACCTTTCGCCCGCGGATTGGCTGCTACACAAACTTGGCGAGAATTTGCACATGCAGACAGCCACGTGGCTGACGAGCAGGGAATTGGCCGAGGCGGCGGGGCCGTGGGATACGCGGCTGCATTTTGACGATGACGGCGAGTATTTTTGCCGCGTCCTCCTGGCGTCGGAAAGGACTCGCTTTGTGCCCGAAGCCAAGGTGTTTTACAGAATCACGACGACGAAGCGGGTGAGCCATATTGGCGCTTCGGACAAGAAAAAGGAAGCTCTGCTGCTTTCCATGCGCTTGCACATCCAGTATTTGAGGTTGCTTGAGGATAGCGAGCGCGTTCGAAAGGCCTGCCTTACTTATCTGCAGAATTGGTATGACAATTTTTATCCAGAGCGGCCAGACCTCGTCGCAGAACTACAGAATCTGGCGCAGCAGCTCGACGGTTCGATGAAAGAGCCTCGGCTTCGCTGGAAGTACGCTTGGATGAGACCCGTGTTTGGTTGGGAAGTTGCAAAATGGGCACAAATGGCGCTTCCTCAGTTCAAGGCGGCCTTCATCAGGCGCTGGGATAAGGCAATGTATAAGCTTGAGGCTTCCGGTGCGGCTCACGGGCACGCCCTGAAAGTGGAAACCCAGAGAAGCTAAGGCAAGGAGCGCGAACGCCACAATGCCCGGCCAACACGACGACAGGATCAAAGCCATTTGGAACGAGCACCTGGAAGTGGCGAGAGCTCTTCCACACTTGGCAGGCGATGTTGCCAAAGCTGTGGAGATGATTCGCGCATCCCTGGCCGCCGGCGGAAAACTGCTCATTGCAGGAAACGGCGGTTCGGCGGCCGATGCGCAGCACATTGCCGCAGAGCTCACCGGCCGCTTTCTGCGCGAACGCAAACCGCTGCCCGCTCTTGCCTTGCACGCGAACTCCTCTGCTCTGACGGCCATTGGAAACGACTACGGTTATGAGCACGTTTTTGCGCGGGAGCTTGCGGCGCATGCGCGGCCCGGGGACGTCCTGCTGGCGATTTCGACGAGCGGCGGCAGCAAAAATATTTTGCGCGCCATTGAAGAAGCGCGAGAAAAGAAAGTCGCAGTGATCGGTATGACCGGAGCATCCGGCGGCGCGATGCGAACCGCGTGCGATCTGTGTTTGTGCGTTCCGTCAAAATCCACGGCGCGCATTCAGGAAATGCATATCATGATTGGCCACACCATTTGTGAGCTCCTCGAAGAAGGAATGACCCAGGCATGAAACCGAACTCCGAGAATCCAGGTGGTTTACAGCCCAGTGCCGATGGGCGGGAGATTGCGTTCGATTGCAAATACTTTCTCGGCGACCGTCCTTGCGTATGGCACAAGACGAGCGGCGTTCTATGCACCTGTGACCATTATCAAACCGTGAAGCAACGCCTCCTCCTTGTTAAGCTCGACGCCATGGGCGACGTATTGCGGACGACGGCATTGCTTCCCGCGCTAGCCGATGCTCACCCGGGTCTTGCGATTACGTGGATTACGCGGAAGGAGTCGCGCCCACTCCTTGAGCGAAATCCGTATATCGCGGAAGTCTTTGAGTATGGGCCGGATGCTTTGCTTCAGCTTCAGACGCGAACGTTCGATCGCGTGATTAATCTGGACGCCGGCAAGACCAGCGCTGCGCTGGCCAGCATGGCCAACGCCAATCAAAAAGACGGTTTTGTTCTTGATGCGCGAGGTTTCGTGCAAGCAACGAATCCGGCTGCTCGAAAATGGCTGGAAATGGGAGTCTTCGACGATCTGAAGCGTCTGGGTACAAGAACGTACCAGGAGATCATGCTAGAAATCATCGGGTGCTCCGGGGCTGCGCACCGCTATGTGCTTGAACTGACTGAAGAAGAGTGGGCCCGCGGGCGAGCGCATCTGGAGAGGCTGGGAGTGGATTTGTCGCGCCCGGTCATCGGTCTGAATACTGGCGCGGGACAGCGCTGGCAACTGAAGCAATGGCGCGAGGAAGGCTACCTGGAGCTTGTCGAGCGTTTGGCGAAGCGGCACCGAGTGCAGTTTGTTCTGCTAGGAGGGCCGGAGGAGCGTGAACGTCATCAACGGCTCGTGGCAGGCTCGCAGGTCCCCTTGATTGACACCGGCTGTGACAATTCCGTGCGGCACTTTGCTGCGATTGTGGGGACGTGCAGCTTGGTTGTCGCCGGCGATACTTTGGCAATGCACTTAGCCCTGGCCCTGAAACGGCATGCCGTCATTTTGTTCGGGCCGACGAGTTCCGCGGAAATAGAAATGTACGGCCTAGGAGAGAAGGTCATTCCCCAGATGGACTGCCTGGTCTGCTACAAGCCCACTTGTGATTTTGTCCCGAATTGCATGGACCTGATTTCTACCAACATGGTGGAAGCAGCCGTAGAACGCCAGTTGGCCGCGCCAGAAGTGACTCCGCCGTCTTCAAAAGTTGGCGAACCGCCCCTTCCCGTATTCAAGAGATAGGCATGCCCGTTGAGATTGATCAATCGCGGTCGAAGCCCGTGGAACCTGACTTGAAACCTTCAACCGTGAACCCTGATATTTCGGTAGGGCTGCTAACCGGCGGAAGCGACAAACCGTATGCTTTCGGATTGGCAACCGAGCTCAGCTCCAAGGGAGTCGCTCTGGATTTGATTGCCAGCGATGAGCTCGATAGTCCTGAGTTTCGCGACGTCCCACGGCTCAGATTTCTGAAGTTCAGGGGAGACCAGAATCCGCACGTCAGCTTGTTCAAAAAAACCTCAAGGATTTTGAGCTACTACTTCAAGCTTACTCGGTACGCAGCCACGGCCAAGCCAAAGATCTTTCACATTTTGTGGAACAACAAGTTCCTGTATTTCGACCGAACTCTGCTCACGTACTACTACAAATTGCTCGGGAAGAAGGTCGTGCTTACCGTGCACAACGTGAATACCGAGAAGCGCGATAACAGGGACTCCGCCTTCAACCGTTTTACGCTGCGAATCCAATACCAGCTCGCCGACCATTTATTTGCTCATACGGAAAAGATGAAGCAAGAGCTGATCGACGGGTTCGGCGTGCATGCGGAACGGATTTCCGTCATTCCACTGGGAATAAACAATTTTGCTCCCCAAACGAATCTGACCCCCGCCGAAGCAAAGCAGCGCCTGGGCATCCGGCAGGAAGAAAAAGCCATTTTGTTTTTCGGAAGAATCACACCCTATAAGGGGCTGGAAGTTCTGGTTGAGGCGTTTCAAAAGGGTTTGCCCTCGGGAGATAACTACCGGTTGATGATTGCGGGCAGGCCGGAAGAAGCAACCGAAGCCAGCTATTGGTTTCCCATTCGAGAAGCACTTCAAGAGGATGTCCAGAAGGGACGAGTGCTGCTTCGGGCGGCGCACATTCCGGACGAAGAAACGGAACTGTACTTCAAGGCTGCAGACGTTGTTGTGCTGCCCTATCGGGATATCTACCAGAGCGGAATTCTGTTCCTCGGATACAGTTTCGGCCTCCCCGCGCTTGCGGCCAATGTAGGGTCACTCAAGGATGAAATGATCGAAGGCCGGACGGGTTTCTTATTTAGGCCGGAAGACTCATCCGACCTGGCGAAGGCGATCGAAAGATACTTCGCAGGTGACTTGTACCAAGACTTGAGCCGACGCCGCCAGGAAATCCAGGCCTATGCGAGGCAGGGGCACGATTGGAATATCGTTGGACAAACCACCCTCGGCGTTTATCACAGGTTGTTGAAGAAGCCCTAATAAGCCGCCAATCGAATCCTCCTTCATTTTCGTCCCCCCACCGAGTTATAGAACCAGATCCGCTACTCCGGATGACCTTGCGCCTATGCGTTTTGGGAGAGGAAAGGGGTTCGTACTTGGTGGTAAGGTTTTTCCCCAAGTAGGTTTCTCAAGGAAAGACCCCAACCAAAGTGCTCCCCTGGTCCAAGAGTCAGGTCTTGATAACCACTGTATTGTCAATACTATACGAAAACAAAGAGCCGGATTGCTGCAACCGTCCGCAGCGGACTCTGGTAGTTCGATTGCCGTAGTTACTTCAGCGTGGCCTGACCAGCAATGGCGGTAGCTTGTTCGTCTTGCCGCTAGAAGTGGTTTTGGCGGAGCTGTTCCGCCGACCCTTTTCCGGTTCCATAAGGTAGCCCCCGTTACGCAGAGCTTTTGACGGATCGCCGAGGAGACAGCCCCAATGCCAATTAACTGCTCCATGGGAATCATGGCTTACAATGAAGAAGCCAACATCGGCCGCTTGCTCGAGGCGGTGACTACTCAGAAATTCAAGCAAGTCGTACTGACCGAGATTGTGGTTGTGGCCAGCGGGTGCACGGACAACACGGAAGCGGTGGTGCTGGAATGGGCTAAGCGCGACGCGCGCATCCGGCTGATTTCGCAGGAAAAGCGGATGGGCAAAGCGTCCGCCATTAACGATTACCTGCCGAGGGCGCAGGAAAGGATCCTCGTCCTGTGCAGCGCTGACCTGCTACCTGAACCGGAAGCCATCGAACGATTGGTTGCACCGTTTGCAGACCCGGAGGTAGGCATGACGAGTTCTAGGCCGGTACCGGTGAATGATGCCAGCCAGTTTATGGGCTACGCAGCGCATATGCTGTGGGGTTTGCATCACGCGATCAACATGAAGAGTTTCAAAGCCGGCGAAATGATCGCCATCCGCAAAATCTTTGAGCGCATTCCTTATCACACGGCAGTGGACGAAGCCAGCATGGAACCGGTCATACGCGGCCAGGGATATCAAGCGCAGTATGTGCCCACGGCGATCGTGTACAACAAGGGACCGGAAACTTTGGCGGATTTCCTGCGGCAACGCCGCCGCATCTATGCCGGCCATTTGGCGGTGCGGGATACGCTCGGCTACAACGTAAGCACCATGAGCGGCCGAAAAATTTTGATGACGCTACTGCAAAATCTCGACTGGCGGCCCAAACAATTTGCCTGGACGTGGTCGATCGTCGGGCTGGAAGTGTACGGCCGCGTTCTCGGACTGCGCGATTACAAAAAGCGCCGCGATCACGCGGTTTGGGAAATGGCCACGACAACGAAGCAACTCAAAATGGCTGCCACCACCAAGGGGATTCCCAAAATATGAATTCCGGAGTGGGAATCCTTGCACGGATTCCCTTATTCAAGCTTTACCGCAAGTTCGGCTGGCCGCAAATCCTGCCGTTGAATCTCACGCTCTCTCCTTCTCCAAAGTGCAATTCGCGCTGCCTGACGTGCAACATTTGGATGAAGCGCGAGAATGAGCTGACCATCGACGAATGGGACAAAGTTCTTGCGTCGCTGGGCCGCGCTCCGTACTGGTTCACGATTAGCGGCGGAGAGCCTTTGATGTACCCGCACGTCGTGGAACTGGCGCAATCGGCGTATAAACATTGCGCTCCCGGCGTCATCAACATTCCAACAAACGCGATCCTGCCGAACATCCCAGATCGTGTCGAACAGATCGCGAAGTCTTGTCCCAACAGCCAGTTGATCATCAATCTTTCGCTGGACGGAATCGGCCCGAAACACGATTACATTCGCGGCATCCCGGGGAACTTCGCAAAGTTTGAAGAGCGGCTGAAGCAGCTCCTGGAACTTCGCAAGTCCCTGAAGAACCTCACCGTCGGAATTCACTCGGTGATTTCCGTTTTCAGCGTCGGACACCTCGACGAGCTGATCGCCTATGCCGACAAGTCCGGAGCGGACCAGTTCATTACGGAAATTGCCGAGCCGCGCGTGGAATTGGACACGGTCGGCCTGCCGATCACGCCTGACCGGAAAGCTTACTCGAAGGCGATCGACCGGTTGATTGCCTTCGTCCAAAGCAAGCAGTTCAGCGGGATGGCCAAGGTCACCGAAGCGATTCGCGTTGAATACTACAAGCTGGTCAAGCGGATTCTCGACGAGAAAGACCAGGTCATTGAGTGCTATGCGGGCTGGGTAAGCGCGCAGATTTATGCGGATGGTACCGTCTGGCCTTGCTGCGTGCGCGCCGATAATCTCGGCAACCTGCGCGACCACCACTACGATTTCAAGGAAATCTGGTTCGGCGAAAAGATCAAAGAAGCTCGCCGGAGCATCGCGGCGCATGAATGCCACTGCCCGCTTGCGAACGCCACTTACACCAACATCCTGCACGACATTCCGACGCTGGCGCGCGTAGGCGCGAAGGTTTTAAAGCCTGGAACGCGTCCGCAATTCGCCGCTCCCGCGCGCGCAGAAGCACCCAACGTCGCGGCTGAAACCAACTAGCTCCTGATTCCAGTTCACGCTAGGAGTATCCCATCTCCCATGAAACTCAGCATAATTTCGCCTACCTATAACGAAGCAGAGAATGTCGGCCGGCTCATCGGCGAGCTGGAAAAGATTCTGAATGGCACGGACTACGAGGTCCTAATCAGCGACGACGATTCTCCCGATTTGACCTGGGCTCGTGTCGAGGAGATTGGCCGCCGGAATCCGCGCGTGCGCGCCTTGCGCCGGACTTGCAACCGGGGCCTTGGTCCGAGCGTTGTGGATGGTTTCAGCGCCGCAACCGGTGAAGCGGTGGCATGTATCGACGCCGACCTGCAGCACGACCCCGCGATTCTTCCAAAAATGCTCAAGGAATTGGAGAGCGGCTCCGATCTCGTGGTAGCCACAAGGTACATGCCGGGTGGCGGCACGGCCAACTGGGGAATGATTCGGCGATTCGGCTCCTGGGCTTGCACCAAGCTGGCGCAGGTTCTTCTGGGAGTGAAGCTGCGAGATCCGATGTCCGGCTACTTCATGATGCGTCGGGACGACTTCCTTAAGATTCGCGACGGGCTGAATGTTCGCGGTTTCAAGATTTTGCTGGAGATCGCCGCCCACATGCGGCCTCGAAAGCTGGGCGAGGTTCCCTACACCTTTGGTCCGCGAGCTGTAGGGGAGTCCAAGCTCTCCAATAAAATTGTTCTTGCCTACCTGTCTCAGGTTTGGCGGTTGTATCGCTTGCCACGGGTCGCTCAGTATTCCCCTAATGAAGCATTTAGCGCGCGGGGAGCGCGAGGATGAAACCCATGGCGTTCGATTGGTTGAACAAGTTCCACGGCGGGATGGAGAAGGAAGCGGATTACGCCGAGAAGACTCTGGCCGCATATCGCCTGGGCATGAGAGGCAAAGGATCGATCGTCGGCGTCAGGATTCAGAAGGCGGAAAACTGCTGCGATGCCGCGCGGCAACTTCCCGAAGACAAGATTTACCACCCCGATGAAGCGCCGCGTCTGCCGCTGCCGGAATGTTCACAAGGACGCCACTGCAGCTGTGTCTACCGTCCGGTGATGACCTACGAGCAAGCTAAGAAGCCATAACCTTGTCCACTTTCCTGCCCTCTAAATCGTCCGTGCAAACTCCCGCATCCACTGAATACGCAGTCGCGAGGCCGGTGAGCGCTCCGTCGCCATCGGAGAAGCTCAATGCATTGACGCGAGCCTTTACATTTCTGCGCTCGATCGGGGTGCGAGACAGCCTGGTCATGGCTGTAGCCATGGGTTTTGCCGGAGTGCTCGATTACGCGGTCAACGTCGTAGCCGGCCGCTGGCTGGTCCCGGTCGAGTATGGAGTTTTCATCGCGGTCGCCGCGGTGATGCAGGTTTTGGCTCAGCTGACGAATGCCATCCGGAATGTTGTGGCGTTTTACACGGCGGAGCTGAGTCTGCATCGCGATGCGTCACAAGGAGTCGGCGCGTTTGTTCAACGGGCGTGGCGCTGGGGCTGGCAGTGGGGACTGCTGGCTACGGCGGCGATGGCGCTGATCAGTCCTCCGCTCGCGCATGCGCTTCGGTTGCCGAACACGTGGCCGCTGTGGGTAGCTTGCCCCGTTGTGCTGATGTTTTTCGTGCGAACAATAACAGACGGAGCTTTGCAGGGACTGCAATCTTTCACCGGCTTCGGCGCGGTGCAGGTGATTCAATCACTACTGCGATTGCTTTTGGCGGCTGGACTGATCTGGCTCGGATTTCAAGCTGCGGGCGCAATCATAGCGTTGCCACTCGCGATGGCGGTGGTCCTGTTCTTTGCGCTGTGGCTCCTGCGTCCGCAATTTGCGGATCATGGCGGAGTAGGTGCCCGAGAAGTTAGCTGGCACTACTCGGCACATACGTTAATGGGGCTTGCGGCTTTTGCCGTCCTTGCGAACATGGACGCGCTGTTTGTTAAACATTTCTACAGTCCCAACGCGGCGGGTGATTACGGTCCGGTGGTTACTTTGGCGAAGATGAGCTTGTTCATTCCACTGGCGCTGGGAATTGTGGTTTTGCCTAAGGCCACGCAGCGCCGGGCGAGCGGACGCGATCCGCGCCCGATTCTGCTGCTGGCTCTGGCAGCAACGCTGCTGCCCGGGTTTGCGCTGACGGCCATATATCTTCTTTATCCGAACTTGATCGTTCGAACGATTTTCACTGCAGCATATACGAACCCGGGAGTGGTCCTTGGGTTGGCCAATCTGGCCGCGAGTTTTTACGCGGGATTGAACATCTGGCTGAATTACGCGCTCTCTCTGAAGCGGGTGTCGTTCATTTACATTCTGATGGGTGTGCTGATCTGCCAGGGGGCTGGAATGTATTCGCTTGGGCGCGACAGCCTACTGCACATGACTATGGTTATGGCAGCTTGCGGACTTATTGGAAATTTGGCGGGCTTCGCCACGACGTGGTCCGGGTTTGCTGCCCCTGAAGCTCTTACGGCGGCAACGAATGGGGCAACGAAATAGATGCCTCAACGTTCCGTTCTGTTGACCGGGGCCAGCGGTCTGATTGGCCGTCATGTCGCGAAGAGAATAGCCGCACTCGATGGCGCGAGGCTGGTGTGCATTCTCAGAGACGGTGAGCAACACCCGCAGGCTCCATCGCTCATTCGCGCGGGCGCCATTGTGGTAGCGGGGAATTTCTATGAACCGGCGGTGATCGAGAAGATTTTCAAAGAACACAAAATCCAACAGGTGATTCATTTAGCGGCGATTCGTGGCGGAGGGAACGCGGCGGCGGCAGACTTTCAAGAAGTCAACGTCAAAGGAACCGAACGGCTGCTTCATGCGGCGTGCGAGCGGAAGGCGCAAAAATTCATTTTTTGCAGCTCGGTTGGCGTTTATGGGACGATTCCTGCGAACATGCCGGCTGGCCCTGGGAGCCCTTTCTGTGGAGACAATCAATACCATCAATCGAAGATCGAGGGCGAAGAAGCGGTCCAGAGCTACATTCAGAAAGGCTTGAACGCTTACATCGTGCGTCCGACGATTACGTATGGGGCTGGCGACGACGGTTTTCCTAACGCGCTGGTCCACCTGGTCAAGAAACGCCTTCTGTGGCTGCCCAGGAGCAATCATCGAGTTCATCTGGTTGACGTGGAGCGGCTCGCAGAAGCGTTTTGCAGTCTCCTGGTGAACGATTACGCTTCGCAACGTGTGTTTGTCGTTGGTGATTTTGAGCCGACGACGTTGCGGGAACTGGCTGATTGGATTCACCTTCATTTCTACCGCCGCCCATACCCGAGCTACCTTCGTTTACCGGATTGGGTTTTTGCTGGGGCCTTTCGATTGTTCCAAAGCATTCGCAATGAAAAGTGGATGGCGCGCGTAGCGCTGCTTTCGAATGACTGGCACTATCAGTCCGCCGATGCGTACCGTCTGTTGGGAATTCGTCCCGTTCCCACGCGAGAAGGCTTTGACCGCTTTTTGAATGAGACTGCAATTGCCCCGAGGTGAGGCTCCGTGACGAAGACTGCGACCATTACGATTTCGCATTGCTGGGAAGACTATTTTAAGAAACATGACGAAGGGCTCGGCACAACCTACGAGCGCTTCATCCTGCACAATTATTTCAGCTCCTTGAGAGATCGCTACAACATCCAGAGCGTGCTGGAGGCCCCTTCCTTTGGAATGACCGGTGTGTCGGGGATCAACAGCCTTTGGTGGGCTTCGCAAGGGGCCAAGGTCACGGTCGTGGATCAATCTGCGCAGCGATTGGAGGCCATCGAAAGAGTATGGAAAGAGGCTGGCCTGGGCGCCGAACTCGTTTTTCAGGCGCCTGATTCTGCGGAGCTACCGTTTGCTGACGTCTCATTTGACCTGGCGTGGAATTTCGCCGCTCTTTGGCATGTCAAGGATGGCGAGAAATACTTGTCGGAACTGTCCCGTATTGCTAAAAAGGCCCTCTTCATCTGCGTTCCCAACAAACAAAATGTTTGCTGGGTGCTTCGCCCGCACGATTCCCAAGAGTACGAGTTGAAACATATCAATACGGAATGGATTCTTTCCTGCCTTACGCCGCGCGGTTGGCGGCTCACGGAAACCGGGTTCTTTGATGTCCCTCCATGGCCGGACATTGCCATGAAGAAGGAAAACATGCTGCGGATGGTTGGCTTGAGCGGGCTTGCCAAATCCATGGAGACGAAGCAGACCAATGGCAGTGGCCTGTGCATTCTGGATTACTTCGGCGGCAAGGCGCCAGAGATGGGGAAGAACATTCTGAAGTACGGATATCTGGAGAAATCTCCGAATTGGTTGAAGAGGCGATGGGGCCACCACCGTTATCTAGTTCTTGAGAGAGCGTGATTCGGATCCGCTAGTTTTGTTTTTCTAGTCGTTTTATCCGTCGTGGAAAAAACAGAAGGAAAGTTTTCAATGTATTCTTCGTTCGAGGAATCGCAAGCTGCTGTGAGTGCCGACGCCTATCCGCATCGCGGCGCCGCTGTATCTACTTCGGGTTTTTCTCTTTTCGGCGAGCCCGTACGCGACGCGTGGCTGTCCGTCGCGGTCATCTGCCTCATGTCGGTTACGGTCCTAGCGCTTTTTCGGTTTCCGGTGAAGCGCATATTCGCGAATGTCGAAGTCAATTACAACGAGGGCTGGAACGCCTACCGCGCGGACATGGTGGCAAAAGGAATCCGCCTTTACGGCGAGCCTCCAAAAGGTCTCGGGACGGCGACCGCTTATCCACCAATTTCATTTCATTTGATCAGCTGGCTGGGAAGCACAAATACCTATCTCGTGACTGGCCGTTTGGTCTCGCTTCTTTCGCTGATTGCGACGGGCGTATTGATAGGCGTGATCGTCAGGAAAGCGGGTGGCTCGCAGCTGGCGGCCATCTTCGCGTTCTTGTTGTACGAACTCGGCATTGTGCTGTTAAGGGCGGATCGCGTAGGCATGTACGACCCTCAGTTGCTCGGTGAGGCCTTGTCGGCAGCTGGACTCTATTTTTACGTGCGCGACCCGGATTCCAAGCGCCTCCTATGCATTTCAGCGCTTTTCTTCTGCCTGGGCGGATTCACCAAGCACAATTTGATTGCGTTACCAGCCGCGGTGGCCATCGATCTCTTGTTCAGGTCGTGGAAAGCATTCGCGACCTGGGCCGGGGCCATGGTGGCTTTCGCAGGATTGCTTGCAGCCGTGACCATGTTGGTGGATGGCCGCTATTTTTTTGCTCATTTGCTTGGGAACGGAGGCGGACGCACATACTCCTTCATGATGGCCTGGAGTCAATTTCATCACTACGTTGAAAAATTTCAGACGCTTTTGGTGATTGCCACGGCTTGGTCCGTTCGCTCTTTCCGTTCGCGGACATTATTCGTGGCTGCGTTTGTTTTGAGCCATGGTCTGGCGTTTCTCCTGGGCGGAGGCTATGGTGTCGACCTGAATATCTTTTTCAACGGGTTCGCCGTCACGGTGATCATTTGCGGCCTTGCATTTTCTGATGTGAGTTCGGCGCTCGTTGCATTGCGGCCCGGCGGATTGAACCCCACGGCCGCCATGATGTTCGGACTGTTTTTCATCAGCATTATGATTTTTGTTCCGGGACAACTTAAGCGCGACCATGCGCAGATGCGCGCGCTCCCGGCCGAGGAAAGGGAGTTTCAATCGGCGGTCGATTTCCTGAAAGCACATCCTGGCCCGGCGCTGTGTGAAAGCCATTTGCTTTGTTATGAAGCGGGCAAGCCTTTCGAGTTCGAGCCGTTTTCCGTGCGCGATCAGATGATGACGGGCAAAATCCACGAGGCCGACGTCCTCCAGTTGCTGAAGACACATCACTTTCAGACGGTTGAGATTGCGCTGCGGTCCGACGAAGAAGAGCTCAGCGATCCTGAACTGCGGACGAGCCTGGGGAACGACCAAAAGGATCCCGAGAAAATGAGAAGGTTCTCTCCGAATTTCATGAATGAACTTTTGAGCGTCTACCAGCTTTCTAAGCGAACTTCAGATATGGCGGTCTTCTCCGCGAAATGAGGTCTCCGGCGAGGGTATTCTAGGTGGCCGACTGGAGTGGTAACTGTTTTCCCTCAAGCAGCCTCGAAGGATTGTAACTACCCAATCGTTTTCTATTAGCCATGCTCGTTGTTTTAGCAACTGCTTTATATTCAATTGTTTAGTCGATTGGGTCCCCTAGGCGAATGGTAGGGCGATTGCGTTAGGTTTTGTAGATTCGCCGATCCGGCAATCGGCGGTAGCCTGTTCAGAGGTTGCTACAAAACTAATCACCTCAGCAGGCCGGCGCCTTTCCTGTTAAAACAAAGTGAGAATTCACGTTCTAGATCCCTTGCTCGACGGCCGTTGGGATGAATTGGTGGCCCGTCATCCCAATGCTTCGGTGTTCCACGACCGCGGTTGGCTGGAAGCCTTAGCACGCACCTATGGCTACGAGCTATACGCGCTGACCAGCGCCCCTTTCGGCCAGCCGCTCGAAAACGGCATGGTGGTGTGCCGGGTATCCAGTTGGATCACAGGTGCCCGTCTCGTGTCGCTGCCATTCTCTGATCATTGCGAGCCTCTCCTCCACGAAAGTGAAGAGTCCGAAGATTTCATCCACTGGATGCAGGACGCGTGTGATTTGCAGAATTGGCGCTACGTGGAACTTCGGCCCCTAGGTGCCTCCTACCGGGAAAGGCACGGCCTGCAGCCGAATCGTTCCTACTGGTTCCATGAACTAGACCTGAGGCCGACGCTGGATGAGATGTTTGAGCAACTGCACAAGAATTCTTTTCAAAGAAAAGTGCAAAGGGCAGAGCGGGAGGACCTGTCTTACGAATCGGGGCGTTCGGAACAACTCATGAACGAGTTCTACCGTCTGCTCATGAGGACCAGAAGGCGCCAGCAATTACTTCCCCAGCCGCGAGTGTGGTTCAAGAACCTGCTCGAATGCATGAGAGACAAGCTTCGGATCCGCGTTGCCAGGAAAGACGGAACCCCCGTTGCAGCGATGCTTACGCTCCACCATGGTTCATCAGTGGTTTACAAGTACGGATGTTCGGACGAGAAATTTCACCATCTCGGCGGGATGCCGTTTCTGTTCTGGAAGCTGGTCGAGGAAAGCAAGGCTTCTGGAGCTGTCAAGATTGATCTTGGCAGGACGGATTTGACGAACGACGGTTTGATCACTTTTAAGGACCGGCTTGGAGCGAGCAAGCGTTTACTGACCTACTATCGCTATACAAAAACCGCCAAGCAGGGCGTAGCCGCGCTTTCCGATTCACAAGCGGTTCGGCAATTCTTTTCTTTGCTGCCCGAGACGGTTTGTTCGGCGGCAGGCCGGATCTTGTACAGGCACCTGGGCTGACTATGGCTGAATTCTCATCTTTACGATATTGTTACAACCCATCGGCCTGCGGTTGGGCCCGGGTTGCGCCGGTTCCTCTGGGTTTGTTGCGGGAGGGAAACAGATGAGCGCTGGGTCTTCGACGGGGCTGGAAACCAGTTTGGATCAAGCTTCTCAGGTAGCCCCGGCTGGCGAGGTTTCTGCTTGCAGGTCCCCCTCGCGAATTCAGGTTCCGCCGAGTGAAACAGTGATTGAACGTTATCGCTGTCCCCAAGACCTTGTCGATATCGTCTCCAGCGAACCGGTATCTTCCCGCACCGGCTTTTTTCGCTTCGGCCAAAATAGTATCTGCTACGGCCGTTCTCGTGCGGCCGTTGTTGCGTCGCGGCCTGAGTCTTCTCTTCACGATGCGGCCGGCGATGTCGACGTTGAGAATGCAAGACTTCTTTTGCCTTTCAATCTGAAGGAAGTCATCGATAACCTACGGTTGGAACGCTACAGGAACGCAGAAGCCAGGGAGAGTGGTCTCTTCCAGCTTTGTAAGAAACTGTATTACCACTTGCGGCCGCTCACAAATCAGGCGGTTCGCAGACAGGTTCAGAAGTTTCATGCGCGTAACTGGAAGAGGCGCTCTTTTCCGCAATGGCCCGTCGACACAACGGTTGAAAACATATTTGAAACAGTCTTGCAGTTGTCGATGAAAACCAAGGGACTGGAAAAGGTTCCTTTCGTATGGTTTTGGCCCAACGGCGCAAATAGCTGTCTGACGATGACGCACGACGTGGAAACGAAGGCTGGCAGGGATTTTTGTCCGGCACTTATGGATCTGGACGGGGCTTTTGGAATCAAGGCGGCTTTTGGAATTGTCCCCGAAAGGCGCTATGAAGTCCCCAAGGATTTGTTGGAGTCCATGCAAAGCCGCGGATTTGAAGTGGTGGTCCAGGATTTGAATCACGATGGCAGGCTCTTTGACGAGAAGCAGGAATTTTTGCGCCGCGCCAAAATCATCAATCAGTATGCGCGCGAATTTGGCGCGGCTGGCTTCCGCGCCGCCGTGCTGTACCGTAAACCGGAATGGTACGACGCGCTCGATTTTGCGTACGATATGTCGTTTCCCAACGTAGCGCCTTTGGATCCCCAGCAAGGGGGCTGCTGTACAGTGATGCCGTTTTTTATCGGAGACACGCTGGAGCTTCCGGTAACAACGGTTCAAGATTACACTCTCTTCCACGTCTTGAACGAACGCTCGATCGAATTGTGGAAAGCGCAAACCGAACTGGTCCTCAAGAAAAATGGCTTGCTCAGTTTCATCGTTCACCCCGACTACCTCTTGCGACGCGATACACTCGCGGTCTACAAACAGCTGCTGGGTCATTTACAGGGATTGCGCGAGAAAACTTCGATATGGTGCGCGCTGCCGTCGGAGATCAATGGGTGGTGGAGAGCGCGGAACAAGATGTCAGTCGTCAAGGATGGCGGTTCCTGGCGAATTGTCGGCGAGGGATCGGAGCAGGCAGTTTTGGCTTACGCCAAGATTGTTGATGGAAAAATAGTCTACGAATGCCCAGGGCCAGCGCGGCCTCAATGAGATTTAGCCGCTAGGCCTTTCCGCCATGGAATTTCTTAAGACCAAGCTACCGGGAGTATTTGAAATTCAAATAGAAGCAAAGCCCGATGACCGCGGGTTTTTTGCGCGCACCTGGTGCCAGAAGGAATTCGAATCCCAAGGACTAGAAGGGAAGCTCGTGCAGTGCAGCCTGTCGTTCAATAAACGAAAAGGAACGCTGCGCGGCATGCATTATCAGATTGCGCCTCATGAAGAAACGAAGGTAGTCCGCTGCACGCAGGGAGCAATCTATGATGTGGTGCTCGATTTACGGCCAAAGTCTCCTGCTTTCAAGAATTGGACCGGCGTCGAATTAACGGCCGAGAAGCGCAACATGATTTATGTGCCCCAAGGTTGCGCGCACGGTTTCCTCACTCTCGAAGACCGGTGTGAAGTTATATACCAAATGTCCGAGTTTCAGTATGCGGAGTCCTCGCGAGGTGTTCGCTGGGACGACCCGGCGTTTCAGATCGAATGGCCGACGGAAGTCGAAGTGATTTCCGAACGCGACCGAACGTATCCGGATTTTCAAACAAATTGATGAGCCTGCTGACCGATTTCGATCAAAGAGATGGCAAAGTTCTTGGCGAAGAATTGCACGGCTTTGCGCGGGAACTTTATCCAATTTGCCGGAGCATCACCGGGGACGGGGTTCGCCGTACGCTCGCGATGATCGAGGACCGGATTCCACTTCAGATCACAGAAGTGCCCTCGGGCACGCAGGTTTTTGACTGGAACGTGCCGAAAGAGTGGAACATCCGGGATGCGTTCATCAAGTCCAGCGATGGAGAACGCGTCGTGGACTTCAAGAAATGCAATTTGCACGTAATGAATTACAGCGCCCCCGTGCGTGCCACCATGTCTCTCACGGAACTCAGGCCGCATCTCTACAGCATTCCGGAGAAGCCTCACTGGATTCCCTATCGCACTTCCTACTACAAGGAGGATTGGGGTTTCTGTCTTTCGCACAATCAGTTGCTGGTGCTAAAAGACGACGAGTATGAAGTGTGCATTGATTCGACTCTGGGAGATGGAAGCCTGACTCTGGGAGAATGCTACCTGCCTGGACGCACCGCTGACGAAGTCGTGATTTCGTGCCATGTGTGCCATCCGTCGCTGGCAAACGACAATCTGTCAGGCTTAACCGTCGCGACGCACTTGGCAAAGTTTCTAGCAGGTCGCGAACTTCGTTATTCCTATCGGTTTCTATTTATTCCAGGGACAATCGGGGCGATCACTTGGCTTGCGCGAAATCGGTCGGCCGCGGAACGGATTCGGCACGGGTTGGTTTTGACGTGCCTTGGTGACACGGGCCCATTCCACTACAAGAAGAGCCGACGGGGAAATGCGGAGATTGACCGAGCCGTCGCGCACGTGCTCTCCCACGAAACCAATTCGCCGGAGTTTTTGGAATTTTCTCCCTACGGCTACGACGAGCGGCAATACTGTTCTCCCGGGTTCAATCTGCCAGTTGGGTGCCTGATGCGTAGCGTGTGGGGAAGTTTTCCGGAGTATCACACCTCGGCGGATAACCTGGATTTTATCCATCCTGCTCAACTCGCTGAGTCGCTTCATGTTTGCGCCGCGATATGCGATGTTTTGGAAAGCAATCGCAGGTACCGCAACCTCAATCCCTTCTGCGAGCCGCAGTTAGGAAAGCGCGGCCTTTACCGCTCTACCGGCGGTGGATCGATTGAAAAAGAACTGAACGCGCGGCTTTGGGTGTTGAATTTGTCCGACGGGCAACACTCTTTGCTGGACATTGCGGAACGCTCGCGAATCGCGTTCCCGATAATTCGTGATGCCGCCGACTTACTGCATGAAAACGGCTTGCTCTCCGTGGTTTCCGAAGATGCTGCGAGAGAGAAGTCTTCGCGCGATGCCGCGCCCAACCTAGCGGTAGCCCGGCGAGGCCAGTTATAAGGAATAGCCAACCTGTCCTTTTCCCGCGACTAGAGCACACGACACGAAAAGTTTGATCCATTTTTCAGAGGAGACGCACGCTGATGAAGATACTGCTTACCGGCCACAAGGGCTATATCGGAGCTGTTGCGGTGCCGATGCTGCACGCGGCGGGCCACGAAGTTGTCGGCTTTGATACCGACCTTTTTGAAGGTTGCGAGTTTGGGGATGGACTGGAGAGCATTCCCGAGATTCGCAAGGACATTCGCGACTTGGTGGCCTCGGATCTCGAGGGATTCGATGCGGTGATCCATCTGGCCGCGCTATCGAATGATCCTTTGGGCAACCTCGATGGCAATTTGACTTACGACGTCAACCACAAAGCTTCTGTCCGCCTTGCAGAATTGGCGAAAAAGGCGGGAGTAAGGCGTTTTGTGTTTTCTTCTTCGTGCAGTACCTATGGGGCGGCAGGAGACGATTTCCTCGACGAAAGCGCAGAGTTGAATCCGGTGACTCCCTACGGAGTCTCAAAGGTTCTGGTGGAGCGCGATCTTTCCCAGCTTGCCGACGAACACTTCAGCCCGACATACATGCGAAATGCGACAGCTTATGGCGCATCGCCACGCCTCCGGCTGGATCTGGTGTTGAACGATTTCGTCGCTGCGGCCATGACCACGGGCCGCATTTATATCAAGAGCGACGGAACGCCCTGGCGTCCGATTGTCCACATCCGCGACATTATGTCCGCCATCCTCTGCGTGCTCGAAGCGCCTCAGGGTGCAGTTCACAATCAGACCTTCAACGTTGGCCAGACGTCGGAGAACTACCGCATCAGCGAGCTCGCTCAGATTGTTGCCGAGGTCGTACCCGGCAGCCGCATCGAATATGCTCCTGGCGGCGGGCCTGACAAGCGCTGCTACCGAGTGAACTGCGACAAAATCAGGAAAGCATTGCCAGCTTTTGTTCCTCAGTGGACCGCCCACAAAGGCGCTCAGGAACTCTACGAGGTGTACCGCGCAAATGGATTGGCCGCGGACGAGTTGCAAGGCGGGCAGTATTTCCGGATCCACCATATCCGCCGGCTTCTGGAATCCGGGAAGCTGGATATTTCGCTGCGGTGGAATGTGTCAGCGCTTCAGGGCTAATTTCAGCGCATCACATTCAGCCCATCTGTCAGACAGGGCCTGCCCTTCCAATGAAAGATCTAAAGCACAAAGTCATCCGAGGCGGCGTCGCGAAAGCGCTCGCTCAAGGAACCAGTCTTGTACTGCGAATGGGTTCCTTGATGGTGCTCGCGCGTTTACTTGCACCCAAGGAATTCGGCCTGGTTGCAATGGTGACCGCGTTCACTGGCGTGCTGAATCTCTTTCGGGACTTTGGGCTCTCCACAGCTTCGGTCCAGCGCGGACACGTCACCGACGAGCAGATTTCAACCTTGTTCTGGATCAATATCCTGGTTGGCGCCGTGTTGGCGCTCATTCTTGCGGGCATGGCGCCGTTTGTAGCCGTCTTCTATCACGAGCCTCGGCTCGTTTGGGTCTCCATCGTACTGGCCACTTCTTTCATCTTCAATGGCGCCGGCGTGCAGCACACGGCTCTGCTCGAGCGGCAGATGCGCTTTACCGCGCTCGCCACCATCGACATCATCTCGCTGGTTGTGAGCACAGCCATCGGAATTGGCATGGCGGCTACCGGTTTCGGATATTGGTCGCTGGTAGCATCCGCGGTCACTCTTCCGCTGGTAAGCACGCTATGCCTTTGGTTTGCGACCGGGTGGAGACCTGGAAAGATACATTTACACGAGGAAGTTCATTCCATGCTCCGCTTCGGTGGAGCGTTCACCCTAATCAACCTTATCGTGTACGTTGGCTACAACCTGGAAAAAGTTCTGCTCGGCCGGTATTGGGGAGCCAACGCGTTGGGTCTGTACGGGCGCGCCTATCAGCTCATTAATCTTCCTACGGAGAATATCAATTCCGCGTTCTGGGGGCTGGCGTTCTCAGGATTGTCCAGGGTACGTCACGAACCCGGGCGGTTCCGCAGTTACTTCCTAAGGGGATACTCCCTGGTCTTGGCCTTGACCATCCCCATGACCATAGGTGCTGCCTTGTTTGCTCACGATATGATTTTCGTTCTTCTCGGGCCGAAGTGGAACGACGTGGCTGGAATTTTTCGCTTCCTGGCTCCGACCATCCTCATCTTTGCGCTGATTAATCCGCTGGCGTGGCTGACTTTCTCACTTGGCATGATCGGGAGGAATCTGAAGATTGTCTTGGTCCTCGCGCCGCTGGTGATTACCGGGTATGTCCTGGGATTGCCTTATGGCCCGAAGGGTGTGGCGATTGGCTACTCCGCGGTTATGGCGATCTGGTGCGTTCCGCACATTGCCTGGTGTGTGCACGGCACGGTTATTTCTTTGCGTGATATTTTCGTCAGCGTGAGCCGACCTTTCATTTCGGGCATAGTGGCCGGAGGAATCGCCTGGGGAGTCCAGCTTCTCGCCGGCCCATCCATGCCTCCTTTGCCGAGGCTCATTCTTGAAGTCGCAGTCCTTCTGGGCGCCTATCTGGGTATGTTGTTTTACGTGATGGGGCAGAAGGAAGTCTATTGGAACCTTCTTCGCGGATTCCGGCGGAGTTCCTCGGTGGAAACGGAAGATACACTCGTCCCAGCCTGATCAAATAGGCCCGACGCTTGTTCGAAACTTAAGCAGTTGCCTCAAAGGGGGCGCATATCTCTGTCTTGGCTGCATCAGTGGAAAACGAACTCAGCGCTTCGCGGCAGCAGGCCCGCTCCACAGAGCGCTCCTGGCTATGGCTCACTGGGTTGCTGCTTCTGCCGCTCGTTGTGGCAGCGATTCGCTGGATGTTCGATCATCCCTACGGAATCCACTGGGATGAGGCGCTATATTTCAATAACCTGCTGAGAGACCTTCACAATCTTCACAGCGGAAGTTTGCGGCAACTTGGTTCGATCCTAATTGGCGGAGACGTTCGCCGTCCCCCAGCGAACCTTCTTCTGGCGCTTCCTTTCGTTGCAGCTTTTGGTTTTCACACTGTGATACCGAGGCTTGTAACGCTGGCCTGCTGGGGTGTGAGTGGCTGGCTCATCTATCTAACCACGCGACGGATGGCCAGCCAATCTGCGGCAGCCCTGGCCGTGCTGGTTTTTTGTTTGTCACCCGAAGTCGTTTCCGCGAGCATTTTCTTCAGCACGGAAGGCCCATTTTTCATCGCCACCGCCCTCATGCTTTACTTCGCTTCTTTTTACTGGAGCGATGAGGCACAAGCTCCACGGGTCTGGATTGGATTGGGGCTGGCTATGGGTCTCGGTCTATTGGCGAAAAGCTCGTTCCTTTTAATTGCAGTGCCTGTTGTTGCGGTCACCATGATTTTGTTCCTCCGCCGCAACCACTGGAAGTTTTCGGCTTGGTCTTCGTTCGTCAAAGCAGGCGCGGTCGCGTTCGTGGTCGCCGCGCCGTGGTGGATCAAGAATCTCGGTCCTGCCTTGGCTTACACGAAATTCGCCAGGGAGCAGCCGCGCAATTCGCTGGGTTCGCCCTCGCTGGCCATCTGGGCAAAATGGTTTTTCACTGTTGTAGTGAGTTTGATGGGTCCCGCACTAGCCATTCTCATAGCCCTTGTTGGAATTATGGCATTCCGCAAGCTCGTCTTTAGAAAGGAGACGAGCCTCGATCCCATTCATCAAGCAGCGCTGCTGACTTGTGGTTTCGGCATTCTTCCGCTCGTTGTGCTTCAGCTTTCAGGTACCAACCATTTGCTTCGCTATTTGTGTTCCGCGCTCATTCCCTTTGCAATTGCCGTAGGAGTGCTCGCGGAAGCCGCTGGCTGGACTCGTCTCAAACCGGCTCTTGCAATTTCGGGCACCCTTGCCACAGTGCAGTTACTGATGCTTGTGACTCCCGTGGCTTTTCCGAACCAACAGCCGGTAGACCCCGGCTTTTACAATGGCGGACTCCCCTGGAGAATCATGGTGCGCTTTGATCAGTGGGACTGGAAGCCGCTTCAGGAAATTTCTCAGAGCTGCGGTTTGGACAAGCCCAAGATCGCCTTCCTCGGGATGGGTCGTCCTTTGAATCCACCCCAAATTCTCTATCCTTGGTTTATCAAAGGACTTTCTCCTTCGGACAGAAACGGTTTCTATGAACCTTTGTGGCTCTACCGGTATGAACAAGGCCCGTTTGATTGGAACCAGGTTATGAGTGCCGCGGAGCTGAGCGATATTGTCCTGACGGCCCCGGCTTTTGTTGGGCAAGCGACGGACCGGCAAAATCTCGACAACGGGCACAATCGCGAATTCGCGGACCGGCTCTTCAAGGATCCACTGTTCCAGCCTCCGATTCATCTTCAGATGGGGCGCTTCGAGCCGGTGGAAGTCTTGGTGTTTGTAAAGAGCGGATTTGCGTGTCATTCGACGGCGACCGCGCGCGCCGCAGTAAATTGATTCCGCAACTCGATCGTGGAAATTCCGTCGCACTCTAACGCTATGCTCCATACTTCTGTAGAGAGCAATCCTATGAACCCGCTCATTAGCTTTGTTGTGCCGTGCTACAAGCTGGCGCACCTGTTGCCCCAGTGTGTGAACTCCATTCTGCGGCAGTCCTACGAAAACTATGAAATTCTCATTATGGACAACTGTTCGCCGGACAATACGCCGGAAGTCGCGGCATCCTTTGGCGACCCCCGCGTGAAGCACGTTCGCAACGAAGAAAATGTCGGGCACGTCCGCAATTTCAACAAAGGCATCACGCTGGCCAACGGAAAATACGTATGGCTGATTTCACCGGACGATTGGCTCCGCGGCGACGATGCGCTTGCAAAGTACGTTGACCTGATGGAGCGGAATCCTGGTGTGGGCTACACCTTTTGCCGCGCCATCGAGGTGCTCGGTTCGAAAGAAACAGGCATTGCAAGCTGGACGAATCTCGGCGACCAGGACCGTGTTTGGGATGGCCCGAGCTTTCTCCTGCGCCTGATACAGGGAGACTGCGTGGTGCTTTCCGCGGCGATGGTGCGCAAAGAATGCTATGAAAAGTACGGCATGTTTTCGCTCGAGATGCCGCATGCGAACGATTGGTATCTCTGGTGCGTCCTTGCTCTTCATTATCAGGTCGGCTATGTCGCTGAGCCGTCCGTGTTTGTCCGCATGCACGAAGAAAGCCTCACTTCTGCGTTCAATCAGGGAGGCAATCCTCTTTGCTTGATCGATGAACTGACCGCTCTCTGGCGCGCCGCGCACTTAGCCGAGGAAGCCGGAGTGATTTCCGACCGCGCCGCGTTCAATGAATCTATCGCAACTATGGCTGGCCGCGCCCTAACCTACGGGCCCCGAGGGCGCTCGATGCCGGGCCTGAAAGAAGCCGACTTCGAATCACTCCTTCGCCAGCATGCCAAAGACGCCGAAGATGAAAAGGATATGCGCGCCCGCGTGCAAATGGTGATTGGAGACGAGGAATACTGGCACGGACAGAACAAGAAAGCTGGCCAAGCCTATGGGTCGGCGCTAAGGTTGCGCCCCTGGTGGACACGCGCTTTGGTGAAATATTTGCTTTTGAAAACCGGCGGATTCGGGAATCACATCCGGCGGTTTATTATGGACACCCGTGAATCGCGCGCCGAAGCACGCAGCTAATCAAGGATCGCAGCAAATGGACATTACCATCGTCTTGTGTACTTATAACCGCTGCAAGTCGCTGGTGACGGCACTGAAAAGCGCCGCGGCGTCCGTGCTTCCGGAATCCGTCGCGTGGGAAGTCCTGGTTGTCGACAACAATTCCAAAGATGCCACGCGCGAAGTCGTCGAGGGTTTCTGCAAGCAATATCCTTCGCAAATTCGTTACATTTTCGAGCCGAAGCAGGGCAAATCCAACGCGTTGAATACAGGAATTCGGGAGGCGCGCGGCGATATCCTGGCTTTCATGGATGACGACGTGCGCGTCGAGCCAGATTGGCTCGAGAAACTCACAGCCCCCTTGCACGATCCGCAATGGTCGGGCTCAGGCGGCCGCGTGGTTCCCGAATGGTTTCGTCCGGTTCCGCGCTGGCTCAACCCGAAAGCCTGGTATGCCGCTGGCCCGCTCGTTCAATTTGACCTCGGTGACAATGCCGGCGAGCTTTTCGAGCCTCCCTTTGGCACCAACATGGCTTTCCGGAAAACTGTTTTTGAGAAGTGCGGCGATTTTCTTCCGGAACTAGGGCCGCGTCCCGGGAGCGAGATTCGCAACGAGGACACGGAATTCGGGGCTCGCGTCCTGGGGGCGGGAGAGCGGCTGCGCTATGAGCCGTCTGCTATTGTTCATCATCCCGTGCCGGATAACCGAATCGACAAAAATTTCTTTCTTGCATGGTGGTACCACAAAGGTGGCGCAAGCATCCGGCAATTTGGAGTGAGGCCCGGGACGAAATATTACGTCGCGGGCATTCCTTTATACTTGTTTCGCAATCTCGTGGTGTGGACGTTGAAATGGATGTTGGCCGTCGGTTCGTGGCAGCGATTTTCGAACAAGCTCAACGTTTGGACAAAAATGGGCGAAATCGTGGAATGCTACCGCGATCCGCTAGCCGCAAAGAAAATGGAGAACTTTGGCCCTCAAGCGGCACGCGTGGCGGTGGTGAGCGATGGCCGGTAAGACCATGAGTAGGGAGTCCGAAATTGCAGAGTAAGACGAGCTTGAGTTCCTCCAGTCGCGCTGCAGGACTTGCACAATCCTTCCCGTCTCGGGAAAGGTTGCTCTGGATGTACGAGCGGCTAACGCTCATCCGGGAATTCGAAGAGCGGCTCAAGTGGCTCGTCGAAACGGGCGTGCCTGTTGGCGCCGTGCACTACTACACGGGTCAGGAAGCGTGCGCTGTGGGGGTTTGCGCTGCGTTGCAACCTAGCGATTGGATCGCCTCTACGCATCGCGGTCACGGACACTGCATCGCCAAGGGCGTAGAAGTCCACCGCATGATGGCCGAACTTTACGGGAAGACGACGGGAAGCAATCGTGCCAAGGGCGGCTCGATGCACATTACGGATGTGCGTGTTGGCATGCTGGGTGTGAATCCGATCGTTGGTATGGGAGTAACGCACGCGGTTGGCGCGGCCCTTTCGGCCAAAGTTCGCAAGACCAGCCAGGTCGCGGCCGCATTTTTCGGCGAGGGCGGGGCAAGTATTGGGGCGGTTCACGAAGCGATGAACCTTGCGGCCATCTGGAAACTTCCCGTCATCTTCGTTTGCGAAAACAATGGCTACGCGCAAGCGACTCCGGTGGAGTACGCGGTCTCCGTTCCGCGCATCGCCGATCGGGCTGCGGCTTATTCGATGCCGGGGGTGACGGTAGACGGACAAGATACGGTTGCAGTTTGGGAAGCAGCTGCGATTGCCGTTGAGCGGGCGCGCCGCGGCGAAGGACCATCCCTCATCGAGTGCATGACCTACCGCTATTACGGCCATCATCAGGGAGATGACACCACGCGATATCGCACGCGCGAAGAAGAGCAAGCCGCACGCGACCGTGATTGCATTCGCCGCTTCCGCGAACAAATGCTTGATCAACAACTACTCACGGCAGCAGAACTCGACGCCATCGAATCAGCGAATAACAAGAAAATTGACGCAGCCGTGGCTTTTGCCGAGTCAAGTCCGTTACCCCAACCTTGCGATCTTTTCACTGACGTGTACGTTCCCGCACGCCCTGGGGAGCCAGAATGACCGCGACCGCCGTGCGGGAACTCAGTTTCGGGCAGGCCATCAACGAAGCGATCCGCCAGGAAATGCGCCGCGACGCCAACATTATTGTTATGGGCGAAGATGTCGCCGGCGCGGCAGGCCGTGCGCATCTCGGTTTTGTAGATGCCTGGGGAGGGCCGCTTCGCGCCACTCGAGGCTTGATCACCGAATTTGGTCCGGAGCGCATTCTTGACACCCCCATCGCAGAAATGGGTTTTCTCGGCGCGGGCGTTGGCGCCGCGATGTCCGGCTTGCGTCCGATTGTCGAGATCATGTTTGTGGATCTGATTGGTTGTTGCTACGACCAGATCATGAACCAGGCCGCCAAAATGCATTACATGATGGGCGGCCAAGTGGACCTGCCGTTGGTGATTCGAACGGCGTACGGTACGCGGGGCGGCGACAAACGAACGTACGGCGGAGGGGCAGGCGCGCAACACTCGCAAACGCTATATGCTGTCTTGGCCCATATTCCTGGTCTCAAAGTCGTTGTTCCTTCCACGGCGTACAACGCCAAGGGTTTGACCGTTTCCGCCATCCGCGACAATGGCCCGGTAATCATCCTTGAACACAAATTCCTTGGCCTGCGCGCCAAAGGCCCAGTTCCTGAAGAACTCTATACTGTGCCGATTGGGCGGGCGGAAATTGTGCGCCGCGGACGCGACGTCACTCTCTGCGGCATTGGTCGCATGACTCACATTTGCAGCGAAGTTGCCGAATCGCTCGCAGCCGAAGGTATCAACGCCGAAGTCGTTGACGTCCTGACGCTTTCACCCCTCGACGAAGATACGATTCTCGAGTCCGTTTCTCGCACGCGACGCCTGGTAGTTGTGGACGAAGATACACCCGTCTGTTCTGTGGCTCGCGACATCGCCGCGCGCGTCGCCGAGAAAGGGTTTGACAATCTCGACGCCCCGATTAAAACCGTCACCGCTCCCGACACACCCGTTCCTTTCTCCGCTGTTCTTGAGGCTCATTACACGCCTGGTCCGGCGCAAGTCATTGCCGCGGTGCACGAACTCTTTGGGACTGGAGCCTGAGTCGCGTGGCCCGAGCGATTGTCATGCCCAGCATGGGAATGTACACCGAAGAAGGCGTTCTGACCGCGTGGTTGCGCCCCAGCGGCACGCGGGTTGCCATGGGCGACCCTGTTGCCGAAATCACTACAGAAAAGGCGACCTTCGAGATTCCCGCTCCTGAAGAGGGAATTCTGCATCCCGTAGCAACCATCGGGACGAGTCTTCGTGTGGAAGCTCTCATGGGCTACATCTTGCGCAATGGGGAATCCGCGCCAGCAGGTGCTGAAGGCACTACTGGCGTTTCGCAAAGCGCGCCACCCCTGGAAACGGCATCAGCTCCAAAATCGCATGCGCTTTCCGCTGGGCCTCTCCGCGCCAGCCCTCTCGCGAAGAAGCTGGCCGCGCAACACGGAATCAATCTTCAGCAGGTGAAGGGAACTGGCCCCGGCGGCCGCATCGTCGAAGCCGACATTCTGTCGCTGGCCTCAAAACCTGTAACTGCAGCTCAAATGCCGACGCCCGCCGCTGATAGCGTTGCGGCCGAGCGCATTCCGCTCGCGGGCCTTCGTCGCTCTTTGGCCGACCGCCTGCGTACAACTTTATCCACTGCGGCTTCTACGACGCTCACCCGCGAAATCAGTGCCGACACTTTGGTCGCCGCGCGTCGGACACTTTCAGAAAAGCTTGGGCAGGCGCCTTCTTTCGATTCGCTGTTTATCAAACTCTTTGCCGCAGCGCTGCGCGAGCGGCCTCAGCTCAACGCTACGATCGAAAACGATCACATCGTTCGGTTCAAAGAAATCAATGTCGGTTTTGCTGTGGCAGCTCCTAGTGGCTTGATTGTTCCGGTGGTTCGGAACGCTGATTCTGCCTCGTTCAGTGAAATTGCCCGCGCAGTCAAGGACTTAGCCGACCGTGCTCTCACGAGCCGCTTGCAGCCCGCACATCTCGAGGGTGGCACAGCGACCATCAGCAATCTCGGCGTTCACGGCATTGACGGCTTCACGCCAATTCTTAACGGCTCGCAAGCGGCGATTCTTGGCATCGGTAGAATCGCAGAGCGTCCGGTCGTTCGGGTTGGACAACTGGCCGTGGGCCGCACTTGCGTCTTAAGCCTTACCTTTGATCATCGTGTCGCGGACGGAGCGCCAGCCGCGCTCCTGCTGGATGCCGTCGCGCGCCGCATGAATGATGAATCATTCTTCAACTCTCTCGTTTAGGCAACGAAAGAAGGCAGCATGAGCAGTGCAACACAAATCGATCTTGCCAAACTGGCCAAACGTATTCGCAAACATTGTGTTCGCATGACCGGCACGGCCAACGCTTCGCACGTGGGCGGTTCGTTGTCCGCCGCGGATTTGCTGGCTGCTGTTTATGGCCGGGCGCTCCGCTACGATCCTCAGAATCCCCAATGGCCCGACCGCGACCGCTTCATCATGAGCAAAGGGCACGCCTGCTCTGCCCTCTACGCGGTTCTTGCCGAAAGCGGCTATTTCCCTGTCGAGCGCCTCGAAACCTTTTATCAAAACGGATCACCCCTGGCTGGTCACGTCATGCACAAGAATGTTCCGGGCGTCGAGCTTTCCACTGGCTCCCTCGGCCATGGACTTCCTGTCGCTACGGGCATGGCTCTTGCCGCCAAGCGCGACGGCCGCCCCAGCCGCATCTTTTGCCTGATCAGCGATGGGGAATGCGACGAAGGTTCGGTGTGGGAAGCGGCCCTCTTCGCGCCTCATCACAAGCTCGACAATCTCGTCGTCCTCGTCGACTACAACAAGATTCAAAGCCTCGGCGCAGTCAGAGAAGTAATCGACTTGGATCCCCTTGCCGACAAATGGCGCGCCTTTGGCTGGGCCGTTCGCGAACTCGATGGCCACGATGTGAGCGCTGTGGAGCAAGCCGTCACGCAAGTGCCATTCGAAACCGGCCGCCCGAGCTGTATCGTCGCGCACACGGTTAAGGGCAAGGGCGTCAGCTACATGGAGAACAAGCTCCTTTGGCACTATCGCGCGCCCATGGGCGAGGACATGACGAAGGCCCTGGCCGAGTTGGACGGTCAGCCATGAGAACCGCGTTTATCAAAGAGCTTTTCGAGCTAGCTAAACAGGATGAGCGCATCGTCCTTGTCGTCGGTGACTTGGGTTTTGGCGTCGTCACACCCTTCATGGAACAGCTTCCCAAGCAATTCATTAACGCCGGAGTCGCGGAACAGAATATGACGGGTCTCGCCGCAGGCATGGCCCTGAGCGGAAAGATTGCTCTCACCTATTCCATCGCCAATTTCCCTACCCTGCGCTGCCTTGAGCACGTGCGCAATGATGTTTGCTACCACAACGCCAACGTAAAAATCGTTTCCGTGGGCGGCGGCTTCACTTATGGCGCGATGGGGGCGACTCATCACGCTGTCGAAGACATTGCGGTAATGCGCTCGCTGCCGAATCTAGTGGTCGTAGCGCCCGGCGATCCCGTCGAAGCTCGCGCCGCAACGCGCGCAATTATTGCTTATCCAGGTCCTTGCTATCTGCGGTTGGGCAAAGCCGGCGAGCCAGTTGTCCACCAATCTCGCTTCGAATTTGAACTGGGCAAGGCCATTCGAATGCGCGAAGGGAAGGACGTCACGCTGATGTCTACTGGTGGAATTCTTCTCAACGTGGTTCGCGCCGCGGATTTGCTTGCGAAAGAAGGTATTCGAACTCGGCTGCTCAGTATGCACACGGTGAAACCGCTCGATGCGGAAGCGGTTCTGGCTGCCGCGCGCGAGACAGAAGCGATTTTCACCGTCGAAGAGCACAGCGTTCTCGGTGGGCTTGGCAGCGCGGTCGCGGAAGTTCTCGCGGAAGCCGACGGCGTCAAAGTCCCCTTCAAGCGCATTGGCCTCCCTTCCGCGTTTTCTCCTCACATAGGTTCACAGGAGTACATGCAGGAGCGCCACGGTCTGACTGGAGAAGGCATCGCGAAGACGGTGATGGCATCTCTGCGCACGACGGCCGGCAAGCTTAATTAGAAACGGACGGTAACTGACTTCATGACAAAAATCGCTGACCAAACCAACGAGATTCTGGCGGGAGAGAGAATGAGTCCGAAGAAGCATTCCGGTTGCCGATTCTGTGGAGCCGCGCTCGAGCACACGTTCGTGGATCTGGGTGCTTCGCCCTTGGCTCAAAGTTTCCTGAGCCACGATCAGCTCAATCACATGGAGCCGTTCTATCCGCTCCACGTTTATGTCTGCGGCCGATGCTTTCTCGTCCAGCTTCAGGAATTCGTCGCCCCGGAAAATATTTTCAGCGATTACCTTTACTTCGCCTCCTATTCCGACAGTTGGCTTGCTCACGCCAAAGCTTACACGGACCAGATGGTGCAGCGTTTCGCGATCAGCGAGAAAAGTCTTGTCGTGGAAATTGCCAGTAACGACGGCTATCTGTTGCAGTATTTTGTCGAGAAGAAGGTTCCCGTCCTGGGCGTGGAGCCTGCCGCTAATGTCGCAGCCGTTGCGATTCAAAAGGGCATTCCATCGCTGGTGAAATTCTTCAATAGCGATACCGCTCGTGAGCTTGTCGCCAAGGGCCAGCAAGCCGACCTGCTTCTCGGCAACAATGTGCTCGCTCACGTGCCGGATATCAACAATTTTGTCGCCGGCATGAAAATTCTATTGAAGCCCACGGGCGTCATCACCATGGAATTTCCCCATTTGGTTCGTTTAATGGAGGAAAACCAGTTCGACACGATTTATCATGAACATTTTTCCTATTTTTCGTTCCTCGCCGTGGAGAAGATCTTTGCCGCGCACGGCCTGACGCTCTTCGATGTTCAGGAACTTCCCACGCACGGCGGCTCGCTCCGCATTTTCGCGCGCCATGCCGAGAATTCTTCCACGCCAGTCGGCTCGCGCGTCACTGAACTACGCTTGCGCGAACAAGCCGCGGGGTTTGGTCAACTCGAAACCTATTCGCGCTTTGCCGAACAAGTAAAGGAGACCAAGCGCAAGCTGCTCGAATTCCTGATTCATGCAAAGCAGAGCGGCAAGAAGATCGCCGCGTACGGTGCCGCCGCAAAAGGCAATACGCTTCTAAATTACTGCGGCATTCGAACAGACCTGCTTGATTACGTTGTGGATCGGAGTCCTTATAAGCAGGGCAAGTTCCTTCCTGGAGTGCGGATTCCCATTTATCCCCCCGAACACATCCGGGAAACCCGTCCCGACTACCTGCTCATTCTGCCTTGGAACCTGAAGGACGAAGTGAGCAAAACCAATGCCTACATCCGGGAATGGGGTGGGCAATTCGTCGTCCCCATCCCGGAAGTGAAGGTCTATTCCTAACTCCGCGAGAAAGTTCTGGAAGTTCTAGACCATCGCCCCAAAAAACCAGGAAGACTTTGAGCGGAAGCGGGATACTCACTATTCCCCGGCCAGTTCCCACGATCTTTTTGATCGTTCCTCTTCCTATATTTAACTCTTTCTTTTTCATAGGGTTAACGCTGTAGGATCTTTGGAATGGAGATTGCTCCACCGCTCCTTGCCGGTACTGTCCTCAATACCGTTGAAACAGCATTGCGTGTTTTGAGACTGGCAAGGCCTTAGAAGGCCAATCAATCCGAGCGGATTCCGGCCAGTCTGACTTGAGTGGTGTGGGGTCTAAAAGATTTCCGACCGAGCCGATGTTTCTCGAAGAGAAGAGTTTGCCGGTAACCGGAGATAGGGTGTGCCGCGTGCCGCCTGATGCTCGCAAACCGTCTGTGCGTGAAAAAACGTTTTTTTTCGGAGGATGTCTGATGTCGATTAGCTGGCGCCGCAATTCCTCGGCAATTCGCGACTGTATTGTCCGCTTGTCCGCTGTCCTACTTCTCCTTTTGCTGGGAGGGGGATTCTGGCAGGCGCAGGCCGCTGGTATTACCTTGGTCCAGCACGTTGGAAAAGACGCCGGCACGACGACTACTTCGACGCTCGCGTTTGCCAGCCCGAACACCGCGGGAAACTTCATCGCCGTGGTCATTCGCGGCGGTCTTTCTAGTTCACAGGTGTTCACCGTCACCGACTCCAATGGCAACACTTACAAGCAGGCGGCGCAAATCGGTTCTTCGGGCAGCGCGGTTACCACCGCCATCTACTACGCGGAAAACATCAAGGGCGGAGCGAACACCATTACCGTGTCCATGACCGTTTCGGGCCCGTTGCGCTTCGCAACCCTGGAATACTCCGGTGTGGCGACTGCGAACTCGCTGGACGGAGCGATGACAGGCACGGCGACAACCACGTCACCGAATAGCGGAAATGTCAATACTACCGTGAGTGGCGACCTGCTGTTGGGCGCTGTGGCCACGGCGGATAGCGTCACCTTTACGGGAGGAGCCGGGTACACCGTTAGAGATATCGTTCCGGCGGCACCGGGTACCAAGCTCATCAGCGAAGATCAAATCCAGGCGGCGGCAGGCGTCGCCTCTGCAACAGCGACACTCTCCGCTTCCAGTAGCTGGGGCGCTATCCTAGCAGCCTTCAAGCCAGCGGGTGGAGTGGCAGGTGTTCCAGCAACGATTACGGCGACCGCTGGAACGCCGCAAAGCGCGACGGTGAATACGGCGTTTGCCACGCAATTGCAAGCGACGGTCAAGGATTCGTTCAATAATCCGGTAAGCGGTGCTGTAGTCACTTTCGCAGCCCCGGGCAGCGGGGCAAGTGGAACATTTGCGGGCGGTTTAACCACAGCGACGACGAATGCTTCGGGCGTCGCCACTGCAGCGGTCTTGACCGCCAACACGACGGCGGGCGCTTACACCGTGACTGCTTCCGTTTCCGGAGTTTCTTCTCCCGCGAACTTCTTGCTCACAAACCTGGCGGGCTCGGCCTCAACCATCACAGCCACCGCCGGCACTCCGCAGAGCGCGACGGTCAACACTGCGTTTGCGACGCAACTGCAGGCCACGGTGAAGGATTCCTTTGGCAACGGCGTGAGCGGCGTAACGGTGACCTTCGCGGCTCCCGGTAGCGGAGCCAGCGGCACGTTTGCCGGCGGCGTTACAACTGCGACTACAAATGCATCTGGCGTGGCCACCGCGGCAGTCTTCACTGCCAACACGACTGCGGGTGTTTACACCGTCACTGCATCAGTTTCCGGAGTTGGGACTCAGGCGAGTTTCTCCCTGACGAACCTGGCAGGCGCGGCAAACAGCATCACTGCCACCGTCGGTACGCCGCAAAGTGCGACGGTGAACACCGCCTTCGCCACGCAGCTCCAAGCCACGGTCAAGGATTCCTTCAACAATCCCGTCAGCGGTGTAACGGTGACTTTCGCCGCTCCAAGTAGTGGTGCGAGTGGCACCTTTGCCGGAGGTGTTAAGACGGCGACGACGAACGCGTCAGGAGTGGCAACCGCAGTGGTTTTCACCGCCAACACCACCGCCGGCGTCTACACCGTGACGGCTTCGGTCTCCGGTGTTGGAACTTCATCCAGTTTCTCCCTGACCAACCTGGCAGGATCGGCGGCGAGCATTGCAGCGACTGCTGGCACGCCGCAGAGTGCGTCCATCAACACCGCCTTTGCAACGCAATTGCAGGCCGCGGTCAAGGATTCCTTCGGTAACGGCGTGAGCGGAGTGACGGTGACGTTCACCGCTCCGGGCAGCGGAGCGAGCGGCACATTTGCGGGTGGCGTGAACACAGCCACAACGAATGCTTCGGGCGTCGCCACAGCGGCAGTCTTCACGGCCAACGCCACTGCTGGTGGCCCCTACACTGTAACCGCCTCGGCCTCAGGAGTTAGCGGCTCGGCCACTTTCTCTCTCACGAATTTGGGCAACTCTCCGGCGAATATCGTAGCCACTGCAGGCACGCCGCAGAGCGCGACCATCAACGCTGCCTTTGCCGCGCAACTCCAAGTGACGGTCACCGACTCGGGGAACAGCCCGGTAAACGGAGTGACCGTGACCTTCGCGGCTCCGGGCAGCGGCGCGAGTGGAACATTTGCAGGTGGCGTGACCACCGCCGTCACAAACGCCTCGGGCGTCGCGACCTCCGCGGTTTTCACCGCCAACAGCATGGCGGGTTCTTATACGGTAACCGCGAGCGTTTCCGGCGTTGCTTCACCGGCGAACTTCTCGCTGACGAACTTGACAGGGGCAGCGGCGAGCATCGCCGCGACTGCGGGTACACCGCAGAGCGCGACGGTCGGTGCAGCCTATGCCACGCAATTCCAGGCGACGGTGAAAGACGCTGGAGGCAACCTGGTCAGCGGCGTGACGGTGACGTTCACCGCTCCGGGGAGCGGAGCCAGCGGCACGTTTGCGGGTGGCGTGAACACGGCGACGACCAACGCGTCAGGCGTTGCTACGGCTGCAATGTTCACAGCCAACACGACAGCCGGTGCCTACAACGTGACAGCCTCGGTGTCTGGCGTCGGCACGCAGGCAAGTTTTTCATTGAGCAACCTGGCTGGCTCAGCAGCCAGCATCGCGGCTACCGCGGGCACGCCCCAGAGCGCGACGGTCAACACCGCATTCGCGGCACAACTGCAGGCAACCGTAAAAGACTCCTTCAACAATCCGGTGAGTGGTGTGACGGTGACATTCACCGCTCCGGGGAGCGGAGCGAGCGGCACGTTCGCGGGCGGCGTGAACACCGCGACGACCAATGCGTCTGGCGTTGCGACCGCTGCGGTCTTCACCGCTAACGCCGTAGCCGGCGGCCCCTACACTATCACCGCTTCTGTTTCTGGTGTCGGCACTTCCGCCAATTTCTCTTTGACCAACACGGCTTCCGTGGCCGCTCCCATCGCCCTCGTCCAACACATTGGTAAGGATGCCGGTACGACCACCACTTCGACACTTGCATTCGCCAGCGCCAACACTGCCGGAAATTTCATTGCTGTCGCCATCCGCGGCGGTCTTTCCAGTTCCCAGGTGTTCTCTGTATCCGACTCCAACGCCAACACGTACAAGCAGGCTGCGCAAATTGGCTACACTGGTAGCACGGTAACCTCCGCCATTTACTACGCCGAAAACATCAAGGGTGGCGCGAACACGATTACCGTGACCATGTCTGTTTCTGGCCCGTTGCGCTTCGCGATCCTGGAATACTCCGGCGTGGCAGCCTCGAATTCCTTGGATGGAACGGCGGCAGCGACAAACACGAGCACTTCTCCAAATAGCGGAAACGCAACGACTACGGCGAGCGGCGATTTGCTATTCAGCACCGTCGCGACTGCCGACAGCGTCACGTTCACTGCGGGAACCGGATTCACTGTTCGTGATCTCGTTCCTACAACCGGCAGCAAAATGATTACCGAAGATCAGGTTCAATCCGCAGCGGGAACGGCGTCTGCCTCTGCCACGCTATCCGCTTCCAGCGCCTGGGGCGCTGTTCTGGCAGCCTTTAAGCCCGCGAGCGGTGGTCCCCCCGCACCCAGCATCACGAGCCTGAGCCAGACCAGCGGCGCGGCCGGCGTTTCGCTAACCATCACTGGGACCAACTTTGGCGCGACGCAGGGCACGAGCACCGTGACCTTCAACGGCACCTCTGCAACTGTTTCAAACTGGAACGCTACAAGCATCATTACTTCTGTTCCCGCAGGCGCCACCACTGGCCCTGTGGTAGTGACCGTTGGCGGCGTCCAGAGCAACGGAATTACGTTCACGGTAGTTCCGGCGCCGAGCATCTCCGGAATCAGTCCGACATCCGGACCGCTTGGCACGTCTGTGACGGTCAGCGGCGCGAACTTCGGCGCAAGCCAGGGTTCGAGCAGCGTTACTTTCAACGGTCTCGCCGGAACGCCAACGAGTTGGAGCGCCACGAGCATTGTTGTTCCCGTGCCCAACGGCGCAACGAGCGGCAGCGTGGTCGTCACCGTTCTCGGTACTGCCAGCAACGGCGTTGCGTTCACAGTAACCACTGTTGGCCCGAGCATTTCCGGCTTGAGCCTTACTCAGGGGCCTGTTGGAGCGGGCTTCACCATTAACGGCGCGAACTTTGGGTCTAGCCAGGGAAACAGCACAGCCACTCTAAATGGCGCGCCTTTGACCGTTACGAGCTGGCTCGCCAACATGATTAACGTTACCGTACCCTCGGGCGCGACTAGCGGCCCTGTCGTCGTAACGGTCGGCGGTTCCCAGAGCAATAGCGCGACGTTCACCGTTACGCCTCCTCCTGCAATCACGAGTATCGCTCCGACTTCCGGCCCCATCGGCACGAATGTGGTCATCACTGGTACAAACTTCGGCCCGACGGTCGGCACGATTCAAAGCTTCGTCACCTTCAACGGCGCGCAGACTCGCGCGTCGAACTGGAGCGATACCAGCATTACCGCGCCTGTACCTTCCGGCGCGACCACTGGCAACGTTCTCGTGAACGTCGGCGGAGTGCCCAGCAACGGCGTAGTCTTCACAGTGACTCCGCCTCCCAGCATCACGAGTCTGTCTCCGAACTTTGGGCCGGTCGGGACGTCCGTAACGATCGCTGGAACAAACTTCGGCGCTTCACAAGGTACAAGCACGGTTACTTTCAACGGAACGTCGGCAACGCCCACTAGCTGGAGTGCTTCAAGCATCGTGGTGCCCGTCCCAGCAGGCGCGACGACCGGCAATGTGGTCGTGACCGAGAGCGGCGTGCCGAGCAACGGCGTCAACTTCACCGTTACCACCAATTCTTCCAACATTGCTCTCGTCCAGCACAGGAACCTCGACGCTGGTACTTCGGCGTCAGGGGCCCTGGCATTTGCCACAAACACCACTGCCGGGAACTGGATTGCTGTTTGCGTGCGCGGCGGCCTCTCCAGTTCGCAGGTTTTCACCGTTAGCGATTCCAACGGGAATACCTATCTGCAGGCTTACCAGCTCGGCTTTAACGTAACTTCCGTTACTTTCGCAATGTACTACGCCGAGAATATCAAAGGAGGGGCGGACACCATTACCGTCACTCAGTCCGTCACCGGGCCGCTGCGCTTTGCTATCCTGGAGTATTCCGGTGTCGCAACCAGCAACTCCCTTGATTCCACACCAGTAGTCACGCAGGGAAATAGTTCCTTCCCCAACAGTGGCAACCTGACAACAAATGCGAGCGGAGATTTGTTGCTGGGTACTATCGTCACAACGAACGGGGAAACCTTCACCGCCGGTGGAAACTTCACCATCGAAGAGTCCTCCCCGGCTGCGCCAAACACGAAGCTGGTGGCCGAAGACATGTTGCAAACCACCGCAGGAACAGTCTCGGCGGGCGTATCGCTTAGCGGCGCGGACAACTGGGGCGCGGGCTTGGCGGCGTTCCGGTCTATCAATGGCACGGCGCTTCCGATTTCCGTCAGCGTCTCTCCGGGGTCGGCTTCTGTTCCGTCAGGATATGGAACGCAGTCTTTCACTGCTACAATCAGCAACGATTTCCAGAACAAAGGTGTGACCTGGTCGCTCTCCGGCTCCGGCTGCAACGGTGCCACTTGCGGTACCCTCACGCAAGTCACAACAACCACGGTCACCTACAACGGGCCGGCGAGCGTGCCCAGCCCCGCGACCGTCACGCTAACGGCAACCTCTATTAGTGACACGACGAAGTCGGCCTCCGCGACGATCACCGTGACCCAGGGCGTTCTCAATGTAACAGTTACGCCCAGACGCGCTTCTGCGACACTCTCCGCCTCTCAAACCGTGCAGTTCACGGCCAACATCTCGAATGACCCGCAGAACCTTGGCGTGACCTGGCAGGTTGACGGGAATAACGGCGGCACCGCCGCCTCCGGAACCGTTTCCAGTACCGGTCTGTACACGCCTGGGACGCAACCTGGCGCACATACTGTAACGGCTGTCAGCAACGCCAATGCTTCGATAAGCGCTTCCGCTCTAATTGCGGTCACGGATCTAGCTGGTGTTTACACACATCACAACGACACCGCGCGCACCGGTCAAAACATCAAGGAATACGGGTTGACTCCTGCAACCGTAACTTCATCCACATTCGGGCAACTGTTCTCTTGCCCCGTGGACGGCTTTGTCTACGCAGAGCCGCTGTGGGTAGCGAATCTAAGCGTGGGCGGTGTCACTCGTAACGTGGTCTTCATCGCCACGGAACACGACAGCATCTACGCTTTTGACGCGGACTCGCCATCGTGCGTCCAACTCTGGCAGGTTAGCTTCCTAGGAACCGGCGTGACGACCCTCACTCCGGCGGACCTGCAGAACAACACGGACATCAATCCGGAAATCGGCATCACTTCGACGCCGGTTATCGATCCGGCTAGCAACACGATCTACGTCATGCCCAAGACCAAGGAGACTGTGGGCACTGTCAGCGGTCAGGCTTGCTCGGCAGCCTCACCCTGCTTTGTACACCGCTTGCACGCTTTGGATTTGGCGACAGGCGCAGAGAAGTTCAATGGCCCCGTGGTCATCACGGCCAACAACTTTAGCCCCTTCGCTCATTTGCAGCGGCCGGCTCTGCTTCTTAACAACAACACTATCTATCTCGGCTTCGGCTCTCACGGCGACCACTGCACATACCAGGGTTGGGTCATGGGTTACGACGCCACAACGTTGGCTCAGAAGTTCGTGACGGCTCTCACCAATCCGGCTCCGAACCAGGGTTGTATGAGAGGCGGCGTTTGGATGAGCGGCGCAGGTCCGGCGGTCGACGCGAACGGAAACGTCTACGTCTCCACTGGAAACGGCAATTACGACGGAGTCACTAATTTTGGTGACACCGCGGTGAAGCTCAGTCCGACCGGATCGCTTCTCGACTGGTTCACGCCGTTCAACCAGTCTACTTTCAATGCCAACGATATCGACTTGGCATCAGCGGGTATCACGATCCTTCCCAGTTCGGTTGGATCTGTAGCGCATCCAAACTTGGCCATCGCTACAGGCAAGGTCGCCATCCTGTACGTGCTGGACATTGGTACGCCTTCGCCTGGTGGAACGAAGATGGGCAAATTCAATTCATCCAGCAACAACGACGTGCAGGAAGTGATTCCTGTACCGCCGCCCAACACCACACTGCTCGACGGCGGCAACTATGCAAACATCGCCTACTGGAACGGAAACATCTACACCACGGGACAAAACTTCCCGCTGAGCCAGTTCACGATTGCCAACGGGGTCATCGCCACGCCGCAATCGTCAAAATCCAGCAACATGTTCCCTCCGCGCGGCGGCGTTCCTTCGGTCTCCGCAAACGGCACAACCGGCGGCATCGTTTGGATCATCGACTACACTGGATGGCAGAACAATACGCCGGCGGTCCTCGACGCATACGATGCGACCAACGTTGGGTCTTTGCTCTTCAGCAGCCCTACGAGCGGTAACGGCGCGGCTGGCCCCGCCGTGAAGTGGTCCGTACCGACGGTTGCAAACGCCAAGGTCTACGTCGGCGGTCAGTACGTTTTCACGGTCTTCGGCATGTTGCCCTAGGTCGGTGCCGTAAGAAACCTCGAGACGAGGCGGCGGAACAGCTCTGGCAGGCCGCCAGAATGTTTCGTCCGTCTCGTTTCTACTTTGTATAGCGGCATGCGTGAATGGCCGCAGATCACTCGTTCTCTCGAAGCTCGCCCGGAGGGTGTCCGATGTCGGTTTGTTCTTCTCGCCCGAAAGCCTCAGCGTTTTATGTCCGTATTGCTCGCCTTTTCACTCTCCTACTTCTCGTCGGGTTTGGAGGCGCGTTCGGGCAAGCTCAAGCTGCCGGCATTGCGCTCGTACAGCACATCGGCAAGGACGCCGGCACCACCACCACTTCCGCGCTTGCATTCTCTGGCGCGAACACTGTCGGAAACTTCATTGCGGTAGTGATTCGCGGCGGTTTATCCAACTCGCAGGTCTTTACCGTTAAAGACTCCCTTGGCAACACTTACAAGCAAGCGGTGCAACTCGGCTCCAGCGGGAGCGCTGTAACTTCCGCCATCTATTACGCGGAAAACATCAACGCTGGCGCCAACACGATTACGGTAACGATGACCGTTTCCGGCCCGCTGCGCTTTGATATCCTCGAATATTCTGGCGTCGCAACCTCGAATTCCCTCGATGTCACAGCTTCCGCCACGGCCACAAGCACATCTCCAAACAGCGGGAGTGCCACTACCACGGGAAGCGGCGAGTTGTTGCTGGGTGAAGTGGCCATTGCCGATACGTCCGCGTTCACGGCGGGCCCCGGCTACACCATCAGAGATTTCATCCCGGTTGAACCGAACACCAAACTGATCGTCGAAGATCAGATCCAGGCCGCTGCCGGAACCGCTTCTGCCTCCGCCAGCATGAACCCCTCCAGCAATTGGGCTGCGCTCCTCGCCGTCTTCAAACCCGCCGGCGGCGTTGCCCCGCCAAGCGTTGCCAGCCTGAGCCCCACCTCCGGTCCCGTCGGCACTTCCGTCACAATTACCGGGTCGAATTTCGGTGCAGCTCAAGGCACCAGCACAGTTTCATTTAATGGCGTAGCGGCGACACCTACGAGTTGGAGCGCTTCCAGCATCGTCGTTCCCGTCCCAAGTGGCGCCACCAGCGGCAACGTGGTCGTCAGCGTCGGCAGCATCGCAAGCAATCCTGCCGCGTTTACCGTAACGGTCCCCCCCAGCATCACCAGCCTTTCGCCCACCTCAGGCGCAGTCGGCATCGCGATCACGATCACAGGAACCAACTTCGGCGCGTCGCAGGGAACTAGCACCGTCACGTTCAACGGGACAGCAGCGACTCCATCAAGCTGGAGCGCTTCGAGCATCGTTGTTCCCGTGCCGACCGGCGCAACGAGCGGTAACGTCGTTGTCGCCGTCGCTGGCCTCTCCAGTAATGGCGCTCTTTTTACGGTAGTCGTTCCCCCAAGCATCACAAGTTTGTCACCCACTTCTGGTCCTGTCGGCACTTCGGTCACGATCGCGGGAGCCAACTTCGGTTCATCGCAAGGTACTAGCACGGTCACGTTCAACGGGACAGCAGCAACTCCAACAAGTTGGAGCGCGACGAGCGTCGTTGTGCCTGTGCCGAGCGGCGCTACTACCGGGAACGTCGTCGTCGCCGTTGCCGGCCTGGCTAGCAACGGCGCTGCTTTCACTGTAATTGTCCCTCCGAGCATCACGAGCTTGTCTCCGACCTCCGGACCCATTGGCACTTCTGTGACGATCACTGGAACAAATTTCGGTTCGACGCAGGGAACAAGCACGGTCACCTTCAACGGGACAGCAGCGACTCCAACAAGTTGGAGCGCGACCAGCATCGTTGTGCCTGTGCCGAGCGGCGCGACGTTCGGAAACGTCACTGTTACCGTCGGCGGGCTCGCCAGCAACAGTGTTCCCTTCACGGTTTTGGTCCCGCCCAGCATCAGCAGCCTGTCGCCGACGTCAGGCGCAGTGGGCACTTCTGTGACAATCACCGGGGCGAACTTTGGCACCTCGCAAGGGACCAGCACGGTCACCTTCAACGGCACCGCCGCTACTCCAACAAGTTGGAACTCCACAACCATTGTGGTGCCTGTGCCAACCGGTGCGACAACCGGGAGCGTCGTTGTTACTGCAAGTGGCCTCGCCAGCAATGGCGTGGCTTTTACTGTTATCGCCACGCCAAACATCACCAGTCTCTCCCCGGCCTCCGGCCCCGTGGGAACTTCCGTAACGATCACAGGAACGAATTTCGGCGCGGCTCAGAACACCAGTACGGTCACCTTTAATGGGTTGGGCGCAAATCCAACGAGTTGGAGCGACACCAGCATTGTTGTCACCGTTCCCAACGGAGCAGTAACTGGCAATGTCTTGGTGACTGTGGTCGGTTTTCCGAGCAACGGAGTACTTTTCACGGTCACAATCCCGCCCAGCATCACTAGTCTCTCCCCGACCTCCGCCCCAGTAGGAGCCTCCGTCACTATTACGGGAGCCAACTTCGGTGCGTCCCAGGGCACAAGTACGGTTACGTTTAATGGGACTACTGCAACGCCCACGAGTTGGAGTGCAACGAGCATTGTCGTGCCCGTTCCCACGGGCGCCACCACGGGGAATGTCGTTATAACGGTCGGCGGTGTTGCCAGTAATGGAGTCAATTTTGGGGTGACCCCCAGCATCACAAGTCTGAACCCGACGTCGGGTGCACCTGGTACCTCAGTCGCAATTTCGGGAGGTGACTTTGGCGCGACACAAGGCACTAGCACGGTTACCTTTAATGGCGTAACCGCCACACCCTCAAGTTGGAGCCACTTTACGATCTTCGTGCCTGTTCCCACGGGGGCGACCACTGGCAACGTCGTAGTGACCGTGAGCGGCGTCGCCAGCAACGGCGTCGCGTTCACCGTTCCGCCCACCATTACCAGTCTGTCGCCGACCTCGGCTCCGGTGGGCAATGCCGTGACGATCACCGGGACCAACTTCGGCGCGTCTCAAGGCACCAGCACCGTCACATTCAACGGCTCGGCGGCAGCGCCAACGAACTGGAGCGCGACAAGCATTAGCGTCTTAGTGCCCAATGGAGCGATGAGCGGCAACGTCATCGTTACCGTTGGAGGTGTCGCCAGCAACGCCGTGGCATTCGCCGTTTTGCCCACGCCAAACATCACAAGCATCACTCCGGCCGGAGCCCAAGTGGGTGCCTTAGTCACCATAAGTGGAACGAATTTCGGCGCGTCCCAGGGATCCAGCACCGTTACTTTCAACCTCACGCGAGCGACACCAACGAGCTGGAGTCCAACGAGCATCACTGTGCCCGTTCCATCGGGAGCATCGACCGGAAATGTAGTGATCGCTGCGAACGGCGTCCTCAGCAACGCCGTGCCTTTCACCGTTGCGCCCGCCATCACGAATGTAACTCCGCCCTCTGGGACTGTTGGCGACTCTATTTCCATTCCCGGCACAAACTTCGGAGCTTTCGTGACAGGAGACACTGTCACATTCAACGGAACACCAGCGACTATACAAAGCTGGATTGATACCGGCGCCACCGTGCTTGTCCCATCCGGCGCAACCACAGGACCGCTAGTGGTTACGGTAGGAGGTTTCGCGAGTAACAGCTTCAACTTCACGGTTACGCCTGTGACGATCACGGCCTTGAATCCAAACTCCGGCTCGGCGGGCACTTCGGTGACCATCACCGGAACTAACTTCGGTTCGACACAAGGATCCAGTGCTGTCGCATTTCCGGGAACGGGCGCCACCACGCCAACGAGTTGGAGCCAAACCACAATCGTTGTGCCGGTGCCCGCGGGGGCCATAACCGGAAACGTTACGGTCATGGTCGGCGGAGTCACGAGCAATGCCGTGCCTTTCACTGTCACGTCACCGAGCATCAGTTCTCTTAGCCCGAACAACGGTGCCGTGGGGTCCTCCGTGACTATCTCCGGTGCCAACTTCGGTGCGTCCCAAAGCACCAGCACCGTGACCTTCAACGGTCTAGCGGCAACGCCCACGAGTTGGAGTCCGACTAGCATTGCCGTGACAGTGCCCGTCGGTGCGACCACAGGCAATGTGGTTGTAACTGTAGGTGGTATGGCGAGCAACGGAATGAACTTCGTCGTGAACGTGGTCCCCAAAATAACGAGTCTCACTCCCAGTTCTGGACCAATTGGAACGTCCGTTACGGTCTCCGGCTCAAATTTCGGAGCCACTCAAGGAAGCAGTTCAGTTACTTTTGGAGGAATACTCGACACACCTAGCAGTTGGAGTGACACTAGCCTTGTAGTTACGATTCCGAACCTTTCAGCTGGCTCTGCGGGCATACAAGTTACTGTCGGTGGGTTTACGAGCAGCCCTGCAGTTTTCCAAGTTACCCCTGGAATCAGTAGCCTCAGCCCAACGTCAGGGCCAGTCGGGGCGTCCGTTACTATTACCGGCTCAGACTTCGGAGGGACGCAAGGCACAAGCACAGTTACATTCAATGGCGTACCTGCCACTCCCACAAGTTGGACCTTTACCAGCATTGTTGTGCCGGTTCCCGCAGGCGCCACCACGGGCAACGTTGTCGTCACTGTCGCCGGCGAAGCCAGCAACGGCGTTCCCTTCACCGTTTCCGCGCCTCAGGCCAACATCGCTCTTGTTCAGCACATCGGCAGAGATGCGGGCACCACGACCACAACCACGCTCGCGTTCAACAGCGCGAACACCGCCGGCAACTTCATCGCTGTTGCGATCCGCGGCGGCCTGTCCAACGCGCAAGTGTTCACGGTGAAAGACTCCAACTCCAACACCTACATGCAAGCGAAACAGATCGGTTCTTCGGGAAGCGCCGTGACTTCGGCCATCTACTACGCTGAAAACATCAAGCCCGGCGCCAACACCATCACGGTGACGATGACCGTTTCCGGCCCTCTGCGCATCGACATTCTCGAATACTCCGGCGTCGCGACGTCTAACTCTCTCGATGCAACGGCAGCAGCTACTACCACAAGCACATCTCCGAACAGCGGAAATCTGACCACCACTGCTAACGGCGATTTGTTGTTGGGAATGGTCGCAACTGCCGACAGCGACGCCTTCACTTCAGGATCCGGCTATACCGCCCGCGACTTTGTGCCTGTCGAGCCGAACACCAAGCTCGTCACCGAGGACCAGATCCAATCCACCGCTGGCACGGCTTCGGCCCCGGCGACCCTGAGTGTCTCCAGCAATTGGGGCGCGATCCTGGCAGCATTCAAGGCCGCAGGCGGTACCGGTGGTGGCGCAGGCATACCCGCGAGCATTACAGCCACGGCCGGCACTCCGCAAAGCGCGACGGTCGGCATGGCATTCGCCTCGCAGCTACAAGCTACAGTAAAAGACTCTCTCAACAATCCCGTCAGCGGTGTCACCGTGACGTTCATGGTCCCCGTCAGCGGTCCAAGCGGCGGTTTCGCGGGCGGCGTAACCACGGCCGTCACCAACGCTTCCGGCGTGGCCACCTCGGCCGTCTTCACCGGCAATACGACCTCCGGTTCCTATACCGTGACAGCGTCGGTTTCCGGTGTCCCCATCCCAGCCAACTTCTCGCTCACCAACTTGGCGAGCTCGGCGACAAATATCATCGTCGCCGGCGGGACGCCGCAAAGCGCCCCGGTCAACACTGCCTTTGCCTCGCAACTCCAGGCCAGCGTCAGGGATGCCTTCAACAATCCGGTGAGCGGCGTGACTGTAACCTTCACGGTTCCAGCCAGTGGCGCCAGCGGCGCTTTTGCCGGCGGCGTGAACACTGCCACGACTAACGCTCAAGGCATTGCAACTGCGCCCGTCCTGACTGCCAATGCCACAGCAGGTTCATTTACTGTCATCGCATCCGCGCCAGGCGTTACCCCCGCCGCGAGTTACTCGCTGACGAACCTTTCCGGGCCTCCAGCGAGCGTCACAGCAACCGGCGGCACGCCTCAGAGCGCCACAGTCAATACAGCGTTCAGCATGGCGCTGCAGGTTACGGTAAAGGATGCCTCGAACAATCCTCTGAGCAACGTGACCGTTACGTTCACTGTTCCGGGCAGCGGTGCCAGCGGCACTTTCGCGTTCGGCGTGAACTCCGTCTTGACCAATTCCTCCGGCATCGCATCGACCAACATTTTCACCGCCAACGCAGTCGCGGGCACTTACACGGTGACCGCTTCCGTTGCCGGCGTTGCCACTCCTGCGAGCTTCTCAATGACCAACCTCGCAGGCGCAGCCTCAAGCATCAGCGCTACAGCAGGCACTCCGCAAAGCGCCACGATCAACATGGCCTTTGCCACGCAGTTACAAGCCACCGTCAAAGATTCCTTCAACAATCCAGTCAACGGCGTAACCGTCACGTTCACGGCTCCCGCGAGCGGCGCCAGCGGCACTTTCGCCAGCGGCGTCAATACGGCCACCACCAATTCGTCTGGCATCGCCACGTCCGCAGTCTTCACCGCGAACGGGACCACGGGTTCGTACACGGTCATCGCGTCGGCCACAGGCGTCGCATCGTCTGTGAATTTCTCTCTGACTAACGTTTCCGCGCCTCCAGCGAGCATCACCGCGACCGGCGGCACCCCTCAGAGCGCCACAGTCAACAGCGCCTTCACCACCGCGTTCCAGGTCACCGTAAAGGATGCCTCGAACAATCCCGTCAGCGGCGCGACGGTTACGTTCACCGCGCCTGGCAGCGGCGCCAGCGGAACATTCGCTGGCGGCGTGAATACCGCCACGACCAATTCGTCCGGTATCGCAACTTCCGCCGTCTTCACCGCCAACGCTGTCGCGGGCACGTACACGCTGACTGCTTCCGTTGCCGGCGTTGGGACTTCTGCGAATTTCTCCCTGACTAATCTGGCTGGCTCTGCGGCAAACATCGCCGCCACTTCCGGCACACCGCAAAACGCCGTCGTCAACACCGCTTTTGCCGCGCAGCTGCAAGCCACCGTCACCGATTCGCTGAACAATCCCGTGAGCGGCGTAACTGTGACTTTTGCGGCTCCCGGCAGCGGTGCCAGCGGCACATTCGCTGGCGGCGTGAACAGCGCGACGACGAACGCTCAAGGAGTCGCAACCGCGCCTGTTTTCACCGCCAATGCCACCGCGGGCGGTCCTTACACCGTCAGCGCTTCTGCAACCGGCGTTGCTACTCAAGTCAGCTTTTCTCTGACCAACCTATCTGCTGTCAGCAACATTACTCTTGTCCAGCACCGCAACATCGACGCCAGCACGCAAACCAACAACTCATTGGCCTTCGCCAACAACACCATCGCGGGTAACTTCATTGCTGTTGCCATTCGCGGCAGTGCGTCCAGTTCGCAGGTCTTCACCGTTACTGACTCTAGCGGCAATACCTATCACCAGGCTTTCAGCCTCGGTTTGTCAGCGAGCGCCGAGACGTTCGCCATCTTCTACGCCGAAAATATTCATGGAGGCGCGGACAAGATCAGTGTGACTCAGTCGGTCCTCGGCACCTTGCGCTTCGCCATCCTCGAATACTCCGGCGTCGCTACCAGCAACTCCCTCGACGGCACTGCAACCGCACAAGGCAGCAGCGCATCTCCGAACAGCGGGAATCTCACAACCACCGCCAACGGCGATTTGCTCCTGGCCACGATCATCACCAAGAGTTCCGGCACTTACACTGCGGCCGGCAGCTACAACATCGAAGAGACCATTCAGCCGGCGCCCAACACGAAGATCGTCACCGAGGATCAGTTGCAAAGCGCCGCAGGATCCGTATCGGCTGGCGTTTCGCTTGCCGCTTCAGACGTCTGGGGCGCAGGTTTGGCGGCCTTCCGCTCGACAAGCGGCGCCGTCGCGCCGATCTCCGTCAGCGTCTCACCTAACAGTGCCTCCGTCCCAGCCGGTTACGGCACGCAAGCTTTCGCCGACACCGTCACCAATGATTTCCTGAATCGTGGCGCAACTTGGTCCCTCTCGGGCGCAGGCTGTAGCGGCAGTACGTGCGGCACCCTGTCTCGAGTCACTACAACTTCGGTCCTATACACTGCGCCATCGAGCATCCCGAGTCCCGCAACAGTGACCTTGACCGCAACCTCAATCGGCGACGGCACGAAATCCGCTTCCGCAGCAATCACGGTAACGCAAGGGGTTCTCACTGTTGTGGTCAGCCCCAAGCGCGCCGCGGTAACTCTGTCGTCTTCGCCGGTGCAATTCGCCGGCAATGTTTACAACGACGCGCAGAACCTCGGCGTGACCTGGCAGGTGGACGGCAACAATGGCGGTACAGCCGCTTCAGGCACTATCTCCGCCACCGGCCTCTACACGCCCGGCACGCAGCCCGGGCAGCACACGATCACCGCGGTCAGCAACGCCAACGCCTCAGTCAGCGGTTCCGCGTTGATGGCCATCACGGATCTTGCCGGCGTCTATACGAATCACAATGACAACGCCCGCACCGGCCAGAACCTTAAGGAGTACGGCCTCACGACCACGACGGTAACTCCTTCAACCTTCGGCCTGCTCTACTCTTGCCCGGTGGACGGCTACGTCTACGCGCAGCCGCTCTGGGCCGCCAATTTGAATTTTAGCGGCGTCATGCACAACGTCGTCTTCATCGCCACCGAACATGATAGCGTCTACGCTTTCGACGCTGATTCTCCGACTTGCATGCAACTCTGGCAGACGAACTTCCTCAGCAGCGGCGTCACCACGCTTACGATGGCGGACGTCAACTCCAACACCGATATCATTCCGGAAATCGGCATCACTTCCACGCCGGTCATTGACCCCGCCACGAACACGCTCTACGTCGTTCCTAAGACTCGTGAAACCGTAGGCACCGTCAACGGTCAGGCATGCTCCAGTGCTTCGCCGTGCTACGTCCACCGCCTCCACGCTCTCGACTTGATCACCGGCGCGGAAAAGTTCAGCGGTCCCGTCGTGATCAGCGCCGCCAATTTCAGCGCGCAAAAGCATCTCCAGCGGCCCGCGCTGCTTCTGGCGAACAGCACCCTGTATCTCGCCTTCGGCTCTCACGGCGACCAGTGCAACTATCAGGGCTGGCTCATGGGCTATAACGCGGCCACGCTTGCGCAAACCTTTGCCACCGCAGTAAGCAATCCGTCCGTTTGCAACCAGGGCGCGATCTGGCAAAGTGGCGGCGGTCCGTCCGCCGACGCCAGCGGCAACGTCTATGTCGTTACCGCCAACGGCCTCTATGACGGATCCTCGAACTTTGGCGATACCGTGTTGAAGTTCAATTCCACCGGTTCCATGCCGCCCGCTGATTGGTTCACTCCGTTCAATCAAGCCACCCTGGCCGCAAACGATGTGGACCTCGGCGCTGCCGCGGTCCTCATTCTGCCGGATGCCGTGGGCTCCGCCGCGCATCCTCATTTGGCCATCACCACCGGCAAGGATGCCGTCGTTTATCTCCTAGACCAGACCAGCATGGGCAAATTCAATTCCTCCTCGAACAACGATGTGCAGGAATTGGTTCCCGTGCCGCCCGCGAATACCACGATGGACGATGGCGGTAACTATGTCGGACCCGCTTATTGGAATGGCAACATTTACCTGACGGGTCAGAACTATCCGCTCATGCAGTTCCAGATTTCTAATGGCGTCATTGCCACCCCGCAGTTTGCTTCCTCGAGCAACACTTTCCCGCCACGCGGCGGCGCGCCCGTGGTCTCCGCAAACGGCGCAACCGGCGGCATCGTCTGGATCATTGATTACAGCGGATTCCAGGACAATACACCCGCAATACTCGACGCTTACGACGCGAACAACGTCGGCACGTTGCTCTTCAGCAGCCCGGCCAGTGGCTCGGGCGCGGCTGGCAACGGTGTGAAGTTCACGCCTCCGACCGTCGCGAACTCCAAGGTTTACGTCGGCGGCCAGTTCGTCTTCACCGTCTACGGTTTGCTGCCCAACTAATCCGAATTTCAACCAAATTTCGCCAAGGGGCTGGAGAAATCCAGCCCTTTCTTGCTGTACGCCACGCAGGGTCGTCGGCTAACGGTGAAAGTCCCGGTCCTCAAAACACTACGTGGCGCTAGAAGCTGAAAACGTGTCATCCCGAGCGTAGCGAGAGATCTGCTTCTCTCTTCCCGGTGCGTTCGGTGCCTCACCTCTATGACCGCTGTGTTGAGTCTTCCTTTTCGACTCTTCGCGCCCCAACTCATTCACTTCACTCTCTCCTTCGTGACTTCCTCGCTTCCTCTGTTGTACAGTTTTATTAGCCAGCCTCGAAGATGGCGCCCTGTCATCTCGGTACCTTCCGCTTCAGGTTTGGTTAGCGGGGGATGCTTGCAGGCCTTCGATTTGCGCGGCAGCCCTGAGAATGTCCCCGAATTGGCTGCGACTCTTGGAATCAGGATATCCTCAATGAAAACAACACGCGTCCGGCTCGCCGTTCAAAGTTTCTCTCTACTTGGTTTTTGTCTAGCTTTTCTTTTCGTAACGATCGGATGCGGGGGCAGCTACGGCAACGGCGGCGGAGGAGGAGGTACGGCCCCTTACATCACCACGCAGCCGACCGATCAAACCGTGACTGTGGGACAAACAGCAACGTTCAGCGTAGTGGCAAGTGGAACCGCGACCTTGAGCTATCAATGGCAGAAAAATGGCGCAAATATTTCAGGCGCAACATCATCGAGCTACACGACGCCAACAACAACCGCATCTGACAACGGCGCTACCTTCAAAGTCACCGTGAGTAACAGCGCGGGCAGCGTTACGAGCAACGCCGCGACGCTAACCGTGAATGCTGCTTCGGGTGCGCCGACAATCGCTACGCAACCCGCCAACCAAACGGTGGCTGCAGGCCAAACTGCAACGTTCACCGTCGTCGCCAGCGGCACCGCCCCGCTGAGCTACCAGTGGCAGAAGAACAACACAAACATCAGCGGCGCAACCTCATCGAGCTACACGACGCCGGCAACCACGACCTCTGACAGCGGTTCGACCTTCGACGTGGTGGTGAGCAACAGCGCTGGAAGCGTTACCAGCAACGCCGCCACGTTAACAGTAAATTCTAGTTCTAGCTCAGCCTTTCCAATCAAGCTCAGCGCCAACAAACGCTATTTCGTCGACGCCAACAACAAGCCTTGGCTCATGGTCGCTGACGCAGGCCATCACCTCATGCCCGTGATCGGCTCGACCACTTCCTCCATTCAGCAGTACATCAACAGCCGCGTCTCTCAGGGATTCAACACCATCAATGTTTATGGCATGTGCGGCGGCTCGGGAACGTGCCCCACTTCCGGCGCCGCGCAGGATGGAACGTTGCCTTTCGCGGTGGGAAACAGCAACGCTACTTATGACCTTTCCACGCCGAATGCGGCCTACTGGTCTCAAGTCGACAACGTCATCAATCTTGCCAACCAGGCAGGATTAGCGGTTTTGTTCGACCCCATTCCTTGGAGCGTGAACTTCGGGACGGCGATGGAAAATGTGGCAAGTCCTATCAATTACAAAAACGACCTCAATCCCCCAACGGACTCGAACGATTACAATTTCGGCGTCTTTCTTGGCAATCGCTACAAGAGCTACCCGAACATTATCTGGCAGTTTGGGCAGGACTTCCGCCACGGCGGCCAAATGATTGGAACCAGTTGGGTTCCCGTGGACCCGACGTTCATGGATTACATGGCTCAGGTGATCGCTGGCGTCGCCAGCGCGGACACTAATCACCTGTTTACGAGTCAGATGAACTACTACGCGTCGTACACACAGCAGGGTCTGCAGGTTGCCTGCAACGGGGGCCCGGGTTGTACCAGTGCATTCTGGAATCCCCGGTTTGGCAACTCGAACAACGTCAGCTTCGTCTACACCTACTACGAAACCTACGACGAGATGCTCCAAGCTTATGCGTGCGGCCCGAGCGGTCCGTGCACGATTCAGTCGACGAACGGAACAACGAACAGCGTTGGGGGTAGTTCCGGGAATACTCCTTCGAGTCAGTTCCCGCCCAACGTCATGCCCACGATCCTCGGTGAATCGAATTACGAGGGCGCGAACAACACGACCTTCTTGTCCTCCAACGCCAACGCCTTCATCACGCGCCAGGAGATGTGGTACACGATGACCAGCGGTGGCGCCGGCTTCGAGTTTGGCCAAGTCAACGTCAATCACTTCGACAGCTCACCGTCGTGGACCACCATGCTGAACACCACCGGAACCCAACAAGTGAGGTACGTAGCCGCCCTTCTCAATCAGTTCAACTGGTGGACCTTTGTGCCAGACACCGGCGGCCAGGTCGTTACTGCGGGTGCCGGAGCCGCCAATCCCGGCAACGCGAATCTGTACAATTCCACGCACGCCACGACAACCTGGGACGGCAGCTCGACGGCCATCATCTATACGCCGGTCTCAACCACGCTCACCATCAACATGTCCAAGTTCTCTGGTTCCGTCACCGCGCGCTGGTACGACCCCACAACGGGTAACTTTAGCGCCACGTCCTGCACTTCAGCTGCTCCCTGTGGGAATACTGGGACGATGAACTTTGCGACTCCTGCTGGTTCGCACTCCGACGGCACCAACGCCAACGACTGGGTCCTCGTTCTTCAGTAGTAAGGACTCTCTCTTGTCCTTCTAGCAGGGCAGGACTGTCGTCCTGCTGCTCTTTTATCCTCCGCCAGACCTAAGTGTGGCGTCGCGCGATGTGTACGTTCGGTGCAGAGCGAGTTACCAGTCCCGCCGTATAGTGCGGCTCAGGGGAAAAAGTGGCAATGTTTTTCCCAACTCACAGGAAACGGAGTAATAAGGCCAGCCGCAGGGCAGAGCCTCATCCGAGCCCAGAATGCAGGCTTTTATCTAAGTAATTGAAAAATAATGTCTTATACGGAGGATGCGGCGTGGTCCACCTTTAACCCAGCGGCCCCACTTGGCCGCCAATTTGCTTTTGACCCTATGGGACCGCCTCGCGCAACCCAGCCGCGCGAGGACGCATGCCCCTGCGGCCCTTGAATCGCGGTGTACTAGCTTGGTTCCAGGCCCGAAACAAGCCCTATTTCGAGGGAGGACAGGCTCGATATGAAGGCAGTGATTCTAGCCGGCGGCTTCGGCTCCCGCTTAAGCGAAGAAACGCAGGTAAAACCGAAGCCCATGGTCGAGATCGGCGGCAAGCCGATTCTCTGGCACATCATGAAGCTGTACTCCCACCACGGGATCAACGATTTCATCGTCTGCTGCGGCTACAAAGGCGACTACATCAAAGAATACTTTGCCAACTACGTTCTCCACATGTGCGATGTGACCTTCGACATGCGGGAGCGCAAGCTGAGCTTTCTGAACAACGGCGTTGAGCCTTGGCGCGTTACGCTGGTTGACACCGGCGAATCCACGATGACCGGCGGGCGCTTGCGGCGTGTGCGGCATCACTTGGATGGCGAAACTTTCTGCCTGACCTACGGGGACGGCGTCAGCGATCTCAACATTCAGGATCTGATTGCTTTTCACAAGCAACAGGGCGGACTGGCCACACTTACCGCAGTTCAGCCTGCAGGCAGGTTCGGCGCGTTCAGCCTCGACCACGAACAAACCGTAGTTTCCAGCTTCAAGGAAAAGCCCGAAGGTGGCTCCGGCTGGATCAACGGTGGTTTCTTCGTCCTCGAGCCCAAAGTGCTTGACTACATTGAGGGCGACAAGACGGTTTGGGAACGCGAACCGATGGAGCGGCTGGCACAAGAAGGAAGGCTGAGCGCGTACCGCCACCGGGGCTTCTGGCAGAGCATGGACACCCTGCGCGACAAAATGTTGCTCGAAGAATTGTGGTCCTCTGGCAAGCGCCCTTGGAAGGTTTGGCAAGATGGGGCTGCCACGCAAGCTACCGCCAGCGTAGCGTCGAAGACCTAAGGTTCTTCGAATTCTAGCGTGTTGCGACTTGGCTTACTTTCTATCCCGCCGCGGTCGGAAAAGCAGGGCAACAAGCGAGCCCCTAAACAAGAGTAAATGATTCATTGGATACGCAGACTGAAATCCTGCCGTCGCCCAGTCTAAAGGCAGGGGATACTGAAAGTATCCCGCGCGGTCCCCGCCGAACCATGCATGCATGAAAGCGTGGAGCAACAACAAGCAGTAAGGAACGAGATGTCCCGCTGAGGAACCCGCTCACTAGGAGAGATGATGAGAGATTTCTGCAAACAAATCGTGAGTCTCGCGGCGCTGTGCGGCGCGTTCGCGGCTGGCGCCGCGGCGCAATCCAGCTACACGGTGACGGATCTGGGCACGCTTTCCGGCTCCAACTCCGCGAAGGTGGCGGACATCAACAAGAGCGGGCAGATCGTCGGGACCTCAGCAAATCATGCGTTTCTGTGGTCAAACGGTGTGATGACCGATCTGGGCACGCTCGGCGGCAGCGTCAGCATGGCGTATTCGATCAATGACTCAAGTGTGGTGGTCGGTGCGGCCAGCACGGCGAGCGGCGAAATGCACGCGTTTGTTTGGCAAAACGGCGTAATGACAGACCTCGGCGTTGCCGGCGAAACAAGTTCGGCGCGCGGGATTAATTCCAAAAGTGACATTGTGGGGGCGGCCTATGCAAAGAATGTGCGCGGAGGCGCCGTTCTTTGGAGCGGCGGGCAACGGCAATCGCTGGGCGACCTGGGACCAAGCGGCAGCGGGAGTACCGCGATTTCCATCAACGACAAAGGACAAATCGCGGGCGTTTCGAGCGGGTTTTCGTCCAATCAAGGCGTCGTTCGCGCCGTGGTGTGGCTCAACGGGGCGATCAGTGACTTAGGCGCGCTCGGCGGCTTGCACAGCACGGCCAACGCGATCAACGCGCAGACTTTGGTCGTCGGCTGGGCCGAAGTTGCGGACACCTCCGCTGCCGCTTTTCAATGGCAAAACGGAAAGATGAGCCAGCTCCCGTCGCTTCCCGGGAGTGTGGCTTCATCTGGCAATGGAACGCAAGCGACCGCCGTGAACGACAACGGTGTGATTGTTGGATCTTGCGTCACCTCCACCGGGGAAACCCACGCAGTGGTTTGGAACAATGGCAAGATTACCGACCTGAACGCCTTGATCCCTCAAACTGGATTAGTGCTAACGCGCGCCACAGGGATCAACCGCAGCGGCCAAATTGTGGTCGAGCAACAAACCAACCTCGATGGCCCCACGACGCATGCGTACCTTCTAACCCCCAAACAACATTAGCGCAGCCTTCCCCGTGTATGCTTCTGGGGCACGAGCTGTTAATCGCCTGGGTGTTGACTGCGGAGTGAACTCACCGTGGATTTCTAGAAAAAACGTTATTGCTTAGTATTAAGTTCTTCAATACAAGCAACTTAGAGTGGTTGGGCGGGCGGAAACCTCTTGGAAGACAAGTGGGAAATGTGGGCAACGGTTTTCTTCTCTTTTCAGTCTCTGGGTACCTTGAAGGTCCGACAAAATCAGCTCTATAGCTCTTGTCTTAGCTAACCCATTTTCTTTCAGTAAGTTATGGATCCTCTTTTTAACACTTCAGCAATATCGATTGCCCGCCATTGGCAGGTGGATTGCCTTATCCCCGGTGTCCCGCCGTGAAAGTGTCCTTCACGGTTCTATCAACTGCGGCTGTGAATACTTCAGCACTTCGTCAATAGGGAGCCTTCAAAGGAGGCTGAGTCCAAGGATGAACGCCGAGCCGAATGTCGACCGGTGGTACGCGCTACAGCTGAGAAGCCGTTGGGAGAGCTCGACGGCGGCGCTGCTTTCCTGCAAGGGATACCAGACTTTTCTTCCGACTTATAAGAATTCAAAGCGTTCGAATGCGCGTTCGAAAGAAGTGCAGGCCCCTCTTTTCCCCGGGTACCTGTTTTGCCGGTTTAACGTTTGCGACCGCCTGCCGGTATTGATTACGCCGGGCGTGATCAGCGTGGTGGGAACCGGGCGGATGCCGATTCCAGTCGAGGAATCGGAAATTGAAGCGATTCAGAGAATGGTTTCGACGGGCATGCATGTAGAGCCCTGTCCTTATCTCGAAGTGGGGCAGCGCGTTCGAATCGAAGACGGAGCGCTGAGCGGCGTCGAAGGAGTTCTGACCAGTTTCAAGGGAAGCCAGCGAATCGTGGTTTCGATTTCGCTGCTGCGCCGGTCCGTGGCTCTGGAAATTGACCGGTGTGCGGTCTCGGCAGTTCAGCCGAGGCACGGCGGTACGGACCAAGGGCGCGTAATAGTTCCGACGTTCGAGCCGGTGGTTGCCTAAGTTTCAAAGAGTTTGGATTTCGCGAGGACTGAAACCTAATGGGAAACGGCTACTCAAGGATTCCGGCGCTGTGGGAACAGGGAGTGCTACGCACCACAACGCGCAGGGCGGCGTCGGCGGTGGGCTCACTGATGGATGGCCGTGATGAGGTTTTGCTCGAGGAATCGTTTCGCAGCATGCTGACCCTGGAGCGCCGGCGTGCGGAACGGTCCCGCAAGCCGTTTGTGCTGATGCTTCTGGACGCCAGCGCGTTTATCGAGGAAAAGAGCTCCGAACGTTTCCTAAGCCGTATCTCCTCGGTGCTACTGAAATCGACCCGCGAAACGGACTTGATTGGCTGGTACGAGAAGGGCGTGGTCCTTGGAGTAATTTTCACCGAAGTGAGCTGCGAAGGCGAAACGCCAATCACGGAGATTTTGCGTTCCAAGGTTGTGGATGCCTTGGAGGGTGAACTTGGCCGGAAAGTTCTATCGAGCTTGGTGGTAACAACTCACCTTTTCCCTCAGAAAGCCGGACAGGACAAGGGCGAAAAGGTTGCCGACAGCCGCTTTTATCCAGATCTGGCGAAATCCACTCCGAAAAAGCGAGCTTCGCAAGTGGTGAAACGCGCGATTGATGTCCTCGGAAGCGCGTTCTTGTTACTCCTTCTGAGCCCGCTGCTTGCGATTATCGGCATTGCTATCAAGCTGACTTCCAAGGGACCAGTGATCTTCAAGCAGGAACGCCTGGGGCAATTCGGCTCGAAGTTCCGGTGCCTGAAGTTCCGCACGATGTACGTGAACAACGATCCCAAGATCCATCAAGAATACGTGCAGCGGTTTATCAATGGCCAGGCGGAGACCGCGCACAAGGAATCCGGCAAGCCCGCGGTGTACAAAATCAAGAATGATTCGCGGGTGACGACGATGGGCCGCTTGCTGCGCAAGACGAGCCTCGACGAGCTTCCGCAGTTCTGGAACGTTTTGATGGGCGAGATGTCGCTGGTTGGCCCGCGCCCGTCTTTGCCCTATGAATTCGAAGTCTACGACATCTGGCACCGCCGCCGCGTTCTGGAAGTGAAGCCTGGTGTAACCGGGCTGTGGCAAGTCAGTGGCCGGAGCCGCACCTGCTTCGACGACATGGTTCGCCTGGACCTGCGCTATTCGCAATCATGGTCCATTTGGCTGGACGTCAAGATTCTTCTGCAAACTCCCGGAGCCGTTCTGAGCGGCGACGGAGCCTACTAGAAAACCTCAGTAGTCCGTTCCTAGCTTAGTTTTGAGTTCAAGGTAAAGAGCAGCCAGGATTTGTGTTTACGTCCGCTTGCTCCGGGGATCTCTATAAGCGAAAGAAGGGCTGGTGGCAGGCAGGCTATTGCGATGCGGCTGTGTCGCCGACGGAGAAATAGGTGCAGTCGGGATGTTGGAAGACCAGTGCGCTGACGCTGGCTTCGGGATCCATCATGAAGCCTTCCGTGAGTTGAACTCCGATTTCCTCGGGCTTTAGCAATTTCCAGATGGCGGCCTGATCTTCCAGATTGGGGCAAGCCGGATAGCCGAAGCTGTAGCGCTTCCCGCGGTAGCGCGAGGTAAAACGCTGCGCCATGGTCATCTCGGGCGGATCGGGGAAGCCCCAATCTTCGCGGATCCGGCGATGGAGCCATTCGGCGCAGCCCTCGGCGGTTTCAATGGCCAGCGCCTGCAAGCCGTGGCTGAGGAAGTAGTAGCCTTCGTTTTTCGCCTTTTCGGAGCGTTGGCGGACGCCTTCGCCGGCGGTGACGACGAAGAGCGCGAGATGGTCGCGCTTGCCGCTTTGGCTCGGCAAAACATAATCGCCGAGGCAGAGAAAGTCGCCCTGGCGCTGCCGCGCAAAGTGGAACGTGTGTAACGGCTCAGTCGCGCCTGGTGCGAACAGATGCAAGGATTCGCCTTCAGATTCCGCTTCGAAGAATTGCCAAACAGCGCGAATCTTCATGAACGAAGCAGCTTCCTTTTTCACTTCTTCTATGTTTTCGAACAGCTCAATGGCTTTCGGATCGCGCTCAACCAAATGCTTTTCGAAGTCGCCGCGGAAGCCTAAGTGCCGCCCGTAGAGCATGTAGGGATTGACATAACCCCAGATTTCCCGCAGATCGGGCACCAGGCGCACCTTGCGATCGAGATAGGAGACTGGCGGAATGGGCAAATCCACGCGCACTCGCGGCGAGCGCATCATTTTTTGAAGGGGCGCGACGCTGACAGTGGTAGACACTTTGAGACCATTTCCCGAGGCGGTGTGCTCGCGCAAAACTGTTTCGCGCGTCGCCGGGTCCATCAGCTGATTCATCAAGCGCAGGCCGGTCATCGCGTCCTTCGCGTAGCACACCGCTTTGCCGTAGCTGGGCGCGATCTTAGTTTGCGTGAACTTTGCGGAAAGTGCAGCTCCGCCAACGAGTAGCGGAATTTCGATCCCCGCATCTTTCAGGTCGCTGGCGGTGGTTACCATTTGCTGCGCGCTCTTCACCAGCAGACCGGACAGACCGATGGCGTCAGGCTGGTGCTCCTGATAAGCCCGGATCAAGTCTTCCGGCGGAACCTTGATGCCGAGGTTCACGACGTCGTAGCCATTATTTTTGAAAATAATTTCGACGAGATTTTTGCCAATGTCGTGGACGTCGCCCTTGACGGTCGCGAGAACCACTTTGCCGCGCTTGGCGGAATCTGCTTTTTCCATGAATTGTTCGAGATAGCTGACAGCGGCTTTCATGGCTTCCGCGGATTGCAGGACTTCGGCAACGATCAGTTCATTGGCGTTGAAGAGGCGGCCAACTTCGGCCATGCCGGCCATAAGTGGCCCATTGATGATGTCGAGCGGCGCGACGCCCTCGGCGCGTTTGCGGTCCAGGTCTGCGATCAAGCCGTCGCGGGTGCCTTCAAGAATGTAATTCGCGAGCCGTTCGTCGAGGGGCAAATCGGCCCCGCGAGCCTTCTCTTTTTTCTTGGCCGTCCGAAAATGCTCGGCGATGGCGGCAATCCAGAATTGATTGACGGCCGCGCGCTGTGCTTTGCTTTGCTGCCGCCAGTCCGCCGGAGCGCTTAGCAAGAGGCTTGCATTCGGATGGTCGGCGGCCGCGTTTTTCGGCGGATGGGAAAATAGCAAATTCTCAGCGAGTTCGCGCTCGTTTGCCGGAATAGAAGCGAAGCGCTCGATTTTTTCTGTATTCACGATTGCCAGATCCAGCCCGGCCTTCGTGCAGTAATAAAGGAAAACAGAATTGACGACCTCTCTCGCTCCCGGTGGCAATCCAAAAGAAACGTTGGAAATGCCGAGAATGGTGCGCACATTCGGCAGCGCCTGCTTAATCAGGCGAATGCCTTCCATCGTTTCAACGGCACCGCCGATGTAATTCTCGTCGCCCGTGGCGCAAGGGAACACCAGTGGGTCGAAAATGATGTCTTCCGGCGCCAAGCCGTACTTTTCAGTGAGCAGCTGGTGCGAGCGTTGCGCGATCGCCAGCTTGCGTTCGCGCGTGAACGCTTGCGCCTGCACCGGGTCCTCATCAATGCAGCCGACGACCACGGCCGCGCCATATTCGTGCGCGATCGGCACGGTGCGCTCGAATTTTTCCTCGCCATCTTCGAGGTTGATGGAATTGATGATGGACTTGCCCTGGCAATATGTAAGCGCCAGCTCAATAGCCGCCGGATCGGTGGTATCAACCATGATGGGCGGCTTTATTTTGCGAATCAGCTTTTCGTAGAAAGGAGGAATGTCTTTCTTCTCTTCGCGCTCGGTGCTTTGCAAGCAAACGTCAACGACTTGCGCTCCGCCTCGCACCTGACGCCGCGCAATCTCGCTGGCCTCTTCCCACTTTTCTTCCGCCACAAGATTCTTGAACAAACGTGAGCCAATCACATTGGTCCGCTCACCGACCAGCAGTGGACGAGTGCTTTCCTCCGCTTCAATGGCCTCGATTCCCGTATAAATTGCGCGATGCGTTTCCGCAGGCCGCTGACGTGGTTTTTTTCCGCTGGCCATCTGAGCAATCGATCGAATGTGCTGCTCGGTGGTGCCGCAGCAACCGCCCACGAGGTTGAGCCAGCCATGATCCACAAATTTCTCGAGCTGCCCCGCTAGCGAAGTCGGTGTTTCGAGGTATTTGCCTTCTTCATCCGGCAGGCCCGCGTTCGGATAGCAAGAAACAAACTCGCTCGTGAGCTGGCTGAGCGTGCGAATGTGATCGGTCATGAACTCCGGGCCAGTGGCACAGTTCATCCCGAAGGCCAGCGGTTTAGCAAATTTCAATGACGCCCACATTGCTTCGATGGTTTGGCCGGCAAGCATCGAGCCTATGGCTTCAATCGTGACCGAAATAACGAGGGGGACATCGGTCGCAATTTCCTGCGACAGCTGACGAATACCTAGAATCGCAGCTTTGATGTTGCGTGTGTCCTGGCAGGTTTCTACCAGCAGAAGGTCCGCCCCCCCTTCCACAAGTCCTTTCGCCTGGACGTAATAGCCTTCGCGCAGCTCTGGAAAAGTTATGCCGCCGGTGACCGTGATCGCCTTCGTCGTCGGTCCCATGGAACCGGCCACAAATCGAGGTTTTCCAGAAGTGCCGAATTCGTCCGCAGCTTGCCGCGCGAGTTCGGCAGATCGCTTGTTGAGGAGGTGCGCGTCCGATGCGAGCCCGTATTCCGCGAGGACAATGGGCGTTCCACCGAAACTATTGGTCTCGATAATGTCTGCGCCGGCTTCGAGATACTTCCGGTGAACAGCCAGAACCACGTCCGGGCACGTGCGAACGAGGTTTTCGTTGCATCCTTCCAGTGCGGGGCCGCCGAAGTCCGCCGCGCTCAGATTGCGCTGTTGCAGCATGGTGCCCATGGCGCCGTCGAGCACCAGGATTCGTTGCGACAGCAGTTCACGCAACGCCTTGCCGGATTCATTCAGACTACGCATTTCCTGAGAATGCCGCGCTCCTTGCAAAAAACGACGAATAGCTGAACAACTATTTTACGTGAGGCGTCCACGTATCCGAAACGCGGAAGCAGCGAAATGTCATTTTGGGGGTGCGAATGGCGACGATTATGGCTCGCAAGTAGTACTCAAATAGTACCGCGTCCTTCATTTTGCAAGCGCTTCCCACAGGTTTCACACATAAGCCTGTTATGACCCCGAATCGCGCAAGCGGGAGTTCTTCATCATCCTCAATTGCGAAGGCTTTCCCCGCTGGCGTAGCTGGACTTTCTGTGCATGATGAGCAAGGTCATCCTGCTCACCGATTCCGATTCCGGGCGCCATACCGGAGGAAAACACAGCTCTGGGCGTCTTTTGCTTGACCCTCCGTAAAAATGCGGAGCGGCCGGTTTCCGATGGAACCAACCTTCTTGTGGGCATGGATCCTGCCAAGATCATCGCTGCCGCGAGGCACGTGCTGGCCAGCAAAGGGGGAAAGCCGGCAAAATCCCGCTCCTGTGGAACCCCGGGCAGCCAAGCGGATTGTCGAGATTCTGCTGCGGGTGGCACCCGGTAAAAAGCACCCTAATTGACAGTAACAATTCAGGAACATGCCCGCCAAAGGGACTTGCCCCTTTGGCCAGTTTTCTCTACTCTGGCATGGGTGAGTACCGTTACTAAACTAAATGCGCCGGAAAAAGTGAATACTAAACGTGCGTCCTCAAAACTGACCGTTTGCATTCTGTCCCCGCACCCGCTGGTGCTGAGCGAATTCGAACGAATTCTGGAGAAAGCGCCTTTCAAGGTCGTGGCGCAACAGTTGGAGTCCGTGCTGGCTCCGGATCTGCGCCACTTGGACCCGCCCAAAGCCAACGTCTATGTGATTGACGCGCACGCCGCCAAGCCCGCTACCGGGGCGCTTCTGACGAATATCCTGGAGCGCTATCCGGACTCGCGGTTGATCGTCGTTGGCGAAAACCATGCGGAAAACAACAGTTTTTCGTTATTGCGCCTGGGCGTGAAGGGCCTGCTCACCTATATGGAAGCGCGCGAGCAGTTGATTCGCGCGCTGCCCCTGGTAGCCAACGGCGGGTTCTGGGTGCCTCGGCAGCTTCTTTCCGGTTTTGTGGACTCCATCCTCACCAGCCAGGGCCGCAGGCTGAAGACGGATTCCGTCACCAACCTGAGCCGCCGCGAGCAAGAAGTGCTGGATTCGCTGCTGGAAAATCTTTCGAACAAGGAAATCGCCAGCAAGCTCAACATCGCGGAACGCACGGTGAAGTTTCACGTGTCGAATTTGTTGAACAAGTTCGGCGTGCGCCGCCGCGCGGACTTGATTCTGCTGACTTTCCAGCGCCGCCTATCTCAGGCCTGATAGGCGTCCTCTCGGGCCCCATTCTCAATGCGCTTCTCTTTACGATGGCCGCAAGTCCAATAATCGCTATGAGCAGAACGTGGCTTTCATCGCCGGTACTTCTGCTGCTAGCGCTCGGATGCGCCGTCGCGCAGCAAGAAGGAAAGTTTCCCTATGCGACCGTGGGACCATCTTGCGCTCCATGGGATGGGCCGGCAAATGAACTCCACCTTTCGACCACTCCGCTAAAATGTAGGCAAAGCGATGTGATTGAGGTGACCATCAGTTTCTGGCGCGACCTGCCGCTCCACGACAATCAAACGTTTTCCCTTGATCCCAAATCGAATTGGGGAGGCGCATCGTACTGCAGGGGCGGGCACCAGCCTTGTGAACGGGCTACTTCGGGCAGCATACATATGGAAACCATTTCGCAGGGAAAAAGCGCCAGAGGCACGTACGAATTGGTTTTTCCCAAGCTGGGTAGCGTGCAAGGATCTTTCCGTGCGGATTGGTGCCGAATGAGCATTCGATGCGGCTAGCCAGACCCTCACCACTTGGTTCGTTTATCGTTGCCTCGGTTTAGCGCCTCATTCCTGATGTATCCTTGAACTCCGAAATTCTGGCCGGATTTTGTATCGACAATAGAGGAGCCATCTGGTGAATATTCTCGTAACAGGGGCGGCGGGTTATATCGGAAGCATTTGTGCGGAGGTCTTGCTTTCGCGCGGGATGAAAGTGATCGCGCTCGACAACTTGCTGGAAGGGCACTCTGCGGCGGTACCGCCGGGTGCTGCATTCTGCAACGTGGATTTGGGAAACCGGCAACAGATTGAAAACGTTTTCACCCAGCACAAGATTGACGCGGTGATGCATTTCGCAGCCGAAGCCTTGGTGGCCAAGTCGGTCAAAGAGCCGAGCATTTTTTACGCGACCAACGTTGCATGCGGCGTCAATCTTCTCGATGCCATGACGCGGCACGGCGTTCATAAATTTATTTTTTCTTCGACTGCGGCGACGTATGGCGAACCTGAAACCGTTCCGATCCCCGAAGACCATCGCAAGGCGCCCATCAATCCTTATGGAAAATCCAAGCTGACTTTTGAAGGAATTCTCGGGGATTACAAAGCCTACACGGGACTTCACTACGCGACCCTCCGCTACTTCAATGCCGCAGGCGCTTCCAAGGAGCGCGGCGAGCATCATCGCGTGGAAACGCATTTGATTCCGCGGGTGCTGGATGCCGCCGCCGGGAATTTGCCTCACGTGGACGTTTTCGGAACCGACTATCCCACGCCCGATGGCACTTGCGTGCGCGATTACATTCACGTTCTGGACATTGCGGATTCCCATGTGCGCGCGTTGACCGACATTGACCGCGTCTCCGGCGAAGCGTTCAACGTCGGCAACAGCCGCGGCTATTCCATTCTCGAAGTGATCGACGTAGCGGAGCGCATTACGGGCCGCAAAATCCCCCGCAAACTCGGGCCGCGCCGTCCGGGCGATCCCGCAGTGCTGGTTGCGAGCAAGGAAAAGTTAAAGCGCGTGCTGGGCTGGGAAGCCGCCCATTCTTCCTTGGAAGAAATTATTCAATCCGCGTGGGAATGGAAGCAGAAACATCCGCGCGGCTACGAAAACGACGCGCGCGCTTCGGCTTAATCTCCTAATCGGAAACGGATAATGCACCACAGGGCCTGCACGCCGTCTTTCCACGTTATTTTCTTGCCTTCTTCGTACGTGCGCCCGGCGTAAGTGATCGGCACTTCATAGATACGCCAGTTGTGTTTCGCGATTTTTGCGGTGATCTCTGGCTCGAATCCAAAGCGGTTCGACTTGATTTCGATGCCCTTCAAGACTTCTCTGCGGAAGACCTTATAGCAAGTCTCCATGTCCGTCAGCTTCAAATTCGTGAAAATATCGGATAGCAAAGTGAGCATGCGGTTCGCCACATAGTGCCAAAAGTAGTGCACGCGCTGCGGCCCGCCCAGAAAACGTGAACCATAAACCACATCCGCCCGGCCGTCGACGATGGGCTCAAGCAAGACCGGATAATCGCGCGGGTCGTATTCGAGGTCGGCATCCTGCACCAGCACGATGTCGCCGGTGGCTTCCGCGAATCCGCGCCGAAGCGCCGCCCCTTTGCCCTGGTTTGGCACTTGAAAAAAGAAGCGCAGGTCCCCCAATTCAACAGGCTCCCCGCGGTCTTGGGCCTGGACAGATTTCTCATTGTTTTTCTGCTGCGCGGCCATATTCTCCAGAAGTTGGCGCGTTCCATCTGTTGAGCAGTCATCCACGATGATTACTTCTCTGCGGATGTCAGAGTCTAGGACGCGGCGGAGAATTTCCTCGATCGTTCCGCGTTCGTTGTAAACGGGAATCACGATGGAAACGGTTGGGTTGTCGAGCGCGGCTGGATTATGTCGTTTGCGTGTCATCGGTGCGAAAGATTGTAGCGGCGCGGCCTCCGGGGAGTAAAGCCGAGCCCGGTAAAGTTCCGGTTAACAGAGGCCTACCAGCGAGTTTGGAAAGCCGATATTCTTGTACGTGCACAGGAATAGAGGATGTCCCAGTAGGAACCTCGATGACCACGTTTTATATCGAGCAATTTGGATGCCGCGCCACACAGGCGGATGGGGCTGCACTCGAGCGGCAGTTGCTCGAGCGGGGCTGCACTTCGGCCCGGGACGCATCCGTTGCCAATATCGTTGTTGTGAACACTTGCACCGTGACAGCTTCCGCGGACGCTCAGGCCCGCGACGCCATTCGAAAGCTGCATTCCGCGAACCCTCAGGTTCGGGTCATTGTCACCGGCTGTTACGCGCAGCGCGCGCCGGAAGAGCTGAGCCGGCTCCCTGGCGTTGCGTGGGTTGTAGGCAATTCGCATAAGCCGCAAATCCCTGACTTGATTGAGACGATTTCGCCTTCGGTAGGACCGGCACGTTCGCACGGATTTTTCCCGCTTTCGGCGATTTCTCCGGCATCCCCAGTGGAAACGCAACAGCCGGCTGAAATTTTGCTCGGCGATATTTTTGAGCAGCAGACTCTGCTCACGTCTCCCGTCTTCGGCGGAGAAGGGAATCACACGCGGCCCACGCTCAAGATTCAAGATGGCTGCAACTCGCGCTGCTCGTTTTGTGTGATTCCGTTTGTCCGCGGGAAAAGCCGCAGCCTTCCGCCGGACACCGTGATTTGCGAATTACAGAAGCTCAGTCACGCGGGCTATCGCGAAATCGTCTTGAGTGGCATCAATCTCGGCACTTACGGCCGCGATTTCTCGCCGCGCGTCGAATTCGAAGACTTACTTCGGCGAATCCTGGACGAAACCGCCGTCGAGCGCTTGCGCGTCAGCTCCATCGAGCCGATGGACGTCACAAAAGACCTTGTCGCACTCTTCGCTTCCAGCGAGCGCCTCGCGCAACACTTTCACATGCCTCTGCAGTCGGGTTCAGACCGCATCCTTGCCGCCATGCACCGCTGGTACCGCGCCGAGCATTATGCGCGCCGCGTCGAGCTCATCCGCGAACGCCTCCCGCACGCCGCCATCGGCGCCGACGTTATCGCGGGCTTTCCTGATGAGACCGAAGACGATCACGCCGCCACACTCGCCTTCATCGAGGCCCTCCCGCTCACCTATCTTCACGTCTTTTCGTATTCGAAGCGCCCCGGCACTAAGGCGGTTTCTCTCTCGAACCATGTTCCCGGCGCCGTCATCAAACGCCGCGCCCGCGAACTACGCGCTCTCGGCGAACGCAAAGCGGCCGCGTTCCACCAATCGCAAATGGGTCGGCACCTGCGCGTCCTCACCCTTCATTCCTCCGAGAATCGCTCAAGCACGCGGACTGCCGCAATTTCGAGCAACTACCTCCGGCTCTTGGTGGATGGAGTTTTCCCCGCTAATCAGTGGATGGATGTGAGGCCTTCCCGGGGTGAGGAGAACGCTCTCGCCGCGAAGCTTTCCGACTCCGATTTTGCGCCTGCTTCGCCTCAACGAAGCTAGAAAATCGCGGCACACCGAGCTGAAGCTTACCGCCAGCATCGGTGGCTTCTTGGTTGAGAAGTACCCTTGACAAGGGCGCAAGCTACCGACGCTGTTCTGTTCGCGCAAAGTCCCCCCAATGCGTGGATGGTTCTGGTTCCAGCCCGAACCTCGCCTCCGTGCACAACAGCACGCGGGATGAAGTATTCTTCTCCTGCTTTCACGGGGATCCGCTTTCCATCGATAAGCAGCGTATGGCGACCCTGCACGACGACCATAGATCCATGGTAATCGTGGACCTGCGCGGCGGAAGCTGCCGCTTCCTGACACGTCCAAAAAGCCATTCGGCTGCCGTCTGCACCGTCACACACGTAGCCTTCCGCGCCGGGCGTCGCCTGGCTCTGCGTTGCGATTCGATTTGCGGCTGTCCGCATGAACTCCGGAAAAGCATGCATATCCCTTACCCCTCGAAAATAACTAGTGCCAGTGCTTGCTGCTCTGTGTGCGTGATGCTCAAGGCGATATGAGTCACTCCTAATTGCTTTGCGATTTTCTCCGCTTCACCAGCCAATTTCAGCGTCGGCCGCCCGCTTTTCTCGCGCACCACTTCTAGGTCCGCCCAGCGCACGCCCCGCCGCCAGCCCGTTCCTAGCGCCTTCATCGCCGCTTCTTTTGCGGCGAATCGTCCCGCGTAACGCTCATATTTATTTTTGAACTGCTCGCAATAGTCCCGTTCCTTTTGCGTATAAAGCCGCCGCAGAAAAGTCTCCCCATGCCGCTCGATGGCCTTCTGAATGCGGTCCACTTCTGCAATGTCCACGCCCATCCCAATGATCAAGAATCCTCCGGCTCCCCCGTCCGCAACCGCTTTCAACCGACTTCAACTATCCTCGGCCGCTCCGATTATACTGTTAGTGTCGCAATGCCTACGAACATGCTAATAACTCCTAGCAAAGCAGGCCGCCGAGGGGGTAGCTCGAAAGCGGAAGGACCGGCTTCCGTGTCGAAAGACTGGACCGAACGCAAGGCCAGGGGCCTGCGAATCCTTCAGGCGGATGCTCTGACTAAAATCCCATGGCTGGTCCACGGATTCAGCACGCGACCGGGCGGCGTTAGCGAACTCTCGGGCGAAAAGGTCCTGAATCTCGGTTTCGCCGAATGGGACACGAAAGAAAACGTTCTTGAAAACCGCCATCGCTTCCAATCCGCTCTTGGCGCAAGCGACTTCACACTCCTTGCTCTGAAACAGATTCACTCGGACGTTATCCACCTCTTGGAAACTTCTCCCGCCGAACCTTGCCGCGGCGATGCCTCGGCCACGAATCGCCCCGGCCTGCTTCTCTCGGTCCAGACTGCCGACTGCGTTCCGATTCTCCTGGTCGACCCCAAGAAACGCGCCCTCGCCGCAGTCCACGCTGGCTGGCGCGGCACCCTGCGACGCATCGTAGCCAAAACCATAGGCAAAATGCAGATGCAATTCGGTTCCAAGCCGTCGGACATACTTGGCGCCATCGGCCCCTCCATCGGCGGATGCTGCTACGAAGTGGGCACAGAAGTCGCTTCGGAATTTCGCTCGCAATTCTCAAATGCCTCGGAATGGTTCGACGAACTGCGCACCGGTGACGAACCGAATCCCCTGCAATGGCTCAACATGGCCCCGCCCGGCCATCAGCCTCCGCCCAAAAGCGTTCTCCTCGATTTGCGTCAAGCGAATCGCGCCCAACTCCTCGACGCGGGCCTGCGCGACGAAAATATCGTCGTCAGCGATTTATGTACCGCTTGCCGCCGCGATCTTCTCTTCAGCTATCGCCAAGAAGGCGGCGTGACCGGGCGCCTTATGTCTGCGGTCGGCATGGCCAAGTCAGGAGATTGAGTCCTACACTAGGCGCCGACGCCGATCTTATTGAAAAGGCTCGCCAAATCGCGAAGTCTGAGCAGAAAACCCTGAACGCTGCCTTCCGCGAATGGCTCGAGGATTACACCTCGCG
>Ga0126378_10000047_pt1 | contig 85727 bp, 84 predicted proteins | sample PanSoiMetPlot_23_FD_92587 | JGI IMG/M metagenome (GOLD analysis project Ga0126378, IMG submission 92587) | Tropical forest soil microbial communities from Panama - MetaG Plot_23 | ecosystem: Environmental > Terrestrial > Soil > Tropical forest > Bulk soil | place: Panama | collected 2016-02-17 | reverse complement strand
CGTTTTCTGCACTCGCCAACGCAGTCTCTTCTACACTTTTCATGGCCCTCATCCCAGGAAGTTCCTATGTTTCAACACCTTGACATCGTCATCACTTTTGTGGTCCTCATGCTTGTCGCCAGCCTGTTCATCATGGCGGCCACGCAAGTGGTCGTCAGCTTGTTAAGTCTGCGCGGCGCGAATTTGCGGCGCGGCTTGGTTGATCTGTTCGAAACCGCCTGTCCCGGTCAGGAAGCCAGCCGCTGGGCAAAGGAAATTGCCAGCAGAGTCCTGCGTCACCCCGCGATTTCTGACTCAATCTTTTCGCACTTTCGCCTTCGTGCGGACAAGCTCCCGTTCATTCCGCCGGAGACCGCGGGAAAGCTGCAAGGCATGGGCGCTTCGATTCCCCTGTTGCCGTGGATCGTAGGTGCGGTTGGAGGCTTCTTCATCACGCCAACCGCAGCGGCTATCGCCAAGCACTGGTTCCCAGATCTTTGCCAATATGCGGACCAGTTGGCTGGCCATGTCTCAGTGATCAATTTCTGCCACCATCCCTGGCGCACCGGGGCGCTCGTAGGGGCGATTCTTGGAGGGCTGCTAAGTCGCTGGCGCGTGGCCACTTTCATCCGTGTAGAAGAGCTGCCCGTCATCTTCGAAAAGCTCGCCGAACCGCTTCCCGGAACCTTGCCCGATCCTGCCCAGCGCGCAATGCTGTTGACGGCGTGGAGCGGGAACGAGCAGGGAGCCAGGTCCAGGCCAGGAGCACCGCAAGAGAGTGCGATCGTCCGCTCGAAACCCCCCTTCGATGAGGGCATTGTCCGTCACGCCTCGGTGGCGTCGTCGCTGTACGATGAAGGTCTCTCCCCGGCTGAGGATTTCGACGAAGGCATCGTTCGCCACGCCGGGCCCACCGGAAGGGAAGCAACCGTCGCCTTCGCAGTGGAGAACGCGACGGCACCAGCGAAGGAACTCGAGCCGGAATCCCCTCCCGCTGCCACCGGAGCATTCACCTCGGCTTCCACTCCGTCCGAGTCGCGCTTGGAAATCGTCCGGGCCTGGTTCGATTACGTTATGGACAGGGCCTCGCAGCGCTTCGCCTTCCAAACACGTCTGGTAACGATCGTGCTTTCCTGTATTTTCGTCTTTGCAGCACACTTTGACGCCGTCCGGCTGTTCCGGTCGATGTCGGAAGGCGCTGAGCTGCGCGCTCGATTGGCCGCCACTGCGGAGGCCCTGGAAAAAAACGCGGAGCAACTCTCAGGTCCCCAGGGAAGCGCCCACATCGTGCCTGACGTCTACCGCAACGCCATGGTTTCGATCTTGAGCACCGCCCCGGCCATCCCGGAAGCGTCTCCCGCGAAGCAAAAAGCACAGGGCAAAGAGCGAGAAAAAGTGGCTGCCCCGGCTCCCGCCGAAGACAGCGTCACTACTGAAGCGAAATACAAAGCTATGCGTGCCCTTGAAACTTCGCTGGGCTTTGCAAGCCGTGAGGAGGCGGAGTCTTGGCTTCGCGCAACCTTAGATGGAAGTCCCGCGCGCGAGACTCTCGTTGCCGCTTATCAGCAAGAGGTAAACGACGAACTGGTCAGCGAATCCGACAAGCTCATTGACCAGTCCGCTTCGCTAAGAAGGGAAGTTGCGCGCTCAGAGCCCAAGCTCTTCCAGGACGAGCCACTCTCACTGCGATCCTCGGCCCAAGTGCTAGGCCTTTTGCTCACCATAGCCTTTCTCAGCCTGGGCGCGGCGTTTTGGTACAACACACTGAAGAACCTGGTGAGCCTTCGCCCGCACTTGGCGATCAGGCCAGAGCGCGAGCGCAGACAGTGATACACCCCTAAGGCGTAGATCAGGGCAGCTTAGGTTCTTTCAACTGCTGAATGATCTGCTCAAATTTTGTGAAATCATCGGCGACGGTTGACTTGAGTTCTGCCACGTAATACGCTCGCTTTTGCGACAACAAGGCCTTGTATGCCGGCGCATGCTCGCAAAGCACATCCCGCACGGCTTCCAGTTCGGTTGTCAGGGAATAGAGGACGGTGTTCTGTCTCTGCAGGTTCTCAAAAGCACAGACCAAAATAGCGCGAACTTGCTTCTCATCAAGCACAATGGCACCTCGCTTCGTTTGGCTTCTCATGAATCCTGGCATCCGCCCGGCGAGCCCGGCACTCGGCCTTAAAAGTCTTGTGTTCCTACACGGATAACGTATTTGCAAGGATTTGCGGGAATATCGAGTCGTATTAGGCGTTTTAGAACTGTGCCCCAATCGACTTTTGCACCACTTGTGCACCTGTTTTTGGACCAGCCAGTTGGTTGAGCTGAGCGCTGATTTTCATCGCAAGCTGCTCGATTCTCTGCCTGTTTTTCTGCTCGTTCAGTTCATCCTGGACCAGGGTGCGAATCTGGTTGTAGAGTTCAGGGCGGAGTTGGATTTTGACTTTCATTGGTTCACCATACCCGCAAGACAGCAACTCCCACCGACGTTGCCAGGGTTGGCGACGCTCTATCCGCTGCGCTGCGGGCGGACTTCCATGTTATCAGACGGCCATTTCCCGTCAATTTCTTTTCAAGCATAAGCCACGTAGACTTTACTGAGACATTTACCGTCAAACAGGGCCAACTTGACTTCTACTTAGGTAGAGACCAGAAACCTCTCCTGCTTCAGCCAGGAGAAAGCGCAACGGCAAAGCGGCCACGGCTATGCCGCTCAGGTTGCGTCTGAGTACATTCTTACTGGCTCGCAACTTCAGCGCCAGCCCAGCGCAGCGCCTCCTGCCGGTCCGCAAATGCTTGCATTTGGATCGCTTTGCCATTGCGGAAGGTGTAGACATCCGCAATTCGCGCCTCCTGCCACTCGTTGCTGTTCTTAGGTAGAAGCCGGACGTGAACAAAAACGACGATCCGGTCGCCGGCGGGAATAAACTGTTCTGGTTCGCTGATCACGTCGGCCCAGGCCGCACGTGATTGTGCAAGGTATTGCCTGGCGCCCTCCCGTCCGTGGTACGTCCCGCCTCCCGGAAACTCGGCAGGCTCAGTCCATTCGATCTGGGCATCCAGCGGTTCCACTGCTGCGCCAATATCTCCTTTATTGAATGCCGCATAAGCCGCGCGAAGAGCGTTGATCGTTTGCTCCATTTGTTCCCGTTCTTTCATTTGGGCCTTCTTCTTCGCCGGCATATAGAAGTTCACTAGGTTGCCATCCGGATCTCGGAAATAAACCGAACGCGTACCCCACGGCTGGGTTGTCGGCCGTTTTGCCCAGGTCTTTAGCAGCGGTTGGAGTCTCGCATATTCGTGATCAACATCAGCGACCTTGAATTCCAGGATAGCACTCCTGTTGCGGGCCGCTTCCCCTGAGCCCGGAATATATTTCTCCTGCGCTTCCGCTGAAAAAATTGCCAGCACACCAACGCCCGTGTGAAATTCCGCATACTCGTCCCCCGAACGCTGCGCTTTGATTCCGAGAACGCTTTCATAAAACTTCACGAGATGACCGACATCGTTCGTGATCAAACAGGTGTCCATAAGAATCGGATTGGTCTGGGCCTCCGAGTTGTCGGCACTAGTATGCAAACCAGCCGCAAACACTCCACCCGCGACCACCAGACAGATCAACAACTTGAGACCATTCATCGCAATGCCTCCCTCAGCGGTCTCCTCAGTGTACTGCTTGCCCCGTGGACAGTTCGAACGAGAAGCAGGAATGAAAACGACTCAGCTCCTTCCCCAAAAGCCCCGATTTGACGCGATGAGAGGGCGACGGTAAGATTTTGTTTCCACGGAAAAGTGGCTCGCGCTGCATTCCGCACTGTCCCAAAGCTAAAAATAGAGCATCAGAGGGTTAGGAGGAAGTATGGCCACCGCAGTTGCCCCAAGAGTTTTCAAGAATTTCATCAACGGCGAATGGATGGAGTCGCGTTCGGGCAAAGCCTACGAAAACCGGAACCCGGCAAATACTGATGAGCTGGTCGGAATGTTCGTGTCTTCGCACGAGGAAGACGTCGACCTGGCCGTGGAAGCCGCAAAAGAAGCCTACAACACTTGGCGCCTCGTCCCCGCCCCCAAACGCGCGGAGATCTTATTTCGCGCCGCCGAATTGCTGGTGCAACGCAAAGAAGAATTTGCCAAGGACATGACCCGCGAAATGGGCAAGATCCTCGCCGAAACCCGCGGCGACGTGCAAGAAGCCATTGACATGACCTATTACATGGCCGGCGAGGGCCGCAGGCTTTTCGGCCAAACCACTCCTTCGGAGCTACCGAACAAATTTGCGATGAGCGTGCGTCAGTCCATTGGTGTGTGTGGAATGATTACGCCGTGGAACTTCCCCATGGCCATTCCGTCTTGGAAAATGATGCCGGCACTAATTAGTGGAAACACCGTGGTGCTGAAGCCGGCCGATGATACGCCGCTCTCTGCCTATAATCTTGTTCAGGTACTGACCGAAGCGGGCGTGCCGCGCGGCGTTGTGAATCTTGTGAGCGGCGATGGTCCCAATGCGGGAGCGCCGCTCTCACAGCATAAAGCGGTGCCAGTTGTCAGCTTTACCGGCTCGACTTCCGTGGGCCGCATCATTGCGCAAGCCTGCGCGCCGGACTTTAAACACTGCAGTCTGGAGATGGGGGGCAAGAACGTCATGATTGTCACGGAGGATGCCAATCTCGACCTCGCGATCGATGGCGCGGTGTGGGGCGGATTCGGAACGACGGGACAGCGTTGCACGGCGGCGAGCCGGATTGCTGTGCACACAAGCGTTTACAAGGAGTTCGTCACACGCTTTGTGGAGCGCGCCAAGGCTTTGAAAGTGGGAGACGGCTTGAATCCCACGACGGAAATGGGCCCGGTCATCAACGAGCAGCAGCTAAACACGGTGATGAGCTACGTTGAAATTGGCAAGAACGAAGGCGCCAAATTGCTGACAGGAGGAAATCGTTTGAGCGACGGCGCGTACAGCAACGGCTGGTTCCACGCGCCGACGATTTTCGGGGATTGCTCGCCGAGCATGCGCATCGCGCAAGAGGAGATTTTTGGCCCGGTGGTAAGTGTGATTCCGATTCACAGCTTCGAGGAAGGAATTGAAGTGGCCAATGGCGTGCCGTACGGATTGTCGGCGTCCATCTACACACGCGACGTAAATCGCGCTTTCCAAGCCACGCGCGATTTGTACACGGGAATCGTCTACGTCAATGCGCCAACGATCGGCGCAGAAACACACCTGCCTTTTGGCGGCACCAAACAAACCGGCAACGGCCACCGCGAAGCCGCCATCGCCGCCATCGATTTTTTCACCGAGTGGAAAACGGTCTACATCGACTATTCCGACAAACTACAGCGCGCCCAAATCGACAACGCTTAAATATCCATCGCCCGAACACCCAGGGCCTAGGCGACCTCGTAGTGTTGGCGTCAACAGGCGGTTCCGGCCCACTCAGGAGTCCAGACGGCTTCGCAGGTAATGGTTGGTCCACTCGATGGTCCGTCGCAATTGGGCCATTTGCTCCTCGGCGTCTACAATGACGGAGTGCCAAGTATGCCTTGACGCGGGGGAATTGGGGATGACTTTGGAGCTGGTCGCTCTCTGCTGCATTGTCTTGGCTTTTCGGGTTCTCTTCATATCGCCCCCCCGGAGAAAAAAGATATAGGCTCCGCAGAGATCGAACGCGCTGGACTAAGTATCGTCCGCGGAAGAGGTCAGATTTGCCATCCAGTTACGGCTTGAACGTATATCAGGTCAATACCTGAGCGCATTTTCGCCCGGTGTGCTGGCCTTGGCACTCCGTCGCCATTCGGACGAGGGCGCCGCGCGTGCGTTGACCGTACTTGACACGCTTTTTACAATAGAAGATGGGCTTACTGGCATTCGCAGTAAAATGCTGCCGTGCGAGCTGCGCTGCTTCCGCGATGAGCACTACGCACTACTGCTATGAGAATTAGGGCTTTACAGCAATGAGAACTGCGGCTCTGCAAGAACGGCGGAACCGCCAAGTTCTGGCGGACATCGTTCGAACGTACATTGAAACGGGGGAGCCGGTGTCTTCGCGCGCGATTTCCAAGGGATTCGAGGAGTCGCTGAGCACGGCGACAATTCGAAACGTGATGGCGGACCTGGAAGACAGCGGTTTTCTCTATCAGCCGCATACGTCGGCGGGGCGAGTGCCTACCGCGGCGGCCTACCGTTTTTTTGCGCAGGAGATTGCTTCGCAGGCCACCATCAGCGTCAACGATCGAGAGTGGATTCAGCGAGAAATGGGCGGCGCAAAAACGGCGGCGGAAATTACGGAGCGCGCGGGCCACGTACTTGCGGAAGTCTCGAATGGCTTGGGAATCGTTGTTTCGCCGCCGCTCAGCAAAACGGTGCTCGAGCATGCGCGGATGTGGCTGCTTCCGGATGGGCGAGTCGTGGTTGTGCTCATTTCACCGGGCGGCAAGACGCGGGACAAGATTTTGCAGCCCAGCCGACGTTTTAACCAGACGGAGCTCGACGCTACTGCGGACTTCCTGAACCGCCATTATTCCGGCTGGACGCTCGAAACCATTCGAACCGACTTGCTGCAAAAGCTGGCGGCGGATCGCGAGCGCTACGAAGGAATTGCGCAGAACGCGCTGACGCTGTGCGATCCCGGCGTGCTGGACGATGAGTCCGCCGCGCAAATGCACGTGGAAGGAACGGCGCAAATCATCGAGGCGGTGGATTTTGCTGATCAGTCGCAGCTTCGCGATTTGCTTGCGGCCATTGAGGAGAAGCACCGGCTTGTGACCCTTTTGAACGCATGCATCGAGGCGCCTGAGCCGGTTCACGTACTGATTGGCGTGAAGGAGATTTCGCAGACCGGCGAAAATCTGGCGCTCATCAGCGCTCCGTACATGCGGAACGACCTGGTGCAAGGCTCGCTGGGAGTGCTCGGCCCCACACGCATGCCGTATGAGCGCGCAATGACTGCGGTGGCTTACGTGGCTCAGCTCTTCAGTGAGGCTCTCAGTAAAATCTGACTGAGTTTTGAAATCTTAAGGACACAGGAGAAGTGCCTCGGTGAGTGACAAAGAAGTGAAAATCAACATAAACAAGGATGTGGACAGCTCGGAGCTCGAACAGTCTGAAGATACGAAAGTCATGGACGCGGACTCCGCAAAGGAGAACGCGGAGATGGCAAAACTGACTGCGGACCTGGAAGAGTTGCGCCAGTCCATGCTGCGCAGCCAGGCCGATTTTGCGAATTATCGCAAGCGCATCGAGAGGGAACGGTTCGAGGATTCCAAGCGCGCCACGGCACGTGTGGTCGAAGGCTTGATCCCAATAATTGACGGCTTCGAGCACGCGCTCGCGGCGCATCGCGAAGCCGAATATGAGAATTATCGCAAGGGCTTCGAACTCATTTACAAGCAGCTGCTCGACAACATTGCCAAACTCGGCGTGGAACGCATTGACCCTGTGGGGAAGCCCTTCGACCCGCATCTGCATGAGGCCATGGATCGCACCGAAACGACCGAGGAAAAAGACGGCACGATTCTTCAAGTGTTCCAGCCCGGCTACGTTTTTCACGGACGCGTTTTGCGTCCCGCGATGGTTCGTGTAGCAGTGCATTCGAATCCGGCATCGAAAGAGGCCGTGAACTGAGGGAGAGCTAGATTTCTATGTCCAAAAGGAATCCACGAGATTTCTACGAAGTGCTGGGCATTTCGCGAACCGCGACGCTGGAAGAAGTGAAGTCCGCGTATCGCAAAGCGGCGCTGCAATGGCATCCCGACCGCAATCCTGAAAACAAAACCGAAGCGGAAGCGAAATTCCGCGAGTGCACGGAAGCCTACAGCGTGCTTAGCGATTCGCAAAAAAGGCAGGTTTACGACACCTACGGCCACGCCGGGCTTCCCGGCGCCGGCATCGGTCAGGGATTTGACCAAACTATCTTTCAGGACTTCCACGACATCTTCGGCGATTTCTTTGGCTTCGAAGATTTGTTTGGCGGTGGATCGCGGCGGGGCCACGGACGTGGGCGCGTCCAGCGTGGCGCCGATTTGCGCTACGACATGACCTTGACCTTCGAAGAGGCCGCAGCCGGCGTGGCCACGAAGATCAAACTACCGCGCCAGGAATTTTGCGAAGCCTGCAACGGAACCGGCGCAAAGAAGGGAACCGGCGTCATTAGCTGTCCAGACTGTCGTGGCAGCGGCCAGCTCCACTATCAGCAGGGTTTCTTTCAGATCAGCCGCAATTGCCCGACTTGCCAGGGCGCGGGACAAATCGTCAAGGAGCGCTGCCCCGAATGCCGCGGGCAGGGGCGCATGGAGCGCGAGAAAACCATCGAACTGCGCATTCCGCCCGGCGTGGATACGGGGACGCGCCTTCGTGTTGCCGGCGAGGGCGAGCCTGGACCGAACGGGGGTCCCAACGGCGACCTTTATGTGGTGCTAGAAGTCAAAGAGCACCCGTTCTTCGAGCGGCGTGGGGCGGATTTGTACTGCACGATTCCCATAAGCATTGCGCAAGCCACGCTTGGCACCGAGCTTCCCGTACCTGGGTTGAATGACGACGAGAAACTCAAGATTCCCGAAGGCACGCAGAGCGGCGCGGTGTTCCGCGTCAAAGGCAAAGGCTTGCCCGACCCGCACGGCGGTGGCCGCGGCGACTTGTACTACCACGTGCGCGTGTTGACACCGACGAAGCTCACGCGCGAGCAACGCAAACTCATCGAGCAACTCGGGGCAACGCTCAAAGTTGAAAACAAGCCCGCCGAGCGCGGGTCGTCGATCTTCGATAAAGTCAAAGACATTTTCGGGTAAGGAATCGAAATTAGAAAATGGAAAATGGGGGGCGCATCCGCGACGCTCAGGCGGAGCAAGAGTGGAGTGAAGAAAAGCAAAAATCCGCACCCTTTGAAGCCGCTAAGGTGCGCCACCGCCCCCGGTGGGGTCAAAGGGTGCTCCACCTGCCTCCGAGAGAGTGGATTCCTTGCGCGGGACGGGTTCGATGACCATGCGCCCGGACTCCTCCCGCACGTCCACGCGATCATCCAAACCGAGTTTTGCGGCCCGGAGGATAGCGGTTGGAATTTCTAATGAAGCGTTGCTGGCTCATCTCTTGAGGACGGTGTGCAATGAGGTTATCGGCTCCTTGGAGAACTCGTAGAAATTGGCCGCCAAAAAATTTGAGAGGATAGCTACGACGAGTTGAACGCTCGGCTTGCGTCTGGCGGATTTATTGGGTTGCAGGTATTGTGGTGTTGTGGTTCTGAATCTGGATGAAAGAACTATGCCGGACAACATGCGTTACTGCGAAACCTGCCGCTTCGAAGTAAAAAAACGAGGATTTAAGCGGCACACGCTTTCCGTTTTTCACAGAAAGGCTCGATTGATCCGTGCCATGTTGGAGCGGAATTGCATCACCCACGCTGAGATTGCCAGACGCATTGGCTTAACGCGCGAGCGCGTGCGTCAACTAGCCCTGCAAATGGGTTTCGCCGACGGGAGATCGCGGCACGCCATTTGCCGAAGGGAGCGCCGCAAGAAAGCAATGGCAGAGTTCTTTGTGAAAGCGGAAGAACGCGGGTTTGAAGTGGAACCGCTCGGGGCGAAGAGCGCTTACATAAACGGGAAGATTTGTGTTCAACGGCAAGCGTGCTGGCACACTATAGGGAAAAACAAATACAAATATACTTACCTTAGTATTTATCGGCCAACGGGCAGTTATGATATCTGTGCATGGAAACTACCGGATAGCCAATTTCTGATCCTGCCTAGGAAGCTGGTGGGTTTCACGCAAACGACCTTCAACCCAGAAGAAAGCGAGTGGCTGGGTACCGCCAGATCGTCCCATTACTATCGAGAATACATAGAAAGATGGAGCCTGCTCGGAGAGCCCGGCCGCGCAAAATAGGCTCGCACCGTCCCTCCCTCCCACGCGCGTTCACCCGCTGGACACCTGCTAGCCTTGCTTCGCTGAGCAAATCCAGTTGCCGATGGTACGGGCTAGTCAACGTGGTTATACTCAAGTCCACCGCGCTATCCCTATGTTGAACACGGTTGCTCCTTTTTTTATTGTCGACGACTTGCGCGCCACGCTTGCGTTCTATCAGTCAAAGCTGGGGTTCGACGTTCTTTACAAGTGTGGTGGTGACGGAAACGAAGAGGACTACTTCGCCATCATGGGACGCGACCGAGTAACGCTCATCTTCAAGGCCATCACGCCCGAGGTCCATCCACAACCGAATCGTTCGCGTCACGAATGGGCGCGCTGGGACGCTTACATCAGCACGGATGATCCCGATTCTCTTTACACAGAGTTCGTAGGCAGGGAGGTTCCCATGCATCGGGAACTGGCCAACACGAGCGATGGACTCAGGGCCTTCGAGATCACCGATATCAACGGATATGTGCTGTGTTTTGGGCGCCCCGTTGACGAGTAGCTTCGGCGTTTCGATCGCTCACACCCCAAGACAGCCGCGCCTCCTTCCCTCGAGCTCCGCCCCTCCTCCGTCCGCGCCCCACGGGACACGCATACACTAGAGCCCTATATGTATGTAGGGCATCGCCCGAGTTCTGCAAAGCGTGGCATCATGGAACAGGAGCGACTACGGGATCGTTGCTCATCATTACGGGTGCGATGGGAGCAGGCAAGACGAGTGCTCTGGGCGAAGCCTCAGACATTTTGGCGCAGCGTCAGATCGCGCATGCTGCTATCGATGTGGATGCACTGGGACTTGCTTCCTTACCCACGGCAACTCGCAAGGATGAGGTGATGTACGGCAATCTTCGCTCTGTGTGCAACAATTATGCCGCCCTCGGCGTGACGAGATTTTTGCTGGCACGTGCGCTGGAAAGCCACTGTGAGTTGGCCATCTGTCGTGGCGTTGTTTCAGCTGCGGATACAGCGGTATGCCGGCTTACCGCCAGCATCGAAACGATGGAGGGGCGGCTCAAGATGCGTGAATCTGGCGTATCGCAGCAGGAATATGTCTCCCGCGTCGCAGAGTTGGACGCCGCCCTTGACCGCGCGCGATTGGAGGATTTCTCTGTCATCAATGAAAATCGCTCGTTGACAGAGGTCGCGTACGAGATGCTGGTCAAGGCCGGATGGATTTCAAACTGATGGCTAACCAGGCGGTGTACGGGCGGATCGTCTTTGGCGCGTCGGCGGTGCTGTTCGGCGTCATCGCACTGATGTGGCGCGACGCCGACACCTGGCAAACCCTGCGGCAGATCTGGGGCCTTCCATTTGGCATCGTCATCGGCGGCTGTCTCATGACGCTTCAAATTGTCGCCGGGATCGGGATGCAGTATCCGCGCACAGCGCACCTGGCTTCGATCGTTCTTTGCGTTGTCTATTTGTGTTTCTCTCTGGCCAGCATCCCGGACATCATTGCCGCATCGAGCCTCTTTGAGCGATACGGGGGCAGCTTCTTCCAACAGGTTTCCTTGCTCTGCGGCGCGATGGCTCTGTACGCGGCAACGGAGGCGAATGCGGCAAGAGCGGCAGTGTTGGGCCGACTGGCGCGCCTTGGACTCGGTGTGTGTGCGATTTCATTTACGCTGAGTCAAATACTCTACCTTCGTCACACGGCTGGCTTAGTTCCAAAGTGGATTCCGCCCAACCAGAAGTTTTGGGCGATACTCACGACGATTGCGTTTGCGCTCGCGGCGCTTGCCATGCTCAGCAATCGCCAGGCACGGCTTGCGATGGGCCTGATGACGCTCATGCTGGCACTCTTTGGTGGGTTGGTGTGGGTTCCGCGCCTAGTAGCTCACCCCGAGGCACATGGGAACTGCTCGGAATTCGCCTTGACTTTTCTGATTACGGGTGCCGCCTGGATCGTGGCGGAGTTGAGGTCTTTCTAATTTTAGGCAGGTTTGCGCGCCCCTTCATCGGGCAACTGCCATTGGGACGGGTGAAAACCCAGGACGCCCCTGCATGTCTCATCGCGCATGGATGTGCTGCGATGAAGCCAGGGTTCCTCGGCCACAAAACAAGCGCGGCCTCGGAATGACAACCTTGCTTGATTGCGAATTACGCTAGAATCGGGCGATGCGGCGACGATTTTTCGTTGAACAATTCGAGGGGAACCGCGCCGTCATGGAGGGGGAAGCGGCGTATCATCTTGGGCGTGTGCTGCGGGCGGAGACGGGCCAGCTCTACGAGCTGAGTGATGGGAATTGCGTTTGGCTGGCGCGTGTGGAAGAAGTGAAGCGCAACCGCATCTGCTTTGCCCTCGTCGAGGAAGTGCCGGTCCACCAGCGAACGTTGCAAACGACACTGCTTCTCTCCGTCGTGAAATTTGAGGCTTTCGAATTCGCCCTGGAAAAGGCCACCGAGCTTGGCGTCAGCACGATCGCGCCGCTCGCCGCCACCCGCAGCGAGAAAGCATTGCTTGCGGCCGCGCCGAAACGGGCCGAGCGATGGAAGAAGATCCTTCTCGAAGCTTCGCAGCAATCGCGCCGCCATCGCGTCCCCACGCTGGCCCCCCTTGCGAAACCCGACGCGGCGTTTTCCGCGCATTGCGAAGGACGGAGTATCCTTCTTTCGGAGCGGTCCGACGCGCCACTCCTGCGCCATATCCTGGAGGGGAACGTCGCCACGGGACTCCCCGTCACAGCGGCGCTCGCGACTGGCCCCGAAGGCGGCTGGACCGACGCCGAGTTCGAATGCGCCCGCCAGAATGGTTTTTGTGAAGCGTCGCTTGGCCGCCTGATTCTCCGCACCGAAACCGCGGTGATTGCCGCGCTGGCGTCGGTGAATTACGCCCTGTCCGGTGGGCCATCGTAAGCCCAGACTCACGTCTTCCAGGGAGGACTAATAAGCCACGAGAGCGGCAGTTCCGCTTGCAACGCCACGCACCCTGCTCGAATCATATGGAAGTATAAGGCTTCGTCACGCCGGGCCCTTTGCACAAAAGAGCAAAATGGCAACTGGCGCGCGCCGCGACGCCCATGCTATAAATAACAAGCACTCAAGATGGACCGCTCGGAACAGAAACAACGCGGCGACTCGACTCCTCCGGAAAATCCGGGACCCGTTATTTCTTCGGTTCCTGTTTCTGCGAACTCGTCTGCTGCTCCCACGCCGGATGCGGCTTCTCCTGCGAACACTCTTCGCAAAGAGATTCGCGTCTGGACACGCGACTTGCTTATCGCCATCGGGCTTGCGCTGGTCATCATCGTTTTTCTCTATCAGCCGGTAAAAGTCGAAGGCACCAGCATGGCGCCGCTACTCTCCGACCAGGAGCGCATCTTCATCAACAAGTTTGTCTATCGCTTCGAGCCGATCGAGCGCGGTGACGTGGTCGTTTTTTGGTATCCGCTCGATCATACGAAATCATTTATCAAGCGCGTCGTGGGCTTGCCCGGCGAGATGGTGGAAATCCGCCAGGGAATTTTGTACGTGAACGGAAAAGTTATTCCAGAGCCGTACGTCCCGCCTCAGTATGAGGACAGCAGCGACTTCGGGCCGGTGCGCGTGCCCAAAGACAGCTTTTTTGTTTTGGGCGACCACCGCATCAGCTCGAACGATTCGCGCGTCTTTGGTCCGGTTGCCAGTCAGTTTATTTACGGCCGCGCGGTGTTTGCGTACTGGCCCGTGGATCATTTCGGCTCGCTCGAAACCACCGAAGCGAGCAGCAAATAAAAGGCGATGTACATGAACACTAAGGGAGGCTCCACTGACAGAAGTCCAGCACCGACCCGCGACCCTCGCGCTGGAAGACGGGCGCCTCTTTAACGGACGCGCCGCGGGCGCCATCACGCGCCGCGGCGGCGAAGTCGTTTTCAACACCAGCCTCACCGGTTATCAGGAAGTTTTCACCGACCCAAGCTATGCGGGGCAAATTGTCTGCCTCACGTATCCGCATATCGGCAACGTCGGCGCGAACCTTGAAGATGAAGAGTCGGGGAGGCCGTACATTGAGTCGCTGATTGTCCGCGAATTCTCGCAGATCTCGTCCAACTGGCGATCGTCGGAAAGCGCTCAGCTTTATCTGAACCGTCACAAAGTTCCTGTTATTTGGGACATTGATACGCGCGCGCTGGTGCGCCACATCCGGAACGTTGGCGCTCTGCGGGGAATGGTCTCGACGGACGGGACTCCTGCGGAGCAACTGGTTTTTGAGGCCAAGCAGTTGCCTAAGATGGCGGGCCTCGAGCTTGCCAGCCGGGTGACGTGCGCGAAGCCGTATGGATGGGACCAAGGCTCGGTCGAAGTAGCGGTTTCGCCGTGGGCCGAGCAGATGGGTGAGTCTGACGCGAAGGGCGAGAGTCATAAGCATCGCGTTCTGGCGTTTGACTACGGCATCAAGCAGAACATTCTGCGGCTCCTTGTGGACCACAATTGCGACGTGTGGGTCGCGCCCGCGCGGACTCCAGCGGAAGATGTTCTCGACTTGAAGCCGGATGGGGTTTTTCTCTCGAATGGGCCCGGCGATCCCGAGCCCATCGGCTACGCCATTGAAACCATTCGCAAGCTCATTGGGCATGTGCCCATTTTCGGGATTTGCCTCGGGCATCAACTTTGCGGACTGGCGCTTGGGGGCAAAACCTTCAAACTGAAATTCGGCCATCACGGGTCGAATCATCCAGTTAAGAATCTGCTCACAGAACAGGTGGAAATCACCGCGCAGAATCACGGTTTTGCCGTGGACCCTGACTCGCTGCCTTCGCGAGACGTGGAAATCACGCATATCAACCTGAACGATCACACCAACGAAGGGATGCGCCACAAAAAATTGCCTCTTTTTAGCGTGCAGTATCACCCGGAGGCCTCGCCTGGGCCGCACGATTCGCACTATTTGTTCACGCAGTTCACGGACATGATGAAAGAATGGCGCCAGCCGGGGAGCTCAAGGCGCTAAACGAGTTTCGCGGTCATTTATACTGGGGCAGGGCAGTTGGCAGGCAACGAGGGTCGAACCGCGCGTTGACGGAGAGCAATGCCTAAACGGAAAGACATCAAGAAGATTTTAATTATCGGCTCCGGGCCGATCATTATCGGCCAAGCCTGCGAATTTGATTACTCCGGGGCACAGGCGTGCAAGGCGCTGCGAGCGGAGGGCTACGACGTCGTCCTGGTCAACTCCAATCCTGCGACGATCATGACCGATCCGGAATTGGCGAGACGTACGTACATCGAGCCGCTCACGCGCGAATATCTGGAAGAAATTATTGCCAAGGAGAAGCCGCATGCGCTGCTGCCTACGGTCGGCGGGCAGACCGCGCTGAACCTTGCCGTCGAGCTTTCTGAAACCGGCATCCTAGAAAAATACAAAGTGGAAATGATTGGCGCATCGCTTCGTGCCATCAAGGTCGCCGAAGACCGACTGTGGTTCAAGGACGCTTGCCGCAAAATTGGGTTGGAAGTGCCGGCTTCGGCACTGGTGAACAACGCAAAAGATGCGATGCGCCTTTGCGATCAACTCGGCTTCCCGTTGGTCATTCGTCCGTCGTTCACTCTGGGCGGCACCGGCGGATCGATTGCATACAACAAGGAAGAATTCGCCGAATCCATTTCCGCAGCACTGGACCTGAGCCCGGTTCACGAAGCGCTGGTCGAAGAATCGGTCCTTGGTTGGAAGGAGTACGAACTCGAAGTGATGCGCGATTTTCGCGACAACTTCGTGGTTATCTGTTCGATAGAAAACTTCGACCCGATGGGCGTGCACACCGGAGATTCCATCACCGTCGCTCCGGCGCAGACGCTGACCGACAAGGAATACCAGCGCATGCGCGACGCCGCGGCGGCCATCATCCGCGAAGTAGGCGTCGAGACCGGCGGGTCGAACGTGCAGTTCGCCATCAATCCCGAGAATGGCCGCATGGTCATCATCGAGATGAATCCTCGCGTTTCGCGCAGCTCGGCCCTTGCAAGTAAAGCCACGGGTTTTCCGATTGCGAAGATTGCCGCGCGGCTCGCGGTGGGGATGAGCCTCGATGAGATCCCCAACGACATCACGGAGAAGACTCCTGCGTGTTTCGAGCCGACCATCGATTACGTCGTGGTGAAAATCCCGAAATGGCAGTTCGAAAAGTTTCCCGGCGCGGACAGCACGCTCGGCACGCAGATGAAGTCCGTTGGCGAAGTGATGGCTATCGGCCGCACGTTCAAGGAAGCGCTACAAAAGGGCATTCGGTCGCTCGAACCGAGCACGCCTTGGCGCGCTCCGGCTGAAACTCCGGATTCGCTGCTGCGCGAGAAGCTGGCCACGCCGCGCCCCGACCGCATTTACTGGCTGCTGACCGCGATGGAACGGGGCCTCCACGCCGAAGAAATCTGCGAGCTCACAAAAATTGATCCCTGGTTCATTCATCAGATCGAAGAACTAACAGCCATGAACCGGCGCGCCGCCGGCGTCACCGTCGAGACCGCTTCGAAGGATTTGCTGCGCGAAGTGAAGCGCCATGGTGCCAGCGACGAGCAATTAGCGCAGATTTGGCGCACCACTCCGGCTTCGGTTCGCTTGCAGCGCGCGCGCTACGGCGTAGCACCTGTCTTCAAACGCGTAGATACATGTGCTGCGGAATTCGAATCCTTCACACCATACCTTTACTCGAGCTACGAGGACGAGGACGAGTCCGACGCCCAGCAGCGCCCGAAAATCATGATTCTGGGTAGCGGCCCGAACCGCATCGGGCAGGGTATTGAATTCGATTATTGCTGTTGTCACGCTTCCTATGCTTTGCACGAAGACGGCTTCGAAACCATCATGGTGAATTGCAACCCTGAGACAGTTTCGACGGATTACGACACTTCGGATCGGCTTTATTTCGAGCCGCTGACGCTCGAAGACGTGCTTGCGATTGTCGAGCGCGAGAAGCCGCAAGGCGTCATTGTTCAATTTGGCGGGCAGACGCCGCTGAATCTTGCGCTGGAACTGAAGCGCAACGGCGTTCCCATCATCGGGACGGCCCCAGAATCCATTGACTTGGCGGAAGACCGCCGGCGGTTCGGCCGCCTGCTGGAAGAATTGAAGATTCCGCAGCCGCGCAACGCCACCGCGCTGATTCCCGAGGAAGCCGCGCGGGTCGCCGCTGAGATTGGCTTGCCGGTGCTGGTGCGCCCGAGCTATGTCCTGGGCGGCCGCGCCATGGTGATCGCGTATGACGTCAACACCGTGCAGGATTACGTCGCACAGGCGGCGCTGATGGGCCCGGCGCGCCCCGTGTTGATTGACCAATTCCTGGAAGAAGCCACCGAAGTCGACGTGGACGCGCTCGCAGACGGTACCGACGTCATCATCGGCGGCATTATGGAGCACATCGAAGAAGCCGGCGTGCACTCCGGCGACTCTTCCTGCGTGCTGCCTCCGGTTAGCTTGACGCCCGCCGTTCTTGATACGATTCGCGAGTACACGCGCCGTCTTGCTCTTGCGTTGAAGGTCGTTGGCTTGATGAATGTGCAGTACGCCATCCAGCGCGACACGGTTTACGTGCTGGAAGTCAATCCGCGCGCGTCGCGTACGGTTCCGTATGTGAGCAAAGCAACAGGCGTTCCGCTCGCAAAAGTGGCTGCTCGTTTGATGGCAGGAAAAAAGTTGGCCAGCATGCATTTGCCCGTGGTGAAGAACAACGGCGTCGTGGAAATTGCCGTTCGCGAGTTTTATTCCGTGAAGTCGCCGGTCTTTCCCTTCAACAAATTCCGCGGTGTGGACACCATTCTCGGGCCGGAGATGCGGTCGACGGGGGAAGTCATGGGCATTTCCACGTCGTATGGACAGGCGTTCGCCAAAGCACAGCTAGCTGCAGGCCAGCGCTTGCCGCGCCAGGGCACGGTGTTTCTCAGCGTGAACGACCGCGACAAAAAACATCTGGCTGCTCTTGGCAAAGAGCTTTCCTCACTGGGTTTTCGTTTGCTTGCCACGCGCGGCACGGCGGCAGCCCTCGAAGCCGTGGGAATTCAAGCGCAGGCGGTCTTCAAAGTGAACGAAGGCCGGCCCAACATTGTGGACCTGGTGAAAACGGGAAAGATCGATCTGATTATTAACACACCGCTCGGGCGCGAGTCTTTTTACGACGAGAAGTCGATTCGGCGCGCGGCGATTCGCTACAATATACCCTGTATCACCACGCTGGCTGCGGCCAACGCGGCGGCGCGAGGTATTCACGCCCTCCACGAACAAGGCATCGAGGTTGCCGCGCTGCAGGACCTGCACAAAGGCCAGGCCGCCGCTTCCGGCGCGCCTGCCTCAGGAGATTGAGCTATGGATTTGTCGGGAGTATTTCCCGCGTTAGTCACACCATTTGCCGGAGACGGCTCGGTTTCCATCGCCGATCTGCAGCACAACGTTCAGCAATACAACCGCACAGGCCTGGCCGGCTACGTGGCGATGGGTTCCACGGGAGAGTCCGTTCTGCTTTCACGGGGGGAAGCCGAAGCGGTTCTCGTCGCGGTAAAAGACAACGCCGCGAGCGACAAGAAGCTGATTGCGGGAACCGGCGCGGAGTCCACGGCGGAAACCATCGAGCGGACCAAGCGAGCGGCGGAGCTTGGTTATGACGCCGCGCTGGTCAAGACTCCTTACTATTACAAACCGGCGTACCGGCCGGAGAACTACATCGCACACTACCAGCGCGTTGCCGATGCTTCGCCGATCCCCGTGCTGCTCTATTCCGTGCCGCAGTTTACCGGAGTGGCGCTCGAGCCGCCCGAGGTTGCCAAACTGGCCGAGCATCCGAACATTATCGGAATGAAAGAGAGCTCTGGAAACGTGCAGCGGGTCGCCGAAATCGTCGCGAGTGTCCCCCGCGACTTTCAAGTGCTCGTGGGCTCGGCCGCAACTATTTATCCCTCCATCGTCTTGGGCGCACGTGGGGCCATCCTCGCGCTGGGCTCGGTTTTGCCGGAGAAGTGCGTTGAGCTTTACGGTCTGATTCGCCACGGTAACCACGAGAAGGCTCGCGAACTGCAGGAAGTAATTCTGCGCGCGTCGAAACTCGTAGTTTCCGAGTGCGGAATTGCCGGCGTGAAATACGCAATGGACCAGCGCGGATATCGCGGCGGCGTGCCCCGGCCTCCGCTCCTCCCGCTCAAAGATGAACAAAAGAAACGTGTTAACTCCCTTTTGGAGACGCTCGAACCAACTGCCATGCGGGCCTGATTCCGGTGTAATATGGCATGGATTTGCGCCTGGCCTGCTTGCGTTTGAACGCGGAACGAAACCGGAAATTGAGTGAGACGTTTTCTCGCTGAGTTCATCTAACCGCTCATGGATTGTCGCGCTCTCGCGTTCAACCAACTCCCCCACCAGCCGAAGCTGTTCCTCGCTTATTTGGAGAAATTTGAACGCGTGAACGCGTTCTACGCCCACCCGCCCACGATGCAGGCGGTGACACAAGCAAGCCGCAAATTGGATTATCCCGCAGCGCGTCGAGCGGAAGTGGCGAGGATTCTTGGGAAGCAGAACGCTGAGTTGGGCGCCGGGGCGGAAACGCAGGCCAATCTGGACCGGCTGGCGAACGGGGCGCTGGCGGTTGTGTCAGGGCAGCAGGTCGCGCTATTTGGCGGTCCAGCGTATGCCGCATACAAAGCGCTGACGGCAATTCAGATTGCGGAAGAATTGACGCGAGACGGAATCGACGCGGTGCCAGTTTTCTGGATGGCAACGGAAGATCACGACTTGGAAGAAGTGCGGCACACGAGTTTGTTCGATGCCGGGAAACTAATTCGCTTCGAGTTGCCGGATGGGAATGCGGCGGAAAAGCCCGTGGGGCGTATTCCGCTGGGAACGGATGGCGGAAGGCTGGCGCGCGAGGCCGCCGATTTGCTGGAGAAAGACGGCGGCGAGCTGCTCGCGCAACATCTGCTGGAGAGTTATAAAGCCGAGGAGTCTTACGGAAGCGCGTTCGGGAAATTGTTCGCGCGATTGTTTGCGCACCAGGGATTGATTTTCATGGATCCGCTGGATGCGGGGCTGCACAAAGCTGCGGCGCCGCTCTACCAGCATGCGCTCGCGGAGCGGGATGTTCTGAACGAAAAGTTACTGGAGCGAGGAAAGGAACTCGAGCGCGCGGGATTTGATGCGCAGGTCAAAGTAACGTCGAAGAGTACCCTGCTTTTTCGGTTTGAGAATGGCGCGCGGCAAGTGATTTCAGCGAGCAGCGACAGATTTCACGTGGAGGCGAAGAGTTGGTCACGCGAAGAACTAACGCACCTCACTCACACGGAGCCGGAAAATTTCAGTCCCAATGCCCTCTTCCGTCCCGTGGTGCAGGACTATTTGCTGCCGACGATTGCGTTCATCGGCGGACCGGCGGAACTTTCCTACATCGCGCAATCGGAGGTTGTTTATCAGCATCTCCTAGGACGAATGCCGGTCATGCTGCCGCGCGCGGGTTTCACGCTGGTTGACGCCAAGGCCGCCAAACTTCTGCGGAAGTATGAGTTGTCGGTCGAAGACGTGTGGGCCGGTTCGCAGGGCTTGCGGCAAAAGATGGAAAAGCACTCCGTGACAGGATCGCTGGCCAAGGATTTCGAGCGCGACCAGGCGCAACTTGGTGAGATGCTCGCGAAACTCGGCGAGAAAATTGAAACGCTCGACCCCACGTTAAAAGCCACCGTTGAAAAGACGAAAGAAGGCATCGAATTTCACCTGGACAAACTGCGGCGCAAAACGGGCGTGGCGCTCGATCAGAAAGCGGGCCTGCTCGCAGCCCACGAAGAGCATCTGGAATCGCTTTTGAACCCGCACAAAGGGCTACAGGAGAGGGAACTCTGCCTGCTGCCGTTTTTGGCGCGCTGGGGCGAAGGCGCTCTCGACGAACTGCAAAACCTGTGTGGCAGCGAACAGCTCGGGCATCACTTCCTTGTTGAATTTCCTTAGAAAATTCCGCAATCTACCGACGCAGCCTGGCGACCACTTTGATGCAAACAATCATTGTGAAGACGGATCGGCGGACGCAGCTTGTGGACGTGACCACGCAGGTGCAGAAGGCCGTGTCCGCGGCGAAAATCTCCAAAGGAATTTGCTACTTGTACGTGCCGCACACCACCGCGGGAATTGCCATCAACGAGTGCGCAGACCCAGATGTGGCGCGCGACATTGAAGGAGCGCTAGACCGGCTCATCCCAAAGACCGGGCCGTACCGGCACAGCGAAGGAAATTCCGACTCGCACGTGAAATCCGTGCTCGCAGGCAGCAGCCAGATCGTCTTCGTGGAGGAGGGTCGCCTGGCGCTGGGCCGCTGGCAAGGAGTCTTCTTTTGCGAGTTCGACGGTCCGCGCGAGCGAAAACTAATTGTGAAGACGCAGGCAGATGGAAGGGATGAAATCCCGGCCTAATCAAGGCCGACGCGGCGAACGAGGTCTTTGAAGCGAGGATCGTCGCGAATGGGATCAAAGTAGGGATGCGTCTTGAGTAAAAGCAGAGTGTTGGAGTGTTCCTTGTAGGCTTGCTCGAGCCACGAAAATGCCCCCTCCTTCTCATCGACTCCTAAATAGGCGTTCACAAAGGCGCCGGCTGGAACGTAGCCGGTCTGCTTGCGCTTCTTCAGCTCGGCAAGTAGGCGCATACCATCTGCAAGGTATTCCTGCGTTGGGTCGCCGGATAAATTCTTGAGAGGAAGCACTGCGAGCGATTTGATTCTGGGCCGCGACGCACCATTAGCACGCGCGCGTATGAAAAAGTAGGCGAGCGCAATCAGGACCAGGACGACGGCACCGCCCACAGCAGGCGAGCTACGCGCGCCCACCACGTCGCGCTTTTTTTGCTCTTCTCCAAACGCAGCTTGCGGTTTTGCTGCCAGGCATCCAGTTCGGCCGGAAACGCGTAGACGGAGCTGGCCTTGTCGTGTAAGTGGCGGTGAACAGGCATTCCCTCGCGCTTCTCCCAACGCTGCATGGTCACATCGCGGTCGAGGTATGACGCGATTTCCTTCCAAGAATCCAGGCGGTTCTCGGGCGGTGTCTGGAGGCCTGCCGTGCCAGGGGAGGGCTCACTCACGCAGTTCTCCTCAATGGCCTGCGGTTGCCAGAAGGTCAGTACACCGATTGTAACTCCACCTGGAAGGGACCGCGAATCAAGGCACTCGACGGCAAATAGGACAAACCAAGGCATTCCGCGCATTGCCGTTTGACGGCAGCCAGAATGGACGTTTTTAACCAACTCGTCGATCCGCCGCTCGCCCAGGATCCGGGAAACAACGGCAATGTTTGGCTGTCCCTGCAAAAGACCAAGGGATTGTCCGACCTGTACGTGCAGAGCAGCGCGTGGCAGCCAGGAGGAAGCACGGGCTGGCACTCTCATCCCGGCCATAGCCTAATCATTGTGACGGCGGGGTCCGTAACGAACCACGAAAGGGATGATCCCCGTTGCACGCCTCATGTGTACACATTTGTCCCAGGACAACCGGCGCCGACTTTCGTGCACCCCGGCGGCAACCACCCGCACATCGTCCGGAATGAAGGCACGGTCCCAGCGTCAACAATCGCCGTCCAGCTAATTCCTGCAGACACCCAGCGGCGGATTGACACGCCAAGCCCGGGGAATTGTCCGTTTTGAAAACGATGCGCTGATTCGTTCACACGAAGGCAAGCTCGACGGCTTGTCGAACTCGCGCGCCCAGAGCTGCTGAACCTTCCGACATCAAGGCAACGTGAAGGCGACGAGGGAATCGCCGAGCTTTTCTTCGGTGATTTTGGGGTGACCACCAGCAGCGATAACAAGATATTGCTTGCCTGTTGCGGACACACGATAGGTCATGGGAGTGGCATTGCCGCAGGCCGGCAGCTGGGCCTTCCACAATTCCTTGCCAGTTTCGACATCGAAGGCGCGGAAATTGCAATCCGTCGTGCCAGCGATGAAGACAAGTCCGCCCGCGGTGATGATTGGGCCGCCTAGGCTGATCGAGCCAGGCGGAACCTGCGGGTGTTCGCCGCCGAAATCGCCCATCGAGCCGAGAGGAACCTGCCAGCGAATCATTCCTTCTGTCATGTCCACAGCGGTGAGTGTGCCCCAAGGCGGCGGGCTGCACGGAAGGTCCGAAGGCGACTGGATGAAACGGCGGTAGAGGCCGTAGGGAGCGCCGAGTTGATCTCCGTAGTCGCCGTCTTCCGTGCGCCCACCGCGATCATTGTACTTTTCGCGGGGAATCAATCGCGCGATGGCCGCGAGATTATTGACGTTCGTCACCAAGAGGCCGCGCTTGGGGTCGAAGGCGTAGCCGCTCCAAGTCATGCCGCCGATGTTTCCGGGCACTATCAGTGTTCCTTGCAGGCTCGGGGGCGTGAAGATTCCTTCGTTGCGCAGATGCGAAATGTAGTTGTGGCACCAGTCGCGATCTTCCGGAGTGGGACCCCATGCCTGAACGGCGGAAATCGCGTGGGGAACGAGCGGCGGAGGCTTCAGGGGGAAAGGTTGCGTGGGCGAAGCGACTTCGCCGGGCACCTCGGTTTTCGGAACGGGGCGCTCTTCGACAGGAAAAACCGGCTTGCCAGTGTCGCGGTGGAGGACATAGAGGAGTCCCGATTTGTTGCCTTGAATCACGACGGGGACGTCTTTGCCATCGACCTGCAGAGTGGCGAGCAAAGGCTGCGACGCGCTGTCGAAATCCCAAAGATCGTGATGAACAAGCTGGAAGCCCCAGACGAATTCGCCGGTCTTTCCACGAAGTGCAACGACGGAGTTGGCCCACTTGTCATCGCCCGGGCGGAGGCCGCCGTAATAGTCTGGGCTTGCGCTTCCGGTGGGGACGAAAAGCAGGTCGCGCTCGGCATCAACGGCCATGATGGACCAGGCGTTTCCGGCGCCGCTGCGCCAACGTGGCCCTTTTCCTTCTGCTGCAGCTGATGACGGATTCCCGGGAAGCGGGTCCCAGCTCCAGCGAAGAGCGCCCGAGCGGGCGTCATAGGCGCGGACGACGCCGCGGGCCATGTCCACGCGGTGATTGTCGTCAATGGCGGAGCCGACGACGACAAGGTCGTCAATGATGGCGGGCGGGGAAGTCATGTGATACCAGCCGGGATCGTATTGTGGAACGTCGCGCAAGGTGACTTGTCCGTTTTTGCCGAAGTCGGAGCAGCGCGCACCAGTGACGGCATCCACGGCCACGAGGCGGGCGTCTTGCGTGGACTCGAAGATGCGGCGATGGCAGGGTTTGTCTTTGGCCCGCGTGGTGTCGAGCCAGGTTGCCACGCCGCGGTTGACGAGGCCGTCGCCGTAGTCGCCATCGAGATCGATCTTGGGATCGTAAGCCCAGCGCTGCTTTCCCGTCTCTGGATCGAGCGCGATGATGCGGTTGAAAGCGGTGGTGAGATAGAGCGTTCCATCGACCAGGAGCGGAGTGGTCTCGAAGCCACTGCGCTTTCTGCGGCGGCTGGCTTCGGAAATGTCGCCCGTGTGGAATGTCCATGCGACCTTGAGTTGGGCGACGTTGTCGCGATTGATTTGCGTCAGTGGAGAGTATCGCATGCCACCGGCGTCGTGGCCGTAGTAAAGCCAGGAATCGGCGGCAGTATCTGACGGAGTTTGCGCGGCCGCCAAGACAAGAAAGCTACAAATCGATAAAAGCAAAACAAGAAAATCCGCGAGCCTGGCTCGGTGATTCATTTGGAGCCCCTGAAGAGAGACGGAATTGTGCACGGATTTGTTCCCAGAGGGCGACTGGGCCGGAGAGTCAGCGGCCCTTAAGCTTGAGGACATATTGACGGACTTATCTGGCGAGGGAGAGAAATAAGAGAAACGCTGTGAAGCCTAGTCGACAGGCGGGAGAGCAAACTCGAGTTCGTAAAACGCGATTGTCCTCCTTCGAAGGCCGGTGTGCTAGAGTTTTTGTGCAATGAGAAGGCTCGGAATCTACGTGCAGGTGCCGTTTTGTCAGACGAAGTGTACCTACTGCAATTTTCATACGGGGGTGGTAGCGAAGGAGCGCTTTGCGCCGTATGTGGAGGCGGTGTGCCGGGAGATTCGAGAGCATCGTGAGTTGTTGAGAGTGGCGGGAGTGATTTGGGGGAGTGGCGAGTGGCCCCTCGAAACTCTGGGTACACGAGGGACAAGTGGTGGGAACCGGGATTTCGATTTGGACACGGTTTACTTCGGGGGTGGAACACCGAGCCTGTTAGAGCCGGGACATTTGCAAGAGATTCTCGAAGCGCTTCGGGAGACCTTCGGTGGGAACGGATCGACCGGAGTTGGAGTGAACTGCGGTATTTCAACGCACAGCAGACGCAGGGAAGAGCACACTGAGCACGGAGATCCTGAAGAGGTGACGCTGGAGGCGGATCCGGAGACGGCTGAAGAGGAGAAGGCGGCGGCGTGGGTGAAGGCAGGAATCAACCGCGTGAGTTTTGGGGTGCAGTCGTTTTCGGACGAAGAGTTGGCCGCCGCGGGGCGAATGCATCGGCGAGCGGACGTTTACCGGGCAGTGCCGATGGTGCGCGAGGCTGGGATTCGCAACATCAGTTTTGACTTGATTGCGGGATTGCCCCGTCAAACCAGAGACAGTTGGAACCAATCGCTGGCGGAATTGATTGCGCTGAGGCCGGAGCACGTGTCGGTTTATGTGCTGGAAGTAGACGAAGGGAGTCGGCTGGGGAAAGAGATGTTGGCTGGAGGAAGGCGGTACAGCGCGCCGGCGGTGCCAAGCGAAGACGAAATGGCTGAGTTTTATGAAATAGCGCAGGAGAAGCTGGGAGGCGCGGGGTATCGGCATTATGAGATTTCAAATTGGGCGAGGCCAGGGTTTGAATCGAAGCACAACTTGAAGTATTGGAGGCGCGAGCCGTATTTAGGATTTGGGGCGGGCGCGCATTCGTTTTCGGGCACGCAACGCTGGGCGAATGCCCATGATGCGGCCGCTTATGTGAGCGCGATCCAGGGTGGGAGATTGCCGGTCGAGCAGTTGGAAGGTGTGACGGCAGTGCAGGCGCTCGAGGAAGAGTTGTTTTTGGGATTGCGGCAGTTGGACGGAATTGACGTCAGGCGAATTGAAAAAGAATACGGTGTTGCTCTCGCGGGGAGATTTGAACCGCTGGCTGCGGCGGGCTTGGTGCAACGCGAGGGAGACGTGGTGCGGTTGGCGAAAGAGAAGTTAAGTGTGTCGAATGAGGTGTTTGTGGAACTGATGAGGTGAGGTAAGGAATAGCGGAGTAAGAAAGCCACAGAGAGCGCGGAGAAGCAAGCGGAAAAGGGCAAAGGGATTTCAGAGTGAGGACTTGGAACAAAGGGGAAGCGAGATGAGCTACACGGTGGCGAAGGGGAATCAGAGAGTGGATCCGGATGAGGTGAAGATTAGCGGGAAGGCGCTGGAAGGTGTGGTGGATTTGCGCAGCGACACGGTAACGCGGCCAACGGATGAGATGCGGCGTGCTATGGCGGCGGCCGAAGTGGGCGACGACGTCTACGGAGAAGATCCGACGGTCAACAAACTGGAGAAGCGCGCGGCAGAGACTTTTGGAAAAGAGGCTGCGCTGTTCGTGCCGACGGGCTGCATGGGCAATCTGATTTCCATCAAGATTTGGACGCATCACGGGAACGAGGTGATTTGCGAAGAGCGCAGTCACGTGAATTTGTACGAACTCGCGTCGATGTCGGCGATTGCAGGATGCATGCCGCGTGTGGCGCGCGGGGAAGATGGAATTTTGAGTTGGGAAGAAATCAGAGCGGTGATCCGGCCGAAAATTTATTACGACTCGCAAACGGCGCTGATCTGCCTAGAAAACACAAGCAACATGGCGGGGGGAACGGTGTATCCGACTGAGCGCGTGAACGAGGTTTGCGATGAGGCTCATAAACTTGGGCTGAAGGTGCATCTGGACGGCGCCCGCATTTTTAACGCTGCGGCGGCGCTGGGGGACCATGTCGCGGTGATGACAAAGAGAGTGGATTCGGTAATGTTTTGTTTGTCGAAAGGACTCGGCGCACCGGTAGGCTCGGTGGTAGCGGGATCGAAGGCGTTCATCGAGAAGGCGCGGATTTATCGCAAGATGTTTGGCGGCGGGATGCGGCAAGCCGGAGTGATTGCGGCGGCCGGATTGATTGCACTGGAAAAGTCGCCAGCGCGGCTGCACGTAGATCATGGAAACGCGAAATTGTTGGCTGAAGGCATCGCTCAGATTCCGGGGTTGACGATTGATCCGAAGAAGGTGCAGTCAAACATCGTGATTTTTGATTGCACGGGGGCGGGAATGACCGCGGTGGAATTGTGTGATGCGGTACATGCGCACGGCGTGTGGGCGCAAGATACGGCACTGTATTCTGTGCGCGTGGTGACGCATTGCGACGTGGACCGTGCTGGGTGTGAGCGGGCCTTGGCGGTGTTGACGGAAGTGGTGACGAAAAAGAGAAAGGCGGGGGCATGAGTTTTGGGCGCGCGGCGATTATTTGCGGGGCCATGGCGTGTGTGCTTGCCGCGTTTGCGGCGAGCAGCGGGCAGACACCGCCTGCCAACAATGATGCCACCAAAGTTGCTCCAACGGCCGAAGAGGCGAGGAAATTCATTGAGAACGCGCAGAAGGAGTTGTTTGATCTCGGCGTCAAGGCATCTCGAGCGTCGTGGGTACAGGAAAATTTCATCACTGACGATACGGAGAAAATCGCCGCGGATGCAGGCGAAGTACTGAATACAGCGAGCACGAAATTCGCAAAAGAGGCGCACCGTTTCGACGGATTGCAGTTGGCCCCGGAGCTGGCGCGGAAGCGATTGCTGCTGGAATTGGCGACGGGATTTCCCGCGCCTAACGATCCCAAAGCACAGAAAGAACTAGCCGAGATCCTAGCATCGCTCGATGGGGACTATGGGAAGGGGAAGTGGTGTCCCGATGGCGACAAGGGCAAATGTCTGGACGTGACGGCGGTAGAAAAATTCATGGCGGAAAGCCGTGACGCGGACGCGCTGAAGCGCGCCTGGGTGGGATGGCATGCGATTGGCGCACCGATGCGGCAACGCTACGCGCGGATGGTGGAGCTGGGAAATGCTGGTGCGCGCGAACTCAGTTATACGGACGTGGGAGCGTTGTGGCGTTCGAATTACGACATGCCACCCGATGCTTTTGCGAAAGAAGTAGACCGGCTGTGGGAGCAACTGAAGCCGCTGTACTTGTCGCTGCACGCGTACGTGCGCGGCCAATTGCGGAAGAAATATGGAAACGCGCTGGTGCCCGCGAACAGGCCGATCCCAGCGCATTTGCTGGGAAACATCTGGGCGCAAGAGTGGAACAACGTCTATTCGCTGATGGATTCGCCGAAACCGCCGCAAAGCTATGATCTCACGAAGATTTTACAAGAGCGCAAGACGGATGCGCGGGGCATGGTGAAGTACGGGGAGAATTTCTTTACATCGCTGGGATTTGCGCCGCTGCCTGCGACGTTCTGGGACCGGTCGCTCTTCACGAAACCTGCGGACCGGGACGTGGTATGTCACGCCAGCGCGTGGAACGTGGATTTCCAAGAAGATCTGCGGATCAAGATGTGCATACAAATCCGCGAAGAGGACTTCCGCACGATTCACCACGAACTGGGGCACAACTTTTATCAGCGAGCGTATAAGAATCAGCCGCCGCTGTTTCAAAGCAGCGCAAATGACGGGTTTCACGAGGCGGTGGGAGACACGATCGCGCTTTCGGTGACGCCGGAATATTTGAAGAAGATTGGCTTGATCGAGACGGTGCCCCCGGCTTCCGGGGACATCGATTACCTGTTGCAGCAGGCGTTGGAGAAAGTCGCGTTCCTCCCGTTTGGGTTGCTGGTGGATGAGTGGCGCTGGGAAGTGTTTTCGGGGCAGGTGACGCCTGCGGATTACAGCAAAGCGTGGTGGGAACTGCGAAGACACTATCAGGGCGTTGCGTCTCCGGTAGAGAGGACAGAGGCGGATTTCGATCCGGGTGCGAAATATCATATTCCGTCCAATACACCATATGCGCGATATTTCCTGGCCCGGATCTTGCAGTTTCAGTTTCATCGCGCGCTCTGCAAGGAAGCGGGGATTACCGGACCGCTGCACCGCTGCTCGATTTATGGGAACAAAGTAGCCGGAGAAAGGCTGAACCAAATGCTTTCGATGGGGCAAAGCCAGCGGTGGCAGGAAGCCCTGGAAACGTTGACGGGACAAAAGCAAATGGATGCGACAGCGCTGGCGGATTATTTTGCGCCATTGAAGGCGTGGCTCGACGAACAAAACAAGGCCAAGGGCTATCCGGTTGGGTGGTGAAGACTTACCCGAGCGGGCCGGGGTGCTTGAGGTAGCGGTCGATGATGGCGTCGGCGGTGCGGTAGACGAACGCAAGAACCGTGGGCGTGGGATTGGCGGAAGCATTCTGTGGAAACGTGGAGCCGCCAAGAATGAAGAGATTCGTCAGTTGCCAGTGCTGAAGATAGGGAGAGACGACCGAATGATCGGGCGAATCTCCCATGATGGTACCGCCCTGGATGTGCGTGGAGTTGTAGCGGGTTGCATCGTAGGAGCGCAATCCAGGAAAAGGATTAATCTCACGCGCGCCCATGGCCTTGGCGACTTGGACGCCAATCGGCGTCGCAAACTCGGCCATTTTGCGTTCGTTGTCGCGCCAATCGAGCGTTAATCTGAGGAGCGGGTCGCCGAGTGCGTCCTTGTAAACGGGGTCGAGATCCATGAAATTGGTTTTGTAAGCGAGATGCTCCCCTGCGAAGCCAATGGTTGCCGTTCGGTCATAATAAGAAACTGAGGCTTTCTTCCATTCCGACCCCCAAGTGGCTTTGATGGAATTTGGCAAAACGCCAAATGCGCCAATGGGCTGAAAACCGTACCCGCGCGCCGCGAAATACCCCCCACGAATGAAGTTGAGCGGACCACGGTCGAGATCGTCGCGGTCAAAGTCACTGAAAAGAATTCCCGCTGAGCCGGAGCCCATAAAGCGGTTGAGAGGCTGATCAAAAAAAGCGGTGGCGGCTCCAACAGTGACCTGGTGTGTCAGATTGCGCCCGACCGTGCCCCGGCCAGTGGCGGGATCATAAGGTTCGCCGATGCCGGAGAGCAGGAGAAGACGAGTATTGTTGAAGGTCCAGGAAGCCAGAAAGACAAGCGACGCAGGTTGAAAGACTTCTTCACCCGAAGCATCCACATATGTGACACCTCGCGTGACCGATTTAGAAGCGGAGTCAAAAAGGATGCGTCGAACTCGGGCGCCGGAGCGAAGAGAGACGTTCTTCCGTTTTTGAATAATGGGCAGGAGAAGATTCGTGGGCTGCGCCTTTGCGCCAACCATGCAACCGAAGCGCGCGCAGAAACCGCAATATGTGCAGCCACCGCGAGAAACCCCATCGGGATTTGAATAAGATTGGCTGATGTTCGCAGAAGGCGCCGGATAGGGATGGTAGCCGAGAGATTTTGCAGCATCTCGAAATAACGTTGAGAAATAGGGCATTTTTGTCGGTGGCGTGGGATATTCTTCGCTGCGCCAGCCTTCAAAAATGTTACCGCCCTCGATGAGCCTGCCTTTCAAGTTGCCCGCCTTGCCCGAGCTGCCGAGCAATTTGTCGACGCGCGTGTAGTAGGGCTCAAGCTCGTTATAAGTGATGCCCCAATCGCGAACGGCATGGTCCTCGGGCAGTGCCTTAGCGCCGTATTTCTCGGTGGTTTTTGTAAGCAACGCAAAACAATCGGGCAGGAACCGGGGAACTTGAGCATTCCAGTGTTCGCCGGAGCCGCCGACTCCAGCGCCCGGCAGGAAAGCCCCATGTTGGCGAAGCGGCAGAGCGCTCCGTGTGACGTTGTGTCGGAGCGTAACAGTTTCCTTCGACAGGTCCTGCATCATGCGGAGACGAATCGCGTAATCGAGTTCGTCCATGTCGGTTGCGTAATCCGAGGGCTCGCGGGACTGACCGCGCTCCAAGACGACGATGTTGAGCGATGTGCGCGCTCCAAGCTCTTTGGCCACGAGCAGCCCAGCCCAACCGCCACCGACGATGACGGCGTCCACCGGGGGAAGAGTCTTCACGACTCGTCCTCGCTCGGGCGGACCTTCGCCCCAGTCGATTGACGAAGGCTCATGGGCTTGGGGCGAAAAGCTTTGCCGTAATACTTATCCACTTCGTCGAAATTGCTCAGCCGTGGGCCAGGGAAGCCGACCAGCTGCCAGCCTATCATTCCCGCGTTTCCGCCGTGCATGGGATCGCAGAACATGCCTTCGATGGTGTTTTGGCAAAGGAGAGAAAAGAAGAGAGTGGATTCGATTTTGCGAAGCGCCTCGTCTTGCCCGGCAGGAGCGAGGAGTTGAAAGCCTCGCAGGCCCTTCAAACCTTCGCGATAAATTTGTCGCGGCGTGGCGCTGCCCTGGTAGCCCAGTTCGCGAGGCGCGTCTTCAAAAGGCCGCTGCGTGTAACGAAAACGGTCTCGGCCGTAAGAGCCCGCAAGCTGCCGATCAATAAAAATGGCCACGCCCGCTTCTCGCGCGCCTGGGCCAGATTCGTCCGAGGGGAATATGCGCGATGCGGCCGCAGCGACAATGAGGGCTTCGGTTTCGGTGAAAAAGCGAAGCGGGACACGCACTGGTTTGTGTTGCGAGGCAAGAAGAGTAGCTTTGCGGTCAAGCGAATAGACGAGGACGCCACCGAGAGTCGCGATGGAAAGCGTGAGAAAATGGCGGCGGCGCACCATGTGCGGGAGTGTAGCAGAGGAATGCACGGGCGGCACATCCCAGGAGGAACCAGACCAATCCGTGCTATAAATAGTATTTAGGCTGAATATAGGAAAAACAGATAGTGGAAAGGGACCTATCGTGGAATTCGCGTTTACGGAAGAGCAGCAGCAACTGCGAAGGAGCGTGCGCGAGTTCGCGGAAGGCGAAATCGCGCCCCACGTAATGGAGTGGGACGAAGCTTCGCATTTCCCCATGGAAATCCTGCCGAAGCTCGCGGAAATGGGGCTGCTGGGAGTGATTTTTCCGGAAGAATACGGCGGGGCGGGACTGGGCTACATCGAATACGCGCTGGCGATTGAAGAACTGGCGCGCGTGGACGGATCGGTGGGGCTCATCGTTGCGGCGCACAATTCGCTGTGCTCGAATCACATTTTCAAGTTTGGGACGGAAGCGCAGAAGAAAAAGTACCTTGTGCCACTGGCTTCGGGGAAAGCGATTGGAGCTTGGTCACTGACCGAGCCAGAAGCCGGCTCCGACGCGGGCGGAACGCGAACTACGGCCGTGCGGAACGCCAAGGGCTGGGTGCTAAATGGCGCGAAAACTTTCACCACGAACGGCCACTACGCCAATTATTGCGTGGCCATGGCGGTGACAGATAAAACGAAGGGCTCGCACGGGATTAGCGCGTTCATCCTGGAAAAGGGAATGCCGGGATTCAAACCGGGGAAGAAAGAAAACAAATTGGGAATGCGCGCGAGCGAAACGTCGGAAGTGATTTTTAGCGACTGCCATGTGCCACCGGAGAATTTGCTGGGGCCGGAAGGCGAAGGCTTTACGGGGAGCTTGAAGATTCTGGATGGCGGGCGGATTTCCATTGCGGCGTTGGCCCTGGGCATGGCGCAGGGAGCGCTCGAGGCGGCAACAAAATACGCAAAGCAGAGGAAGCAGTTCGGGCAGGCCATTAGCGAGTTTCAATCCGTGCAATTCAAGCTGGCGGACATGGCAACGCAAGTGGAAGCGGCGCGTTTGCTCGTATATCAGGCAGCGTGGCTGGCCGACAAGGAGGGGGTGCGGTTTACGCGCGAATCGAGCATGGCCAAGCTGTTTGCCAGCGAAGTGGCCGTGCGGGTGGCAAACGAATGCGTGCAGATTCACGGCGGCTATGGATTCATTAAGGATTATCCCGCGGAAAAGTATTATCGCGATGTGAAGCTGTGCACAATTGGTGAAGGCACGAGCGAGATTCAGCGTCTGGTTATTGCGCGCCAACTCCTTGGTAAGAAATAATAGCCGAGTGCATTCCCGCTCTCCGAAAAGCTCCACTGGAAAAGCATGACCGTGCCCATTGTGGCTGTTGATCGATGGGCCGAACAAGTACGCGCGGGGAATGTGCGCGCGGTGTCTCGCGCAATCACCGCGATCGAAAATCATGCGCCGGAGGCCGAAGAGCTGCTGCGGCTGCTGTTCCCGCAGACGGGGCAAGCGTATTTGACGGGCGTGACGGGAGCCCCGGGAACAGGGAAGAGCACGCTGGTGGATCGGTTGGCGGCGTTTCATCGTAAGAATCACGAACAAGTCGGCGTGATTGCCGTGGATCCGACGAGTCCGTACTCGGGCGGAGCGATTCTGGGTGACCGGATTCGCATGCAGGGACATGCGGGGGACTCTGGCACGTTTATCCGCTCAATGGCCACCCGGGGATTTCTTGGCGGGCTGGCGCGCGCCACAGCGGAAGTGGCGCTGCTGCTGGACGCGGCGGGAAAGAAGCACGTACTCATCGAAACCGTTGGCGTAGGACAAGATGAAGTCGACATCGTGCGGCTCGCGGATTGCGTCCTCGTGGTGATGGTGCCGGGGCTCGGCGACGATATTCAAAACATGAAAGCCGGGCTGATGGAAATTGCCGATATTTTTGTGCTCAATAAAGCGGATCGCGAAGGTGTAGACCGGTTGGAACAGCAGTTGCTCGCGATGCTTTCCCTAGTGATGCCGAAAGATGTCTGGCATCCGCCGGTGATTCGTGCGGTGGCAACCGAGAACAAGGGGATTGAAGAGCTGGCGCTGACCGTCAAGAAATTTGAAAAACATTTTGAATCGAGCGGCAAACGCAAGCGCAAGCACATGGAGCATTGGAAGAGCCGCCTGGTGGAATTGCTGGAATCGCGGCTGATTGAACGCGCGCTCGGCGGCCCAGGCGGCGAAGCACGGTTGACAGAACTGGCTGAAGAAGTGGCGGAACGGAAGAAGGACCCGTTTACGGCGGTGAACGAAATTCTCAAGCACAGCGGCCTTGATCGCTAGGAGACAAACGGAATGGCGGCGAAGAGATCTGGTAAGGGAAAAGGCAAAGGGAGCGCGGCGCAGGCCAGCATCGGCATCATTGGCGGAAGCGGCCTCTATTCGATGAGCGGACTGACGGACATGCGAGAGATTCGTGTGAAGACGCCGTTTGGCGATCCATCGGACGTGATCGTGCTGGGGACCCTGGAAGGGCAACGGGTGGCGTTTTTGGCGCGCCACGCGCGCGGCCACAGCATTCTGCCGAGCGAGATTAATTACCGCGCGAACATTTATGCCATGAAGCTGTTAGGCGCCGAGCGGATTATTTCCGTGAGTGCGGTGGGCTCGCTGAAAGAGGACTTGCGCCCGGGAGAATTTCTCGTGCCGGACCAGTTCTTTGACCGCACCAAAAGTCGGGCGTCTACATTTTTTGGAGACGGCCTCGTCGCACACGTGGCGTTTGCGCACCCCACGTGTGGGCAATTATCCGGTGTGCTGGGGGATGCGTGCGTGCATGAAGGGGTGAAAGTGCACCGCCGCGGAACCTATATTTGCATCGAGGGCCCGCAGTTCTCCACGCTGGCGGAGGCTGAAGTGAATCGCCAGCTGCGCTTCGATGTGATTGGGATGACCAACCTGACGGAAGCCAAGCTGGCGCGCGAGGCGGAGGTTTGTTATGCCGCGATCTCGATGATCACCGACTATGACTGCTGGCATCCGGACCACGAATCGGTAACCGCGGCCCAGATTATCGCGACGTTAAATCAAAACGCCGAGAACGCACAGAAGGTGCTACGTGCGGCGGTCCGCGAAGTTCCCGCCGAGCGTACCTGCAAGTGCGGAACCGCGCTAAAGCATTCGCTGGTTACGAATATGAAGCTGGTCCCCGCGGCCACCAAGAAGCGGCTGGCAGCCATCATTGGAAAATACATTTCGTAGGAGGGACGCGTGTCCTTGCTGGTTGTGGGATCGGTTGCCTTCGATGGCATAGAGAGCCCGTATGGAAAAGTGCACCGGGCTGTTGGCGGAGCGGCTACCTACTTTGCAGTGGCAGCGAGTTTCTTTACTCGTGTGAACCTCGTTGGAATTGTCGGCGACGACTTCACCGAGGTCGATGCGCAGATCTTTCACGGCCGCACGATTAATCTCGATGGCCTGGACCGCGCGCCGGGAAAGACGTTTTTTTGGGCGGGACGCTATTCGCGGAATCTGAACGAGCGTGTGACGCTGGCAACGGAATTGAACGTCTTCGCGGAGTTCAAGCCACGGCTGCCGGAGAAATACCGAAGCGCGGAATATGTTTTTCTTGCAAATATTGCACCGACGTTGCAATGCGATGTGCTGCAGCAGGTCACGAAGAAACCCAGGCTCGCGGCAATGGAAACGATGAACTACTGGATCGAGCGGACCAACGCGGAGTTGCGCGAGACGCTGAAACACGTGGACATCCTGATGATCAATGACTCCGAGACGCGCGAGCTTTCCAATGAGCACAACCTGCTGCGCGCGGCCAAGCATATCTTCAAGATGGGGCCGAGCATTCTGGTGGTGAAGCGCGGGGAATTCGGCGCAATGATGGTGGACAAGCGCGGAGTGTTTTGCCTGCCCGCGTTTCCTCTCGAGGAGCCGCACGACCCCACCGGAGCTGGCGACAGCTTCGCAGGCGGCTTCATGGGGTATCTCGCAGGGAGCAGGAGCACGAGTGATGCGTCCTTGCGGCGGGCTATGGTTTACGGCTCCGTACTGGGCAGTTTCGCCGTCGAGAAATTTGGATTAGACCGCTTGCGGCACCTCAAGCGCAGCGAGATACACGCCAGAGCACGCCACTTTGCGAAACTGACGCAATTCAAATTGTAACTCGATTAGAATCTCCCGAAGGCGCACGCAGGGGCTCCGGAGCCATGCTCTCTCTTCGTGAAATCCTTTTGCGGTTGACCGTTGCCGCCGTACTGGGCGCCGTCATCGGCATTGAGCGCGACTTGCGCCGCCGGCCGGCGGGCATACGCACCAGCCTTTTTGTTTGCCTGGGCACAGCGTTGTTCACCATTTTGTCCGGTGAAATCGCGCGCGCGTTCGGCGACACGGGGAGCACGCGGATCGCTTCAAACATCGTGCAGGGCATCGGCTTTCTGGGCGCCGGAGCCATTTTGCGCGAGGCTGGCGGCCGCGTCGGGATGACCACAGCGGCGACGATTTTTGTGGAGGCGGCGATTGGCATGGCCGCGGGTGGCGGTCTATACGCAATTGCGACGTATGCGACAGCACTCGTGCTCTTTGCATTGGTTTGCCTGGGATGGGCCGCGCGGCGGTTTGACTTGAAGTACCGCCCGATGGTCTTTCGATTCACCGCCAGCCACGCGGAAAATGTCGCCACGGAAGTGCAACGCTTGATGGCGGAGCTAAGAGTGCCAATGCAGCATTTTCGGGTTTCCATGGCGGGAAGCACCTCAATTGTCGAATTTGAATCTGCCGTGAGCCATAGCCAGCAAGAGAAAATTGTTACCCAGCTGAATCGCCAGGGAGTGATTACGGAAGTGACGCCAGGCGAGGGTAGCCAGGAATGAGTGTGGGCAACGGGACTCCGCGAAAACCAAAGCCACTGAGGTCCGGTTCCCGGCTGGGAGTGTTTGCTCCCGCGTCGCCGGCGGATTCTGTGGAAATGATCGCCGGGCTTGCGGAGCTGAAGCGACAGGGCTTCCAGGTGGTGTCCAATCAAGACAGCAAGACCGAAGGATACTTTGCCGGTCCGGCTTTGGACCGGATGAACGGATTTCTCGTCGGCATCCAGTCGGAACAAATTGACGGACTCATGGCGCTGCGCGGAGGATACGGATCAAATTATCTGCTGGAATTCGACCTCGAAAAGAATTTGGAAAGAGCCAAGAGCGTAATAGGATTTAGCGACCTGACGACGCTGCAAATTTATCTCTGGCAAAAATGTGGTTGGGTGACATTCTACGGCCCCATGGTGGCAGCGGGAATCAATGCCGGCGCAGGCGCAATGAACGGCTACGATGAAAACTCGTTCCTACAGGCAATCCGAAGAGTCGAGGCAGGATGGAAATTGCGCTTGAAGGGTGAACCCGTGCTTGCGGGCCAGTCCATGGGCCGCGTTTTGGGCGGATGCATGACGTTGGTCGAAGCTACGATTGGAACCCCGTGGGAATTGGACACAAAGGATTCAATTCTCCTTTTAGAAGACCGTGCGATGAAGCCGTATCAAGTGGACCGGGTACTAATGCATTTGAAACAGGCGGGAAAATTTGAGGGCGTAAAGGGAGTCGTGCTCGGAGAATTTCCCGAAAGTGCGCCGGCGGTAGCTGGAGCGCCGACCGTACGCGAAGTTTGTGCGCGTATTTTGCGGCCTTTGGGGATTCCAATTGTTTTTGGCGCGCCCGTGGGACACACGCAGCGGCCAATGCTGACGATTCCGCTAGGTATCAAGGCGCGTCTGGACGCGGATGGAGAAGGAACCTTGGAATATCTTGAATCGGCGGTGGCGGCTTGAACCCAATGAAGCATGTTCATGTGATTGGAATTGGCGGCTCGGCGATGGCGCCGCTGGCAGGAATGCTGCGGGAGTACGGTTTTCGCGTGACGGGTTCAGACTCGGGAGTCTATCCCCCGGCGTCGACGCTGCTCGAGAGTTTGGGAATTTCCTTCTATCACTCATTTGATGCTGCTCATTTGCAACCCACGCCGGACTTGGCGGTGATTGGCAATGTCATTGCGCGGGGGAATCCGGAGTTGGAAGAAGTTTTGGATCGCAGAATTCCGTACCGTTCGCTGCCGGAAATGCTGGAGGAGGTTTTTCTTCCCGGCAAACATTCCGTCGTCGTAAGCGGAACGCATGGCAAAACGACGACGACTGCGATGCTGGCGTGGATTTTCCAGACCGCGGGCAAGCAGCCGAATTTCCTTGTTGGCGGCGTGGCTGAGAATTTTGGCAAGAGCTATGGTCTGGGCGGCGGCGAGGAGTTCCTCCTCGAAGGAGACGAGTACGAAACAGCGTTCTGGGACCGTGGACCAAAATTCTTTCATTATCATCCGGATGACTTGATTGTGACTTCCCTGGAATACGACCACGCGGATATCTACGCGGATTTTGAAACGTACCAACTCGCATTCAAAAGGCTCGTGAATCTTGTGCCACGCCGTGGCCGCGTGGTGATTTGGGGCGACACGGAGGAATCGGGGCCAGCGCTGCGCCGCGCGGCGGAAAAGGCGTTTTGTCCCGTAGAAACATATGGATTCAGCACAGGGAATGATTGGGTGGCCAAAGAGTTCGCAGTCGAAGGCGAGTTGATGCGCTTCCGTGTTGAGCATCGCGCGGCGCAATTTGGCGAATTTTCACTGACGGCGACAGGCAGGCACAATGCGCTGAACGCGATGGCAGCAATGGCCGTTGCGCATGGCCGCGGCATCGGCTCGCAGAAGATTGCTGAGGCGCTGGCGACATTCCGCAGCGTGAAGCGTCGAATGGACGTGAAAGGCGAGGTTGGCGGCATCCTGGTAGTCGATGATTTTGCCCATCATCCCACCGCCGTGAAGGCTACGATTGAAGCGGCACGCACACGCTGGCCCGGCCGTCGGCTCTGGGCGATTCTCGAGCCACGTTCCAACTCCATGCGCCGCAAAGTATTTCAGGAGGCGTTGCCGAAGGCCCTCGCTTTAGGCGATCGCATCATTCTGGGTGGTGTTTATCGCGCACAGCAGTTGGGCGACGATAACCGCATGGATCCCGAAGCGGTCGCCGAGGATGTCCGTAAGCTTGGAAAGGACGCACGTGTCTTTCCGAGCTCGGAAGCGATTGCAGAGCATCTTGCGGGCGAAGCCAAGTCTGGGGATCTGCTGCTGATTATGTCCAACGGCAGCTTCGACGGTCTGTGCGAGAAGCTTCTCAAGAAGCTGAACTCGGCCGCGCCAGTTCCCCGCGAGGCAAAAGCCCGGTGAGTCTTCGAGCTTCTTCGAGGCGGTTGTTCCGTCCTTTTCCCCTCGTCATTTTGAGTTTGTTCACGTTCAGCGCAGTAGCTCATGCGACGATTCAGTATTCCGTTTCCCTTGAACATCCTGAACAGCACTTGTTCCGCGTAACCATGACGATTCCCGATGTCAAAGGCGAAGTGACCGTCGAGATGGCAGCATGGAATGCGCTTTACCAGATTCGCGATTTCAGCGCACATGTCCAGGAGGTTGTGGCTTCCGCCGGAACCGAGGCAGCAACCGTCGAAAAGATGGACAAGCAGACTTGGCGAATCAAAGGAAACGGCACGTTGACGGTTCACTATGCAACATTCTGGGATGAGGTCGGTCCGTTTGCAACTCAGCTCAACGGCGAACATGCATTCATCAATCCAGCGATGATTTTGTTCTATGTCCCGAATCGCCGCACCGAGGGTGTCTCCCTTTCCATGGACATGAGCGAAAGCCCGCTGGATTGGCGCATAGTGTCGGCCGCGCCCGTGAGTTGCGTAGTGTCCGGGCGAAATCGCGTCTGCATCATCTCTAGCTCAGCGTTTGACGTCCTTGCCGACAGCCCTATTGAAATTGGCAAATTTCAGGAATTCGATCTGGGCGGAGTCTTGCCGCGTGTGACGGTTATAGTCCACGGGGACAAATGGAGAAAAAAGCAGATCGAAGAAGAGCTGAAGCGGATTTGTCAATACGAAATCCGGCTCATGGAAGGTGCCCCGTTTGATCACTACACGTTCATACTGCACATCGGTAGAGGCGCAGGCGGCGGAGGTATGGAGCACTCGTACTCGACCGCTATCGGCGTGCCATCCGATGAATATCTGTCGGGGGTGGCGGCACATGAATTCTTTCATTTGTGGAACGTGAAGCGCATCCGTCCCGCCACCCTCGAGCCCGTGGATTACAGCAAAGAACAGTACACGCGCGCGCTGTGGTTCGCCGAGGGTGTGACGAACACATACGGCTCGTACACGCTCGTCCGGAGCAGCCTCTGGACCAAAGACCGCTTCTACCAAGACCTGGGCGAACAGATCACCGAACTCGAAAGCCGTCCTGCGAATCGCTGGCAGAGCGCCGAGCAATCCAGCCTAGATGCCTGGCTCGAAAGATATCAGCTCTACAACCAGCCGGACTACAGCGTTTCGTATTACACCAAGGGGCAAGTGCTGGGCGATTTGCTGGACATTCTGATTCGCGACCGCACCAACAACGCGAAAAGCCTGGATGACGTGCTTCGCAGCATGAACAACGATTTCGCCAAGCAAGGGAAGTTTTATCGGGATAGCCTGGATGTGCGCCTAGAAGCGGAGAAAATCGCCGGCGGCTCCTTCGAAGAATTCTTCCAGAAGTACGTCTCTGGGACGGAACCCTTTCAGTATCAGCGAATCTTAGCCCTTGCTGGACTGGTCCCGCGAACCACCGAGCACCGGAGCGCCACGCTGGGCTTTGCGGGCGAGCGCGAAGCGAGCGGCGTATTCATCGTGAGGGCTGTGGATGCGGAAGGCCCTGCGGCGGAGGCGGGGTTGCGCGTTGGTGACGCCATCCTTACCTGGAACGGCGGGGAAATTCCGCGACGGCTGGGGCGCTGGGTGATGGAAGAGAATCCCGGCGATTTGCTGGCTCTGCGGATTCGGCGCGAGGACAAAGAACTTTCCGTGGAGTTCCGGCTCGGTGAAATTAAGGAAACTGCCTACGAAGTGGTGGAAGACTCGCACGCGACCGAGAAGGCACGCCGCATCCGTGAAGGCTTGCTGCGCGGCGAAACGTCGGCAGCAGCGCACCATTAGCTTGGTCGAGGCTCTGCGTACCACAGAGCGTGTGTCATCCGAACCTGCGGTGCAGGCGAGGGATCGTGGCTGGGGCGGTGCGACTCGGCAGTCACTCCTTGTCGCAACGTCTGCAAGGTTCCACGCCGCGGTATTGGGTCCGTTGCCCACGTTGCCCTTGACCCGCTTCGCGGGATTCGAGAAAGTGCTGCCTGCTTATGCTGCGAACGCTCTTCGTTGCGATATTTCTGTCTCTGTATATCCTAATCGTTGGACCGCCGCTGCTCGTCTACACGTTGATCACCAAGGACCCGGACCCGATTTATTGGGGAGGCGTAAGAGGCGTGATGTTTTTTGTGCGGGCGGTTGGGGTGCGGGTGCGCGTAAAAGGCAGGGAACGCATTCCGCAGCGCGTTTGCCTGTTTGCAGCGAATCACACGAGCTCCGCGGACGCGCCCGCGATCGTGGGAGCGATTCCGCGCCGGGTAGCAATCCTTTTGAAAGAATCGCTCTTCAAATGGCCCATTGTGGGAGAAGCGTTTAGGTCGGTTCACTTCATTCCCGTCAATCGAGGCGCGCGCGACTCGGCTATTGTGAGCGTGGAGAAAGCCACCGAGGCCATGAAGGCGGGACAATCGTTTTTGATTTATCCCGAAGGGACGCGCAGCCCGGACGGCCGCTTGCAGGAGTTCAAGAAGGGCGCCGTAGTCATGGCCATCAAAGCCGGAGTGCCGATTGTGCCGATGGTGTGTGCTGGCGCGCACCGCATCATGGAAAAAAGGTCGCTGGTGATCCGCCCAGGAGAGATCGTCGTTGAGTTTTTGGAACCCATCGACGCGTCCAAATACGGGTTCGAGGAGCGGGATGTTCTGAACCAAATCGTGCACGAAGCCATGGCCGCGGCTCTACCCGAGGATCAGAAGCCCGGAGGATTCAGCGGGTCGGCCGCAAAGGCCGAGGCCGGAAATGTCTCCTAGAGGAGAACAGAAGTGAGCACAAACCGAGTTTTTTTGAAGCGCTGCTTGGCTGGCACCGCTGCTTTGCTGTTGTCCGCCGTGGGGGCTGCAGGCCAGGAAAAGCATTTAACCGCGCGCGAAATTGTCAGCCGGATACAAGCGCACGTAGGCGGGCCTTGGCAGGCAGAGACCGTGGACACATTCAAGGCTGGCAATCCGGACGAGCAGGTCACCGGGATTGCCCTGACCATGATGGCCACAATGGATGTGCTCGAACGCGCGGCTGCTTCGCGCAAAAACTTCGTCATTACGCACGAGCCGACTTTCTACAATCACCTGGACAAGCTCGACGTGCTCCCAGAAAAGGAAAAAGATCCTGTGCTCGCGGCCAAGCTGGCATTCATCGCCGAGCACCATCTGGTCGTCTGGAGATTCCATGATCATTGGCACCGGCGAACTCCGGACGGCATTGAAGCAGGAATGGCGCACGCGCTTGGCTGGGAAAAACAGCAGGACCCTGAAAATCAATACCTGTTCGCGGTTCCTGAAACCACTCTGGAGTCGCTGGCGGCCGATTTGAAGAAGGAGCTGGATGTCCACGTGCTGCGAGTGGTTGGCGATCCCCACTTGAAGATAAAGAAAGCCGCGCTGGTGCCCGGCGCTTCGGGATTTCAGAAGGAAACGTTTGCGCTGGAAAGAAACGACGTGGACGTACTGGTCACTGGCGAGCCTCGTGAATGGGAAACTGTCGAGTACGTCGCAGATGCAGTGGCGCAAGGCAAACACAAAGGGCTCATCATTCTGAGCCACATTCCTTCGGAACAATCCGGCATGGAGGAATGCGCGCGTTGGCTGAAGACGTTTGTCAGCGAAGTACCGGTTGAATTTGTTCCGGCCAAAGACCCTTTCTGGCGCTACTAAGTTTTTCTCCTTTCCAGTTGCGATCCCAATTCGCGGACGCGCTTGGGCAACTCGGGAAGCTGCTGCAATGCGGCCATTGTCTTTGAAACAGGGCGGAAACCTCCAGGCACGGAATTACCGCTTGAGGCGATCGAGTTGCGACTCCAGCTCGCGGACCCGCTTTTGCAATTCGGGAAGCTGCTGAAGCGCGGCCATCATCTTGAGCCACTGGCGGTTCTCAACGGCGGGATAGCCTGAGTAGAAACCGCGCGCCGGGACATCGTTGGGTACGCCGCTCTGCGCGGTGATAACGGTGCCATCGCCCACGGTCAGGTGACCGGCGGTCCCCACTTGCCCCGCAAGGATGCACGCGTTTCCGATTTTGGTTGAACCCGCAAGGCCGACCTGGCCACAGAGCAGGGAGTCGGCGCCGACCTGAGAAGCGTGGCCGACGAGCACCAAGTCGTCGAGCTTGGCGCCGCGACGGATACGCGTCTCGCCGACTGTAGCGCGGTCCACACAGGCGTTCGATTGCACTTCCACGTCGTCCTCAAGCACCGCCGGGCCGGACTGAACCATCTTGTACCAGGTGCCATCCTGCCGTTTGGCAAAGCCGAAGCCATCGCCACCGATTATCGCACCGTTCTGCAAAACGACGCGGTTGCCGACGCGGCACTTCTCACGCACGACGGAGTGGGCGTGGGCGGTGAAATCATCGCCAATTTTGGCTCCCCGATAGATAGTAACGAAGCTGTGCAGAACGGCGTTGCGCCCAATCTCGGCGTCTTCGTCCACGTAGCAGTACGGGCCGATGTGCGTGCCTTCACCAATTTGAGCCGTTTTCGCGACGATGGCCGTCGGATGGATGCCCGGAGCGTACTTTGGCGCTTGGTAGAAAAGCTCAAGGGCGTGCGCAAAAGCCAGATACGGGTTCGACGAGCGTAGAGCGGCAAGAGCGGGGTGGGATGCGTCGCGTTCGATGGCCACGTTTTCCTCAATGAGCACCGCGGAAGCGCGCGTAGTCTTAAGCAGCGCGAAATATTTTCGGTTGGCGAGAAAAGTTATTTGGCCGGGACTGGCGTGCTCCATGCCGGCGACGCCGGAAATCTCTAGGTCGGGCGGGCCTTCGAGGCGGCAGCTCAGTCTTTGGGCAAGTTCGGAAAGTTTCATGGACGCTCCTCAAGCAAGCAAAGGCAACTTCAAGAGTTTAAGGTTCAAGGGGTTTCGGGAAAAAGGAAAGGACAAAGATAACGCAGAGGCGTGGGGTCCGCAAAGGCGCCAGAGAATTCGCAGTCGGAGCTTACTCGTTGAAAAGGCGGGGCTGAGCCGCCGCAGCTGCGGCGGCGGGTTTGCGGCGGGCAATGCCGACCACACCGAGAACGGTAACTTCTGCAAGCGCGGCCCGAGGAACGAAGATACGGTCCGTCGAGGAATTCAGGTCGGGAGAGGTAATTTGCAAACCGTTATCGAGCAAGGACAGGAGGTCGTTAGGGATGACGCCTTCGAGAGTGTCCCCGTCATGAAAACGCAGCTTCACCCACAAACCATCGAGCTTGGGCCGGCTTAAGAACGCTTTGCGTTGCGGCTCGAACTCATCAGAAAACTCGCGCACGAAATAAATGGCGCGCACCTTGGCGACGGGGAATTGGACATGCTCGCCGTCCGGTGTGAGTACGTCGATAGGATCCAGTTGGCCCAGGCCGGCGGGATTCAGGTAACCGCGCAGCGATTTCCCGTCGGCGAGCACAACAACGACCTTCTTGTGCGTCGAGGCTGGGGCTTTGGTTTTCAAAATCGGCAAATCCCGGGCTGGGCAATCACAAATTTGCCAATCGGCGCGATGTATGTTATGTTAAGCACGCTTTTCCTGTCAAGTTGTTGTTTTCATTGGGTTTAGGGGTCGTTCGGAGCACCGCCGTTTGACCGATAAGAAGCATATCCTAAAATCGGCCTCGATCATCTCTTTGGTCACTATCGTCAGCCGCGTCCTCGGCTACGTGCGCGACCAGCGTATCACTTTGCTCCTGGGCACCACCCTTTCCGCGGACGCTTACGTCCTAGCCTACCGCATTCCCAACCTGTTTCGTAGACTGGTCGCCGAAGGCTCGATGACCGCCTCCTTCATTCCGGTCTTTTCGAGCTACATGCAGGAAAAGAGCAAAGAAGAAGTCTGGGACTTCGCCAACAAACTGTTCTGGACGCTGGCTTTGGTTGCGGCAGTTATCAGCGTCCTGGGCATGGTGTTTTCGCCCGCAGTCGTCAGTTTCTTTTCGGGAGCAAACGTTGCCCGAGACATGGCCGTGGACCTGAACCGGATCATTTTCCCGTATTTGTTTTTCATCGCCTTGGCCGCGCTGGCTATGGGAATCCTCAACTGCTTCCACATTTTTGGCTTGCCCGCAGCCACGCCGGTTGTTCTCAACATTGCCACCATCCTTTTTTCTATGGGAATCGTTTGGCAGCACTTTAAGGATGCGGCAACCTCATTGGCGGTCGGGGTTCTTGTCGGAGGAGTTCTGCAATTCCTGATTCTAGTCCCCGCGCTTGTGCAGAGGGGCATGAAATTCACTTTCGGGATTTCTTTCAAACATCCTGCAATTCAGGAAGTGGCGCGTCTGATGCTGCCCCGCCTGTTCGGAATTGGCGTCGGCCAGATTAACCTATTGATTGATACGAAATTCGCAACGGCCGCAAAAATGCCTGCCGGCAGCTTGGCGGCGCTCTACGTAGCGGACCGAGTGATGGAATTGGTCCTCGGCGGGTATGCCATCGCTGTTGCCACGGCGATCCTCCCCATGATGTCGCACCAGGCAGCAGTGAAAGACTATGAGTCGCTGAAGAAGACCTTGTCGTTCTCTATTCGCCTCGTGGCGTTCATAACCATTCCGGCGGCTTTGGGTTTGATGGTGCTGCGCGAGCCAATTATTCGCGTGCTCTTCCAGCACGGGCAGTTCGTCGCGGAATCAACCAAGCTCACGGCTCGCGCCTTGCTCTACTACGCCATCGGATTGCCTGCACTGGCGACCGTCAAACTGGTAGTACCAGCGTTTTACTCTACGAAGGACACGAAGACTCCGGTAGTCGTCGCCTCCATTTCGCTAGTCATCAACATCGTGCTGAACATTCTTTTCTTGCAACTATTCTTCCACAAAGTTCAGAATGGCGGTCCGGCCTTGGCGACCGCTCTAGCGACGTTCTTTGACTTCTTCGCGCTGCTCATCATATTCCGGCTGCGATATGGTTCGATGGGCATCACGGAGACCACGCGGTCTTTCGCAAAGATTTCTTTGTGCTCCGCCATCATGGCGGCGGCCTGCTGGGTCGGAAACTATTACACGTCTTTCACCATGCATTCCCGATTTCTGGTTCAGGTCACGGTATTCGCTGGGCTGATTCTCGGAGCAACGATGCTTTATCTTGCCCTGGCGTGGGTCTTCCGCTGCCATGAGATCCAGGAGATCTACGGAATTGCCGTACGCCGCAGGGCCGGTGGTGGCGAGGGCGGATACGCGGAGCTGTAATGGAAATTGCGGCGGCCATCTCGTCTTTTCTGACCCACGCAAAAGTGGAGAAAGGGCTGTCTCCGAACACAGTCTCCGCTTACCGGCGGGATTTGATGAAATTCTGCGAATTTGCGCAAAAGCGCAAGCTCACTCTCGAGACGGTCAGCCGCGATGACCTGGTGGATTTTCTAGCCGGGCTCTACCGACAAAGGCTCGAAAGCAAGAGCGTGGCGCGCCACCTGGTGTCACTGCGAAATTTCTTCCGCTTTGCTCAAATTCAGGGACTTGTTCCCGCGGATCCGACGATAAATCTCGAATCGCCAAAGATTCGGCGGTCGCTACCTGGTTACTTGCGGTTGGAAGAAGTCGAAAAGTTGCTGGCGCAGCCGGACGCGAAGACTCCTCTCGGCTTGCGCGACCGGGCCATGCTCGAAGTCCTGTATTCGGCAGGCTTGCGGGTTTCCGAGCTTGTCGGCTTGCGCGTCAGCGACCTGGACACCAAAGTAGGTTGTGTGCGTTGTATCGGCAAGGGCGACAAGGAGCGGATTGTCCCCATTGGAAAGAAGGCGCTCGGCATGGTGGAACGATACCTGCGCGATGCGCGGCCCAAAATGATTGGCAAGTTTGCGGGAAGCCCGACACTCTTTGTGAATCGCCGGGGCAAGCCCCTTAGCCGCGTAGGGGTATGGAAGATTCTGTCCGCCTACGGGCGCCGCGCCGGGCTGCGCGTGGCGCTCACGCCGCACATGCTGCGGCACAGCTTTGCCACGCATCTGCTCGAACGCGGCGCGGACTTGCGGTCTGTGCAATTGATGCTGGGCCATGCGGACATTTCCACGACGCAAATCTATACCCACGTCGTGGAGGAGCGGTTGAAACAGATTTACAAGGCGCATCACCCGCGTGCATAGTGCGGCAAGGTCGAAGGGCTCATTGCGGGTGGCTCTGCGGAGTCGAGCGGGGACGCCCTGAAGCAAAAGGAGCGCAATGCCAGATTATATGTTTCTGCTGGAAAGCCGGCTCTCACCCGAGCAGCGGGCCGCCATGATGCGCGTGCAGGAGCTGTCTGCCGCGCTAGGATTCAATGTGTATTTGACGGGCGGAACGGTGCGCGATCTCATCACCGGTGCGTCGCTGCGCGATTTGGATTTTACTGTCGAGGGCAACCCTTCTCGCATTGCGCGCGAACTAGAAAAGGGCGGCGCAAGGGTCCTTGTCGAAGATGAAAAATACCGCCACATCGAAGTGCTGTTTGCTGGCGATTGCGAGGGTAGCATTTCCGCGGCGCGCGATGATTACTACGTGCGGCCGGGCACGCGCCCCGAGATTCGCTGGTCCACCATCATGGAGGATTTGCGGCGGCGCGATTTTTCGCTGAATGCCATCGCCATCTCCTTGAATCCCGCCTCGCGCGGGTTGCTGCTGGATCCCACCAACGGTCTTTCCGATATCGAGCACGGCGAAGTGCGCGCTCTCAGCATTCACAGTTTTACCAACCAGCCCGTGCGCCTGTTGCGCTTGCTGCGGTTTGCGGCGCGCATGGGCTTCAAAGTGGAGCAGCGCACGCAAGAGTGGTTCGACCTCGCCATCGAACGCAACCTGCAGCACTCCATCGAACCGGAGGACGCCGGCACCGAGCTCCATGCCGTGGCTCGAGAAGAACGGCCCACCGTAGTGTTCAAAGCCTGGGAAGAAGCCAAGCTGCTGGAAGTGATCAACCCGCTCCTCGCCAAAAAGCATCCCGACTATGATGCGATCAGCCGCATGATGAAGGTGCGCGAGGACTTGTTCACGGCAGGATTTCGCCCCCGGCTCGCGGCTCCGATGCTCTTGGCCATCCTCGGACGGCTGAAAGACCGTGAGTTGTCCAGCGTGCTCTCGAAGGCCGGATTCCGCGCGGCCGAAATGGATGCCGTCTTGACGTTCGAGGAAAAAGCTCTCGCGGCACAAAAGGAATTGGTTGGAAAGAAGATGCAGGCTCCGGTAGACGCTTACCGGTTCCTCGAAAAGCTTCCGCTAGAACAAATGGCTTATTTGCTGGCGGAATCGAGCAACAGCGGCGCGCTCTCGAAGATTCGCGCGTACCTCCACAAGTGGCGCCCGATTCGCAACGGGCTGGCGCAGGTGGCGAATGAATTGGAAGCGCTGGGAATGCCGCGAGGCGCGAAATTCGACCAGATTGTCGAGCAGGTTTTCGCCATGCAGCTCACCGGACGCGGCAAAACCCCGGAGGAGCGCGAGAGAATCCTCCGGAAGCTCAGCGGAATCAAGGAGCAGCCAAAGAAGAAAGAAAAAGAAAAGAAGGCCACCAAAGGCGCTGCGAAGCCGCACGGGGCAGCGCCCGCTGCTTCCAGTCAAAAACGCGTTGCTGCAAAAGCAGACGTCAAGCATGCCGCAAAACCAAAGGCCGCACCGGTAAGAGCGGGGAACAGGGCAGTGGCATCAAAGGCTCATGCTGGTCGCCCTGGCGGCGCGAAGAAGAAGCATCATCGCTAAAAACACTGCCGCGCTCCGAACGCGAGCCTGTGAAAAACGCAGAATGCGTGATGCAAATCTCTTGAGAGAGCTTTAGAATCAAGCTTATGGGGCAACCGCAGTTCGTACATCTGCACGTGCACACGGATTACAGCCTGCTCGACGGGGCCTGCGAGACCTCCGAGCTGCTGGACGAAGCCTCCCGCCAGAAGATGCCAGCCGTGGCCATCACCGACCACGGCAACCTTTTCGCGGCGGCGCATTTCTTCAACGAAGCAAGCAAGCGCGACGTGAAGCCCATCATCGGATGCGAAGTCTATGTCGCCAAAGGCAGCCGGCACGATCGCGGCGAGAAGGCCAATGGCAACGGCAGTCAGGACAAAACCGAGGCGGAGCCCGGGATGCGCGGCACCAATCATTTGGTGCTTCTCTGCGAATCTCCCGAGGGCTACCACAATTTAATCAAGTTGGTCTCCGCCGGTTTTCTGGAGGGTTTCTATTACAAGCCGCGCATTGACTATGACCTGCTTGCCAAACACAGCAAAGGATTGATTGCCCTCTCCGCGTGCTTGCGCGGAGTGGTCACCGAGGCGGTGGTGGACCAGAAATACGAGCAGGCGCGCGAAAACGCTTACCGGCTGCGCGACATTTTCGGCAAGGGCAACTTCTTTCTCGAAATTCAGGATCAGGGGCTCGACATCGAGCATCGCGTGAACCCCGATCTGGTTCGCCTCTCAAAAGAAACGGGCATTCCGCTGGTTGCGACAAACGATTGCCATTACCTGCGTCACGAAGACGCCCACGCCCAGGAAGTTTTGCTGTGCATACAGACCGGAAAAATGATGGGCGACGCGAACCGCATGAAATTCGGGACCGACCAGTTTTATTTCAAGAGCGCCGCGGAGATGGCCAAGATTTTTGGCGAAATTCCTGACGCGCTGAGCCGCACCGTGGACCTCGCAGCCCGCTGTAACGTGAAGATCGAACGCATTCTGAATCCTTTCCCGGAGTTTAAAGTTCCCAGTGGCTATGACTCCGCAAGCTACTTTGAAAAAGTAGTGCGCGAGGGCTTTGCGACGCGCGTTCCACATCTCGACCGGCTGGCAAAAGAAGGCTTTCTGCGCAATTCGCTCGCCGAATACGAGTGCCGCCTGACGTCGGAAATCGAAATGATCAAGAAGATGCGCTACGAAGGCTACTTCCTGATCGTCTGGGATTTCATTCACTACGCGCGCGCCCAAGGTGTCCCCGTAGGCCCGGGACGCGGTTCCGCGGCCGGCAGCCTGGTCAGCTACGCGCTGCGCATCACCGACGTAGACCCGCTCCAGTACAACCTCCTCTTTGAGCGCTTCCTGAACCCCGAGCGCGTGTCCATGCCGGATATCGACATCGATTTCTGCATGCGGCGCCGGGGAGAGCTCATTGACTACGTGACACAGAAGTACGGCCGCGAAAACGTCGCGCAGATCATCACCTTTGGCACGATGGCCGCGAAGGCGGCGGTAAAAGACGTCGGGCGCGCCATGAATATTCCCTACGGCGAGGTGGACCGGCTTGCCAAACTCATCCCGAATACCTTGGGCATCGAACTAAAAGATGCGCTGGAAGAAGCACCGCAACTCAAAGCCGCGGTCAACTCCGATGAGAATTTGAAAGAGCTGATGACCGTGGCGCTTCGGCTGGAGGGATTATCCCGCCACGCGTCCACGCACGCCGCGGGCGTAGTGATTTCGCCACGGCCACTCACAGAAGTCGTGCCGCTTTACAAATCAAACAAAGATGAAATCACGACGCAATATGACATGAACGCGCTCGAGCGCGTCGGCCTGCTGAAGATGGATTTTCTCGGCCTGACGACGCTCACCGTCCTGCACGACACCGTGCGCATGATCGAGCAACACCGCGGTGTGAAAATCGACATTGATAACCTGACGCTGGAAGACGAGGAAACGTACAAGCTCTTCTCCCGCGGCGACACTACGGCTATCTTCCAGTTTGAGTCGCACGGCATGCGCGACATTCTCCGCCGCTACCAGCCCACGCGCATCGAAGACCTTACCGCGCTCAATGCGCTGTACCGTCCCGGCCCGATTCAAGGCGGCATGATCGATGATTTTATCAACCGCAAACACGGCAAGACCAAAGTCGCCTACGAGCTGCCGCAGTTGAAAGACATTCTGGAAGAAACCTACGGCGTCATCCTGTACCAGGAACAGGTGATGCAAATCGCCAACCGCCTCGCGAGTTTTTCGCTTGGCGAAGCAGACATTTTGCGCCGCGCGATGGGCAAGAAAAAGAAGGAAGAAATGGCGGCGCAGCGCGCGAAGTTCATGGCCGGATGCGCGGCAAACAAAATCCCCGAGAAAAAAGCCGAAAAGATTTTCAACTTGATGGAAGAGTTTGCCGGCTACGGCTTCAACAAATCGCACTCCTGCGCCTACGCACTGCTCGCTTATCAAACGGCCTATCTAAAGACCCATTATCCCGTGGAATTCATGGCCGCGCTGCTGACCTCCGAAGCCGGCAACACCGACAAAGTCGTGAAGTACATCAACGAAGCCCGGGGAATGAGCATTTCGATTCTTCCTCCGGACGTAAACGAAAGCGACCTGTACTTCACGCCTGTGGGCGAAGCCATCCGCTTTGGCCTCGCCGCGATCAAGAACGTTGGCGAAAACACGGCCAAGGCCATTCGCGAATCACGCTTGGCACAGGGCGAGTTCAAATCCCTCTACGATTTTTGCGAACGCATCGAATCGCGCTTTCTGAATAAGCGCGTGTTCGAGAGCCTCATCAAATCAGGCGCGCTCGATTCGCTTGGGCCTCGCGAATCGCTGCTCGCCTCGGTGGACGATGCCCTCGCCACGTTGCAGCGTGCTTCGCGGATGCGCGAATCGGGGCAGCACGGATTGTTCATGGCCGCGGCAGCTCCCGCGCCGATTCCGTTTGAACTGCACGAAGCGGAACCTTGGAGTGAAGAAGAGCGCCTGGCGAGCGAGTACGCCATGCTGGGGTTTTATGTTTCCGGGCATCCGCTGGCAAAATACGCATCGCGCCTGGACGATTTCAAAGTAGTATCTCTCGATCAGGTCGAGGGGCAGCGCAACGGGAAAGAGATCACCATCGCGGCGCTGATTGTCGGCAACCGTCCGATGCGCTCGAGAAAAGGAGCTCGCTGGGCCATTTTCACGATTCAAGACATGACGGGAATTCAGGAGCTGCTGGCGTTTCCCGAGAGCTTTGCGCGCTTGGAGCAAATGATGAAACCGGGCCAGCCGCTGCTGATGAAAGTCCGCGTGCAGGTAGAGGAAGCCGGAACTCGGCTTTCCCTGCAGGAGGCGCGGTTGCTCCAGGATATTGCCGACCGCCCGGCCAGCGAGTTTCGCGTGCGTCTGGATTTGCGAAAACTCGATGAGCACGCGGTGGAGCGCCTGACGGAGCTTATGGAGGATTCGCCGGGAAATTGCCCAGTGGTTTTCGAGTTGCGGCGACCTGACGGCTCAGTGTGCGTGATGCGCGCGCAACAGCGCGTGAAGCCTTCGGCAGAATTGGTGGAGGCCATCCGGCAGGTCTGTGGTGATCATGCAGTGGCTTCGGTGAGCGCATGAGAACGAAAGAAAAAGAAAAAGACAAACTGGACAAGCTCGAAAAGCAGCAGAGCGAGCGCCAGAAAGTCATCGAGCATCTTGAGAAAGACGTCGAGGAATTGCGGCGCCTGTCCGATGACGACGATGGCCAGGCGGACATGGAGCTCGAACGCATCCGCCAGCAAGTCGCGGAGCTGCGGCGCGAGTTCTATTCGCATTTGGGAGCGTGGCAGCGCGCGCAAATCGCGCGGCACCAGCAGCGGCCGTACACGCTGGACTACGTAAATCTCATGTTCACCGATTTCATGGAGTTGCACGGAGACCGCGGATACGCCGACGACAAAGCCATCGTTGCCGGCCTTGCAAAATACCACGGGAGGCCTGTGGCCATTGTTGGCCACCAAAAGGGACGCGATACGAAACAGCGGCTCGCGCGCAATTTTGGCCAGCCAAAACCGGAAGGTTACCGGAAAGCCTTGCGGGTGATGCAGCTCGCAGCAAAGTTCGGCCGGCCGGTGCTCAGCTTCGTGGACACGCAGGGCGCGTACCCCGGCATGGACGCGGAAGAGCGCGGGCAGGGCGAGGCGATTGCCAGGAATCTGCGCGAAATGGCGAGGCTGCCCGTGCCGATTATCGTTACGGTGACCGGTGAGGGTGGCTCCGGCGGAGCCCTGGCGATTGCTGTCGGCGACAAAGTGAACATCCTCGAGAACAGCTTCTACTCGGTGATTTCGCCGGAGGGCTGCGCTTCGATTATCTGGCGCGACGCGGCAAAAGCAGAAACAGCGGCCACTGCCATGAAGATTACCGCAAGGGATTTAAAAGACTTGGGAATTATTGATGAAGTTATTCCGGAGCCGGATGGCGGCGCCCACACGGATCACGAAGCCGCGGCACGTTTGCTCGACGACGTCCTGGACCGGCAGCTCACCGCGCTGTCCCACGAATCCACCCGCGATTTGCTCAGCGCGCGCTATGAGAAGTTCCGCAAGATGGGACAATTCTTCGACCTTGCCGTTTAGTCCGTGCTGGGGCCAGCTTCTCGGTGCCGTGAGTCTCGAAGGGAGGCGCCCGCTCTCTCCCCGCCCTTGCACCGGGCACTTGGCTTTTTGACCCCGTAGCTAATTGGAAACGTCTGCGACGAGTAGCGTTGTACCTTGCCACTGCACGTTCTACTCTTTGGATGCGCTTCACCCAGGCCAGTCGCAGTTAGAAAGAGCTTGTGGCCCCCGGTCAATTCTTGAGGACCTAGCCGGTCCATCTTGACGACCTGGTAGGTCCCACGGAGAACAGGAACCGTCAATGTCGGAGCCCTTCCGTCCCTACGAAAAGCTGGTTGACATCACCATTTCCGGCAGGAAGTTCCAGGTGCCCGAACGCAACTCGCTGCTGCGCTGTTTCCAATTCATCAGCCCGGAAACCATTCCCTACGGCCGCTTCTGCTGGAATCAGGATTGTCAGTATTGCCGGGTGACTTGCCAGCTGCCCGACGACGACGAGCCGCGCGAGATGCTGAGCTGCAAATTCATCGTCATGCCCGGCATGGAGGTCCTCGAAATGAGCCAGGAACTCAAGTGGTGCCTGCGCTCCAAGCTGCCCGCCGACGCCCCCGTCTCGTCCTAGAAGTAGTCTAAAAACCTCTTTCAGCTGTAGGCTCGTCATCTACAACAGTTTGCAGTTGGGCCTGCATCTCTTCTACGATTCCAACGACATGAAGAGGAACGAGATTCTGCGCTGCGACGGATGTGGGCAGATGGGCTCGCCGGAGCACATGGCGCGACGGCTGCGTCGGCTGGAAGGGGCGACCCGCTACCGACCCGTGCACATCGAGACGCTGCTGCTGGGAGGCGTGGCTCCACGCGAGGATGGCGAGTTTCTGTATGCACCGGGCGGGGAATTCCGTGGAGAAGGGGGGAGCCTGCTTCTCGCCGCAGGAATTCCTTTCGCGGAAAAGCCCGCAGACACGGTCCATGCGGAATTTCAAGCTGCGGGACTCTTCTTGACGCACGTGCTCGAATGCCCCCTCGAGAACGGTCCGAATGACGCGCCCAAAGCATCTAACCTCCTGCGCGAACATCTTCCTTTGGTGGCTTCAAGGATCAGGCGTTCGCTCAAACCAAGACGAGTGATATTAGTCACAGAAATGCCCCCCGAGGTCGTGCAGGATATTCTCGCGCTCGATTTAGGCTGTGAAGTGATACTGAACAGTGGAAAGCCTTTTGCATTGACCTCCTCGGTCAAGGAGCGTGAAATCGCGCGGTTTCGGGCCGTACTTGATAGCAGGGCAATGAGATAGAGGCCATTTCCGGCTGTGGTAGAATCAAATTTCAATCGGCCAGGCTTTTCTTTGGCCCGTGAGTCTTTGGCCTGGGGGGCTCTGGCGCGCGGGCCTTGGCGGGAAACCAAAATGAAGAAACAAGCCAAATTCGGCATCGGGATCGGCATTATCGTAGTGGCGCTGGGGTTCCTTGCCTGGCTCGGATACGGTGAGAGCAAAACGTATTATCACACCATCGCCGAGTTGCAGAACTTAAACAGCTCGGCGCGAGCGCAACGGATGCGCGTCGGCGGGACCGTGGCGGTAGGGAGTATTCGGCGAATGCCGGGGCGCGTTGACTTTGTGCTGGAAGGCGAGGGCAAAGCTCTGCCGGTAAGCTACGCGGGAAGCGATCCGCTGCCCGACACTTTTGTGGATAAATCGCAAGCACTGGTGGAGGGCCACCTTGGCCCCGATGGCCGGTTTGTGGCCGAGCACGTCCAGGCGAAATGCGCGTCCAAGTATGAGGCGGCTCCCGGAGGAGACACGAAGGGCGCCGCGGGTAGCGCCACGCAGCCAAGCAGTATGTAAGACCTGGGTGACCAGGGGAGAGGCGGGGTCGCTGTGGATGTATTTGGTTCCTTTGCACTCCTGCTAGCGTTCGTGTGCGCTGCGTATGCCTTTCTAGGAGGCATCGCCGCAATCCGCACACGACATCCGCTGTTGATCAAAAGCGCGCGCCAGGCGGGGATGGCCACCTGCGGCTTGATTTTCCTTGCGACCTTCAGCCTCGAATACCTGTTCTTCACCGACAACTTTTCCGTTGCCTATGTGGTTTCGCACAGCAATCGCGATCTTTCCACGTTTTACAAGATTGCAGCGCTCTGGTCCGGGATGGAAGGCTCGCTGCTGTTTTGGAGCTTCTTGCTGGCCATTTACGTTCTCTCCGTTTTGATTACCTATCGGAACAAGAATGGCGAGTTGATGCCGTATGTCGGTGTGGTGATGGCCGGCGTGCAGCTCTTTTTTCTGACGCTGAGCAATTTTGTGGAGAGCCCCTTCAAGGCACTGGCCGCAGCCGGCCCGGATGGAGTGATGAGCTTCATCACGCGGCAGGACGGCAATGGTCTGAATGCGCTCTTGCAATATCCGGAGATGGTGATTCATCCGCCGAACTTGTATTCCGGCTACACCGGATTTACGATTCCGTTCGCGTTTGCGCTGGGGGCGCTGCTGGCGCGGTATCCCGGTGAGAAGTGGATTCACCTGACGCGCAAGTGGACGATGATTGCGTGGATGTTCCAGTCGGCGGGAATCCTGCTGGGAGCGCACTGGGCCTACGCGGTGCTGGGCTGGGGAGGCTATTGGGGCTGGGATCCGGTCGAGAATGCTTCGCTCCTGCCGTGGCTGACGGGCACGGCGTTTCTGCATTCGGTGATGATGCAGGAAAAGCGCGGCATGATGAAAGTGTGGAACGTGTGGCTGGTGTTCACCACGTTCTTGCTGTGCATTCTCGGCACCTTCCTGACGCGCAGCGGCGTCGTCAGCTCCGTGCATGCGTTCGCTCAGTCCAACATCGGGCCGTGGTTCGTGGCATTCATGGGAATTACGCTGGCGATTTGTTTGGGCGCGTATTTGAAGAATCGGGATTACCTGGCAAGCGAAAATCATTTGGATTCGATGATTTCGCGCGAGTCGAGCTTCCTGTTTAACAATTTGCTTTTCCTGGTGGCGTGCATCGCGGTGCTTTCCGGCACGCTTTTCCCCGTTTTCTCGGAGTGGTTCACAGGGAATCGCATCAGCGTGGGCGCGCCTTACTTTAATCGCGTGAATATTCCCATTGGGCTGCTGATTCTATTCTTGACCGGAGTCGGCCCATTGCTGGCGTGGAGGAAAACTTCAGCAGAAAGCCTAAAGCGGAATTTTGGATGGCCAGTGCTGACTGGCGTGGCCGTTGGCGCAGTGGCTTTCGCCCTTGGGTTCCGCGTATTCTTCTCGGTGGTCTGCCTGAGTTTGTGCGTTTTCGTCGCGGCCACGATTTTGCTGGAATTCTACCGAGGCGCGAGAGTGATTCGTGCCCGCTCGGGCGCTTCCTATCCTGCTTGTGCGATTGATTTGACGATGCGCAACACGCGCCGCTATGGCGGTTACATTATTCACATGGGAATGGTGTTTGTGTTCATCGGGCTGGCCGGAGCTGCCTTCAACCGCGATGTACAAAAAAGCATGCAAGTAGGGCAAACCCTGCAGATCGGGCCTTATACGCTAATGCTGCAAGGCGCGGACACCAAGCCGGAACAGAACTACACAGCGCAGCGCATGCTGGTGGAAGCGCTGCACGATAACAAACCGATCATGATGCTGTTCCCAGAGAAGCGGCGTTTCGCGGGGAACAACCAGGAAAACGGCACAATGGTGGCCATCTATTCGACGTGGAAGGAAGACCTGTACGTGGTGTTTGCGGGAATCGATCCGGAAACAAAAGAGCCGGTGATTCACGCTTTCCTGAATCCGCTGGTGAAGTGGATTTGGTTTGGCGGGGTTGTAGTCGTGTTTGGCACGATCGTAGCGCTGCTGCCGAATCGGCGCTCGGTTCTAGTGCTCGCGCCCTCACAACAGCCTTCGGCGGTCGAACCGCTACCGCCTGCGCTCACTTCGTCGGTAGCTTTGCGAGAGGGGCATGACTAAAGGCCGCACACTCATTGCAACCATCGCTTTGTTGGGGATGGCCACGTTGCCCTTGATTGTTCCCGTGAGGGCACAACAGTTCTCAGATCGCACTAGGAAGATCGGCTCTCAGCTCAACTGCAAGTGCGGTTCGTGCAGCATGACGGCGGCGGGCTGTTCGCACCCCGGGGGCGAGTTTTCGGGTCCGTGCCCAACGGCGAAAGCGATGTTGCTGGAAGCGGATCAGCACATCGCCAGAGGCGAAACCGACAACCAGATTATGCAAGCGTTCGTGCAAGAATTTGGAACCACCGTGTACGCGGAGCCGCCCAAATCGGGATTCAGCCTAGTGGCGTGGGTGATGCCGACAGCTTATCTTGTGCTCGGCACATTGCTTGTGATTTTTGTGATTTCGCGGTGGCTGAAGAAAAACGCTTCGGAAACTCCCGCCAGTAGCGCCCACGCGACCGCCGTTTCGCCGGAACTTCTCGAACGCGCCAGGAAATTGGCCGAGCAGGAGACGGGGGAATGATGGCGGCGCTGATTCCTCTGCTTGTCATCCTGCCGAGCGATTCGGGTGATTGGGCCGTGCTTGGCGCATGCCTGATGCTGGCGGTAGCTGTAGCGCTGTTCGTCTTTTACATTCAGCCCGATGCATCGGACCTGGCGCCGCACCGAACCAAGCTCGACCAGTTGCTCGAGCGGCGCGACACGATTTATGACAATTTGCGGGACTTGCGGTTCGAATACCGCTCCGGAAAATATTCGGACGGAGATTTTGAGGCGATGAAAGCGGCCCTCGAAAACGAAGCAGCGCTCGTACTCGCCGAAATCGATCAAGTGACGGAATCGCAAGCGCGGCGGCCACGAGGCGCGCGTCCGGCCGACCGGAGCGCGCAATGAACAGAACTGGCGAGTGGCGAGCGACGAGTGGCGGGAAAGAGGTTCGTCATGTCTCGCTGGTGCTGCTTTTTGGCCTGGTAGTTATGCCCCTTTCGGCGCGGGCGGGCACGGTGCGCGGAACGGTGAAGAATGGCACGACGGGGCAGCTTGCTGCGGGCGTGGAACTCACGCTTGTCGCGCCGCTCGGCGGCATGCAAGAAGTGGCGCACGCAAAGAGCAGCGCGCAAGGTGAATTCACTTTCGATCATCCGAATCTTGGCACGCAGCCGATGCTGGTGCGCGCGACGTATCATGGCATCCACTTCAACACCATGGCGCCCCCGGGCACTAGCACTTTGCAGGTGGATATTTTCGAGGCGTCCAACGATCCGAAGACGATTGACGTGCCATCGCATTTCGTGGTGTTTCAGCCCAACGGCGACATTTTGAAGGTCGCCGAGGAATACCAGATCGAGAACAAGTCGCAGCCGCCCTACGCCTATTTCCGCACCGATGGAAGTTTTGACTTCGCACTGCCCGAAAAAGGTGAACTGCAGGGAGTGCAGGCTGCCGGGCCGTCAGGAATGCCGCTGACCCAGCTTCCCATCGATAAGAAGAACAACCATTATTCGATCGCGTTCGCATTTCGTCCCGGCGATAGCACGGTTCGGTATTCCTACGAGCTGCCGTATCTAAACAACGCGGCAGCAGTGAAAATTCCGACGGTTTATCCTGGCGGGCGGGTCGTGTTCGTGGTTCCGCCTGGCTTGCAAGTCAGCGGCGCTGGACTTTCGGCGGCAGGCCAGGAGCAGGGAATGAATCTGTTCTTGCGGCAGGATGTACCTCCGGGCGCTCTGGTGGCCGTGAATGTTTCCGGTACGGCTTCTGGGAATGCAAGCGCAGGAGTAGAAAGAGCACCGCAAGGCCGGGAGGCACAAGAAGCCGGTGCCGAATCCGGAGGCCCACCCATTCAAGCGGTTCCAGGGCGTCTCGGGGATTGGAAAATGTTATTGGGTTTAAGCGGTGTGCTGGCGATCTTTTTTGCGGGATTCGCCTACCTGCTCTCGCGCAAGCAAGTAGCGGCGGTTGGCGGAGCGGAAGTTCCAGGCACGGCTATCCCCGACGGAAAGGCCAAGAGGCCCAAGAGGCAGGCGCCAGTGGCCGGGCAATCCGGGCCTAACGGAGCCGCCACCATGTCGGACGTGGACGCGGCGATTGGCACGAGCCTCGATGCGCTGAAGGAGAGCCTGTTCCGGCTCGAGCTACGGCACCAAGCGGGCACCATCACGGAGGAAGAGTATTCCCGGGAACGGGCCAAGGCGGAAAAGGTCCTGCGCGAGCTGGTGCGGGGATAAGCAGCCCGGGGACTTGTCGTGTCAGGGGCAGGGGTACCCTACCCCCAGCAATTCATATGAATATCAAAATAAAGGGCTTACTAGATTTGATTCTTGTAAGTGTATGAAAACAAAGGAGGGCACTAGCGGGCATCAAGGGGGGTGGCGACACCTGCCTATCTATGAGGTTGCCCGGTGAAAGCGTCTCGATTTATCCCCACCGGAATCCGCTTTGAGAACATAGAAAAACGGTACGGCAGCCTTTACGCGTTGCGCCGGGTATCCTTGGAGGTTGCTCCAGGGGAATGCGTGGCCTTTGCCGGAAGAAACGGTTCAGGCAAGACGACGCTTTTGCGGATTGCGGCGACCTTGGTTCGTCCAACGGCCGGGAAGATGAACTTCGTAACCTCCGGTGGTGAAGCAACCGATTCGTCGGTGCGAAGCGGATTCGTGGCGCATGCCACGATGGTTTACGACGAATTGACCGCGGAAGAAAATCTTTTGATGTTCGCGAAGCTGCAGGGAATTGCGGAGGCGAGCGCTCGTACGGCGACGTTGCTGGAAGAAGTCGGACTTTCGCAGCGGCGCGATTCTCTGGTTCGGACTTTTTCGCGGGGAATGCGGCAGCGTGTGGCGATAGCGCGCGCGGTGCTGAACGATCCATCGGTGCTGCTACTCGACGAACCCGCTACCGGACTTGATCCGGAAGGACTTACCTGGCTGGCGAGCACGCTGCGCTGGATGCGAGAGGCGGGGCGCACGATCCTGATGAGCGTGCACGGCGAGTCGGAAATTTCTACCCTGGCGACGCGCGCGGTGCGGCTGGACGCAGGCTTGGTGGTGGCTGATACGCGTGCCGGCTCGGAGATGCACGCCATTCTCACGTTTGCCGGCACCTGAATGGCACTGCTTGCCGACACGACGGTGCTGCTGGGCAAGGAACTCCGCACGGAATTCCGTTCGCGGGAGCTTCTGACCACGACCGTGGTGTTCATTTTAGTGGTCGTAGTGCTTTTTAGTTTCACCTTTGATCCCAGCGTCGGAGAATCGCGGCGGTTTGGCCCGGGTCTTTTGTGGCTTTCGTTTTTGTTTGCGGCATCGCTGATGTTGCAGCCGTGTTTCCTGCGGGAGCAGAATAACGACACGCTGAGTGCGCTGCGGCTGTCGGTGGACGATCCGTTTTCGATTTTTCTGGCGAAGCTTGGCGCGAACACGCTGTTTCTTCTGATGACGGAAGTTTTGATGCTGCCGATTTTCGCGATTCTTTATAATGTGCACATCCTGGCGGTTTTTCCGCAGCTTGTGCTCGTTTTGTTTCTTGGCAGCCTGGGCGTGGCGATTCCGGGAACGGCTTTTTCCGCGATCTCAGCGCAGGCGCGCATGCGCGAGCTAATGTTGCCGCTGCTGCTGTTGCCGCTGCTTACGCCGGTTTTGATTGCCAGCACGGAGGCCACCGGTGGACTTTTGGCGGAGAATCCGGGACTGCGAATCGACTGGTTGGGGTTTCTGGCGGGGTTCGACGTGGTTTTTTTGACGGCGCTGTGGCTTTTCGGCGAATATTTGTTGGAGGAATAGTGCGCATGCGCAGGCGCAAGAGCGGAGCGAACGGCCCCGTAACGCCGCCTGGGGCGCAAAGAACGCGCCTCAGAAGGCCGGCCCTACAAAGAAGACCGCGTTGTGGTGGGGAGGAATCATGACGAAGAGCATCGTCAGCGCCACAGTCTTGTTTGTTCTGATTGCGGCGACGGCGTATGTCGCGTTTTATTACGCGCCGATTGAGAAGTCCATGGGGATCATTCAAAAAATCTGGTATCTGCATGTTTCCTGCGCTTTTAGCTCGTTTGTGGCGTTTGGTATCTGTTTTTATGCGAATCTGCGGTACGTTTTCACTCGAGAGACGAAAGCGGATTGGCTTGGAGTATCGGCCGCAGAAGTGGGGCTGGCATTCATTCTGGTGGTGCTCGTCAGCGGGCCGATTTGGGCGCATCCGGTGTGGGGAATCTGGTGGACGTGGGATGCACGTTTGACCCTCACGTTCGTGCTGGCGTTGCTGTACATGTCTTACTTGCTCTTGCGGTCGATGATCGAAGAGCCGGACAAGCGGGCGCTGTTCAGTGCGCTGTTTGGGATCTTTGCGTTCCTTGATGTGCCCCTCGTGTATTTCTCAATTCGTTGGTGGCGGACGCAGCATCCGCAGCCGGTGATTCTGGGCGGATCTGGCTCGGGGCTTGATCCACGGATGCGCGTTTCTTATTTGTTGATGTGGGGCGCGTTGACGGGGCTGCTGATTCTGCTTTTGAGCGCGCGGTACCGGCTGGAAGCGCTGCGCGCCAGCGTCGACGATTTGCGAAGGGAGGCGGAGGTTCGATGAAAAACCTGGACAGCGTGCTTGCGGCCTATCTCGCGGGCTGGGCGATTTTCTTTGTGTATTACATTTCCGTCTCGCAGCGCATGAGCGCGCTGCGCGAAGAGGTGGAGAGGCTGAAGGCGTCGCTGAGCAAGGGAAAAACGTAAGACCAGTTCTAAGGAATAAGTTGCAGTGTCCAAGTAAAGGGGGATAAATTTGCAGCGGAGGTTCGTACCGCTCCAAAGATTCCGCATCCTCCTTTCCCTTTCTACATCAAAACCATGAACAACAGCGGTCCCATCGACGGCCAAGGGGATTCAAGCAAATAGTATGGCAGGGAAGAAGCGTGTCGGGATTGTATTGTTCCAGCTTGGCGGGCCGGACTCGCTGGGGGCCGTCGAGCCGTTTCTGCTGAACCTTTTTCTGGATCCCGACATTATTCCGTTGGGGCCGCTGGGGATATTGCGGCGGCCGATCGCTAAATGGATTTCGTCGCGGCGCGCGCCTCACGTGGCGGAGAAGTACGCGGAGATTGGCGGACGCTCGCCGATCGGGACGCTGACGGAGCGGCAGCGCACACGGCTGAGGGAGGCTTTGGCCCCTTACATCGATCCGTTCATCGTCACCGCGATGAGATATTGGAAGCCGTTAGCGAGCGACGCGGTGGATGCTCTGCGAAAGGCCGGTCCGCTGGATGAAATCGTATTGCTCCCGCTGTATCCGCACTATTCGTACGCGACCACGCTGAGTAGCATGAAAGAATGGCGGCGGGTCTATGGAGAGCCGGACGGCGGCACGCCAGTACACATGATTGACCATTTTTACGATCATCCGAATTATATTCGAGCTCTGGTGCAACGGATTGGCTCGATGCTGCGGCAGTTTGCCGATAGCGCGAAGATTCATTTGGTTTTCAGCGCGCATGGGCTGCCGATGAGTTTGGTCCACAAGGGCGATCCGTATCCCGAACAGATTGGAAAGACCGTGCGGATGGTGTGCGAGCTGGGCGCGAGGGAATATAGCGGCTGGCCGAAGACGCATTTGCTTTGCTATCAAAGCCGCGTCGGACCATCGAAGTGGCTGCAGCCGCCGTTGACGGAAACGATCGAGCGGCTAGGGCAGGAAGGCGTGACGGAAATACTGGTGGCGCCCATTTCGTTTGTGACCGAACATATTGAGACGCTGCATGAGATCAACATCGAGGCGCGCGAAGACGCGAAGAGAGCGGGCGTCGAGAAGTTCCGCATGATGCCCGCGGTGGGAGATTCGCCTTTGTTTATTGCCGCGCTCAAAGATTTGGTGTTGCTGTCCGCGGGGATTGAAGAGCGGCCGTCGCTTGCGCCGCAAGCAGCCGCGCAAATGGGCGGCGGGTCAGTTTGACGTCTCGGTGCCCTCATCGTTTGGAAGATCAGCCTCGGTGGTCACTTGCCGCGGGTTAAGCACCTCTCGGGCCTCGGCCGCGTCTTCTTCACGCACCAGGACTTTGAAACCGAACCCGCTCCACGCCAAATGGTCGCGCATGCCGCCGGCTCTGTCGGACTGAATTGTGGAGTCGATACCGGCGGACTCGAGGGCACTCTTGGCAAGGTCGGCATCGACTTGCGAGGCGAAACGTTCAACGACGACGAGTTTAATGCGATCCATGAGGACATTGTACGCCTCCTGACTTCTGCCCGAGTTGTACAGCGGTGATCGCCAACAGGTCCGCGGCGAGCCATGGCTAAGCATGCCAACTCGCAGCAAATAATTTGCCTACGCCCGGGCCAGGCGGGCATCTAACGTGGTGCGGTGAACTCTGCGGAAAAGCTGCGATTTCGCAAAATCGCCGGGACTCAAGGTATAATCCGCGGTTGTCCGTTGGAATGGCATCTAGCTAGAGTCAATGACAGCTCCTTACCATGCGGGTGTGCACCGATTTGCCGTTTTCACGGTTCTCTGGACGATCCTGCTTTTTGTAGCTGGGGCGCTGGTGACGTCGAAAGAGGCGGCGCTTTCCGTGACGGACTGGCCGAAATCGCACGGATCGTGGGTGCCACCGCTCCGTTCGCTGCAAGGCGGGGACTTTTTTGAGTTTTCGCACCGGTTTGTCGCCGTCGGATTGGGAATTTTTACGTTGCTGCTGGCGGTTTTGCTTTTGGTGAAAGAAAGCCGGGTATGGCTGCGCTGGCTGGGCGCGATTGCCGTGCTTGGAGTTGTGGTCCAAGCGGTGCTGGGCGGGCAGGTTGTCATTCGTTTGCTCCATTACTGGCTGCCGGTGATTCACGCGTGCTTCGCGCAGATTGTTTTTGCGGCAGTTCTGGGAATTGCGGTGTTTACGAGCAAATGGTGGGTTTCTGAGCGGCCGCAACTGGAAGATAAAGGCTCGCCGTCCATCCATTTGGTGGCGACGCTGAATGCGGCCGTGATTTATCTGCAAGTGATTCTTGGCGCGGGATTCCGGCATAAGGATATTCCCATCTGGCCGCACGCGGTTGGAGCGTTGCTGGTTCTTGGGACGGTCACCTGGACGGCGGTTGCGCTGCGGAAGCGGTTTGGAGCTTCGCGGGAGCTCGGCAGGGCGCGCGTCCTGTTGCATTCGATTTTTGGCACACAATTTTTGCTGGGGCTCCTGGCGTACTGGTCGCGGCTGACGACGGCGGACGCCCCGCAGCCTATGCCCGTGATGGTGACGTTCACGGTGATACATACGGTGGTCGGCGCGATTTTGTTTGCGTTTTCGGTTTTGGTGGTTCTGATGTGCTACCGGTTGGTGCCGCGCAGGGGGGAAGTGGCGGCTACGGCGCCGCAGGTGACGGCGGGATGAGCACCGTTCGCGGCGTCGATCTGACCATGGTGTCGCGCGCGAGTGCGTACATTGCGCTGACCAAGCCGGACGTGTCGTTTCTCGTGTTGATGACCACGGCGGCCGGATATTACATGGGCGCGCGGGGGCCGGTAAGCTGGCTGCATATGAGCCATGTGATCATCGGGACGCTGCTGATCGCCGGAGGAACGGCGGCGCTGAATCATTACCTGGAGCGCGAATCGGACCGCTACATGCGGCGGACGGCTTCGCGGCCGCTGCCGAGCGGCGTGTTGCGGCCCGGGCGAGCGCTGGCGTTCGGCGTGACGCTGGCGATTGCGGGTGCCGTGGATTTGTATTTTGCTGCTGGCGCGCTCGCTTCGGGGCTTGGCGTTTTGACCTGCCTGAGCTATTTGTTGGCGTACACGCCATTGAAGAAGCGGACGGTGTGGGCGACGTTTGTCGGCGCGTTTCCGGGGGCGATTCCGCCGATGATTGGCTGGGTGGCGGCTACGGGTTCGCTGGATCGCGGAGCGTGGCTGTTATTTGGCATTTTGTTTTTGTGGCAATTCCCCCACTTTTACGCGATTTCGTGGATGTATCGCGAAGATTATGCGCGCGCAGGGATTATGATGTTACCGGTGGTGGACCGCGAGGGGACGCGGACGTTCCGGCAAATCATTCTTTATGCAGCGGCGCTGGTCGGAGTAAGTTTGCTGCCGGCGGTGCTTGGTTTGGCCGGCATCGTTTACTTCTTCGGGGCACTGGTGGTGTGCACTGCGCTGCTTCAAGTTTGCCTGTGGGCCGCGAGCAATAAAACGAATGTGCGCGCGAAGTGGCTGATGCACGCGACGGTTTTGCATATTCCGCTTCTGCTGGGATTGATGGCTTACGATAAGTTGCCTCGCTAATCCAGAGCGACTCGTGACTGGTGACTCGTGACTCGTGGAAGACGGCCTACGCGGACGCTAGCGAGATCATGATTTCCAATGCTGCGCTGAATGCGTGCCTGAACGGGCTTAGCGCGATTCTGCTGGCGTGCGGCTATGCGGCGATACGCGCAGGCAAGAAGAACGTACATAAAGGGTTCATGTTGTCCGCGTTTGGGGCCTCCACGCTGTTTCTCATTTCCTACGTAATCCATCACCTTCGCGAGAAGAAATTGGTGCTGTTTCAGGGGCAAGGGTGGATCCGGCCGGTGTACTTCGCGCTGCTGACTTCACATACGATTCTGGCGCTGCTGATTGTGCCGTTGATTCTTGTGACGCTGCGGCGGGCGTGGTTAGAGCGGTTTGATAAACACCGATTGATTGCGCGATGGACGCTGCCGTTGTGGTTCTATGTGTCGGTCACCGGAGTGGTCATCTATTTTATGGTGTACCAGGTTTATGCGCCGAAGTGACGTATCGACGGCTCCCAAATGAGGAGCGCTCTACCAAATCCTCCGAACCGGCATAAGAGGATGACAATCGAGCAGAGGCAATCAGTACCCGGGAGGCTCATGCAGCCCTGATCAGAGACTTACGCCAAGAACTGCTCAATGCCCCAAGTCCTGGGAAGACAAAACCTTTCTATGTTCCTCGCAGCACTGGCAGCATGGATGAGGATATAGACGGCTTCTATTTTAAACAAAGGCTGGCTGTGCCCGCAGAATCCAGAGTGGAAGACGTTTGCCCATATGCCGATAGCCGCGACGGACGACACCCGCCCTCGATTTGTACAGATGAAATTGTTCAGAATTGGTTGTTGTCCTGGCGGAAGCCGGGGGGAACGAGGGCGCCGGTTTGCGGGGAGCGGACGGCCTGGCGCGTGCCGGCCTTGGGGAAAACGATGTGCCAGAAGTCGGTGTTGGGCGAGGTGAAGGTGATACCGACGAACCGGCGTTCGCGCTTTTCGCGTAGAGAAGTGACGTGGCACTCGGCGGACTCGGCGGTGTTCTCATTGAAGATGCGGATGCTTTGGCCGGGGATCAGGGGCGTATCCATGAGGAGAAGGGCGCCGTGGGCGCTGACGACGTAAGTAGAGGCTTGCAAATCAATGGTTTCGCCTTCGGGGAGGCGGCAGCGTACCTTTACGGGAATTTGCAGCGGGAGGCGGACAGTTCTGCGACGTTCCGGGTAACGGGCTCTCTGCATAAAAGATGCCTTTGGAAGGGACTCTCCCCAGCCTGGTGCGGAATGGTGCCACGAAAAGCGACCAAAAGGCAAGAAAAATAAAGATTTGATAGTACTAAAACGACTTACACCCATTTTGCGGATCACAGCCTCGTCAGGCGCCGGGTTGGGAACCCTGCCGGGCCTTGGCACTGCTCCCGGCTGCGCCCCAACAACGAGTTGCTTCGCAAATGACCAAAGACCGAGTAGGCGCGGATGCCTAGACGCAGCCAAATTTTAAGAGCAACCGCACTTGAGTCTACCTTGGGTTGATGGCAGCCAGTGCATCAATAACGGCGTTTGCGAATTGCTCCGTACCAGCCTTTCCGCCAACGTCCTTGGTCGTGTGGATGCCCTCGCGGTAGGTCTTCAGGAGGGCAGCGTCAATCCTTTGCGCAGCTGCGCGTTCTCCCAAATGATCCAGCATCAACAAGCCGCTCATTAGCAGGGCCGTCGGGTTGGCGAGGCCTTTTCCGGCGATGTCGGGGGCTGTGCCGTGTACGGCTTCAAACATGGCCGAATTGTCGCCGATATTGGCGCTAGGAACGACGCCGAGGCCGCCAACAAGGCCAGCCGCGAGGTCGCTCATGACGTCGCCGTAGAGATTGGGCAGCAGAAGCATGTCAAATTGAAGAGGATCCATGACAATCTGCATGCAGGCGTTGTCGACGATGAGTTCTTGGTACTGAATTTCGGGGAATTGCGCGGCGACGGTGCGGACGGAGCGAAGGAAAAGGCCGTCGGACAGCTTCATGATGTTGGCTTTGTGGATGGCGTGAATTTTCCTGCGGCCGTGACGGCGCGCGTAATCAAAGGCAAAGCGGGCGATGCGGGTGGAAGCTTTTTCGGTAATGATTTTCAGGCTTTCTACAACTCCGGGGACGACTTCGTGCTCGAGACCGGAGTACAAATCCTCGGTGTTTTCGCGGACTAGAATCAGGTCCACGTTTTCGAAGTGGGATTTGACGCCGGGGACGTTTTTCACAGGACGCAGATTGGCGTAAAGATCGAGCGATTTGCGAAGGGCCACGTTGACGCTGGGAGCGCCTCCTGCGATGGCCGTGGCCATGGGCCCTTTCAGGGCCACGCGGTTGCGGCGGACGGACTCGATGGCGGCTTGATTGACGCGCTGGCCCTGGTCGGAGGACTCATCGGCCCGGCCTGCGATTTCTTCCCATTCGATCTGCACGCCCGCAGCTTCGAGAATGCGGCGCGTCGCGTTGGCGACTTCGGGACCGATGCCTTCACCGGGGATGAGCGTAACTTTGTGTTTCATGGCGGCATCTCATTGTAAGCGAAGCGTTTGCGGATGGGGAAACGGTAGCGGCGTTGGATGTTTCCGGCCAGCAACACAATCGGTCGACGTGGGGTGCCGCGATTGCAACGTTTTGCTATAATGTAAGGATGTTAAGCGTCGCGGCAGTGCCCGTGGCGCGGAGGCCAAAACAACTATGATTCATTTGACGCCGGTTGCGAGTTCCAAAGTGAAGGAAATCATGAACATGCAGAGCCCAGTGCCGGCTGCCCTGCGCGTGGCGGTGGTAGGCGGGGGATGTTCGGGATTTCAATATCACATGGCGTTCGAGAACAACACGACCGAAGCAGACCAGATCTTCGAGTTTGACGGCTTGAAGGTGGCCGTGGACCAAATGAGCTCGATGTACCTCGATGGGATCGAGATTGACTATATCGAGACTCTCGAAGGCGCCGGATTCAAGTTCAATAATCCCAACGTGAAAAGCACCTGCGGCTGCGGGAGCTCGTTCAGCGTATAGTTTGTTGGCGCAAGGAAAGCGCGAGGCACTTTTGTAAGTTTCTAGGCTCCTGAACGACAATGTTCAGGAGCCCTTTTTTTATGCCCTCAAGTCCATCCGCATGGGATGCCAAGCATTGTCTAGCGGCGAACGAAGCCGCTGAGGCGCCTGCCGGTATTCTCACCGAGTTATGGCCGCTGCTGCCTGCGGGAGCAGCGTTGGATCTGGCGTGCGGCAGGGGAAGAAACGCGCTGTTCCTGGCGGAGCACCGACGACACGTAACGGCAGTGGATTGTTCCCGGGCCGCCCTCGATATTTTGGAGGCACGCGCAAGGTCTTTGAAGGTTCCGGTGCGGCGAGTTTCGCGGGTCGATGAAGCGAAGCCGCTGCGGCGGGCCGGAATTGATTTGCTACAAGCGGACCTGGAAGCGGTCACGCTCTCGGCGAATCGCTATTCGGTCATTGTTTGTGTTCGCTACTTGCAGCGATCGCTGTTTGGGCAGATTTGTCGAGCTTTGCGTCCCGGAGGCATGCTGCTGTTTGAGACCTACACGAAAGCACAGCTTGATTTCAGCGGTGGCCCGCGAGATCCGGCGCACCTTCTCAACTCCGGTGAACTCAGGAGGGCGTTTCCGGAATTGGAGGTGGTCTTTTACCGTGAATTGTGCGCGGAGTTGGGAATTGCCAGCCTTGCGGCGCGGAAGCCGCAAGGGCATAACGACCATCATACCGATTAGCAATTCATGCGATCCTACACATGGAACTCAAAAACAGGTCCCTCCACGGCAGGCTGCGCCGGAGCGCGCCCCACGGGTCGGGATGACAATTTGGGAGTACGATGTCTATCCGCTCAGGTTTGCAATCTTGGGTAACAGTTCGTATTCTTTTATTCGAGCATGAAGATAGCTCTCGCTCAGTTCAATCCCACCGTAGGCGATTTTGCAGGGAATACGGCTCGCATCTTGAGCTTAGCGGCGCAAGCGCAGGAGCGCGGCGCCGGCCTGGCCGTATTTACCGAGCTTTGCCTATGCGGGTACCCGCCACAAGATCTCCTAGAACGCCCCGCATTTATCGAACGGAACCATAGGGAATTGAAGAAGCTCGCGTCGAAAATCGCGCTGCCTGCGGTTATTGGTTACGCGGGACGCGTGAAAAATGGGACAGGGAAGTCCATTGGCAACAAAGCGGCGCTGATTTGCGACGGACGCGTGGTTTTCGAACAAAGCAAAATGCTCTTGCCGACCTATGACGTGTTCGACGAATCGCGTTACTTTCAGCCAGCGGATCGCCAATATGTGTTTGGCTTGCACGGCGAACAGCTTGGTATCACCATCTGCGAAGACGTTTGGAACGATGAGAATTTCTGGGCCAAGCAACTCTACGACCGCGATCCGGTTAACGAAATTGTGCGGCAGGGAACTACGGTGTTGCTGAACATCTCGGCTTCTCCTTACACGCTGGACAAGCGCGCTTTGCGTTTTGAAATGCTGCGTTCCATCGCCCTGAACCACAAACTGCCGGTGGTTTATGTGAATCAGTTCGGGGGGAACGACAGCCTGATTTTCGACGGAGCAAGCATCGCATTGACCGCGGACGGAAAGGTGGCGGCGCAGGCTAAGGCCTTTGAAGAAGACTTAGTGCTTTTTGATACCGCGACGGGGAAGGGCGAAATCCACGACCAGCCGCAAGAAGAGATTGCTTACGCTTGCTGCGCGCTGGTTACCGGGACGCGCGACTATGTTCGGAAATGCGGCTTTGCTAAGGTTCTGGTTGGCTTGAGCGGCGGCATTGATTCCGCGGTGGTGGCGGGCATTGCCGTGGACGCGCTAGGACCTGAAAATGTGCTGGGCGTGTCGATGCCGGGGCCGTTCTCGTCTGAGGGAAGCAAGGCAGACGCGCAGGCGCTGGCCAAGAATCTTGGAATTCAGTTCCACACTTTGCCGATTACGGAAGTATTTGAAACCTATAAAGGGGCCTTGGCGCCGGCTTTCGGGAACAGGCCGATGGATGTGACGGAGGAAAACCTGCAAGCACGCATCCGCGGGAATTATTTGATGGCGCTGTCGAATAAATTTGGATCGATGGTGCTGAGCACAGGGAACAAGTCGGAGAATGCGGTTGGCTATTGCACGCTTTATGGGGACATGGCCGGAGGGTTGGCGGTGATTTCCGACGTGCCGAAACTGATGGTTTACGAGTTGGCGCGCTGGATTAACCGCAAAAGGGAAGTGATTCCCTGCTCGACGATCGAAAAGCCTCCATCGGCGGAACTGCGGCCGAACCAGAAAGATGAAGACAGCCTGCCTCCCTATGATGTGCTGGACCGCATCCTCAAAGCCTATATTGAGGACTTGCGCAGCCCGCACGAAATTGCGGACCATTACGGCTTCGATTTGAAGCTCGTTCAGGACATTGCCCTGCGCGTGGACCGCAACGAGTACAAGCGCAAGCAGGCCGCTCCCGGGCTGAAGATTACGTCGCGGGCGTTTGGGTTTGGGCGGCCGTTCCCGATTGCACAGAAGTTTATTCCTTAACAGAAGTGAAGAGCTAAACGATGAAAAGTTGAAGCGCAAAAAGAAGGACGAGAGGGCTTCAATATTCAATAATAAGTCTATCGAGATGAGGTCACTTGTGAAAACATCTGCACCGCTCAGCCTACTTTTGGTTTTGGCCGGGGCTCTATTCGCGCCTGCCGGCGCGACCCAGCAGACTAGCGGCGGAACAGCCGCTCCGTTGCAGGCCCAGAAGAACATCGAGGCGTACCTGCGGAATCTATATGCCTTAGGGCCGGAGGTGAAGCTCCTGGTTGGGCCACTGAAGGAGTCGCCGGTCGGAGGAATGCTCGAGACCAATATCGAGTTGACTAAAGGTGAAGAGAAAGAGAACGTCAAATTCTATGTCAGCAAGGATGGACGATTTCTCTTCCACGGCGAGCTTTCGGATATGACCAAGGACCCCCTGGCCGAAAACCTAGCCCAAATTCGCATGACCGACGCGCCAGCCCTTGGGGATCCCAAGGCCCCCGTCACCATTGTGGAATACTCGGACTTTGAGTGTCCCGTCTGCCGGAAATTGCACGACACACTCCGAAGCATCCTCCCCAACTATGCCGGCAAGCTGCGGGTGATCTTTAAGGACTTTCCCCTCGAGCAGCTCCACCCTTGGGCACGAACAGCTGCCATCGCAGGCAGGTGCGCCTACCAGCAGAAGCCGGAAGCCTTCTGGAAGGTTTACGACCTGATCTACGACAATCAGGAGATCCTATCCGCTGCAAACGCCTGGACAAAGATGACCGACTATGCCGGCGAGGCTGGGCTCGATGCCGAAGCCTTTAAGAGCTGTATGGCTAGCCAGGAAGCAGCGGCTGCCGTTAACGCCAGTCACGTGAACGGCGAGAAGCTCGAAGTCAACAGCACACCGACGGTCTTCGTGAACGGGCGCCGCATGGTTGGGGCGGATGCAAATCTACTTCAGCAATACATTAACTACGAACTCGCCAAAGCCAGCACAAACAAATCCGCTGAGAAGAGATGAAAAGCGGGGAGTGGCGTCCCTAGGGCGGAACGACCCAATCTTTGGGTTGGGCCTCCAGGGGATATATATTACGACCCGCTCTTTAGTTAACATAATATACCTTATGAGACGCGATATCCCAGGCTCTCTTTGGGTTTTCCACAAGCTTTTTTGCGCCGGATTTGAGGATAAGAAGCCCAACAGACCTTCCTAGACCCCTTCCCTAAGCGTCGACCAGGGTTAATGGATCGGCTGGCGCACCCCCGCGCCGGCGCGGTTCTGTGGGAATCGACCTGGACTGGTTGGGAATTCAAGACGCGAGTGGCGCTGCAATTCTTCGTTCACCGTTGGACCTCATATGTGAACTGGAGGGGAAGGTTCGGGGCAACTACTTCCCTGTTCAAATGCTGACCGATAGGAACCTGGGCTTGGTAGCTAGCCTAGGTCGAGAAGGACTCTTTGGCCGCTTCCTTTAGGTAGCCGGATACGACATAAAGCGACACGTGGGGCGGGTAGGTGTAGGTCGCTCCTTGTCGCTTGCAGGAAGTTTCGAGACGCCGGATGCTGCGGGCACGATTAGCAGGTTCACGGAGACCCAAAGAGGCGAAGAAGGAGCACGGACATGCATTCCTCAGAGAAAGACAATTCCGGCAAGTGTGCGCGACCCTGCTTTCGGAACTGGTTCATACGGGGCACCCTGATCACGTTGATGACCTGGTTCGGCGGCCCGACCCAGGCGGCGAAGGCTCCGTCTTCTGAACCGGGCAACCCGCACGGTAGCGCGGAGGACTTCCTGAGGCTGAACGTGGGCCCTGTTGCGATTGGGCACCATGGCGTTGGGCCGTACACTTCGGCCACGAATCCTGGCTTGCCGATTGAGAACACGGTCGACTCGGTGCGGCAGGCTTATACCTTGGGCGCACGCGTGGTCGAGGTGGACGTGCAGCTCACAGCTGACGGGCGACTGGCAGTGTTCCACGATGACTTTCTGCGCGACTTTACGTGCATCCGGTCGCTGACGCTAGACCAGCTTCAGGCGCGGCTGCCCTACGTGCCGGAGCTGAGGCAAATCATCAACGTGGCGCGCGAGTTCAACAACCGGGCCGGGGACGACCTGGGCGGCATCTTGATTGTGGAGCTTAAGGCGTTTTCGCCGCTCTGCGATCCGGGAGATAGCCTGGAGCAGCCGCTGGTGAGCGCAGCGGTCAGTGAAATTCGTACGGCGCGGTTTGCCGACCGCGTGATGTTCGATTCGTTCTCGCCCGCGCTGCTCTACCTGGCCCAGCAGGCGGCGCCAGAGATTCCGCGTGAGCTGGACCTCGACGGTTTGCAACTGTTGACGCCCGCGCAAGTGCAGCAGGTTACGAGACTGCCGGTGACTGTGATCGACAAGAAGATCTCGCTCGGCCTGACATGGGCGGAGATTGGGCCGGTGTTCCGTCTGCCCGGGTATGCTTCGCCGATGCAGTTTCTGATCACGGGGGTCGTTACCGGCGTGCGCGTGGTAGGCGGCGAAATGGACTTCTTCGGCGCAGCAGAGCAGCAGCAGCCGGGAAGCGGCGCGGAGTTTGTCGCGGCGGCGCACTCGCTGGGGATGCGCGCATTTGCGGATCCAGCGAACACTCCGGCGGAATGGAACTTCTTTGCTTCGCTCGGCGTGGATGCGATTTACAGCACGATTCCGATGGGTTTGCAGTTGCAGCCGGAGATTCCGAGCCCGTGATCTGCGACCGGGACGGAGTCGCGAAGAGTTGGGGAGGGGCCACGGCGGATATCGGAGGGGCATTACTTCCCTGCACCTCCTTCGTATCTCGCAGACAGTCTCTTCCCCGCTGAGTGCGGAGAACGATATCTCACGCCCTAAGGCGGCCTACTGGATGCCGATTTTGTGTAGCAACTGCGTGAAACGCGGGTCGGAGCGCAGGGGATCGGCCATTGGCTCGGCACCGAGGTAAACGAGGCGGTCGGTGCGCTCCTTGTAAGCGCGGTCTAGCCAGTCGAGGGCTGTGCTGTTTTCTCCAAGGCCCAGGTAAAGCATAGCGAAGTAGAGCGCAGAAACGTAGCGCGACTGAGCGAGATGCTGGAGATCGACGAGGGCTTTGCGGGCTCCTGCGGCATCGCCCGAAACCGCGAGCGCGTGTCCGTACAGGGCAATCATGGCGGGATGGTCTCCGGAAAGCTTGCGTCCCTGGGAAAAGGAATCCAGAGCTTCGCGATACATCTTTTTTTCGCGATAAGCCGAGCCAAGCCAAATATAGGCTAACGGATAGGCGGGGTATTGCTCGATGGTGCGGCGCCCCTGTTCGATCGCTGCGTCGTAATCCCGCATGTGGTATTTGATCTCGGCGCGTGTGGTATTGAACAGGGGCGAAACCGGGTCGAGTTCGAGGGTCAGAGAGTTTTGCTCGAGGGCCTGCGGCAAGCGATTGCGTACCATGCAATAGTGACCGAACCAATGATGTGAGGTGGGATTATTGGGGCCAAGAGCGATGGCGCGCTGAAACTCCTGCTCCGCGGTCTCAAAGTTCCAGTCGTAGCTGAAAGCGACGTTGCCGAGAACGGCGTGGGCTTCGGCAAGGTCGGGATCGAGCTCCAAGGCGCGCTTGGCAGCATCGCGGGCTTTGGGCTTCGCATCTGAGGGGGCCAAGTCATCGTAAGGCACTTGGCCCAACAGGGCGTAAGAACTGGCGAGTCCGGCGTACGCGAGGGCGTATCGCGGATCTTTTTGAACGGCCTGCTGGTACGCTTCGATGCTCTTGTGCAGGTCGCCGCGATTGGTCCAGTAAAAACGGCCGCGGAGATAAGCGTCGTAGGCTTCGGGGTCCACGGCGAGTCTTGCTGCCGATGTGCGAGTTTTGGCAGCCACGGGAGTCAACGCGAGACGAATCTTGTCGGCCACGGCAGCGGCAACTTCCTCTTGAACGCCGAGGATGTCGTTGAGGTCGCGGTCGTATCTATCGGCCCACAGATGCGTCTGGTCACTGACTTGAATGAGCTGGGCATCGATGCGAACGCGGTTGCCTTCGCGGCGCACGCTTCCTTCGAGGGCGTACTGGACATCGAGTGTACTGCCAATCTCGGCGATAGCCTTGCCGGCAAGCGCGTTCGACGAAGCGGAAGCAATCACACCGAGGCGCAGGGGATCGAGGCTGCCGAGGCGGGTAATCATTTCGTCGGTGAGGCCGGCGCTGAAATAGTCCTGCTTAGGATCGCCGCTGAGATTGGCAAACGGAATGACGACGAGACGAACTTTACTCGGCCGAATGATTCCTGGTTGAATCCCGCGATAAACCGCAAAGCCGGCAACTAAAACCAATGCAACGCCAGCCATTGCTATGACAGCGCGCGCCGTTTTTGAAGCAGGGGCCAACTGCGCGCGTGAATCGTCAGAGTCGCCCGGAGAGGCGGTAGCAGGCTGGACGGTTGAATGAGCCTTGCCATTGCCAGGTTCGGTAGAAACGTCGGCTACATCAGGCTCGGGGACGAAGGCGGCGTCGGCTTCGGGATCGTCCTTGGGCTGGCGCTTCTTGCGCCAATCGTCCAATTCGCTGGCGTAGGCGTAGACCGTGGACTTTTTCTGGTGCTCGTGGCGATGGACGGGGAGGCTTTCGGTCTTCTCCCAGCGCTGAACGGTGCGGACTTCGCGATCGAGGTAGTCGGCAATCTCTTTCCAAGAATCGAGCCTCTTGTCGTGAAGGCGTGACCCTTCCGGCCCTTTCGGATCGATGGGGGCTCCGCTAGCAGACATGAGGGGCGCCCGAGATGAGCATTTCGTTGGCCGGATTATAACCTATTTGTGTGCAGAATCGGCAAGAAAGGGCTTATTCCGCCGCTCGCAGCGAGGACTTGGCGCACTTTGTCGCATCTCGGAACCCGTAAGAGCCTGGCACATTGTGTCGCTTGGGCCCTGCGGTGTGCGACGGCCATACACTCGATCAAGTTCACCAGAGGCTGGCCTCCGCGTATTTTCAACTCTCGGAACAAAGAGCAACTCGCCTTGATTCATTGCTTAAGTTGATTCTACCGAGACCATGCTAACCCCCGGTTTGGCCTAGGCGTCTCTGAGGCTAGAGGTGAAGCATGCGAATTGTCAGCCCGCTCGCGTTGATACTGGTTATGGTTGGCACCTGCGTTTTGGCGAGCGTGCACCAAAGCGGCTACGGGCAACAGACTTCCCGAGCTGCGACGCCGGCACCGGTTCCTCCAGGCGCGGAGAAACTTCGCGCGGAAACCCGCGCGGTAGAGGAACTGCTTCCGCGAACTGTGGAGCGAGGGGCGGCCGTGTGCTTCCTCGCGCGGCGATACGCGCGTCTGGGCGACGCGCAAAAAGCTCTCACGCTCTTGAAAGAGTGCGTCGCTCTGGACGTGGGCTACGATCCCTCCGACGTTCCGGCATTTCAGGCGCTGCAAGCGAACGCGGAGTTTCGCGAACTCGCGGAGCAGGCGCAGCTTCAGTGTCCGCCAGTACATCACGCGCGCGTGGCGTTTACCGTTCCGGAGAAGGATCTGTTTCCCGAAGGACTCGCGGTGGATGCGGAAAAGCGCGTCTTCTACATGGGCAGCATGCACCGCAAGAAAATCGTGAGGATTTCGGAGTCCGGCCAAGTTTCTGATTTTGTGAAAGATGGTGCCTACGACCTGATGCCTGTGGGCGGAGTCCATGTGGACCCGGCGGACCACAGCGTTTGGGCCGCGACGGACCCGGGAGAGAAAAACCGCTCCGAGCTGATCCACTTCGACGTGCAGGGCAAGCTCCTCGAGAGATACACGGCGCCGGGAGTGGGGCCGCACAACTTGAACGACCTAGTACTGCGCGGCAAAAGCGAAATCTACACGACGGATACCGACGCGAACCTAGTGTTCCGATTCGACCGGAAGTCGCACCGCTTTGCGGCGTTGAAATTTCCGAGGGCAATGTTCTATCCGAATGGGATCACCGTTTCGGGCGACGACAATCTTCTATATGTCGGAGACATCCTGGGCGTGCTGGCGGTGGACCTCCGCAGCAACGCAGTTCAGGAAGTGCATCCAGGCCCGAAAAACACTCTGGCCGGAATTGACGGCTTGTATTGGTACAAGGGCGACTTGGTTGGCCTTCAGTACGGAACAGGCTCCTATCGCGTGATGTGCTGGCGGTTGTCAAAGGACGGTAGAAGCGTGGCCGAGAGCGAGGTACTCGAACGCGGAGCAGAATTACTCAGCTTTCCTACGACTGGAGCGATCTTCGAAGGGCACTTCTACTTCATGGCGAACACCGGAATCGGCAACTTGAAGGACGACAAGATTGTGGATGAGAGCAAGCTCGAGCCGGTGAAGGTCGCGGTGGTGGAGTTGAAGTAGCCAGCCCGAAAAAAAACAGATTCCTCCTTCGAAGAACCAGCTAATCCTGTCTGCTTGGTCCGCCACTCTGGAAGCTGAGGTTCTTTGCGCATCCTCAGCCTTTGCTTCGCTCCAAGTCGGATGCGCTGACCAGTTCCCTGCCCCTTCCACGAGTAACGTGAGATAGCTGAGGAGTTTGCGGATGCGCGCCGAGGGCGACCACTGCGGTGCCGTTGGTTCGTTCGATGAGCGCGCATGAATTGGCTTGGGTCCCCGGGGACCACTTGCGCGTTTTTTTTGGTGGCAGTCTCGCGTCCGGTGTAGGTGATATGTTGATGGGCGCGCGCATAGGTGCATTCAAGACATCCTGAAGCTCATTTACCATTTGATATTGCAATCCAGCGGAATTGGCACTATATTGTTTGTAACTCGCTTGGCCAGCGTACACTGTGTATGTTGACTTTGGGCGGCGCGAAACACGCCGCCCTGTTTTTTTCCGCGTGCATTCGCCTCCACTGCGGTCGGCCTCCCGAGGCGACAACCTCCGCTTTCGGGCAAGGCGCGCAGGTGCGGCGACACAGGAGCCAGGAAGCTCCTTGAGTGCAAGAGTTCAAGCCACGGCGCATTTGAACTCTGCTCTACAGGCTTGACGGCGCAGCAATTCCGGCGCATAGTCCGTGCATCCTCAGATAATTTCTCGCAAGGAGGTCCCACATGCCGTTCTTTCTATCCCAAGCGAGCTACACACCAGAAGCCCTGGCGCGGTTGATCGCCAATCCGCAGGACCGTTTTGATGCTGTACGCGGGCCCATCGAAAGACTTGGCGGCCGGATTTTGCAGTCCTACTTCGCGTTCGGCGAGTACGATGTTGTCGTCATTACCGAGATGCCGGACAACGTATCGGCCGCGGCAATTGCGCTGGCGTTTGCGGCGGGCGGTTCGTTGCGCAATTACAAGACCACCACGCTGATGTCCAACGCCGAAGGCCTGGAAGCGATGCGCAGAGCCGCTTCGTGCGGTTACAAGCCGGTGCAGGCCGCTGCGAGCGCCGCGGCCGCCCCGCCGCGCTAGCGAGTCGCGGCCGCCAAACACTGCGGCCACGCTTGAACCAGAACCAATGAAACGCCGCCGTTGGGCATAACCAAGCAGCTCGTTTGCCGGCAGGGCGAGTCTAAGGCTCCCAACCCAATGCCGGCACGGCATCGCCCCGGTCATTGCCTTGTATAACGCCGACCACTACGGCCAGATGGCCCTCTACCTGCGCGAAAACAACATCGTGCCGTCCGCCAGCCGGGCCAACCCGCCCCGAGCTGCCCGACTCGTATTGACAAAAGCGCATCCGCTTGACATTTTACGACTTGTACGTTATTGTACAAATCCTAAGAATTGTACGTTTTCGTACAAATTATGACAGGCTCGCTATGACTGATGAAATTTACGCCGTATTGATCGCCGATGTTATGGCTTCGAGCGCCCGGAAAAACGTGCGCGTCCAGTTGGAGAAGAAGCTCGCGGCCGCCTCGGAAAAGCACCTGAAACAGAAGCTCATTCGCTTCCCTTACACGGTCACCGCCGGCGATGAGTTTCAGACCATCACCACGGGGCCGGCGTCGGTTCCCGCGCTGCTTCTGGACCTGCGCGCGATGCTTCATCCGCTTCCCCTACGCATCGGAGTCGGAATTGGCGAAGTCGCGGACCGCCTTCAGCCGCCGGTCAACCGCCTCACCGGCCCGGCGTTTCAGTTCGCCCGCTGGGGCATTGACAACGCCAAGGCCGGCCGCCTCTTCAAATTCGAGACCCTGACGGCCTTTGCTTCGCACAACGAGCGTTTCGACCAAACCATCAACTTGATCTACGGATTGCACGATACGCTGGTATCACAGATTACCGCAAAGCAATGGGAAACCATCCGCCAGTTCCAGGACCAGCAGGCGCTCGAGCAAACCGCCAAGCGCCTCAAACTCGATATCTCGACGGTTTCGAGAAATCTCAAAAGAGGGTACTATTGGCAACTCTCGGAAACGGCCAAAGCGGCCGGCGCTTTCATCGAGCGCACTTTCTCGTAGTTGTACAAAAACGTACAAATCAGGGAATTTGTACAAATCTATGCAAATCTTCTTCCGGGCGTTTCTGGCGATTTACCTGGCTCATCTGCTGACCGATTTCGTCTTTCAAACGCATCACCTCGTCGAACAAAAGAAGAGCGGCAAGTTCTTCGCCTATTTTCTGCACGGCCTCACGCACTACCTCTCCGTGATTGTCCTCGTGAGCTTCTTCCTCGCAGGATCCGGGCTATCGTTGCGAACGCATCTGGTTGTTCTGGCTCTCTCGCTCGCTCATTTGTTCATAGACTTCGCCAAGATCCTGCTTGTCCAGCGAACCATCATGAACAACGGCTCCGTCGCCTACGTTGCCGACCAGTTGCTTCACTTTGTGAGCATCGCATTCGCCGCTTGGCTCCTCGCGCCTGGGCGGTCCTTTACGGAACTGGCTGCGCTGCTCGGCAAAGGCCGCGCCATCCCGAGCAGGCTGCTGCTCGTTCCGATCATTTATGTCGGCGTGATTTTTGGCGGCGGCTACCTGATTCGTGCCCTGACTCGCCCTCTGGCACAAAGCATCAACCTGGAACAGCCGGAAAAGAGCGGCGAGCCCATGCAAAACGCCGGGCTGTACATCGGCTGGCTCGAACGCTTTCTCCTGCTCACCGCATTACTGCTGCAATCACCGGGCACCGCAGGGCTCATCCTGGCGGCCAAAGCCATCGCCCGTTATCCCGAATTCAAGTCCGAGCATTTTGCGGAATACTTTTTGATTGGCACGCTCCTCAGCTTCTCGATCGCCGTGCTGGGCGGCGCCGTTCTTGCGCGCGTGGTCCTGGGCCAGCTTCGTGTCGCCGGGTAAGCCCTTCCCAATACCACGGGAATTTCCGGACAATCCACACGGTATACTGCTCCAGCGGAAAATTACCTCCCCAGAAGGAGCCTTTAATGCCACCCACGATGGAAAATGGCAAGATCTGCTACCTTGAAATGCCCGCTATGGACATCGCGCGCTCAGCCGATTTTTACAAGAAGGTTTTCAACTGGAACGTTCGGAAACGCGGTGACGGCAGCACTGCGTTTGACGACACGGTCAATCAAGTGAGCGGCGCCTGGGTGCTCGGGCGCCCGCCGGGCGCTGTGGTTGGCCTGCTCTTCTACATCTTTGTGGACAGTGTCCCCGCGGCCTTGGAAGCCGTAGTCGCCAACGGCGGCGAAATCGTCCAGCCCATCGGAGCGGACGCGCCGGAAATCACCGCGCGCTTCCGCGATCCTGCCGGAAACGTGATTGGCCTCTACCAGCATCCCGCTCAATAAATTCTGGTCGGCTTGTACCGCGCAACCTTCTGTTAGAATTTGGGCGTGGAAACCTCGACGGTTTCGCCGCGGCTTGCCATCATTCGCTTGCACCCGATCAAGGCGCTTGACCCCGTGCAAGTCAAGGAAGCGCGCATCGGGACTGGCGGCGGGCTGGAATTGGACCGCGCCTGGGCTCTTTACTCCCCCGACGGCCAGTGGATCAACGGCAAGCGCACCGCCGCCATACACCTGATTCGCGCCGCTTATGCGCCGGACCTCAGTTCCGTCACGCTTTCCGTTCCTACAGACCGGCGCGGCACTCCCACGAAAACTTTCGATTTCCCCGGCGGCTCGGCGGATGCCGCGCAATGGTTCAGCACGTTTTTTGATCAATCCGTAACCGTGCGCTATTCTCAGGAAGGTTTTCCCGACGACACCGTCGCCAACGGCCCAACAATCATTTCCACGGCTTCGTTAGATGCCTCCGCGTCATGGTTCCCTGGACTGACTTCCGTGGACATGCGGCTGCGTTTTCGCACGACTCTCGAAATCGATGGCGTCCCGCCATTTTGGGAAGATCAGCTCCTCGCCTCAGACAAAAACACTTTGGTGCGCTTTCGCATCGGGGACGTACACTTCGAGGGCAGCAACCCGTGCGCGCGCTGTCCTGTCCCCCCGCGCAATCCGCAAACCGGCGCGGAGTTTTCCGGTTTTCAAAAGCGCTTCACCGAGCAGCGCCGCGCCACGCTTCCCTCCTGGTCGCCGCTCGAGCGCTTCGATCATTTCTACCGCATGGCTACCAACACGCGCGTCGCTCCCGCGGAAGCTGGCAAGCTTTTGCGCGTCAACGATCCCCTCTTGCTTCCCTAGAATCGAAGGAGCACGCTCATGAGCAAGCCACCGAGCCCGGCCGTTCCACCGAATTCCGCCTCACGAGCCAGCTATGCGATGGGTTCCACGGATCACGAGCGCCAACGCTTGATGACGCAAGGCGGGATCCTTCGCCAGCCGCTGGAATCCGCCTTCCGTGCAGCGGGAATTACGACCGGGATGCGCATTCTCGACATTGGCTGCGGCGTCGGTGATGTGGCCATGCTCGCCGCTGAAATCGTCGGCCCCTCCGGTTTAGTCGTGGCGCTCGACCGGGACGCGGCAAGTATCGAGTGGGCCAGGCGGCGCGTCGCCGAAGCCGGTTTCCCTAATATCCAGTTTCACGCCACGGAATTCGATCAGTTTAAAGAAGCAGGGTCATTCGACGCGCTCGTCGGCCGGTTCATTCTCCTGTATTTGCCCGGTCCCGTTGCCACCCTGCGGCATCTGGCTCACAGCCTTCGCAGTGGTGCGGTGATTGCTTTCATGGAGCCCGACTTCACCGTTCCCTCTTCCGTTTTTCCGCCCATGCCGGACTTCAAGAACTGCGAGAAATGGGTCAGCGAAGCGCTGCGCCGCTCCGGCGCGCGCATAGACATGGGCATGCGGCTCCATCACGCCTATCGTGACGCCGGCTTCGTGAATACAAAAACGATGGTCGCTCACCTTAGCGGCTGCGGCGTCACGCGCCAGATGGCGGATTTCTTTGTGGAAACGATTCGGAGCCTGCTCCCGAAAATTGTGGAGTACGGCATCGCCACCCCCGAAGAAGTCCAGATCGATACGCTCGGCGACCGCATGTTCGCCGCGGGACGCGAAGCCGATCCGCAATGGGTTGGGTCGCGCTACATTCTGGCTTGGGCCACCAAACCTTGATCCCCCACTCCCTGAAAGCGTCTGCAACCGCTGGTTCCTCAGAGTCTATTGGTAAAGTATTTTCTCCGCTTGGAACATGCTCGCCGATTCCTTAACTCCCTTTGTCGAGACACACCTATTCCCGCCCACCCTCAGCGGGGAGACGCTAAACATTACCGTCCCTTGGATTTGAATTGGGCTGGGTTGATTTACAGGACTACACCTTGTATATCGGCGAGCGCAGCCGCACGCGCGAGAGCTGCGCGACTATCGCTTTCCTGCCCCCGAACGATGCGCCCCATTCTCTCGCTCGTCGGGGCAAGGACTTGCACCCGCGAGCCACGGCAGAATAGAGCCTGCGAGAGATGTGTTTCCCTGAACTAGCCAGCCCCCGCAGCACGATCGGAGCATTTTCCTTTACTTCTTTCAGCAGCCGGCGCCAGGCGCGGCTGGTTTCCGGGTCCAACATCGGTCCTCCATCCCGGGCTGTCCTCACTATTTTAACGCCGCCGCACTACGCCTTCCAACCCGGAATCCTGGCGGATCCAGGCTCACAGTTGTGTTTCGGAATTGTGGCATTGCGCCAGAATAAAGCACCTCTTGGAGGCTCCAGGACTCTGCTTAGCGTCTCGCTTTTCCAGGTCGCCACTACGCATTTCACTGTTCCCATTCATCCGTATCACGTCCCGCGTCTCTAAGTTCACTGTCCGGTCTTGCGTCTTGGCCTCTTTACAGAAATTCGGAGACACTTCGGCTCAACGGCTGAAGTTGCGATTGAGGGCACACTGCGCTTCACACACCACCTACAGAAATGCCCGCCTGGAAAGCAATGCATTCAGCGCGGGAAAAATCAGCGAGCGGAAACCGCTGCCGCAGCCGCTCTTTCGAGGAGCTGCTCTTTGCGATAAACCAGAGAATTGACGTCGTAAGTGGCCAGTTCAAACCCGTGACCGTGCGTGATCGCATCCGTGGGACAAGCCTCCACGCAATAGCCGCAGAAAATGCATCGCGAATAATCAATGTTGTAGACGGCAGCGTACCGCTCGCCCGCTGAAATCCTGTTCGCATCAGTATTTTCAGCAGCCTCGATGTAAATGCAATTTGCCGGACAGGCCGCGGCGCACAAAAAGCACCCTACGCACTTCTCCAGCCCGTTCTCGTCGCGGTGCAACACGTGAATTCCGCGATAGCGCGGTTGGAAATGCACCGGCTCGTGCGGATAATTTTCCGTCACCGTTTTCCGGAAAATGTTCCGGAAGGTTACGCTAAAACCCTTCACCAGCGCCTCAAACGTCTCACCCACTTCGCGAAGTACGGATGGCATAAGACAGCAGTCTAACAAAGCCCACAGGGCCGGGCAAACGAGCAAGCTCTCAGCAAGTTTTCATGTCGGATCATTTCTTCAGCGCCTTCACGATTTGCTTCCCGTGGAAGCGCCCATTCTCGATAAAAATTTCTCCGGTGTGCCGCCCCCCAATGACCACCCCCGCCAAATGAATCCCCGGTACGTTGCTTTCATGCGTGTCTCGATCCATCGCCGGTCGCTTGGTTTCCGGATCGAGCTTCACCCCCATGCTTTCCATAAACGAAAAATCCGGGTGATACCCCGTCAGGGCGAAAACGTGCTTCGCGGGAAGTCGCTTTGTCTCCGCGTGATTACCCACCACCACCTCGTCTTTTGTGATTTCCTGAACGTGCGAATCGAGCAAGGCGTCGATCTTCCCCGCTTTGATGCGATTTTCGATGTCCGGCCGCACCCAATACTTGATTGTCGAGCCCAATTCCTTTCCGCGGTGCACCAGGGTCACCCGCGCCCCATTTCTGTACAGATCCAAGGCCGCCTCCGCGGCCGAGTTTTTTCCTCCAACCACCACGACATCCTGCTTCCAGAAGGGGTGCGGCTCAGAGTAGTAGTGCGAAACGTGCGGCAAGTCCTCGCCCGGAACGCCCAGCAGGTTCGGCAAATCATAATAGCCCGTCGCTACCGCGATCTTCTTGCCTTGGTATCTCTCCTCGATTCCCTTCTCCGTCTTCGTCACCACTGTAAAGTTCCCGTCGTTCCCATCAACGCGAGTTACCAGCTCATACAGTCGAAGCTCCAATTCATAATGATCCGCAGCTTTCCGGTAATATTTCAGCGCCTCCACGCGTGTAGGCTTCTCCGCCGCGCTCACCAGCGGCAAGTTTCCAATTTCAAGCAATTCCGGCGTGGTGAAAAACACCATGTTCACCGGGTAGTGGTAAAGGGAATTACAGAGGCAGGCCTTGTCGATCACCAGGGGCTGCATGCCTGCACGCTTGGCTTCGATGGCCGTCGCGAGCCCGGTCGGTCCCGCTCCGATGCAAATAATGTCGTAAGTTTTCATGAGAATTTGAGTTTGCCGTGAGGCGCGAAGAATTGCAATTCGGTGCAACTATTGCTTTGACGGCGACTCTAGAATTTCCTGAAGCTCAATCCTAAACGACTCGAGTTCGCGCACTCTCTCGGAGCTAGCTGCCACCTCCTTCTTTTTCCATACGAACACTTCATCAGAGCCTCGCTTCAATTTCACACTGAAATTCCCGTCAACCATGAAGGATGCTGGCGCCAGCAACTTCAGCCCTGCATTTGGCACAGGCGCCAGGGCAGCAACGCAATTCCCTTTCTTCATGCACAACGCGCTCTCGTAGGGAGGAATGGCAATCGGGCGAAACCCCGCCTCCAGAAGGCGTTCCATCACCTGCATTTGCCGTGGAGACAGTTCAACCATTCGAATGTTTCGCCGACTTGGAATCTAGCGGTTTCGCAAAAGCAAACTGCAATTATGCGGCAGTGGTGTCAGCCTCTGAACTGCCCTCTTCCAGCTGCGAAAGGATTTCCCGCAACGTGGAAATCAGCTCATCGCGGGAGACGTGACTCTTCTTGAATTGAATGCGAAACCTAAATGTTTCACTCGGCGGCTCGAATTGAAAAATGAACGGCCGTGGGCGTTGCGGACCTGCCTGTTCCTGGCGCCGCTCACGCCGCGCTTCATCGCGCGTCAAGCCACCCTGCATGATGCGGTGAAACATCTCAACCATTTTCTTTTCGTTGGGCTGGCGCGCGATTTGCAGCAGAAGCGACTTCGAGTTGATTCCGTGATCGATGCAACGCTTGCGCAGCAACTCCGGGATGTTCCGCAGCGAAAGCGTCTCCGTCACCGAAGACCGCGCTCGCCCGATCTTCTTGGCGATGTCCTCATGCGTGTATTCAAACTGCGTGCTCAGTCGGTGCAACCCATCCGCTTCTTCAAACGGTGTCAGGTCTTTGCGCTGGATGTTTTCAATCAGCCCGAGTTCCAAAGTCTCCGCATCGTCCGCCATCTTCTCGATGCATGGCACTTCGCGCAATCCGGCAGCCCGCGCCGCGTGATAGCGTCGCTCGCCCGAGATGATGTAGTAGCAATCCTCGCGTGGCACGTACCGCACCAGCAGCGGCTCCAGCACGCCTTTCTCGCGCACCGACTCCGTTAGTTCGCGCAAATCTCCCAGCGCCTTGCGCGGCTGCTCCGGGTTCGGACGGATCTGGTCCAGCCGGATCATCCGCCCAACGGCCGCCCCGCTATAGCTTGTCAGTGACTCTACATAGTGCGCGTCATGCCGCATCTTCAGCGTGACGGGCAACCCGATCCTCTTCGACACGTTGGATAACCTCCGCCGCGAGTTTCTTGTACTCGACGGCCCCCGGTGATTTCGGTG